>VMBT01001042.1_pt1 | contig 14937 bp, 4 predicted proteins | sample 4404301 | NCBI WGS metagenome assembly VMBT01 (sample SAMN12238535, study PRJNA552566) | marine metagenome | isolation source: Coastal seawater | place: USA: coastal Georgia, Sapelo Island | collected 2008-08/2009-08
TCTGGTCGGCAGCTCTTGTGATTAATCTTCTATTCTCTATGTATATGACATCTCCAGAATTATTATCAATTTCGGGATTGGAAATGCCAGCAGTAAAGTTTCCAAAGAATGGAGAAATTGGATCGTTGTTTTCAGATGCGTTATATGTAGCATCAATAGTTCCTGATGCTAAAGAATCTTCTCCATCAACAGTAGCAGAACCATTTTCAAATGCTCTTACAACACCATTATCTTTGTGATATCTTGGTGACTGGAAGATTTTTAGAATACCACTAAAACTTCCTGGAGCATCTGGAATCCAAGAAACAACAGTTCCTTTTGCTGTTCCATTAGCAACGGTCTGAGTTACAACTTCATCTGGGGTATAATCTGCTCCAGCACTATCAATCTTTAGAGCAGTCAATCCATTTAGAGTATCTGTTGTAGCATAAGTAGTAGTTCCATTTACATATGGATCTTTGATAATACCAATTCTACGGAAGTCGTTGTCAACGGGGAAGTCACCAAAACCTTCTGCATAAGTAAGACGAATATTCGCCATTACTCTCTTGCCATTTAGTTCTAGTTCCATGTCACTACCATGACCACCTTGTGGAGGAATAATGACTTTGATCTTACCAGTTGCTCCAGCACCAACAGTTGCTGCACTAGTTAGAGCAGAATCTGTAAATAGTCCATATGCAGTTGCACCAGAACCCGTTCCTGTCTTGAGGAAAATTTCTCCATAAGTATAATCTTGACCACGACCACCAACAGTTACAGATGTAATAGCGCCAGATGCAATAGTAATCGTAGCGTATGCGGCAGTACCATCACCAACAACAGGAGCATAGTAAGTTCCATCGGCAGGAAGACCAGATCCAGCATCTTCAATCAAATATGCATCAATAGCACCTGGAACTGCTATACCTTCCGTTGTGATTCTAGTTGCATCTGTAGCAGATACAATTGGCATAAAGTCCGATGAAAGGAATCTTAGAACATCATCTGTTGGAATAGTATACATGTATTTCCAAGTATACGCTCCAAGAGTAAGTAGCCCTGTAGCGCCAACATATCCAGGGTCGGTGGTTGTGGGTTCAGTTACCGAAAGTTGACCATTTGGATTTGCTGGATTTGTTCCGTTATTAATACACTTCCAAACCTGATACTGAGCGTTCATCGTGTAGAACTTAGCATCAGCAATAGATGATTGACCAGTAGCAGTTAGATTTCCAGTTCTGCCAGTTCCAGATGGAGCATAATCTGGTCTCCACATATCATATGTGGTATTCACTTGCCAATTGTATCTCCTAATCACAGATCTTACATACTGATCCGTAATTCTCTTTGCTGCAATCAGATCATCATAGACTTCGAATTTTTCATCTTGATTATCTTCAGGAACCGTTGGAAACTCCTCAGTTCCGTAACGGTAGATACCTGTTTTAGCAGTAGCTCCTGTGTCCGATCCACCCGAATATCCTTTTAGGGTTGAACCTGGAGTTGGTACACTAGAAACTCCGCTAGATCCATTTATGTTATAAATTAAAAGACTGTCGTTATAAACTTCTCTAATCACTCCCTTGAAAGTAGCTGAACCATATGCTGCTCCAACATATACTTCATCTCCTTCGTTAAAAGCAGTTGCGTTTTGACTGTAGATTTCTAAATACGCATCCCAGTGTTGTGGACGACCCACAAAGAAATACAATCTGCTTCTTTCATCGCTAGTATCACTACTACCTTCACTGAAAGACTCTATGAATTGTTTCGCATTAAAAATTCTAAACTTATCTGAAATGATGGCAGGCATTTATAAGACTCTTTTACAATTTCTGATTTATTTATAACGTTTGAATTCAGAACGTTCTGATATAATCACCTGCTGGGTGATTCTGCTCTATTGTTCCGTTGACAGCTCTAGTTATTCCTAAGAAACGATCTGCTAGTTTTGATGTGTATGAAATAACTTCATCACCAACCAAAATTTCACCAGATGCTTGGAATATTGAAGTATCTGTATAAAGAACGGTATCCCCGATATTGAAATCAAAACCTTGAGTAATAGTGGCTCCAAAGTTATTGATTGATGGATATCCAGAAACATATCTACCAGATTTGGATGGAGAAACTCTCAGAGTATCTGGATTGTCAAAGTCCCCAATTGTCAACTCTGGATATAATGCAGAATATTCTTCAATTGTAACTTCGGAAACCTTGGAATAACCAACATCAATAAACTTGAATGATTCTAGGGTGGCAAGTCTATTTCCTAAAATGTTCTGAATATAGAAATCGTCGGAATACTCGCCATCATATATCTTATCAACTGCACCAACAAAAGTAGTTTGTTCTAAGATAGTCTGTCTATGAGAAGACGATACTATATTGACAGCAGATTCTATAATACATTCGATTGATTTCTCAACACTTATAATAGAATCGTATTCTTCTACGATTGGAGGTTCAAATACAATAACTTCGGTTTTCGCTACAGAACTAATACTTGCTATATTTTGTATCTGTACTATTTCGGTAATTTGTCTTTCTACTGTAGTATCATGACCAAAACCAAACGTACTTTCTGAAGTAATAATACTTGTACCTTCTGTATCAGTACCGCTAATTGAAGTAAAAATAATTAGATTATCTACTTCGATTCTTGGACTAATGCTAAAGAAAGTAACATAATCAATCTTTCTATTTTCTTTTACTCTCTTATATCTTCTGGCAACTACGACCTTAGGAGCTTCTGTGTAACCAGATCCTGGATTTGTGATGATTATATCAACTACGCTCTTGTTGACGACCAATACTTCAGCTTGTGCTCCCCCGCCATTTTCATTTACTGGGATAAAATTCAATATTGGTGGAGTATAGTAACCAGTAGCAGTTTCTTTATCTTTGATATCGTTATCAACAAATAATTGTATATCTCTCTTATTCCAATCAAGAGAAACTACTGAACCATTTTCAATATTTGCTGTAACTCCAAGACCAGTTCCATAGGTAAAACCATTATAATTCGTTGCTCCAGCCTTACCATAAATTTGATTAGACACTTCTTTTTCGTGTCTAAAATCTTTTAGGTGAACAAATTCTGGAATTCTTGTAATCTTTCTATAATCAGATTCACCATCAATTTTTACAGTATCATTAACTTGCAAGTTTGATAAAGATTTTGTTCTAAATGCTTCATCTCGTACTAACTTTCTAAGATCATTATCACCTCGGAAATACGTATATTCTATAGAAATGTCTTGAGTTCTTGTAAACAAGAATAGATCTGGATTATCTAATCTACCATTAGGCGAAATTATATAAGTGCCATTTGGATCTAGATCAACTACATTATTACCTAATAATGTAACATCAAAATAATTGACAAAATCGTCAATTCTTATAATTTTACCAATACTAGAAATATTTCCAGTATCAGAATTTTGCTCAAAGAGATATGCTCCATTTCTAGAAGAAACGATTGGGTAGTTATCAGGGAATAAAGAATTGAAGAAAGATTTTATATTCAATAAAGTAGCCTTATCTTGACTACTATCAGAAATTCTAAAGGATATTCTATTATAATAAGTATCTGGTTCAAAGTTATAGAAAGTAAGTTCTTTCTCTAGATCTCTTCCATAGAGAACTAAAATATCAACTCTTTGTAAAACCTCTGTTCCATCTGGTAAAGCAAATGATTTTAGTGGTTCTGTAAAGGTTATCGTGTTTCCATTAATGTTGTAAGAACTCTGATCCCTCTGCAAAACTCCATCTATAAACACATAAGCGTATTTACTATCATCAATACCTCTGATAGATCTAGTCTCCCTATCAAACATTAGGAATGGACCTGTTTTCTTGATAGAAATTCTTTCGTTGTTTATAGTTAGAGTCTCATAACTTCCAACTCTGACTATGAAAGTCTTATCTAGAGCAATAGGTTCTTGAACAGTTATTGTATTTTCTTCTTGTGCCCATATTGGAGGAGATGAGAATGAAACAATATCAGAGGTATTTGCATCTTCCGATCTGATAATATCATAAGATCCTGGTAGTTGAAGAACTCCATTTATGAAGACTAATAGATCCTCAGTTTCATTAGTCTTTACAATAGATCCATCTTCATAGAATAGTTCAAAATCTTTATTCTCGCCATCAATATAATCTGGGTTTGTTTTTTCTACTGAACCAATTCCATTATTGAGAACAGTTTCTATTCCAGAATATAAAGATACTAATGAAGATTCCACATCAGAACATTCTTCATCTAGAAGTAATGGATCTGGTATAATGTTGTAGTTTGAATATGTTCTTAGATTTGTCCAGTTACCTGTTCTTTGATTGTTTTCTGGTTCTGGTTGAATTAGGTTGATACCCTCTAAAAGAAGAGTTTCAATTATTCCAGAGTATGCATTCAAAGCTGACTCTACTTGGAAGCATTTTGGTATAATATCATTTGGATCGTCAAAAATATTTGAATCATAGAAAGGAACTACAGATGTATATGTACCTGCAGGTAGTTCCCCTCTCATAGCAAGAACCATCAACCCAATAGCATATTGGAAAGCGTCTACAGATTCTGTAAGTTCATTATTGATAAACTTAACATTATTACCATCGTAATATGCTTTTGCAAAATCAATTATCTCTTGCGTTCCACCATATCTCAGAGAATATACTATTGCATCTACTAGATATCCAGTATCTCTCTTACACTTAGTTTCATCTGGGATTATTAAAGCAGGATACTGATTTTTTACCCATCCTAGAGTCTCTTCTTGAATATATGTTTTATTGCTCTCAATAAGATTGGAAGCATCATAGAAAGTTCCGTTGTTTATCTTGCTGAAAGAGAATGTCGCTTGTGGAATTGACTGAATAGAATCAACCGAAGTTAGTGTAACTGCTCCAACAGGAACTGGATCAACACCAACGTTCAAATCTCCAGCATTCAATACGCCAGCATAAGTCTCATCTTGTGTTATGGTAACCGTTTCTGTTGGACCAACAATCAAACCACTAAGTCCTGCTCCAGATCTAGCAGCATTTGACAGTCTTACTTGAGTATCATTAATAATTTCTGTTACAACAGTTCCTTCTGCTAGTTGTGTACCACTACTGACATTCATTCCAACTGCAATTCCAAATGTAGATGGAACTGTTACTATATTAGATGCAGAAGTAAATACGGCATTAGCTACTGTATAATCCCAATTTCTGGCAGCAGCAGAACATAGTTTTGCTGTATATTCAAACGCATCTAATGTTTCTGTAAGTTCATTATTGATATGATCTAATACATTACCGCTATAATAAGACTCTGCTGAGAAAATTGATTTGAAGTTACCACCAAATCTAAGGTCGTGCTCATACGCATCAATAATAAATCTAATATCTCTAATGCACTTAGATCTGTAAATATTCCAAGGAACGTTGGGATATTTTTCTATTACGTATCCAATTGCCTCTTCTGCAATAAAATCTTTATTGAATCTAACTTGATTAGCTGCATCTAACCATCTTCCATTTCTTTGGAAGAAGTTTCTTGCTTTCTTGAGATACTGTTGATTTAGAGTATCAGACTTGAATCTAAATGATTTGCAATAGAAAGATTGTGCAGGTATTGTCTGTCCTTCGGAAACACGTATTCCTAGTGGAGCATCAGCAAATGTAATACTAGAACCAGAAACTGTATATGCTACTCCTGGTTCTTGAATAACGCCATCAAGAGTAATCAATAATTGTTCTTCATTATATGGTGTGATTGCAAGACCAGTTGACGTATCTATCAAACTAAAAGTCTTTGTTCCTACAACCTTTCCAGTATCTGGATCGTATTCTCCATCAAAAGAAGTGCCTAATCTAATTTCAGTTGAATATGTCTCTGCATTACTTTGATTATCAACAGAAACTGAACCTAAACCATATTCTTCATTTAGATTGTTTAGGGTTACAAATGATTGCTTCAGAGTTCTCTTTGTAGAGAGATTTACAACACTCTTTGGTTCTAAGTTGATAATTGTAAAATTGCTGGATGATGAACTTTTTATAGTATTTTCACCAAAAGACTCTACTATTACCTCACCAAATAACTTGAAACCAGCTGGGTGTGTAGTCTCTTTGATGAGATTTCTCCATACATCAATTGAAGTTTTTGATTTTACGACATATGAAAAATCTTGATAGAAGAATGAATCGGTTATTCTCTGTGAATTTGCACTCAACTTACCTCTGTCTGAGGTATAAGAACCAATATTATCATAATAAGATCTAATGTTTGGGGTAAACTTGGATGTAGCAACATCAATAATTTTTGCGGTATTACCTGCAGCAGATCCCCTTACTGTAAATCCTTTTATAAACTCTCCAGTTACGTTTATAAGTTTTAGGATATTGCTACCATTTTTCCATCCATTTTTAGATACACGACCAGTTGCATAGACGATACCATTATTTTCTACTACTATTCTTTCGCCAAACAAAAATGCATTTTCTGGAAAATCTTTAAGTAAAAGTATTACACTTGAAGAATAATCTCTCAAGATAGTATTATCATTTGTAAATAAGAATCCACTATTCTCTACTTTTATTCTTTCTGGTAAACCGATATTTTTTGATTGTAAATAAACTTTTGTAGAAGATTCTACAACTTTTACGGTTGGTTTCTCTGTATAATTTACTCCTCCATTCTTGAGAGTTGCAGAGATAACAACACCATCTTTTACAAAAAGATCAATTTGTGCTTTTGATCCATTACCTGTAATAACAGCTTTTGGATTTACATAGTTAGAACCACCATCAACAACAGAAACTCCTGTAATTTTATTACCTATAGAATCATATGATAGTTCAAGTGTTGCTTCATATGAACTAGTAGATCTAACACCAATAACAGAAGGAATTGAATCGTAGTCTCTGCCAACATTATCAATCCTAACTGCACTTATTTTTCCTATAGCAGATGGATTTGAAGTGGTGTACTTGATGTCCCCAGAACCATCGTATTGTGGTGCTACAGAGTAATCATATGCAAAACCAGTATCAGTAATGAATATTACTTTCTTTTGACCTTGTAGTGGGTCTTGAACAACGTTGAAGAATCCTTCGTTGACATCAACATCGTTATTCTTATCAAAGAAATAGTATCTTGTATACTCTACTTTTTGTGAAGAGGACTCTACAAGACCAAAATTATCAATAACAGAATTATTGTTTAGAGTTGTTCCATAAAAATATATAAAATCTTCGCCTGGCTTTAGTTTGATAAAAGATCCAGAATTTCCAGGATCTACACTTGATCTAAAACTATCTACAGCAATAATGTTTCTATTGTTACTTGGAGAAAACTCTAAGTAAGTATTTGCCATAGAAAAATGACTTGTGTCAAATTTATACAAATATTTTCTTTGTAGATCTAAGTTTTGTAGAATGCTAAAGGCAACGTTGTCTTTTGAGTACTCAAATCTATTAGAAATTCTAATCAATCTATTTACTTTTACTCTTTTAGCAGGAACGCTATTGTCAACAAGTAGAGAGTTTGACTGAACTTGATTTATGTTAGAAACGCCATAATTGTAAGAAAGAGTTAGAGTTTGCGTATCTCTTTCATATGAAACTACAAATGGATCTCCTTGACTACCACCATTCAATTGCGATCCAATAGTAAATCTATACTCAGGAAGTGCAAATCCAATACTAGTACCATTAAAATGATCAGTTGCATTTGTGTTATTCTGACCTCTCAAAACAGTCAGTTTATTATTTTGGGAGTCTACAGAAACAACTTTTACTACTTCTGCGCCAATTTGAATCAAATCATCATTAGATACTTCTCTTACATCAGAAACAAACAATTCAGTATTCGATCTTGAGAATCCAACATGATCTACTATGGCAAGATAGTCTCTGCTATTTGGTACTGTACCTTTATCTAAATCGGAATCTTTGAATGATACAGTATCTCCTCTCCTATAATCACTACCTTTAGAAGTGATTGTTACCGATGATACTACTCCAGGATTGAAAACAACTGATGAGACAATACCAGTAATTGGAAAATCTACTTCTGCATTAGTTAGAGTAACTACATTAGTAGAAGTATTTACAGAAAGAACAGTAGTTCCATCGGCAATATTTTCGCCACGAATATTAGTGCCAACAAAAATATCAGATGCATCAGCAATAGTTATAGTATTGATGGCTTCATTATAAGCACTTACTACTTTTGTATTACCAACAATTACAGTTGCCGTCGCATTATTTTCTCCACCTTCGACACCAATAACAGAATCTGAAGAAATACCAACTGTTTGTCCTACTGAATTTCTTGATAGTTGGGGATTTGAGAATAAAACCTCAACATCAGTAAACGTTCCTCCACCAAAAGTAGTTGCTGCATAATCAGCACCACTAACTAAAGTGTCAATTCTACCAATACCAGTATCTTTTATAGAAGAATCATACTTTGGAGTTACTAATTGAACAGTTTGATACTTTTTCTTTCTTACATAATAAGTTGTTTCTGTTACAGAATCATCGGGAGTTACTTCAATATCAACCAGATCATCTATATCTAAGTTGTGATTATCTGTAGTTCTTACTAATGCAATATTTTCTTTCTTTGAAAATACCTCAATATTTTCACTTAGAGAAATGATAGAGATAATTCTAGATCCAGGAGTATCAGATCCAACATTACTTGAAACGATATAATCCTCATCAATAATAAATGACCCAGATAATACTTTGACTTTTACAGAGTTTTGGTCATTTACTGACTCTAAAACTTCTCCTGTTGCAATAATTGTATCAATTCCATCGAAAAGACTTATTACGGCACCTTTTGTAAATTCTGATTGCTTATCTACAATAATATTCAATACATTTGTATTAGAAGATATTCTATCAGTAAGATTAAAATCTCCAGTAACAGTTCTCAATAGAACTTGATCTGTGCTGAAAGAATCTCCGTAAATTTCTCCAGTAGCACCAGTATTATCTTGGGTGATAGTGTCACCTTCAAAGAAATAAATTTGAGATTTTGTTTTTATTTGTACAACCTTATTTTGTACGCTTTCAATTGCTTCTACATTTCTGCCAAAAACTTTACTTACAGAAGCTGCAGCACCTTCTCCACTACCAGAAGTAGATAGAGATAATTGAGATCCAACTGAGAATATTTCTGGAGAATCCTCTACTACTGCTGATGATATAGAACCCTTAGTAATCGATTGAATAGTTGCTGTAGAACCATATCCATTAGCACCGATGTTATTAACATTCAATCTCTTGCTATTTGTTGGAATATCGTTTTGAGAGATTGAGAAATCATAATTTGAACTTATAGGAAGAGAATAAAAATTCTTTCCTACAATAAATGGGAATGTTGGTAAGTTTGAAGAATTGGTTGAAATGAAATATGCATAAGTTCCTTCTGGATAGTCCGGAGTTACGCAAAATCTTCCATTATTTTGATCTAATCTAGTTTTACCTGTCTGTTGTGTTTGAGACCAAGTATAATCATCGATAAAAGTTCCTAATGGGTACTGAGATACCGAAGGACCATTAGATCTAGAATTATTCAAAGTGTAACCAGATTCTAGTCTAGCAATAGAAGATGTTGGATCCCCTGGATCTGCATAACCAAAAGGACCATAGATTGGATTGCCATCATAAGCATATCCAAGTATTTTAGAATGAGTTTTTGTAGATGGTTCTTGATATACATTATTCAGGTTATCGCCAACCAAAGCTCTAAGTTTTAATGGATTTGCTACAATACCATATTGCTTCTTATTGAAGAAATTGTAAACATAACCATTTGCTGTGTCTAAAGAAGATTGGTTCTTTTTATATCTGTTCTTTACCCACTTTCTAATTTCTGCAGTTGCAGTTGCACCAGAACCCTGAGGAACAACAGTAACTTCTACAGTATCTGCACCATATAATCTTCCTGGGTTTATTTGAATAAAATCAACGATTTGACCGTCTTTAGAAACTACAGATTCATATTCTGCAAATCTACCTTTTCCATTTCTATCTGTAATTACAATAGAGGGAGGACTTGAATAGTATTCTCCTGGATTTTCTATTACTAAACTAGTAATTTGACCACGGGTAACAATTGCTTTTACTTCTGCATTTCTTCCTGAAGTTATCGTAACCTGTGGAGTTTCTGTATAAATCTCGTTATTTGTAATAGTAATAGATCCTACAGTTTCTCCAGAAAGAGAAGATTTTGCTTTTCCAGAAACATTATTGATAAGAACAAATGGAGGATTTACATAACCATTACCTTTTGCTGTTACAGTTGTCTTTACGATATTACCATAACTTACAAAATCTTCATCTTTATATCCAAATGCTAGTGTTCCATCAACAAAAACACCAACGTCATTTGCTGGAGTCTCATATATCTCAGTAGTTTCAATTGGAGTCTTTCTGATTACCTTTAGATTCTTGGGATCTTCTAAAGTTGCTGATACTGAAGATGACAATATATCATAGGATGGATATCCAGATGAACAAATATAGTAGTATTGATCATCTTCATATATTGCAGAAACATCAGCAATAAAATTATTTACTTGAGATTGTAGTGCTGGATTTGTTTGAATGACTGGAGGAGAGTTGTCGTCATTTACTTTCCATCTCAGAGCACCAGATACTGGATCGGTGATAATACGATCTCTTGTAGTAAATCCAGACTCCGTTTTTTCAATCTTATCTCCTACTGATGAATATGGTAGATTTAGAGTCTTCTGTAGGTCATAAAGAACACCAAATACCATAATCTCAGTATTTCCAGATACTACTGGAGAATAATCATATACTTCTTTACCTTCTGTATATGAAATTGAAGATGATCTGGATTTGATATAAAATTGTTTTGCGTTTTTCTGGTTATAGAAAAATCTTTCTGATCCAATTACAAATGAACCTTCCTTAGCCCACCCTAAAGTAGATTCTACAGTAACTCTGTCTCCCTCTGTTGCAGAAGCAGAAACAGCATTTTCTAATTTTGTTCTAGAAGATACTCTAAAGTTACCATTTACAGTAGATGGATTCAGGATAATTTGATATAATTGCTCTCCATCTTCACCACCAATATTTTTTACATTATCTACAATAGCTGCGGCATATCCAAACGTAGGATCATTCTGAACAATCTTATTGCCAATAATATCATCAATATCACCAGAAACCAACTTTACCTTGAGTGAGTATGAAGTTTCCCAATCGGAAGTTGATGCTTTTAGTGTAAAATCTTTTGGATTATATGTAGTAGGGACATTCTCTATGTCTCTAGCAACAATAGAATTGAAAATAAAACGAATAGAACTCTCAGTTCCCTTTGCCTTGTAGAACTTTTGAATATTCTTGATTAGTGTTCTCTTGTCTACATCACTTTTTAAATACTTCTCTGGGAATGATGCAAGATACTGAGACTCAAAATTCCTTACAAATGCATAAAGAAAGAGATTACTGATATTGTATACAGAATCCCCAACAGAATGTGGTTCTGCAATAGTAGATTGGAAACTAGAAGAATTATATAGATCACCTAATGTAGTATTTCCACTTACACCTCTAGAGCACTCTAACAACTGAGTGTCGTTTCTAGTAGCATAAAAAATGATTTCGTTACCAATTCTTACATATCCATTCTTGGTAGGAAAAGATGATGCATCATTTAGAGTAATAGTCTTATCTGATGAAGTAACAGATGACGCTAAAGAATCATTTTGCTTGAGAATATTTTTCTCATAAAAATCTATATCCAAATATTTTTGGATATTGTTGATCACATCTAATGTACCACCTTGTACTTCTTGTGACTCGTAGTATTTTTCAACAAACTTCCCAAAAAGTTCATACTCTGTAGAGATGAACTCGGGTAGTTGAGATTCAATAAGAGTAGAAATTCTCTTGGTCTTTACGTTCATCTAATTACTCTTTGTAAGCAACGAAACTTGAATTTGCAACATCAACATCAAGATATACTTCACGAAGTGCCTTGATATCATTAGATAGTGGTTTTACTCTTACTGAAATTCTATTGTCTGTAAAGCTGCCTTTGATAATAGTCAAATTGTATAATCTTACTTCACCTTTTGCGTAATCAATATCACCAATTTCTTTGTTCAGAACAACTTTTTCACCAGTTAGAGCGTCTAGTCTATATAGGACAATTTTGCCATCCCTGTCTTCTAAATACACATCAAAATTGGGATATTCAGTAACTCTAAATGCTGTTGTAGAAAGGACTGGATCATCGCAATCAACATCAAATGCATTCTGGAAACATACTTCATAATAGAAGGTAGAATTTAGTTGAGGGAAGAAATCTTTCCTCATAGTTACAGATGTAAGATTAGATGTGATGCTACGATCTGAATTGTCTATTACACCTACTACTTTACTGTATCTAAACTTACCGTTGAACTTCTCTACACTAGAAGTATTCAAATAATCTTGTACTGCTCCAATAGCTTTGTCTCTAATTTGAGCAGGAGTCTGATCTGTGATTGACGTGTCATAGAAAATCTTACTACTTAGTTCAACATAAAGAATAGATGGATCAATAATCTCTGGTTGAACAGAAGCAACAACAAATTTCTTCAATTCTGCAATAATCTCATTCTTTGTGATAGAAGTTAGAAACGCAGCATTTGTTGGTTTTAGTACAATAAAAACTTTTCCATAACTTGGTGGATCTTGTTCTTCACCACCAAAAATAATAATGTCGCTTACTGCTGGATATACATTACGCACAATCGCATCATAATCACTTGCAGTCACAGCACGATTCTGTGTGCCATAAGTCTTTGGTGCATTAAACTTGATCTTACTGATGGATTCCATCTCCTCACCACCAGAAGATGCAACAGTAGAATTGATCGTTACATCAAATGAATTTGGTGATACACCATCAGGATTCTCTAATACACCAGAAAATACAAATGTCTTTACTCCATTTGTCTCTGGTCCTGCAGTAGTAATATAAGAAACTTCTACTCTTGCTCCATTATCTAATTTCTTACCAATTACACCATCACCAAAAAGAATCTCATATCTTTCATCATCAATCTCATCTAAGAAGAAGATCTTCGATTCTCCATCTACTCCTAAGATATTATCAGATACTAAGTATTCTTCGTTGAATGATCCACCAGTAGGGAATACTTTTACTCTAATCGTATTTGTATCAATATTCTGGTTATCTAAAATAAATCTCTGTGATTTTAATGCTGTGTTGATAACAAAAGTATTTGTTATCTGTGTTCCCTCACGAATAGGAACATCTGTAAATATTGCAGTTTGATTTACAACTTGTGCCTTTACATCATCTAATGTAACATACTGATAGATGTTATTATCAAACGAGGCAATAAATCCCGTTCCTTTCTTCAATAATAACTCAGTATCAGTTGTTGGATTTGTATAATTTACTGTAAATGAAATATAAGCAGTAGGTGAAGTAATACTCTTCGGTCTGTATCCTAATTGCTTCGCTAATGCTACTACGTTGTCTCGTAAGGTGGCAGAATCTATGAATAGTTCATTCACCACCATGTTGGTGTTAAATGCCGTATAATAGGTGTTATAGGCAAGAGTATCAATCAACACCGATAGTGCTGATCCTTCGAAGTCATAATCAGTAAAATCTGATTGTGCTCTAAGATAATCCTTTAGAGCATCTTTTATATCTTCAAAATCTAAGTTTGCAACCTGAGTATATGGCATTATCGTGTACGCTCTAAGAAGAATTCTACTGCTATTGGTGTATCATCTCTTCCAATAATAGTATATGACAATTCAACTTCATAACCGTTATTCAATTCATCTGGTACACATCTGATCGAATCTACATTAATTCGTGGTTCATAACGATTCAATACATCACGAATCTCAGATCTGATGATACCAGCACTACCAAAATCTAATGGTTCAAATAATATATTCTGAATACCACATCCCAACTCTGGTTGAAATGGTCTTTCACCCTTTCTTGTAAGAAGCAATCCTGTTATTGCCTGAACAATAGCAGCTTTATCTTTTACAGTTACTAGATCATTCGTAACAGGATGCTTCTTAAATGTAACACTCAAATCCTTGAATGTCTGAAAGGTTGACATCTATACACAGCAATAGGCTGCAATTATTTATTCACTCGTGCCAACGCTCCACAAAGTCATCAAACCCTCCAGAACCGCCACAAGGACGTGAGTAACGATCTTCTGGTAGATCATATAGTTCATCACGTTTCTTTGCCCTTCTGTGCTGTCTCAGGTACTTCTCACTATCATGTTCGGTGATAAGTGTTTTACCTTCCTCAAGAAACTCATTTCCTTTATCTACTGGATATAATCCCATCTTAGTCTCCGCTAGATTTTATCTAGAACTTTTAAAGGGGTTGCTATCCCATCAAAATCGGATTTTCGGCGTTCATGCCCAGTGACTATTCGGTTTCTCCCACCAGAAATGCAAATCCTCAATAGCATCATCATAATATAGTGAAACCAGATCACTCTTATATTTACTATTTACATTCTCACAAAGTGATAAAGTATAATAATTCTTACCACAAAGATCATTATACTTCTTGATACACTCCGTAATCCATGTGTAATTCCCTCCTCGGATAACGCCAGCTTCACATAATACAAAGTTATCCCACTCTAAAATCCACTGCGCAAGGTTTAACTCAAAGTCAATCCTGTACTTCGTAACATCTTCATCAGGAAATGGCACATTTACTGCCTCAATATGAAAAATCTCCCGATCCATCGATAATGAATGCGAGAGATGTTGTGTGACAATACTAGAGTAATCAGGAGAAATACACAAAAAACATGTCTTACTTGGGTGTATATCCCAATCTGACATCTGAATCTTGTATGACATCTCCTGAATGAGTGCCATCTCTTTATCCTGTGAGATGAACAGTAAATC
>VMBT01001043.1_pt1 | contig 14933 bp, 13 predicted proteins | sample 4404301 | NCBI WGS metagenome assembly VMBT01 (sample SAMN12238535, study PRJNA552566) | marine metagenome | isolation source: Coastal seawater | place: USA: coastal Georgia, Sapelo Island | collected 2008-08/2009-08
TCCCTAAGATAATCAAATCCTAATTCATTGTTAGTTCCATAAGTAATGTCACAAGAATATGCGCTCTGTTTGTTTTCATGGGGCATATCGGAAGTAATTACTCCAACAGTAAGTCCTAAGAAATTAAAAGCTTTGCCCATCCATTCTGCATCTCTTCGAGCAAGATAATCATTAACTGTCACGATATGAACGCCTTTGCCAGATAGTGCATTCAAATATGCTGGCAAAGTGGCAACCAAGGTTTTTCCTTCTCCCGTTCCCATTTCAGCAATGTTGCCGTCATTAAGAACCATTCCTCCAATCAACTGGACGTCATGATGTCTTAAACCCAAAGTTCTGGTACTTGCTTCGCGAATTACAGCAAATGCTTCAGGAAGGAGGTCGGCTAAACTCTCTCCGTTAGAGAGTCTGTTTTTAAACTCCTGTGTTTTGTTTGTAAGATCTGAGTCTGAAAGGGCTTGATTCTCTTTCTCTAAGGCATTAATTAGGTTGACAGTTTTCGAATATTGTTTGATTAGCCTTTGGTTCCTAGAGCCAACCAACTTAGATACAACTTTATTTATAATATTCATTGAAAGAGAAACTCAAAAAATTAAACTATTTTCTCATAGTATGCCCAATAAATCGATATTAAACCTTTCAAAATATACTCCTGATGGTAAATTGGGCGGTCTTTTCGAAAATGCAAAAAAAAATAATGTGGTTACTCAACAAATTAAAAGCACTTTTCCTAAAGATCTTAATACGCTCGAAGTGTGCTCAATTTCTCATGAAACTATAACATTACAAGCTCAAAACCAATCTCAAGCATTCAAAGCTTCTCAACAAAAAAATGATTTATTAGTGCTTCTTGGTTTTGATCCAAGATCAACAACTCTTAAAATAATAATTGCACAACAATATTAGAATAATTACCTATTATTGATAACTGATATAGACTATAATATCGCGGTGATTTTTTACATCAAGCATCTATAAATTCATAGGAATTAGTGATATGTCAGGACAGGAAATAGACCTCAAGAAAAGAAGATTTTTAACTCAGGCCACCAGCGTAGTAGGCGCTGTCGGTGTAGGATTTGTTGCGTGGCCATTTTTATCTACATGGAGTCCCTCTGCTGCTGCAAAAGCTGCTGGAGCACCTGTAGATGTTGATATCTCTAAACTCGAACCTGGGCAACTTGTTAGAGTTCTCTGGAGAAAAAAACCCGTTTGGATTTTTAGAAGAGATGATCAAATTATTTCTGACCTTAAGACTCTTGAGTCCGATCTTGCCGATCCTAACAATGAGCAACAGCAACAACCAGAATATGCAAAAAATCCAACGCGTTCAATCAAACCAGAGATCGCGGTAATTATTGGAGTTTGTACTCATCTTGGTTGTTCACCTACCTATCGTCCTGAAGTTGGTGCAGCTGATCTGGGTGGTGACTCATGGAAGGGAGGTTTTTATTGCCCATGCCATGGATCTAAATTTGACCTAGCTGGAAGAGTATATGCTGGCGTTCCAGCGCCTACTAACCTAGTGGTACCTCCGTATCATTTTGTTAATGATTCACTGATTCGAGTCGGTGTTGATCCACAAGCATAAATTAAGGGAGTAATAAATGGACAATAACAAAAATTGGATTGATCAGCGTTTTCCTCTTACTAAAGTCTGGAATGAGCATTTAGCTGAATATTACACTCCTAGGAACTTCAACTTCTGGTATTTCTTTGGGTCTCTGGCGATCCTTGTATTAGTTATTCAATTGATAACTGGCATATTTCTGACCATGCACTTTAAACCTGAAGCTGGACTTGCTTTTGACTCGGTTGAATACATCATGAGAGATGTTGATTGGGGCTGGTTAATAAGATATATGCACTCCACCGGTGCTTCTGCATTCTTTGTAGTGGTCTATCTTCACATGTATAGAGCATTAATTTATGGTTCATATAAGGCACCAAGAGAACTAATATGGATTATTGGAATGGTAATCTATATTGCTTTAATGGCGGAAGCTTTCATGGGTTACGTTCTTCCTTGGGGGCAAATGTCCTATTGGGGAGCACAAGTAATTATTTCTTTATTTGGATCAGTGCCAGTTATTGGACCAGACTTATTGGTTTGGATTCTAGGTGATTATGCGGTAGGAGATGCAGCACTAAATCGCTTCTTCTCTCTTCATGTGATTGCGATGCCTCTAATTCTTGTAGTTTTGGTGTTCCTTCACATTGTGGCTCTTCATACAGTCGGTTCAAACAACCCTGACGGGATTGAAATCAAAAAGAACAAAGATAAAAATGGTATTCCAAAAGACGGCATACCTTTCCATCCTTACTACAGTGTTAAAGATATTGTGGGCGTGGTTGTTTTTTTGATGATTTTCTCTGCAGTCATCTTTTTCGCACCTGCTCTCAATGGATATTTCCTTGAACACGCAAACTTTGTTGAGGCCAACCCTCTTAAAACTCCGGAGCATATTGCACCATTGTGGTATTTGACACCTTTTTATTCTGTACTAAGAGCTATCCCTCCAATGTTTGGTTCTCAATTCCCTGGAGTTCTTGCTATGTTTGCGGCATTATTAATCTTCTTTGCATTGCCGTGGCTAGATAGATCTAAAGTGAAATCAATTAGATATAGATCTCTTCCATACAAGATTGCATTGGGAATATTTGTAGTGAGTTTTGTTTGGTTGGGTTATCTTGGTATGCAACCAGTTACACCTATGAATGCTTTCTTGGCAAGAGTATTTACAGCTACATATTTTGGTTTCTTTATATTAATGCCTTGGTTTACCTCTATTGGACAAACCAAACCGGTGCCAGAAAGATTAACAGGAGTGTAATTATGAAAAATATAAAAATTTTTACAGCATTCATCTTGGTCTTATTCGGGGCAAACGTTATAGCGGCATCCTCAAATGTAAAACTTGAGTCAGCCAATACAGATATCTCTGATTATGATTCTTTAAAAAGAGGTGCTAAACATTTTATGAACTATTGTTCTGGTTGTCATTCCATTGAACTTATGAGATATAACCGAATCGGTCAAGACCTCGGAATGTCAGAGGATGAGGTCGTAAGTGATTTACTTTATGCAGGCTCTAAACCAGGTGAAAAAATGAAAAGCGCAATTTCAACTAGCGCATCAACAAAGTGGTTTGGTGGTACTCCGCCTGATTTATCCTTGACCTCTAGATCAAGAGGCGTAGATTGGATTTACTCATACTTAAAAGGTTTTTATCCTGACGCAAAAAGAACTTTTGGTGTTAACAACCATGTTCTAGCAAATGCTTCTATGCCAGATGTTTTGTGGTCTCTAAGACAATCGAAATCAGCGGAAGCGTTTGATCAAGACGTAAGAGATATCACAAACTTCCTAGACTATGTTGGTGAACCTGCTAAATTGGTCAGAGTTGACCTTGGTATTAAGGTTATGCTTTTCCTAGCTGTCCTTTTGGTTCTTTCTTATTTGCTTAAGAAAGAGTATTGGAAAGATGTCAAATACGGCAAATGGAAAGCCAAATAAACCCAATTCATTTAAGGGGAAAAAATGTTACCAAAACCTAATCCTTCAGCAACCATACTTTATGCTTCACCAAATGAGATGGAGTCTCATTTAATTAGGCTTGTTATGGCTGAGAAAAATATTGAACGTGAGGTTATCAATCTCAAAATTGATCAAATGCCCGAAGAAATTTTGGAGTTAAACCCATGTGAAATTCTTCCCACTCTTTTTGACAGGGGTATGGTTTTATATGATCTGCATGTACTGACAGAATACTTAGATGAGAGATTTCCTTTCCCGCCTTTATTGCCTGTTGACCCAATTGAAAAAGCGGAAAAAAGATTAATTTTCTTCAGATTTACGAGAGCAGCAGGTTCATGGTATGAGCTTGCAAATACTATTGAAAATGGAGATAAAAAGGAAGCAGATGAGGCGCGCAAGCTTCTTTCTTCTGGTCTTATTGAGTTGATTCCACTATTCAATTATCAACCTTATTTTAAAAGCGAAGAATTTGGCTTAGTCGACGCCTGTCTTGCTCCTCTTTTATGGAGACTTGGGGCTCTTGGGATTGATCTTGGTGCAAAAGCAAAACCAATTAATGATTATGCCAAGAAGCTCTTCTCTAGAGAAGCCTTCCAAGAAAGTCTTTCTGAGGTTGAAAAAGAATTAAACTAGTGAGTTCACCCTCACCTAATCCATATCTTTTGCGAGCTTATTGGGAATGGATGGAAGATGCCGGCCATACTCCACATATTTTAGTCAACTGTACTCATAATTCTGTTCAGCTTCCTAAGCCATATTCAGAACAAGATAAAGTTCTTCTAAATATTGCTAGCTCTGCAACTAGTGCTCTTATACTTGGCAATGAACATGTAAAGTTTAAGGCTCGTTTCGATGGAAAGTCCCACGATGTCTATGTGCCTATTGAGGCAATTGAGTCAATCTATGCAATTGAAAACGGAATCGGAATGATGTTCAACCACCCTGACAAAACAAAGAAGAAAGAAGATCATTTAAGAATTGTTGATTAGTTTTTTGAGTTGATCAATAAAAGACTCTATCCCGTTTTCATTATATTTTAATACCGGATGTCTGGTAAATTCCTGTAGCTCAGATTTATTGTTGAGGCTTGTTTCCCTCTCCTCTGTGATCTGATTGAGAATGACGCACATAATCTTTATTCTTCGCTGTTCAGCAGCATTAATGGTTAACAATGCCTGATTAATTGCTCCCAGTTCATCATTAACAACAATAATAACTGGTAATCCGAGCTTTGATATAAGATCAACATTAAGCCCGTCTTCCGCTATAGGGGACAAAATACCACCAGCACCTTCTACAATTAGAAATTCTTTGTCGGTTTGACAGGCCTCAAAAAGATCTTGAATGGTAAGGCTGGTTTTGGCATCTTTAGCTGCAAGTCTTGGGCTTGCGCACATTTCAAATTTAAATCGACAAACAGTGTCGATATTCTCATTTCTTCCAGATGCCTCGTAGAGTTTGTTTGCGTCAGAAGGAAATAGATCTCCGTTAATGTCCTTACAGTCAGACTCAACTGGCTTTCTAACGCTTAGGTCTATGTCTGTCTTAAGTGATTTTATAATCCTGGCGCCAATATGAGTTTTGCCTACGCCTGTATTATTACTAGTTATAAAGAAACCTTTCATTCAGATATTTTACCTTTTATGATTTGGGCTTGACAGCATGTGCTTAAAGTATAATTCGATGCATGAATTCTAACCTCAAAGTTAACTACTGCGGCATTGAGCTTAACTCCCCAATAGTGTTATTGTCTGGGTGTGTTGGTTTTGGTGAAGAATATACCCGTATTGATGGTTTTTCTAATTCTGATGTTGGTGCTGTTTGTTTAAAAGGAACAACCAACGAACCTAGACTTGGAAATCAACCCCATAGAATATATGAGACTCCAGATGGAATGATAAATGCGATTGGACTCCAAAACCCTGGCTCTGATTTTGTAATCAATGACATTCTCCCAACACTTGATAAAACCGAAACTAAATTTATCATCAACATCTCAGGTTCAACCATAGAAGAGTATGGTGAACTGGCTAAGAAATTTGATCAAACCGACATTGACGCAATTGAGATTAACATTTCATGTCCAAATGTCAAAGAGGGTGGTGTTGCCTTTGGAAATGATCCAGATATGTCCTATCGTGTTGTAGAGATATGCAGACAAAACACCACAAAACCATTAATTACTAAACTATCCCCGAATCAAACAGATATTGCCTACAGTGCACAGCGCTGCATAGATGCGGGTTCAGATGGTTTGGCTGTAATAAATACTCTAATGGGGATGGCGATTGATATCGACTCCAGAAAGCCATTTATCGGCAACAACCAAGGAGGGTTATCTGGTCCTGCAATTAAACCCATCGCTCTTCTTAAAACACATCAGGTTTATCAGGTTAGTAAAAAATATAATGTTCCAATTATTGGACAGGGTGGAATTAATTCTGCTGAAGATGCCATCGAATTTATTATCGCCGGGGCAACAACAGTAGGAGTTGGAACTGCTCTGTTTTATGACCCGTTAATCTGCCACAAAATTAATGATGGCATCAGTGATTACTTGCTTAGAAACAATATCAAAAATATTAGCGAACTTGTTGGTTCTCTTCAACTAAATGATTTCTCTTCACCTTGTGACTCATAAATATGGAATTTGATTTCAAAACCATTGAAGAATCTGCACAGAAATACTGGCTTGAAAATAAGACTTTCAATGTAGAAGAAGACACTAAAAAAGAAAAATTTTATTGTTTGTCAATGTTTCCTTATCCCTCTGGAAAGCTTCATATGGGTCATGTCAGAAACTATTCTATTGGGGATGTGATTTCCAGGTTTCAGAAAATGTTGGGCAAAAATGTCCTCCAACCAATTGGCTGGGATGCATTTGGATTGCCTGCAGAAAATGCCGCCATACAGAACAAAGTCCCCCCTGCGAAATGGACCTATGAAAATATAAATTATATGAAAGGTCAGCTTGTCGAACTTGGTTTTGGATATGACTGGGAGCGTGAACTGGCAACTTGTCATCCAGAATACTACCGCTGGGAACAGTGGCTGTTTACAAAATTGTTTGAGAAAGGTCTTGTTTATAAAAAAGATGCCGAGGTTAACTGGGATCCAGTAGATCAAACTGTTCTAGCCAATGAACAAGTTATTGACGGAAGGGGTTGGCGATCTGGAGCTTTAGTTGAAAAGAAAAAAATCTCTCAGTATTTTATGAGAATTACTGATTATGCGGATGAGCTATTACAAGACATTAATAAATTAAAGGGTTGGCCTGAAGCGGTTAAATTAATGCAAACAAACTGGATAGGCAAGTCCAAAGGATTAGAGGTTGATTTCACAATTGAAGGAAAGAATCCAATCACCGTTTTTACGACAAGACCCGATACTTTGATGGGTGTCACCTATCTTGCCATTGCATCCGAACACCCTTTGGCTATAGAAATCGCCCAAAATAATGACAAAATATCGGCTTTTATTGAATCATGTAAAACCATGGAAACCAGTGAAGCCGCTATGGAAACCATGGAGAAAAAGGGTGTCGCAACTGGTGTTTACTGTGATCATCCTATTACTGGAAAACCAATAGAGGTTTGGATTGCAAACTTTGTCTTAATGGGTTACGGAACAGGTGCGGTGATGAGTGTTCCTGCTCATGATCAGCGTGATTATGAATTTGCCAAGAAGTACAACATTGATATTAAACCCGTCATTAAGCCTAAGGATTCTGATGTAGACATTTCCAAAGAGGCTTTTACAGAAAAAGGGGTTTTGTTTGATTCTGGTGAGTTTGACGAGCTTAATTTTAAAGAGGCCTTCTCCAAAATCTCTGCATCTTTACTTGCTAAAAAACTAGGAAAGATTAAAACAAACTTTCGTTTGAGAGACTGGGGGGTTTCTCGTCAACGTTACTGGGGTTGTCCAATTCCTGTAATTAACTGTGAGTTTTGTGGGTCTTTGCCTGTGCCGGAAAAAGATTTACCGGTTATATTGCCAGAAGATGTTTCTTTTGATGGGGTTGGCTCTCCAATAAAACAAATGCCTGAATTTTATAATTGCGACTGCCCTTCATGTGGCAAGCCTGCAAAAAGAGAAACTGATACATTTGATACCTTCTTTGAGTCGTCTTGGTATTTCGCACGTTATGCTTGTAAAGACAACACATCTGGAATGCTTGACGATAGAGCAAAATATTGGCTAAAAAATGGGGTTGATCAATATGTGGGTGGAGTTGAGCATGCAATTCTTCATCTTCTTTATGCTCGATTTTTCAATAAACTAATGCGTGATGAGGGTTTGTTAGAGAATGACGAGCCATTTAAAAATCTTTTAACTCAAGGTATGGTCCTTAAAGACGGATCAAAGATGAGCAAATCTAAAGGCAATACTGTTGACCCTCAAGAGATGATCTCCAAATATGGTGCTGATACAGTGAGGCTTTTTATTCTTTTTGCTGCCCCCCCAACACAAGACCTTGAATGGAGTGACCAAGGACTGGAGGGCTCTCATCGTTTTGTGCAGAAAATATTCAGGCTGGTTAATTCTTTTATTTCTGATACTAATGGTGCCGATTTTTCCCATATCGATCTGACCGGGTTAAATGCTGTACAAAAAGAAATTAGAAATAAAGTTTATACCACTCTTGAAAAGGTCTCGGATGATTTGGATAGAAGGCACTCATTCAATACAGCTATCGCTGCACTGATGGAATTAACTAATTCTCTTGTGAGGTTTGATAAAACTGATGCAAACTCCTTGTCCATAAAGTATGAGGCTATAAACATTCTTCTAAAAATGCTAAGCCCCATAACTCCACACATTTGTCATCATCTATTTAAAGAGCTTGGAAATACAGAAGCAATTGTTGATACTTTTTGGCCAAAAGTAGACAAAATAGCTCTTGTGAAAGATGAGATTGAAGTGGTTGTTCAGGTTAACGGAAAACTAAGAGCAAAAATTAGTTGTGGTGTCAATCTCGAAAATTCTGAATTGGAAAAACTAGCGATGCAAGATGACAATGTTTCAAGATTTATTTCTGATAATGAAATTGTTAAAATCATTATCGTTCCCAACAAGCTTGTTAATATTGTTGTTAAATAAGTTGGCTTAAAAACGGGTTCAAATTTTCGTCATACAACAACTTTATATACCTTAAATTACCCATTAGATAAAAAAGACTAAATGAAGTCTTAAAATCAAAATATGGGGTTATTAGCTTCTTTCTAGTTTAGAACTATTTTTTATCAACTAACTTGAGCTCACTAACCTGTCAATCATTGGAGTTAACAACAAGTCCATGACCTCGACCATAAAATCGCCCTTGTAAACAAGAGTTTGTTCATTTTGTAAAAAGGCCATTGCTTCAGCAGGTAGTTTTTTAACTATCTGGGCTAAGTCACAATCTACTCGAACTGTGGTAACCACCATAGAATCTTCTGGCGGTGGTACAGCTTGTCCACTGAAAGGATTTGAAGTGTCGATTAAAGGAATGCGATGGAAATTGATGTGTGTGTTCTCAAACTGTGGTGTAATAAATTCAACATAGTCTGGCATTCTATCGACAATTATCTCAGCTACCTGTTCAGGCGTATAAGGTCTCTCTGAAGTATCTCGATAAATTTTTTGAATCCACTCAATGTTAACTGAAGGAACAACGCCCACCAATAAATCAACTTGTGATGCAACATCAGCATTTTTGGTTCTAACACCACCATGAAGACCTTCATAAAACATAAGATCTGTTCCATCTTCAATGTCCTCCCAAGGAGTAAATTGTCCTGGTTCTAGATCTGTTCCTAGTCTACCATTATGCTCAACAGCCTCTTCATCTGAATGAATATAGTATCTTCTTTGGCCTTTACCACTTTCTCCATACTCTTTAAATAATGCTTCTAGTTTGTCAAAGTGGTTCGCATCCTCTGCAAAGTGAGTAAGAACTTGACCCTCTTCTCGAGTTTTTTCTACTTGAACACGCATTTCTGCACGCTCATACTTATGAAAACTGTCACCTTCGATTACAGCAACATTAAGGCTCTTATTTTGAAAGATTTTTTCAAAAGCTCTTTTAACAAAAGTGGTTCCCGCACCCGAAGAACCGGTCACTGCAACTACAGGGTGTTTCTTTGACATGTTTTCTCCTAATAATCTAGATTTTCAACAGACAAAGCATTATCTTCAATAAAGTTTCTTCTCGGCTCTACCTCATCTCCCATGAGGGTAGAAAAAACTTCATCGGCTGCAATGGTGTCTTCAACCTTAACCTTAAGCAGGTTTCGATTTTCAGGATCCATTGTGGTTTCCCAAAGCTGTTCTGGATTCATCTCACCCAGACCCTTATACCTTTGAAATCCTTGCCCTTTTCTAGCTTCATCCATTAGGAATTCAATCATCTCTGAAAAAGTTGAAACTTTTTCTGTTTTACCGTTTTTCTCTACTCTACTTTCTGAAGAGAAGTGTGATTGTACTTCCTTGAAATACTTTTTAATTTGTTCGTAATCACCAGAATCAAAGAATGATTTATCTAACCCAATTGATGAGGCGATTACACCGTATATTTTAACATTGTGTGTAATATTATTATCTCCATCAAGTAGTATTTCATGCTCCTCTGAGGGGATAGCGCCACGGTTTAAAAATGTTGTTATGTCTTTAACCAATCTTTCCAAGCCTGTTTTATCATTTGCTTTTTCAACTGGTTTACAGCTTAGAAGTGCTTCAAGCAATTCTGGGGTGTATTTGCTTTTGAGTTTTTGTATAACTTTAGATATTTTTTTATATTGATTCACCATTGATTCTAAAGCCATTCCTGAAATAGCAGGGGAGTCGGTGGTTGGATAAAACTCAGTACTCGCAATAGATTCTTGGTAAAGATAATCCTGTAACTCGCTATCATCCTTCAAATATCTTTCTTGTTTACCTTTTTTGATCTTGTATAGCGGTGGCTGTGCAATGTATAAGTACCCTCTTTCTACAATTTCAGGAAGGTGCCTGTAGAAAAAGGTAAGCAATAGGGTTCGTATATGCGCACCATCAACGTCTGCATCAGTCATGATAACAATTTTGTGATATCTTAGCTTTTCGATATCATATTCCTCTTTGCCAATTCCACAACCAAGAGCAGTAATAAGAGTTCCAACTTCTTGAGAGGTAAGCATTTTTTCAAATCTAGCTTTCTCAACATTTAGAATTTTTCCTTTTAGTGGAAGAATGGCTTGGGTTCTTCTATCTCGTCCTTGTTTGGCCGAACCACCTGCGGAATCACCCTCAACCAAGAAAAGTTCGCTTTCAGCTGGATCTTTAGTTTGACAATCGCTTAATTTACCCGGAAGGCCAGCAATATCTAGAACCCCTTTTCTACGGGTCATTTCTCTAGCTTTTCTGGCGGCATCCCTAGCTCTTGATGCCTCAATAATTTTGCCAACAATTATTTTTGCTTGGTTAGGGTTTTCTAGAAGATAATCATTTAATTTTTCCCCAACTGCAGACTCAACTGGCGCTCTAACCTCTGATGAAACAAGTTTATCTTTTGTTTGTGATGAAAATTTAGGGTCTGGAACCTTAACCGATACAATTGCTGTTAAACCTTCCCTGGTATCTTCACCAGTAATATTTGATTTCTCTTTTTTTGCAAGACCTGATGAATCAATATAATTATTGAGTGTCCTAGTGAGTGCCCCCCTAAACCCGGCCAAATGCGAACCACCATCACGTTGAGGGATGTTATTCGTAAAACAGTAAATACCTTCTTGATAAGTATCGGACCACTGAAGGGCAACATCAACTGTAATGTCATCTTTAATAGCATCGATTTTGATAATATCTTCATGAATCGGGTTCTTACTTTTATTTAGGTGTTCAACAAAAGCAACAATTCCACCCTCATAACTAAACACATCTGATTTCTTTGTATTTAAATCCTCGATTTCTATGTGAACACCTGAATTTAGAAAGGAGAGCTCCCTTAATCTATGAGCAAGGGTTTCATATTTAAACTCTGTTATTGCAAAAATATCGGCACTGGGCTTGAACCTGATTATGGTTCCAGTTGAATCAGATTTACCATCTTCTTTAAGAGGTGCGTCTGGAACTCCAAGGCTATAGGATTGTCTATGAATACCGCCATTTCTATGAATCTCTAATTCAAGTTTTTCTGAGAGGGCATTTACCACAGAAACACCAACACCATGAAGGCCGCCTGATACCTTGTATGAATTATCGTCAAATTTACCACCAGCATGGAGAACTGTCATAATGACTTCTGCAGCACTAACCCCTTCTTCTGGATGAATATCTACCGGGATACCGCGACCATCATCGGATACAGAAACCGAATTGTCTTCGTGAACAGTTACTTTGATCTTAGAACAATGACCAGCTAAGGCTTCATCGATTGCATTATCGACAACCTCAAAAACCATATGATGAAGACCCGTTCCATCATCTGTGTCCCCGATGTACATTCCCGGTCTTTTTCTTACTGCATCTAGACCTTTGAGAACTTTAATATTGGAGGCTTGGTACTCTTGTGACATAAGTAAAACTATTTATTTTAATTATAACATTTTTACTTTATTTTTAAGGCTTTAAGGGGTGTTTTTTTTGATTATTTTTCAGTAATTTCACCTTTTTGTATTATGAATAACTTTGAGTTCTCAAACCCTTGAAACTGCTCAGATTCTTTAATGTTTGTTATAAAAACTTGGATGTCTAATTTTTGTAAAAAATTTAGCAATATTTCTATCTTTTTATCATCTAACTCAGATACCAGATCGTCGATAAGTAAAATTGGTTTTTTGTTGTATTTCATCAAGTGAACAATTTGGGTTAACCAAAAAATAATTGAAAGTGTTTTTTGCTCGCCTCGAGAGAGAAAATTTTCTTTTTTTTCACCCAAAACAAAATCTAACGTAGCTTTGCTTGGACCATACTGAAATTGTTTATTCTTTAATAGATAATCTATATTTGACAAATAAGAGTCTCTAATTTCTTCTCTAGAAGATATATTTTGATTGAAAGACCAGCCGTTTCGATATTTGAAATCCAAATCTAAATTTAGATTATTAAGATCTTCTTGAAAAAATCGAACAATAATATCCTTCTCTTTTCTTATTTCTTCTAAGTATTTGACTCTATTTTTATTAACCTCATAGGCGTAGCCAGATAAAGCTTCAATCCAGTATTCAAGTTGATCTTTTTGGTTTTTTTTTGCTAGTAAATAAATATTACTTAAGCATTTTTTGTAATCAATAATAGTTTTTGAAAATTCGCGTTTCACGTGAAACACACCCCAATCTATGTAGTATCTTTTTTGTTTTGGTTGTCCATTAACTATAAAACCTTTGTCTGGAGTGATAAGTTGTATTGGGACTATTTGACTAAGTTCAGAAGAATTTTTTATTTTTTGGTCGTCAATTAAAATTTTAAAGTTTGTGTTTGATTTGTTTATTTTGATTGTGTTGTTTTTGGTCTTTGCAGCTATTTGAAATTCTTTTTTGTTAAATTGAATAACATCTATAGTTCTTGATGTGCGAAATGATTTGTTATGACCTAAGTAATACAAAGATTCAATAAAGTTGGATTTCCCTTCAGCATTATTTCCAAAAAGGAAATTTATCTTGTGTGAAGGATTGATACTTTGATTTGAAAAATTTCTAAAGTTGTTTATGTATAAAACTTCTAATGAGGACATGTTAAATGCGCATCGGCATAACTACATATTGAAATTTATCGTCATCTCTTCCAGATATTAAACAAGACTGGTTTTCATTACTTGGAATAACCATCTCAATTTGAGTACTAGAAATTTTTTCAAGAATTGAAATTAAATATTGAATATTAAAAGCAATTTCAATCTCTTTATCAAAATTCTCAGTAGAGATTTGAGTTTTTGCTTGTCCTCTTTCTGACTGAGAAAAGATAAATAAATCGCTGTTTTTATATTTGAGTCTTACACCTTTGTTTCTTTCATCAACAAATATAGCAGACTGATGAAGACTATCTAAAAAATCTTCTCTGTTGATAAGAACAGTGTTGTCAAAGTTTGTAGGGATAACTTGTGAGTAGTTTGGAAAATTACCATCTATTAGTCTACTTACAAGTTTTACAGTTTCACTTTTTAAAAAGAAGTAGTTTTCAGCAAGGTGAATTGTGACTATTTCGTTTATATCTCTATTTAAGATTTTGGTTAATTCTGTTACAGCTTTTCTTGGAATGATTACAGATCTCGTATTGGAAAGATTATTTGATTGTTTAATTTCACCAATAGATAGTCTATGACCATCAGATGCTACAACGGTTATTTTTTGATTATCTGTTTCAAGGTATAAACCATTTAAGTATGCCCTGATATCTTGATTGCCCATTGAAAAGCTGGTTTTCTCTATGAGGTTTTTAAGATCTTCTTTGTTAATTTGAATATTTTCATAATCTTCAACTGATGGAAGTGAAGGAAAATCTTCATGGTTAAACGTATTTAATTCAAATGAGTTTTTGTTGGCTTTGATATATAACTTGTTAGCTTCAATAATTATTTGTACTTTTAAATCTTCTTTTAAGTTTCTTAAAATATCAATTAAATCTTTTGCATAAACAGTAAAGGATGTATCTGCATCGCAAATTGTTTGGTTTGTAACACTAATTTCAATTTCCATATCTGTGGTTGTTAGTGTTATTTTTTGGTCTTTTAAACTAATTAATACATGAGATAAGATTGGAAGTGTTTGTCTTTTTTCAACAACTCCAATAACTCCTTGTAGTGGTTGGTATATATCTTTGACCTTTAACTCTATTTCCATTTAATTAAAAATTATTATTATTATTAGTGTTTATTTTTTCTGTGGATAAGTTTAAAAAGTTTTTATTAATCATTATGTTACATTGATTAAATTTTTGTTACTAACCATGTGAATTAATTGTGAATTGTTGATAACTCTCTATCGATTTTAATAGTTATTAGACCTATTAACAATTTAATTATTAACACCCTGTGTAAAAATATTTATAAGTTGGCTAATTTTAATTTTATAACCTCATAATCATTTCGTAAATCTTCGCTGGAAGCCATGTCAGCATTGATTTTTTTAATTGCATGGAGAACAGTTGTGTGGTCCCTGTTTCCAAAATTATTGCCAATTTTTACAGTGGATAAACCTGTTAATTCGTGAGTTATGTAAATAGCCATTTGTCTGGCTAAGACATTATGTTGTTTTCTGCTTTTAGAAGACAAATCTGAAACAGTTACCGCGTAATGTTTCGCCGTTTGTCGTTGTATGTCGTTTACATCTATTTTAAATATTTGAGGTTTAATGATATCACCCAGGGCTTTCTCAACAATATCTTTAGTAACAAGGTTACCCGCTATCTTAGTAAAGTCACAGTATGCCTTTAGTTTTAGAAG
>VMBT01001046.1_pt1 | contig 14929 bp, 15 predicted proteins | sample 4404301 | NCBI WGS metagenome assembly VMBT01 (sample SAMN12238535, study PRJNA552566) | marine metagenome | isolation source: Coastal seawater | place: USA: coastal Georgia, Sapelo Island | collected 2008-08/2009-08
AAGATATCAGCATTTTCATTAATAAAGTTGACGCCATTCAATATTCTGGTGTCTGTTACTCTTTTTGACCTGTAGTCATCCCAAGTAGCTTTTACTTCCGGCTGATTGCTTCTTAACTCTACTGCTTTTGGAGATGGTTGCGCATCTTTGATGTAATCAATAATTTCTTCTCTTGTAAGATTTGATTCCTCAACTGCCAGATCAATGAACTTTTTAACATCATCTCTTTCAAGCAAATTTGCCTTTAATGACATTGAGATAAAAATGATTATTAAAACTCTGATCATCTTAAAAAACCTCTAGATGAAAAAATTAAGCCTAGCATTATAGAAAAGCATAACAGAGATGAGCCTCCCTTTGTAAAAAATGGTAGTGGCAAGCCCACCACAGGAATTAAACCACTCACCATCAATATATTTAAAAGAAAGCTAAAACCAATAACCAAAGTAAAATATGTTCCAAGATAATATGGTGATAAATCATCGGTGAGCCTTTTTTCAGTCATTGAAAACAAAGTAGTGAATACAATGAAAATTGCTAGCAGTAAAAATATAAAGAAAACACCTATGAAGCCAAATTGCTCAGCATAAATTGAAAAAATAAAGTCAGTATCTGCTTCAGGTAAAAAATTAAATTCATTTTGTTTGCTATTTAAGAAACCTTCGCCAACGATACCACCAGAACCAATGCTAATTTCTGATTGCAGTATATTCCACTTTTCTGAAAGTGTTTGATCAGAAGAGAACCAGCTGATAATTCTTCCTTTTTGATAATTTGTTAATCCAAAATTATAAATTATGGGTGAAAAAAGAATTGCAAAAGCTCCCATACCTATGAAATATCTTCTATCCAGCCCGCAAATAAATAAGAGCATTAAGCCAGACAAAATATAAACTAGGCCAGTACCTAAATCGGGTTGAATTATTATTGGAATTGAAGATAAGAATAAGGTTCCAAGCAAAAAATAAGATCTAAATGGATTAAATTGGAAGCTATAGAACCGTAAATACTGAATTGCAAATAGTGGGTAAGCGATTTTCATAAATTCAGTTGGCTGCAAGCTCAAGAAACCAAAATCAAGCCATCTTTGGGCGCCATTAACCTCTTTACCAATAATCTCTACGCTCAAAACAAGCAAAATATTCCCCAAAAAGAATAGCCAGCCGAATGACAGAATTCGATTAAGGTTAATTTGATAAAAGAAGAGTGTTACAAGAACAATTGCAAAAATATTTATAGCTAAAAATCTTAAAAAGTAATAAATATCTATAGAAGTTACCGAGTATATTGTTAACGAGCCCATTAAAATAATGCCTACTAATGACAAAAGAATTACAGCCGACCGCAGATCAATTAACATCGAGCAGATCCTCCAGAACTTCTTTTGCTATTGGGCCAGCAGTTCGCCCACCGCTCTCTCCATTTTCAATAATTACTGCTATTGAAAATTTTGGATCGTCATAAGGCGCATACCCAATGAATATTGCATGGTCTCTTAGATTGATATTTTTTCTTACTTCGTCATATTCTTCACGAGAATTAATATCTACAACTTGTGCTGTCCCACTTTTGCCTGCAAGTTTTAAAGCACCTGCATTTATTCGAAAACCAGTACCATTAGGGGAGTAGATTACATCTATTAAAGCTTTGTTAAGCTTTTCCCAATCCAAATCTGACATATCGGTGCTTATCGAAAGTGATTCTTCATTGCTTGTAGCTAGATAAGGCAACTTGTAGTTGCCATTAGAGGCTAAAATACCTGAAATTAAGGCAAGATGAAGAGGAGTTGTGAGCATATAACCTTGACCAACACCCAGGTTTATAAAATCTCCTTTGAAAAGATCTTTGCCAAAGTTTTTTTGCTTCCAATTATCATCAATCAATGGACTAAATTGGTGCGGGTAACAATCCTGGCATAATTTTGAGCCAAACGATGATGATTCTAAGAAATTCACAAATTTATTTTTTTCATAACGAATTGAAAGATTCATAAAAAATGGATTTGAACTTTCAATAAGAGCTTTACTTAAATCTGTTAGGCCATGCCCCCCTTCTCTCCACGCATTAAAAACACGCTCTTCTTCCTCAAATCTAAAGAAACCATCATCAAAGATAGTTTCTTCCCAACTTGTGTATTGATTGCTTAGTGCGAAGGCACTTAGCAATGGCTTGATAGTTGATGCAGGCGGATATAATCCCATGAATGCTCTATTAAATAATGGTCTATTCGAGTCATTAAGGAGATCTTGATATTGAGATGAGGTTATATCTCTTAAGGTGTTTGCACTTATAGAGGGCGCACTCACTGCAACAGGTATACTGAAGTCTTCTAAATCTATTACAACTACAGAGCCTTTTCGATTTCCAATCAAATCGTATGCAAGTTTCTGAGCTTCATAATTTATTGAAATTTTGAGCTCTTCACCCTCTTGGAAAGAATCTTCACTTGTAATGACTCTTTTTGTTCCCCTAGCGTTTCTTTGGTAAAACCTTTTACCATGAGATCCTCTAAGCTCTTCCTCAAAAACCCTCTCTACTCCTGATTTTCCAACTTTTCTCCATATTGATGGATCAAAAGAATTAATTCTAGGGCTAAAATATTCAACATCAGCTTCAGTAAGATAGCCCATATGCCCAAGAACATGAAAAAAAGAAGGATGGTTGTCATATTCTCTCTCATATCCTTCAATAATTGAAAATCCCCCAAACTCAGAACTTCTAACTAGGAATTTTGACAGCTGTTCCTGATCAAGTTTTTCAATAACTATCTCTGGCTTTCTTGAGTTTAATGATTTTCTAACCAATTCTCTTGTTTCATCAAAATCAACTATGCTTGGGAAAAGCTGAGAAAGCTTTTTTATTGAGTCTTCACTTGGTTTTTGCTCTAAGTCGATTGCAAGAGAAAATGTTTTTCTATCTTCTGCAAGAACATAACCATCAGTTGATAGAATTCTTCCTCTTTTTGGATAAATATATTCAAAGGCATTGATATTATTTTCTCTAATATTTCTTAAGTCATCTCCTTTGATAATTTGTAAGTAAAAGAACCGCCCAGTTACTAACACAAGGAGAATTAAAAAAATAATTAATAGTAGATTTGTTCTTCCTCTGTAAATATGTACCTTACTATTTCTCATTTTGGTGGTATGGATGGTTAGTTTTAATACAGTGTCCTCTATAAAGTTGCTCTAGCAACATTAGCCTAAATAAATCGTGTGCAAATTCCATATTTGAAAACGATATTAGACGATCAGCTTTTAATTTAATTTCATTACTTAAGCCATAAGTCCCTCCAATTACTAAATTAAATTGGCCTGAAGTATTAAAAATAACTTCTGAAAACTTTTTTGAAGTAAGCATGTCTCCTTCTTTATCAAAACATATTGTTGTGCGAGAGCGATCTAATTCTTTAGATATAAGATTGCCCTCATATCCTATTAGCTCTTCAACTGATGAAAATTTCTTTTTATGGTTTAAAGCTCTAAGGTCAAATTTTATATTGTGGTTAAGCCTTTTAATAAGATCATCTTCGAACTGGTAAGATTTATTTTTTTTGCTGTTTTGAATATAGATTAGCCTGATAGAGATCATCTCTTAGCTCTATCCCAGATTGATTCTAGATCATAATGCTCTCTTGATTCTTCATTCATGACATTCACCAGCACGTCACCAGCATCAATTAAGATCCAATCTTGAGATTCCGTGCCTTCTATTCCTAGTATCTGAACCTTGTTGTCCTTTAAATCATCGACTACTTTCTCCGCTAGTGATTTAACATGTCTATTTGATGTTCCGGTAGCCAGTAAAATGTAGCTGGCAAACGATGATGTTTTTTCGACATCAAATGCATTGATATCAACTGCTTTTAAATCATCCAAAGCAATATTGCATAAATCTTTTATTTTTTTCGCTGAAATTTTTCTAGGCATTTATGTGCATTATAAGATTAAATCAACGCATCAAGAATAGACTTTTGAAATCCAGAGAAATTTCTATTACCACACATCAAAATTATGTGCTTTTCAGTTGGCTTAGAAGTTATTTGCTTTACTAGATCTAGGTTTAGTTCTTTAGAAAGATGTGAAAACTTTTCAAGCTGGTCTTGCGAAGCATTAATTGTATAAGTTTTTTGATCTTGCATGATTTCAATAAGCTTCTCGTCATGAATACCTTTGCGCATTGAATTTGAACCAAGCTCAAGAATTAATATCACATTTAAACTTTCTTTTTTTGCAAGCTTTAGTGTCTCAACAATTGCTGTTGGATGATGAGCAAAGTCATCTATCACTTTAAAATCATCATTCTCAAAAATAACATCATATCGTCTTTTTACCCCTGAGAAACTTTTAAGAGAATCATTAATTTTGGACGATGAAAAATATTTACTTAATGCTTTCGTAGCTAAATTTTTATTTATCTCATCTATTGTGGTTGTGCCAGCGCTAAATGCTTCTACCACATTAAAAATACAACTTTTTTCTAAAAATCTGTTACTTACTGCATCTTTATTTATGTAAGCCATACTATCTGAATCAAGAGATTCCAGTAATGAGAAAAATTTAGACTCTATCTCTTCAATATTGCTAAAAATATCAGCATGATCGAATTCAATATTATTAATTAAGAGGATATGTGGTCTGTAATGAAAAAATTTTGGCTCCTTATCGAAACAGCTTGTATCGTATTCATCAGCTTCAATCACAAAAAATTTTGAATCAGAAATATTCCAAGATTTCTTTAACATTTTTGGAACACCAGCTATTAAGTATCCTGGATTTTCACCCTGTTCTAATAATGCATGAGCAATCATCGTTGTCACTGTTGTCTTTCCGTGGGTGCCTGAAACAGCTATTACTTTTTTATCTTTCAGAACACTTTCATACAGCCACTCAGGTCCGGAGATTATATTTTTTCCGTGACTTAGTATTTTAATTAGAAGAGGGTTATCTTTTGATATTACATTTCCAAGGATATAAATGTCAGCATCCTGAAAATTTTCTTCTGTGTAGCCTTCCTTGAAAGATATTCCTGATTTACGAAGCTCATCTGACATTGGTGGATATACTTTTTGATCGACTCCCACCACATCATGACCGAGATGTGATGCCATTTGAGCCAAATTGCCCATGAAAGTGCCAGAAATTCCAATAAAAAATATTTTCATCTTTTAGTTGCTTCCAATGAAGTATAAGATATGTGTCATGAAAAATGCATTCTACGCGCAATCTGGAGGCGTAACTTCAGTAATTAACTCATCTGCATATGGTGTTCTTAGTCAAATCAAAGAGAGCACTCCAGAGTCAAAAATTTTTGCATCAAAAAATGGCATAGTGGGCCTCTTAGAAAACGAGCTTTATGATATGCAAAAGACAAAAAAACCACTTGAATTACTTTTAGAATCTCCAGCAGGGATGTTTGGTTCTTGTAGGTATAAGCTTCCAGGTTTGGAAGATGAAGGCTTTTATAAAAGTCTTTTTTCACAATTAGAAAAATACGAGATCAAATACTTTTTTTATAATGGTGGAAATGATTCAGCCGATACATGTTTAAAAGTTTCTCAAGCTGCCAAGAACTTTGGCTACGACTTGAATGCAATTGCGGTTCCTAAAACAATAGATAATGATTTGGCCGTTACAGATAATTGTCCGGGTTTTGGTTCAGTTGCTAAATACATAGCAACTTCAGCAAAAGAAGCCTCACTTGATATTAAATCAATGTGCAAAACATCAACTAAAGTATTCATTCTTGAGGTAATGGGAAGGCACGCTGGCTGGATAGCTGCTGCCGGAGAATTAGCTAATGACGCTAACAACACATATGTCCATAAAATTCTACTGCCCGAAGTCCCATTTAATAAACAGGCATTTCTTGATGGTGTTAAAAGTGATGTTGAACAATATGGATACTCAGTAGTTATTGCGTCTGAGGGTTTAAAAGATGCCAATGGGAAACTATATGCAGCATCTGATGAAGTTGATTCTTTTGGCCATTCTCAGCTTGGAGGTTTAGCACCGAAGATTGCTGGTCTTATCCAAAATGAATTGGGTTACAAATATCATTGGTCTGTATCTGATTATTTGCAAAGAAGCGCTAGACATTTGGCTTCCAAAACAGACCTAGAGCAAGCCGTAGCTCTTGGCAGAGAGGCTGTTAAGCTAGCTTTAGATGACAAGACTGGAATCATGCCAGTTCTTTTAAGAACCAACGATCAACCATACCAATGGAGCATAGGCGAAGGAGATCTTAAAGATATTGCTAACGCTGAAAAAACTCTTCCTGAAAACTTTATATCAGAGGATGGATTTAGAATTACTCAAGCGGGGGTTGATTACCTTAAACCGCTAACAATTGGGGAGAGCTATCCAAAGTTCAAAGACGGCGTACCAATCTATGAGCAATTGGATCTTCATTTAGCTGAAGTTTAGTTCATGAACTTTGCGTTTGAGAATAGCAATTAATTCATCCTTTTCGTCAGCGGTAAGAAATTTACCAATTTCAATTTGCTCTTTATGTGATTGAAGCAAAATTACTTTTGCTCCATTTTTCTCTTGGATCAAAAATTTAGATAGAAACCTATCATAAATTTTCTTTCTTTTGTTGTTTTTGATTTTTACATGAAGCTTATCAATGGCAAGTATTTGCAATTGATTAGACCAATCTCTATTGAGCTTAATTATTGTTATGAGAGCAAGTATTTCTAATCCAGCGAACGGCAAGATAAGAGGAGCTCCTACAATAAAAAAACCAACCCCAAAAGTAATACAAATGAGAGACAACATGCCAAAGAAAAGCACATTTTGTCGTAATGAAGAGGATTTATTAGGCCTCAACTCAATATAAAATTTATCGTTTTTATTTTTGGTGGTTAGCATCTTTTCTTTTGACTTTTACTTTCTAATTTTGCACTTATATTGCAGAATACAGTCTAAATTAAGAACTATGAAAAAATTTACAACTCTTATTTTGATATTTTTTGCTTTGAATTCATTTTCAGAAGACTTACTTGCTCTTTATAAAGAAGCACTTGATAAAGACCCTGACTTTAATAGCAAGAAGGCTGATCTTGAAATATCACAAGAATTTTTAAACCAATCTCGGTCATTATTATTGCCACAACTAAGAGCTGTTGGTGGCACAAACTGGAACGAATACTACCAAGATGGAGAGTTAGACAATGATTACAACACATTCTCTTATGGTTTAAATTTAAGTCAGCCATTATTTCGTTTAGATACTTGGTTTCAAACAAAACAAGCAAAGAAAAATTTTCAAGCTGCTGAGGCAAGGTTTGCTTACCAACAACAAGACCTGATGATTAAAGTTACTCAAGCCTATTTTAAAATCTTATCTGCACAATCTTCTTTAAAATCAGCTGAAGCTACTGAGAAAGCTCTTGAAAACCAATACAATACTGTACTGGAAAGATTTAATGTAGGAGCAGCGTCAAGAATCGAACTTGCAGAGTCAAAATCAGCCTATAACCAAGCACAATCCAATAAAGTTCTTGCGAGTGGCAACTTAGAAATTAGCTTTGAAGAGCTTAACTCTATAGTTGGAAGAAAAATAACTTTTGTAGAATCTTTAGATTCAAATTTTAGTTTTGACGTAGCTCCTACTGATATTGAAGCCATGGTAAACCAAGGCCTTATGTCTAATTATCTAGTAATTGAGGCGAAAAACAGATTAAAAGCCGCTGAGTCAAATACAAAGTCTAAATCATCAAACTTCTTACCTAAAATTGATTTAAACGCAAATGCAAATAGAAGAACTTCCAAACAATATACTTTTGATGGCGTCGATTCAAGCGTTGACCTACCATTCACCATCCCTACTGAAACCGAAAATAGAACTTTTTCAATTCAGTTCTCAATGCCTTTATTTACATCAGGGCTTAACAGTTCACAAAGAAGACAAGCTCTCTTACAAGAAGTAAAAACAGAAGAGCAATTGGTATTTATAGAAAGAACTGTGGTGCGCTCAATTAGATCTCTCTACACAGCGCTCAAAACAGCCGAACTAAATATTGAGTCTCTTGAAACTGCTGTAGAAAGCTCAAAAGATGCACTCGATGCTACGAGACTTGGTTATGAATTAGATTCAAGAAATTTAGTTGATTTGCTTCAAGCTGAAAGAAACTACTCAGATACCCAAAATAGACTTGCTCAAGCAAAATATGGGTTTATTGTGACATCACTTCAGTTTAAACAAGCAGTTGGTTCACTAAAACCATCAGATATCGTCGAGCTCAACTCAAACTTTTAAAAGTGCCTGAACTCCCAGAAGTTGAAACCACCAAGAGAGGTATAGAACCACATTTAGTTGGAAAGAAATTTATTGGTTCAACCTTAAGAAGACTAAAACTACGAATAAAATTCAATAAAAAAGAACTAGAACAAATACTCAACAAAAAAATAGTTTCAGTTACAAGAAGAGCTAAATATATCCTGATCAACTTTTCTAATAATTCTACTTTGCTAATACATTTAGGGATGACTGGCACCCTAAGAATAAGCAACTCAAGCAAATACCTAAAACATGATCACTTAATTTTTCATTTAGTAAATAAAAAATCATTGATATTTAATGATGTAAGACGGTTTGGACTTGCTCAGATTATATTGGAGGGTGAAAAGTTTAAGATGCTTGAGAATAACGGTCCAGACCCGTTTGAGCTAGACAAAGACTGGGCATATCTCTATACAAAGATGAGCAAATCAGATGCTTCCATTAAATCAATACTTCTAAATAGTAAAATTGTCTCAGGTATTGGAAATATTTATGCCTGTGAGACGCTCTTTGAATCAAATATATCCCCTTTAAGACCTGGAAAAAAAATAACCGAAGAAGATGCAAAGAATTTACTCAAAAATTCAAAAGCAATTCTTAAAAAAGCAATCAAAGCAGGCGGGACTACACTGAAAGATTATCTTAGTGCGGATGCAAGACCAGGATATTTTAAAATTAAGCTTAAAGTTTATGACCGTGAAGGCCAGAAATGTAAAAAATGCTCAGATTCAATAATGAGAATTGTCCAAAACAATCGAAGTAGCTTTTTTTGCCCTAGCTGTCAGCAGAGCTAAATTTTTTTGCAAGATAATTTTCAACAATTGGATGAACAAAGGAATCTATTTTGCCATCGTACATTGCAATTTCCTTAACCATGCTTGATGAAATAAAAGTTAATTTCTCATCTGGGGTAAAAAATACACTTTCTACCTCTGGAGACTGTGATCTATTGATGCTTGCAATTTGAAACTCATATTCAAAATCTGAAACAGCACGCAACCCTCTAATAATTGCTATCGCACCAAGATCTTTTGCTAAATCAACTGATAGTCTTGAATCCAGACCTACACACGAAACATTAGAATTGTCTTTATAAATTTCTTCTATTAGTTCTGTTCTCTCTTGAAGGGTTAAAAATGTATTTTTTGAGCTATTTTTAACAACAGCTATGACTACCTTATCGAAGATCTTAAGTGCTTTGTCCAAAATATTCATGTGCCCTTTGGTAATGGGGTCAAATGAACCAGGATACATTCCTATTTTTGCCATACTCAAATATTATGATATTTCTTTAGAGATTTCTTAAACAAATTCTTTAATGCTTCAACATTTTTTATCCCTGGATATGTTGGTCGAATTATTATTGCTAGTTCTCTATGTGGACCAGGTTCTGCCAAAGGAATTTTTAATAAGTCATTATTGCTCTTGATTAGCTCATTTGTTGCCATATGAGGAACAAGCGTTGTTCCCATATTGCCGGCAACTAATTGAACTAAAGTCGATAAACTTGATGCTCGTATTTTATGCTTTGAATCATTTTTAATTTTACATGCTGCTAAAACATGGTCCTTAAAACAATGACCATCTTCCAAGAGCATTAGTTGATTATCGGTCATATCTTTTGCTTTGATTTTTTTCTTGGGCTCATTTAGGTGATCCCTATGAGTAATCCAATAGAAGTTTTCAGACCAAAATTTAAACGCCAGTAATCCTTTTGTTTTGTAGGGCAAAGCAAGAACAGCCATATCTAAATCACCGTCTCTAACCTGCTCAATGAGCGTAGCAGACTTACCTTCAACAATTTCAAGGCTCATTTCTGGAAACTGGTTTTGGATATTAGGTAAAACAATGGGCAGGAAATATGGGCCAATGGTTGGAATTACGCCAAGTGATATTTTTTTCTCAAAGTTTTGTGAATGCTCTTTGCTAACTTTATCAAGATCATCGATTTGCATTTTGATATCTTTTGATCTTTTAATTATCTCTTTACCAATTTTTGTGATTATTACTTTTTTGTTATCTCGCTCAAAAATATGAACGCCTAAATTTTTTTCGAATTCACTTATTCCATTGCTTAATGTTGAAGGAGACACAAAACATATATCAGCAGCCTTTTTAAAATTTAATGTTTTAGCTACAGCTAAAATATATTTTATTTGTTGAACACTTATCATAACTAATTCGAATTTATCGAATATAAAGTACATTATTATTATATTTAATAATATATAGATTTAGAAATTTATTTATATAATGAGGTGTATAACACTTTTTTTAATTCAGTGAGGTAAATAATGAGTGAAGAATCAAAATGCCCCGTTATTCATGGGTCAAATACTAAAACTGCTGGGAGTCACTCCAATGTAAATTGGTGGCCACAACAGCTTAATCTAAATATCCTGCATCAGCATGATAAGAAAACCAATCCTATGGAGGAGAACTTTAATTATAAAGAAGAGTTTGAAAAGCTCGACTATGATGCGTTAAAGCAAGATCTTTACGATCTAATGACTGACTCGAAAGATTGGTGGCCAGCAGATTATGGTCATTATGGTCCTTTCTTTGTTAGGCTTACATGGCACGCAGCTGGTACATATAGAATTGGTGATGGTCGAGGTGGAGCTGGCACGGGCGCACAAAGATTTTCTCCACTAAATTCATGGCCTGATAATGGAAACCTTGATAAAGCAAGGCGACTTCTTTGGCCAATCAAACAAAAATATGGAAAACAATTAAGTTGGGCAGACTTATTAGTTCTTGCTGGTAATGCGGCAATTGAATCAATGGGAGGTAAAACCTTTGGATTTGGTGGAGGCCGTGAAGATATCTGGCACCCAGAGGAAGACATTTATTGGGGGCCAGAAGAAGAGATGCTTGGCAACAATAGATACGTTGGAGAAAGACTTTTAAACAATCCTCTTGCTGCCGTACAGATGGGTTTAATTTATGTAAACCCACAAGGCCCAGATGGCAATCCAGATCCTAAGGCTAGTGCACATGATATAAGAGAAACATTTGGCAGAATGGCAATGAACGATTATGAAACTGTTGCACTAATAGCAGGTGGTCATACTTTCGGGAAGTGTCATGGTGCTGGAGATGATGGTTTAGTTGGAGTTGGGCCAGAAGATGCTCCAATGGAACAGCAACAATTCGGTTGGAAGAATGGATATGGCAAAGGGATGGGTCGTGACACCATCACAAGTGGTCTTGAAGGACCATGGACCAAAAATCCAGCACAATGGGATAATGGTTATTTTGAAAACCTATTTAACTATGAATATGAGTTAGTAAAAAGCCCAGCTGGAGCATATCAGTGGCATCCAATCGATCTTGCTGAAGAAAACCATGCTCCTGACGTGGAAGATGAAAGTTTGAAAGTAACAACAATCATGCTTACATCTGATCTAGCTTTACGAGAAGATCCTGAATATAGAAAGGTTTCTCTACACTTTAAAGAAAACCCTGAAGAGTTTGCTGATGCTTTTGCAAGAGCTTGGTTTAAGTTACTTCACAGAGATATGGGGCCAAAAAATAGATATCTTGGTCCAGAAGTCCCTGCAGAAGATTTAATCTGGCAAGACCCTGTGCCTGTAGGAAACGCAGATTATGATCTTAGCAAAGCAAAACAGCTTATTGCTGATAGCGGTCTTTCAATCCAAGAAATGGTTGAAACTGCTTGGGCAAGTGCATCAACATTCAGAAACTCAGATTTAAGAGGGGGAGCAAATGGAGCTCGAATTAGATTTGAACCAATGAAAAGCTGGCAATCAAACTCTCACGTTCCTTTAGATAAAGTGCTCGATGTGCTTACAAACATTGCTCAAGAAGTCGGAGCCTCAGTTGCCGATATGATTGTTCTGGCTGGTAACGTTGGAATTGAAAAAGCTTCAGGTGCTGAAGTACCATTCTTGGCTGGTAGAGGAGATGCAACTGAAGAGCAAACTGATGCAGAGTCATTCAAAGTTTTAGAACCGCTTGCAGATGGTTTTAGAAATTATCAGAAAACAGAATACTCAGTAAGTCCGGAGGAAATGTTAGTAGATAAGGCACAATTGCTTGGTCTTACAGCTCCAGAAATGACTGTACTTGTTGGAGGCTTTAGATCGCTTGGCATAAGTGCCAGTGGTGATGGTGTATTCACTTCAGATACAAATACGTTATCTAATGACTTCTTTGATACTCTGTTGGATATGAGTGTAGAGTGGAAGCCAAGTGGAAATAATTCTTATGAAGCCACACATAGAGTCAGTGGTGAAAAGATGAGATCTGCCTCTAGAGTTGATTTAGTTTTTGGCTCAAACTCTCAGCTAAGATCCATTGCTGAAGTCTATGCAAGTGATGATGCTAAAAATAAGTTTGTGTCTGACTTTATTGCAGCTTGGAATAAAGTTATGAATGCAGATAGATTTGATGTCTAATCAAATGCAATACAAATTAGGGGCTCCTTCGGGAGCCCTTTTTTATAGTTGTCTTTTGAAATACGCGGCAGAGTCAGCATCAATAGAAACTAGCTCCCATCCATCACTACCATATTTATTTAAAACTATATTTCTCATCTCAAGTTTCCAATCAACGTCTTTGTGATTGGCTTTGAATTCTTCGGTCTCTGGGTTAGAAAAACCCATAGAAGTAGAGTTGCTTAGATCAACTATTTTATATTCCCAATTATTGCCCATTATTTCCTCCAATATAAAAGGATTATTTTAATATTTTCTTCTTTAAAACAATAGTTAGTAAGCTTTAATGTTTTAAAATGAGACTATGACTAAAATCCGATTATTTTTTATCTTGCAATTAGCAACGCTATTATTTGCAGCTGATAATGATGTAAGTGCAAATTCTAAAAGTAATCTTTTACTTGTGCACAAAACGCCTACTTGTGGCTGCTGTAAAGAATGGGTTAAGCATGCCAAAAACCATGGCTTTAATGTCACTACTCAAGATCATCAAAGTTTAGAGAAAATCAAATCAATGTATAAGATTACTCCTGAATATAGATCTTGCCATACTACTATATCTTCTAATGGCTTTGTTTTTGAAGGACACATACCAAGCAAATATATAGAAAAGTTTTTGTCTGAAGAGCATTCAAATGCTATTGGTTTGACAGTTCCTGGCATGCCTTTAGGTTCGCCTGGGATGGATTTTGGAGATAGATTTATGCCTTACGATGTTCTAATACTTTTCAAAGATGGCACAAGTGAAGTGTACGCAGAAGTAAGAAAATATTAATTGAGTGGTGGGCCCGCCAGGACTCGAACCTGGGACCAATGGATTATGAGTCCACTGCTCTTGAGAGTTGAAAGGTCCTCTTGTATGTCATATTTCGCCACAACCACTCTAAAGGCCCTGCCTGATATCTCTTAAGCCAAAAGCCTGAGAAATAAATTTGAAATATCCATATAGCAAGCACAACGATATATAAGTTTGCACGACTTAGCTCATTAACCAAACCAAATCCAACACCTGTAAATAGCACCATACAAATAATTGAATGTAGAATGTAATTAGTTAGAGCCATTCTTCCAACATTCTGTAATTTTAGCCTTACAGCTTTAAAAACATCAGCTTTAATTACAATGTTAAGCACGGAGATATAGCCCATTGCCATGCCTAACCTACCAAGATCATATGAGGATAAAAATACTCTTGAATAACGATAGTCAAAACCCGATGAAGTAAATAAATACAACTCAATAAAGTTTACAGATAACCCAATAGTAAAACTAACACCTGCTAACTTTTTATAGAAAGATAAATTTCGTTCACCTTGAAGGATCCCCAATTTAAATAAAGCCATACCTAGGACCATCATTAAAAAAATATCCCAGAGATAATAGGGCAGAGAATAGATCACTATGTTCTTACGTTCAGCGTTCCATTCAAAAGCTTCTGCATAAGTGCCTCTTCTTTGTGATATTTCAGAGTTTATCTCTGCTTCATTTGGTTGATAATTGACTCTAAATTCATCCCAGGCTTCAGCCCAAATAATTTTCTCTTCCGTTATTTCTGTTTGCTCAGATGTATTCACCTCTATATAAGCATCTTTTGAATACGTGATTACTTCTTTGCCAAGATAGTTTAGAAATGTAGTGAAACACAAAATAGCAATGGAAATTTGTAATAGAGTCTTGCCTGTCAAGTTTCTCAAATAATATAAGATGTAGCCGGCAACCGCATAGGTGATCAATATATCGCCGTACCACAGCAGAAAATATGCATCAACAATCCCAAAACAAAGTAAAAAAAAGTTCCTTCTTAAAAACAGTTTTTGATCTGCTTGTGTTTTATTGGCACAGAACATTACGATCCCAGCACCAAAAAGAACGGAAAACATTCCACGCATTGCACCTTCAGCTGTCACTTCAATGGCTCCCCATATAACCCAATCTATAGTAAATAAGTCGGGTAAATCTAATGAAGGGTTGATATAAGATTGAGATACCAATCCAAAGGCGATGATGTTAAGCAATAAGATTCCCAGTAGAGAAAACCCTCTAATGACATCAAGTACTTCAATTCTCTGAGATTCAGTAACAGGAAATTGCATTGAAGAATAATACCATATAGATATTGCTTGATATTGGTGGGCCCGCCAGGACTCGAACCTGGGACCAATGGATTATGAGTCCACTGCTCT
>VMBT01001049.1_pt1 | contig 14924 bp, 14 predicted proteins | sample 4404301 | NCBI WGS metagenome assembly VMBT01 (sample SAMN12238535, study PRJNA552566) | marine metagenome | isolation source: Coastal seawater | place: USA: coastal Georgia, Sapelo Island | collected 2008-08/2009-08
TTTGCCTCTGATAAAATCCGCGTGAATTCGATATGTCCAACATTCATCCGGACACCGCTCACGGAACCGACCTTTGCCGATCCTGCCAAAGTCGAGTGGATCAAACAAAAAATTAAACTTGGCCGCATCGGTGAAGTCGAAGACATCATGGGGGCGGTCTTGTTTCTGGCAAGCGACGCAAGCGCTCTGATCACTGGAACCTCTATCCTCGTCGATGGGGGATGGACCGCTGGGTAATTGGAAATGAACGATATTTACAAGACAGGGGTATAAGATGCGCGGGTTCAGCGATCAATGGAAAGACTTTCCGGACTATATCATAGGGATCACCAAAGAAATTTGGGAAGATCGCGGTGTCGGACCGAAAATTCGCGACTATTACGGCAAAGACGTTATTGTGCGCATGCCGGGGGGCATTTCAACGGGTGTGGAAAACACAGTCGCTTCCACTGCGGCAACCTTACATGAATTTCCGGATCGCCAACTTTTGGGCGAAGATGTGATTTGGTCGGGCACCCCTGAAGAGGGCATGTTGTCTTCCCATCGGATATTATCCACGGCAACCCATTTGGGCAGCGGGGTCTTTGGGAAGGCCACAGGCAAAGCGATCACCTACAGAGGCATTGCGGATTGTTATGCCAAAGACAATATGATCACAGATGAATGGCTCGTGCGGGATAATGGCGCCATTCTGCGCCAGATTGGACAGGATCCTCGCGATTGGGCTGCAACCAAAGTGGCAGAAGGTGCACGCGCCTTTACGCCAGATCAAGATATCTCAGGACCCTACCTTGGAAAAGGCAATGACGATGCTTGGGGAGTGGCGCTGGGTGAAATCCTCTCATCTATGATGCAATCAGAGTTTTCCGTTGTGACGTCACAATACGACAGAGCCTGTCATCTGGAATATGCCGGGGGCATTTCGTCCCATGGTCACGCGGCGGCAGATGCGTTCTGGTTGCCCTTGCGCGCATCCTTTCCAAGTGCCGAATTTCGCATTGAACATCAGATCGGTTTGGTTGATCCACTGATGCCTCCGCGTGCCGCAATAAGGTGGTCGCTCAGCGGTCAACATAGCGGATGGGGGGCCTTTGGCACGCCAAGCCAAGCACCTGTTTATATCATGGGCATCACGCATGTTGAATTTGGACCCTATGGGGTGCGCCGAGAATACACACTTTTCGATGAGACAGCCGTCTGGATGCAGATCCTGACGCATTTGGGATAGGAGATTAAGGGAATGACCCCGCAAGAGATGCAAAACCGTATGGTAAGATACGGGGATTTAATCCCATGTCGCACAGCTTTTATTGATGCTCACACACCGGGCAGCGATCAGAAAGAGAATTTTACCATCATCGGAGCCGGCGTGTCGGAGGCGGCAGATCAACATGTGCATATCAAAGATACGCCAGGCTTTAACATTGGCGCGGCGGGCCAGCCCCCTAAATGCCGCAATTCACTGCACAGTCATCGCACCGCAGAAGTATTTTTTGTCCTGAAGGGCCGCTGGCGATTTTTCTGGGGCCGCCACGGAACGGCGGGCGAGGTGACGCTTGAGGAAGGGGATATTTTCAACATACCCACCGGAATATTCAGGGGCTTTGAAAACATCGGGACCGATTATGGGATGATTATGGCCATTCTTGGCGGAGATGATGCAGGCGGTGGCGTGATCTGGGCACCTCAGGTGATTGAAGATGCAACTGCCCATGGTCTGATCTTAGGGGAAAATGGGCGTCTATATGACAGCAAAAAGGGGCAAAGTCTTCCCACAGGCGTCGGGCCTATGCCGCTTCTTACGGATGCGGAACTAAAATCATTTCCAGAACCAAGCACAAAAGATGTCGTTCCACATTACGTGGCCCGCTACTGGGATATGATGGCCTTGTCGGATAAGCAGCCCATCCAAGTGATTGGCGAAACGGGTTTATTGCGCGACAAGCCCGGGTTTGAAGTGGAATTTCTAAGCCGTCACTCCTTGGCTGGTGCAGTGCAGGAAAGTGACCGGCACAACGTTCTAATGGGGATGAAGGGCTATTGGTCGGTACGCTGGGACGAAGGCGAGCTGACGCTGTCTCCCGGGGATACTTTGGCTATTCCACCGCGGTTGTCTTATACGCTTGAACCCTCCATGTCGGGCGAGGCCGCGCTTTATCGTGTGATCAATACAGACGATCCTGCCGGTGCGACAGCGAACCTGTGATGGCGAATCGAAATCTCCACAGACTGTAACGATTCTCTGAGCGGCCTGTGGTGAATATTCTGTTGCAAACATAAGTTTTCATTTCAAAATTAGACCTATCCACAAGCTGTATTATTTAACTTGACCATAACACCAATATTTTGTTCCACTAAGCATAGATTTGTAAGGGGATCAGAATGAGACACATCATCTTGGGTGCATTAGCCGCCCTCGTTTTGGGTGCCGTGCAGGCGTCTGCGGAGACATGCGGTGGAATATACAAGATCAAACGCGGGGACACACTGTCTGGAATTGCGGACAGACAGTATAAGGATGCCCGTAAATGGTCAGCAATCTACAACGCAAATGTAGAGAGAATTGGTGAAAGCCCCAACAGGGTAAATGCGGGGATGAAGCTGAACCTTCCCTGCATCAACGGTCTGCCCACTGGTCTTGAAGGTGGAGAGGAGATTGCCAATGCAACTCTCGTCGCACCCGCGGTGACCAAAGTTGTCAAAGAGGCGCGGGTGCAGCGGGGGCAGGCGCTCAGGGTCAGGCTTCTGACAGCAGGCGATTACGCGCCGTTTACCGACAAAAATGCACTGAACGGCGGTCTAATTACTGAAATTGTCGATGCTGCGATGACGTCTGCCACGGGCAAAGAGGGCTATGACATCCACTGGGTCAACGATTGGGCAGCGCATCTGGATCCATTGCTGACGTATAGTATGCTCGACATGGGATTTCCGTGGTTCCAACCGGATTGCAAACAAAATCCCGACCGGTATCGATGCGCAAATTTCCATTTTTCCGAACCAATGTTTGAAATGTTGATTTTGCTGTTCACTGATCGCAATCGTCCGCTGAACTTCACTCAGGATTCCGACATAGAGGGAAAAACGCTCTGTCGCCCCAAAGGATATTTCACCCATGACCTTGACAAAAATGGGCGGAACTGGGTGCGTGACAACAAAATCACCCTCGAAACTCCTGTTGCTGTTGCTGATTGTTTTGAGATGCTGACGGAAGGCAAAGTAGATGCCGTCGCGCTGAACGAATTTACTGGGCGCAAAGCGGTTAAAGATCTTGAGCTGTCAAATCGGGTGGATATCGTCCAATCCCGTCCGCTTTCTATCGAAGGGCTGCATGTTCTGGTGCATAAGACGCACCCTGACGCAGAGCAGATGCTGAGCACCATTAATGATGGTTTGGGAAAAATCAAATCAAACGGCGTCTATCAACAGATCATCGACAAGCATATGTCGATCATCTGGAGTGATCTCTAGGAGGGTGGTATGCGGGTACTTAGCTTTCTTATTGCATATTTCTTTTGCAGCGCTGCTTGGGCCGACTGCGAAAAAACACACATCGTTTCCGCAGGAGATACGATTTTCACCATAGCGGAACAATATTATCGTGATCACCAAAAGTGGACAGTGATCTATTACGGCAATCAGGATAAATTGGGAGGGGCCTTGCTTCAATTCCCGGAAGGGGCAGAGATAAACATCCCGTGTCTCCCGTCTGATCAGGCGGCTGATGCAACGCCGTTGCGTCAGGTGGATGCGGAAATGAAACTGCTTACCGGATCGAATTATGCGCCCTTCACGGATCATAACTGGTCCGGTGACGGGATGATCACAGAAATTGTGAACGCTGCCTTGGAAAATAGTCCCTATCCGGTGCCCTATGAAATCAGATGGGATGATGATTGGTCCACCCATTTGTTTCCTCAGCTGGACAGTAAAGAATTCGACATGGGCTTCCCTTGGTTTCGGCCAAATTGTGAGGAAGACCGGCTAAACCAAAGGTGCGAGAATTTTCACTTCTCAGAGCCTTTGGTGGAATTGCTGATATTGCTCTTCACACGTAAGGATGCATCGTTTCAATTTGAAACTGATTCTGATATCACCGGCAAACGCCTGTGCCGTCCCAAAGGGTATTTTACCCATGATCTGGAACGAAAAGGTCGGGATTGGATTAATCAAGGAATTATCACTCTCGTGCAGGCCAACAGTCCTGACGCCTGTTTCGACCTGCTCATGAAAGGGGAAATCGATGCGGTTGCAGTCAATGAGTTTTTGGGGTGGACCAAAGTGAGTTCTCTGGGGCTAAAAGGTGTTGTGGAACCACTGAGGCGGCCTTTGTCGATCGAAGGATTACATGTCGTCATTTCCAAGAAACACTGGCGGGGAACGACCCATCTTTACCGCTTTAACTCGGGTCTCGAAGAGCTCAAGAAATCAAAGCGTTATGACGATATTGTGTCGCGTCATCTCGGATTGTTCTGGGCGCAACTGGAATAATGGAGATTTTTAAAACTTCACCTTGACGGGAGGGTGTGGCATCAGTGATTATGACTTAGAGAACAAAAGCGAATATCGGCACGCCTGAGTCATAATCAATTCGCGAAAGTCGTGGGGCGAAATTTCGCGAATTCCCGAAGGGAATGGGGCAAATAAAAATGGCAAAGATTAAAACAACACATGTTGGAAGCCTTCCTAGAACGCAAGACGTAGTTGACCTGATATTCGCCCGTGAAAATAAACAGCCTTTTGATCCTTCTCAATTTGATACAACAATGACATCGGCCTGTGCTGAAACAGTGAAGCGCCAAAGCGACGCCGGTATTGATATCGTGAGCGACGGGGAAACGTCAAAAATCAGCTACGCCACATATGTGAAGGATCGCTACACCGGCTTTGACGGGGATAGCCCCCGCAATGCACCTGCGGATCTCAAGCAATTTCCGGGTTTTCTTAAGCGTTTGGCAAATGATGGAGGCACCCCGACCTACGCGCGGCCAATGTGCGTGGGCGAGGTCAAAAGCAAAGGTCAGGATGAGCTTTTAAAGGATATCGCAAATTTAAAAGCGGGTATGAACGCCTGTGATGTTGATGAGGGGTTTATGAATGCAGCCTCTCCGGGGGTTATTTCGCTGTTTTTGCAGAACGACTTTTATCCAGATCGTACCGCTTATTTAGCGGCACTTTCTGACGCGATGCGCGACGAATATAAGACGATTGTGGACAGCGGTCTTTTCCTGCAGTTGGACTGCCCGGACCTTGCCCTGTCGCGCCATATGCTTTTCACAGACTTGAGCGATGATGAGTTCCTGAAAATCGCCAGCCTGCATGTTGAGGCGTTAAACAATGCACTTTCAGAGATTGATCCGTCGCGGGTGCGGGTGCATATTTGTTGGGGGAATTACGAAGGCCCACATATCTGCGATATTGATATGTCCAAAGTGTTCTCAACATTGATGTCGGTCAATGCGGATTACATTCTATTTGAAACATCCAACCCTAGGCACGCCCATGAATGGACCGTTTTCAGAGATCGGGTGGATGAAATTCCAGAAAGAAAAATCCTTGTACCCGGGGTAATTGATAGCACCACCAATTTTGTGGAGCACCCTGAATTGGTCGCGGAGCGGATTGAAAAATTTGCACGTATCGTGGGAAAAGAGCGCGTGGTTGCAGGGTCAGACTGTGGGTTTGGCACATTTGCAGGGTTTGGAGCGGTGGATCCTGATATTGCCTATGCGAAGTTGCAAACTCTCTGCGAAGGAGCCGCGCGCGCGTCAAAAAGAATTTAGGTGTCGAAAAAAGGTAAGGGTTGACATGCAAAGAGAACCGGTGGTTTTTCTGCCCGGTATGATGTGTGATATGCGTCATTTTGGGTTTCAAATGATGGATATCGCAAATGACCGGTCGGTGATGGCTGGAAATGTTGCTAAGGCAAATACAATTTCAGAAATTGCAAAATCTGTTTTGGACGAAGCACCAAGTAGATTTGCTTTGATAGGGCTGGCCATGGGGGGGATGGTCGCGCTGGAAATTATCCGGATTGCACCTGAACGTGTCGTCAGACTGGCGCTTTTGAACACTGATCCATTGGCTGAAACCTCGCAAATGTCGCTTGAACGGGACTCTCAAATCATACGGGCAAAAACCGGGCTTTTTGAGGACGTCATTTCCGAGCAGGTCAATGAAAACTGTCTTGCTCCTGGACCAAATAAGGAAAGTGTGCGGAATTTGTTAACCGATATGGCACATGGCTTGGGACCGGAGGTTTTTGCCCGTCAGTCCCATGCGCTTCAGGTGCGCCCTGATCAGCAAGCCACCTTAAGGCGGATACGGGTTAGAACCTTGATTTTATGTGGAGAATATGACAATGCCACACCGCGGCGTCACCATCAAATGATGTCTCAACTGATCCCGGATGCAAGTTTGCGAGTGATCAAAGGGGCAGGGGATTTTCCGACACTGGAACAACCCCTTGCAACCAGCAATGCCCTGAAAAAGTGGCTTACATCCTATGATGATCTTCCGATTGATGGTGGGCATCTTTTTGAAACGCAAATCGCCTGAGGATAAAAAGAAAGCTATGGTATTTTTTGACTTCGGGAAAAAAATCCCGCGAAGATCTGCCTTGCCTTTGACAGCTTAGCGAAACAAAACGCCGGTTACCGAAGCAACGCGTTAATTTTACGCGTGATCCTCCAACCCGACGGGCGTGCTGTGGATCCAAAACTCGCCACCATTTTGCCCTCTTGGTCCAATAAAATTTTGTTGAAATTCCATGAGGGTACGAAATCGTACTCTTCTTGGATCCATTTATAAAATGGATGTGCCTCTGGACCTTTAACGTGAGTGATTGTGGTCATCGGAATGGTCAGGCCATAGTTGATTTCGCAGAATTGCTTCACCATGTCCTCACTTTTCAGTTCCTGACGGAAATCACCTGAGGGGACAGCCAGAATTTCCAAGCCCTCGTCTTTGTAGGTGTCGTAAAGTTTCTGAAGACCCGCGTATTGAGATGTAAACCCGCAGCGGCTTGCGGTATTCACAACTAAGACAGCCTTGCCGCGAAGATCCCCCAGAGAAATCTGACCCCCGTCAATATCTTCAAATACGAAATCAGCTGCCAAAGCAGGTAGTGTTGTAAGCATAATGAAAACCCAAGTTAGGAGGCGCATCGAAGTTCCTTTTGAGAGAAAAAGTAGTCGCGAACTTCAAATTTCAAGTGGCTGGAGTAGGAATACGCAAAAACAATTGCACATCTGCGACATTTGTTCCTGTTCCCCCTGTGATCAACAGATCACCGCTTTGGGACAGAGCCGTGTAACTGTCGCTTTGGTTCAGGAAATCCGCAAGACTTTGCCCATTCTGTGACAGGCGCGCGATGGTACCGGCATCGACGATGCCTCCGGCAGCATCTGTTGGTCCGTCGCGTCCATCCGTGCCCGCGCTCATGAACACCCAGTCGCCGCTCAAATTGGAAAGCTTTTCTGAAACGCGGAGCGCCAGTTCTTGATTGCGCCCTCCTTTGCCCTTGCCGCGTAGAGTGACTGTCGTTTCGCCACCCCAGATAAAGGCCTGCGCGCCATTTTTAAGATTTCTTTGGATGTCTCCTGCGATCACATCTGCAGCCTCTGCCACGTCCCCATCCAAAGCAAAATTCAGGATTTGTACGTCAAAGGAAGATGATGCATCCTGCATCGCCAGAAGGCTTTGCCGGTTGGAGCATATCAGGGTGTTCGTCACCTCTGCTCCAGATCTATGTGGTGGACCGTCATCTGGGTTTGAGAGAACAGTCTGCACAGCGTTTGGCAACATCAACCAATGACCTCGAGATTTGATAAGGTCCGCTGCCGTTTCTTTGGATGCGATAGGGGAGACTGTTGGTCCGCTTGCAATCACCCTTAGGTCATCGCCGATCACATCGGAAATGATAAAGCTCTTGATCGTGCTGTCTGGCGCCATCTGCGCCAGGCCACCGCCCTTTAATTCAGAAAGATGCTGACGGATCATATTGATCTCAGTGATATCGTAACCGTTTTGCAAAAGAACTTGGTTGGTGTCTATTTTATCCTGAAGCGTCAAACCTTTACGAGGCGCTGGCAGAAGCGCTGATCCACCACCAGAAATAAGGGTCAAAATAAAATCATTGGCGCTGGCGTTTTTTAGAATGTCTATCACCCGTGCTGCTGCCTTTGCGCCGTTTTCATCGGGAACGGGATGACCCGATGCGTGCACTTCACAGCCCTCAATGGTCTGAAAGTTTTCGTAATTTGTAACAGCGATGGCCTGATATTGGGTGCCTGCAGGAATATGGTCCAGCGCCTCTTCCATAAGGGCGATAGACGCCTTGCCAAACGCAATCAAAATGATCCTTCCATCACACAGACTGGGCAGTTGATGTTTCTGTAATGCAGTGCGCAGTGAGCGCTTTGGGTCAGCGGCAGCCACAGCCTCTCTGAATATCAAAGTGGCCGCGGTGCGCAGGTCAGATACATTCATCTTTCGGCGATTTGACGGACTTTGTTAACCATAACTTCGGCCTGACGGATCGAGGCGTAATCGATCAAACGACCATCCAGAGATACCGCACCTTTGCCTGCCGCTTCCGCCTCTGCCATTGCTTTGAGAATTCGCTCTGCGCGATCGATATCGGCTGCAGAGGGGCTCATCACCTCGTTGGCGAGCGCAACTTGGCTTGGATGAATTGCCCATTTGCCTTCACAGCCTAAAACAGCTGCTCGGCGCGCGGCTGCCCGATAACCTTCCGGGTCTGAAAAATCGCCAAACGGGCCATCAACGGGGCGCAATCCATTCGCCCGTGCGGCAACCACCATGCGCGAGATCGCGTAATGCCACATGTCGCCCCAATGCACTTCTCTGTTGTCGTCTTCACCTGATCCCGTCAAAACCGCGTAATCTGCATTCGCCCCGCCAATTGAAGTCGTGCGCGCACGCGTCGAAGCGGCATAGTCTGCGACCCCGAAATGCAGACTTTCATTGCGTTTTGAAGCGGCTGCGATTTCATGAACGTTTTGCATGCCCAGAGCTGTTTCAATAATGTGCTCCAGTCCAATACGTTTTTTGTATCCTTTTGCATCCTCGATTTGGGTGAGCATCATGTCGACCGCATAGACATCTGCGGCTGTCCCAACTTTGGGCATCATAATCATGTCGAGCCGCTCACCGGCTTGCTCAACCACGTCTACGACGTCGCGATACATATAATGTGTGTCCAAACCGTTGATTCGAACGGACATAGATTTCTTGCCCCAATCAATGTCATTCAGGGCTTCTATAACGTTCTTTCTGGCCTGTTCTTTTTCGTCTGGGGCCACGGCGTCTTCGAGGTCAAGAAAAATCACATCGACGTCTAATTTTGCTGCTTTTTCAAACATATTGGGCTGGCTGCCAGGTATTGCAAGTTCGCTTCTGTTCAACCGCGCGGGGGCCTGTTCTACCGTGTGAAAACTCATATCAACTTTCCTTTACTTGTCGTCGAAGAATAATGTGGCGCAACAAATGTGCGTTTTAGTGCGAAGTCAAGAAATTAAATTTTAATCCCGATTTCAGTAAAATCATTTGCCCTGCCATCGTCACAAATCGTCATTTGGATGGCGGTTTGAATAGTAATAGGCGATTGCCTGTGCGCGGTTTCGAACAGAAAGCTTGTCGAATAAATTTGATAGGTGGAACTTAACTGTGTTGATTGAAACATCCAGTTCGGCGGAAAGTTCACGGTTTGTCAGTCCTTTGGACAAAGCTTCCAAAATGGCGCGTTCTTTGCGGGACAGCTGTTGGATTGGGTCCCTTTGCAATTCACGGATATCAAGGAACGGAAACACCATTTTACCTTCAAAGACGTCAATACATGCCTCAAGAAGGCTGTCCACTTCATCCGATCGTGACGCAAAGGCAGCAGCGCCTGCAGACATCGCTTGGCGAGGAAGGTCTTTGTTCGCATCGCCATAAACAATAATCCGCGGGGCAGTTTCCTGATCACGCAGTACTTCGATCAATTTTGCTGCTCCGAGGGCGGGAATGGTCCAATCTACGATACCGACGTCAACCGGCACGCGCATCACCATACCAAGAAACCCTTCAGCGGTTGAACTTGTCGCAACGAGCGAAAATCTCGGGTCGCGGTCGAATATTTCTGACATGGCGCTCAGCACCAAAGGATTCGCATCTGCAAGTACAATATTGATTGGTTTTCTCATTTACTACCCATTTAGGTGGTTTTGATCGCGCTAACATTGTTATTTATTCATATGGGTAGTTAAAATACCACCCTTTTAGTTGTCTAAAACTGTAGTAACTGATGTTGTGAGAAAAGTCGAAACATATTTTAACGGCGTCACATTTTGAACGAACGCATAGTTCTGCATGGAATACAGGAGGAATTTACCATGCCCGGAGTTAAAAGTCTTTTCGTCCCAGGTCCAACCAACGTCCCAGAAAGCGTACGGCGTGCGATGGATGTGCCAATGGAAGATCACCGCGCACCTGACCTGCCTGACTTCACTCTGCCGCTTTTTGCCGACCTGAAAAAAGTTTTCAAAACAGAAACAGGCAAAGTCTTTTTGTTTCCGGCCTCTGGAACGGGCGGTTGGGAAGCTGCGCTGACAAATACTTTGAAAACCGGTGATAAGGTTCTGGCATCGCGTTTTGGCCAGTTCTCACATCTGTGGATTGACATGTGCACCCGGCTTGGTCTGGACGTGCAGGTGGTCGACTGCGAATGGGGTACGGGCGTGCCTGTCGAGAAATTCAAAGAGATTCTTACAGCTGATGTAAATCATGAAATCAAGGCTGTTTTGGCGACCCAAAATGAAACGGCGACAGGGGTGCAATCGGATATTGCTGCGACGCGTCGTGCGATGGATGCTGCAAATCATCCCGCGATGCTCTATGTCGATGGGGTGAGCTCTATCGGATCTGTGGACTTTCGCATGGATGAATGGGGCGTTGATATTGCAGTTTCGGGATCCCAAAAAGGGTTCATGCTGCCCGCAGGTCTTTGCATCATGGCAGCCAGCGCGCGTGCGATGAAAGCATCCGAAGGCGAAACCATGCATCGCTGCTATTTTGATTTCAAAGATATGATCGCAACCAACGCCACAGGGTATTTTCCTTACACGCCGCCTATGACGCTTTTGCGTGGACTGCGTGTGGCGGTGGATCGTCTGTTGGATGAAGGTTTGGACAATGTTTTTGCGCGCCACAACTTTTTGGCAGAAGGTGTCAGGCGTGCCGTGGCCGCTTGGGGGCTAGAGCTTTGTGCAAAGGGGCCGGAGTGGTATTCTGACACAGTCACTGCCATCATGGTTCCTGAGGGAAAAGACGCAAATGCGGTGATCAAACACGCCTATCATAGATATGGACTGAGCCTTGGGGCCGGTCTGTCTGTCGTGGCGGGTAAAGTGTTTCGCATCGGTCATTTAGGGGATCTGAACGAGCTGATGGTTATGACGGCACTTGCCGGTGCTGAAATGTCGATGCGCGATGTCGGAATAGATGTTGTTCCGGGTTCCGGTGTTGCCGCAGCACAGGAGTTCTATCGCCAAAATGCACCCAAAATGGCGATGGCAGCGGAATAACCGGTAAAGATGCAACATAGGTAAGGAGAATTACCATGGATATTCATGAATATCAGGCCAAAGACATCCTTTCGAAGTTCGGGGTGGATATTGCGCCCGGCGCCTTGGCATACAGTCCAGAACAGGCAACCTACCGCGCCAGAGAGCTTGGCGGAGAGAAATGGGTTGTCAAAGCACAGGTGCATGCGGGCGGACGCGGCAAGGCCGGTGGGGTAAAACTTTGCAGCAACGAGCGCGAAATCCAAGAAGCTTGTGAAAACATGTTTGGACGGACACTTGTCACCCATCAGACCGGACCGCAAGGAAAAGGAATTTATCGTGTTTACGTTGAGGCCGCTGTGCCGATCGCGCGCGAAATTTACCTCGGGCTTGTTCTGGATCGCTCTACACAGCGGGTGATGATCGTAGCCAGTGGGGAAGGTGGCATGGAAATCGAAGATATTTCCATGGAAAAGCCTGAATCTATTGTACGTTCCACAGTGGAACCGGCGGTCGGATTGCAGGATTTCCAAGCCCGCGAAATTGCGTTTGCTCTTGGGATTGAGGACAGCATGGTGCCACAAATGGTGCGCACGCTCAAAGGATGTTATCGCGCGTTTCGTGATCTTGACGCCACAATGGTTGAGGTCAACCCACTGGTGATCACGCATGACAATCGTATTATCGCTTTAGATGCGAAAATGACCTTCGATGACAATGCGCTGTTCCGTCATCCCCAGATTTCTGAACTTCGCGACAAAAGTCAGGAAGATCCGCGGGAAAGCCGTGCGGCAGACCGGGGGTTGTCCTATGTTGGTCTCGAAGGCAACATCGGCTGCATCGTGAACGGGGCGGGCCTCGCCATGGCAACGATGGACACCATCAAACTGGCTGGTGGGGAACCTGCCAATTTCCTTGATATTGGCGGTGGTGCGACCCCCGAAAGGGTTGCAAAAGCTTTCCGCCTCGTTCTTTCGGATGACAATGTTCAGGCTATTCTGGTGAATATATTTGCAGGCATAAACCGGTGCGACTGGGTTGCTGAAGGGGTCGTCGCCGCTTTGAAAGAGGTTCAGGTTGATGTGCCAGTTATTGTGCGCCTTGCGGGGACAAACGTAGAGGCAGGGCAGCGTATTCTTGCGCAATCTGGGCTTCCCATCATTCGTGCAAATACCTTGATGGAGGCAGCGGAACGCGCCGTTGGAGCGTGGAAAAATGATCTTAAACTTGGCGTCAATGTGAGGGCCGTCTGATGAGTATTTTTATTGATAGTGACACGCCGGTGATTGTTCAGGGCATTACAGGCAAAATGGCGCGCTTTCACACCAAAGACATGATTGAATACGGGACAAATGTTGTTGGTGGTGTCGTGCCAGGCAAGAGTGGTGAGACAGTTGAGGGCGTACCTGTATTCAACACAGTGAAAGATGCCGTCAAAGAAACCGGAGCGGAGGCCAGTCTGGTCTTTGTGCCGCCACCCTTTGCCGCTGACAGCATTATGGAAGCTGCAGATGCCGGTATCAAATACTGTGTGTGCATCACAGATGGAATTCCGGCCCAAGATATGATCCGGGTGAAACGGTATATGCGCCGCTACCCGAAAGACAAACGCATGGTTCTCACTGGTCCAAATTGCGCCGGAACGATCAGCCCAGGCAAGGCGCTACTTGGCATTATGCCAGGTCATATTTACCTTGAAGGCAATGTGGGGATTGTGGGGCGTTCAGGTACTTTGGGCTATGAGGCTGCAGCACAGCTCAAAGAGCTGGGGTTGGGGGTGTCAACCTCTGTCGGTATCGGCGGCGATCCGATCAATGGATCTTCGTTCAAAGATATTCTGGAACGGTTTGAAAAAGATGATCAAACCGAGGTCATAGCGATGATTGGCGAAATCGGCGGACCGCAGGAAGCGGAAGCCGCGGAATATATTCGGGATCATGTCACGAAACCGGTGGTTGCCTATGTCGCGGGTCTTACCGCGCCCAAAGGGCGTACGATGGGACATGCCGGCGCGATCATTTCAGCATTTGGCGAAAGCGCTTCTGAAAAGGTGGAAATCCTCAGCGCAGTTGGCGTGACCGTTGCGGAAAACCCCGCCGTTATCGGCAGCACAATTGCCAGTGTGATGCGCTAGGGGACAAGCCAATGGTGAAACCAAGCGTTTTAGTGACGCGCAGATGGCCTGCTTCTGTTGAGGCGCAACTTCAAAACAGATTTGACGTTGTGCTCAACAAAGGTGATAGGCCGTTGACGCAATCTGATCTGAAAGAGGCGGTGAAATCTTATGACGCTGTCCTTCCAACGGTCACTGATCGTATAGGATCATCTGAACTGGATGTTCCCAAAGCACAGGCAAAGATCATTGCTAATTATGGGGCTGGCTACAGCCATATTGATATGGATGCAGCGCGCGCTCACAACATTATGGTCACGAATACCCCCGATGTTCTCTCCGAATGCACGGCAGATCTTGCCATGACCCTTATGCTGATGGCTGCACGACGCACGGTTGAGGGCGAAGGCGAACTGCGCCGTGGCGACTGGTCCGGTTGGCGGCCAACCCATCTGGTTGGCACAAAGGTCTCTGGCAAAACGCTCGGGATCGTCGGGTTTGGTCGCATCGGTCAGGAAATGGCGCGTCGAGCACACCATGGTTTTGGCATGGACATTGTTGTGCATAACCGCTCAAAGATCTCTTCTGACGTCTTGGCGCGCTATGGGGCGATACAGGTGGAGACACTCGAAGACCTTATGCCTTTATGTGACTTTGTCTCTTTGCATTGTCCTGGAGGCGCTGAAAATCGCCATCTGATCAACGCGAGGATGTTGAACTTGATGAAGCCAAACGCCTTTTTGATCAATACGGCCCGCGGGGAGATCATCAATGAACATGATCTGGCCCGTGCGCTCTGGTTTGAAACCATTGGCGGGGCGGCTCTGGATGTCTTTGACGGGGAACCACATATCAGTCAGGATTTGTTGGATTGCGATAATCTGGTTATGATGCCCCATCTAGGAAGCGCCACGCGTGAAGCGCGTGAAGCAATGGGGTATCGGGTGATCGACAACCTCACTGATTTTTTTGAGGGCCGCAGACCGCGCGATCGCGTCGCCTGATTTTATGGTTGATAATATGAGATCTATGACCTGAGCGAGAAAACACCGGAAAGATCAAATCTGAATTCAAGAGAACATAGCACGGGCGGCTTGAATTTCACAACATACCGCTACTTTTAAATGCAAATAAGGAGAGATTTAAAATGAATGCCCCCCACAAAGTAAACACATTCTTTTCAGGCGACCTTGAGAGCCGCGATGCGGCGATATTTGGGGCAATTCGTTCTGAATTGGGCCGTC
>VMBT01001051.1_pt1 | contig 14919 bp, 15 predicted proteins | sample 4404301 | NCBI WGS metagenome assembly VMBT01 (sample SAMN12238535, study PRJNA552566) | marine metagenome | isolation source: Coastal seawater | place: USA: coastal Georgia, Sapelo Island | collected 2008-08/2009-08
TCACAAACGATGGAGTAACAATTGCAAAAGAAGTTGACCTAGAAGATCCATATGAAAACATGGGTGCTCAGCTAGCAAAAGAAGTTGCATCTAAAACTAATGATGTAGCTGGTGATGGTACAACAACTGCAACAGTGCTTGCTCAAGCAATGGTAAATGAAGGCATGAAAGCTGTTGCAACAGGTGTAAACCCTATGGAAGTCAAAAGAGGCATGCTAGAAGCATCAAAAGCTGTAACAGACTTCATTGCTGGATTTTCAAAGTCAATAGGTGGAAAAGATGAAATTGCTCAAGTAGCATCAATATCTGCTGCAGATACTGAAATCGGTGAAACAATTGCAGAAGCAATGGACAAAGTTGGTAAAGATGGAGTTATCACTGTTGAAGAAGGCCAAACTTTTGGTATGGAGCTTGAATTCACAGATGGAATGCAGTTTGATAAAGGATTTATATCTCCTTATTTTGTTACAGATGCTGATAGGCAAGAAGCAGTTTTAGAGAATCCATATATTTTAATTGTTAATTCCAAAATAACAGCTGTAAATGACTTATTGCCATTACTTGAAAAAGTAATGAATTCAGGAAAGCCGCTTTTAATCCTCGCAGAGGATGTTGAAGGTGAAGCGTTAGCTACCTTAGTAGTTAATAAATTAAGGGGAACATTTACCTCTGTAGCAGTAAAAGCTCCTGGATTTGGTGAAAGAAGAAAAGCAATGTTACAAGATATTGCTATTTTGACTGGCGGAGAAGTTATTTCAGAAGAACTTGGTTTGAAGACTGAAAACACAACTGTAGACATGCTAGGTGAAGCTGCAAGAGTTGTTGTGAAAAAAGATGCTACAACAATTGTTGATGGCAAAGGAAAGAAAGCTGATGTTGAAGGCAGAGTTAAGCAAATTCAAGCTGAGATTGACGAATCAGACTCTGACTGGGATAAAGAAAAACTTCAAGAAAGATTAGCAAAATTATCAGGTGGAGTAGCTGTTGTTAAAGTAGGAGCTGCAACCGAGGTCGAGCTAAAAGAAAAAAAGATGAGAATTGAGGATGCTCTAGCCGCTACTAGAGCTGCTGTTGAAGAAGGAATTGTTGCTGGTGGAGGTGTCACATTAATTAGGGCACAAGATTCAGTAGATAAGATTACTGGTGGAACAGAAGGCGAAATAGTTGGAAGGAACATTGTTCAAAAAGCTCTTGAAGCTCCACTAAGACAAATAGCGGTAAATGCTGGCTATGAAGGTGGCGTTATGGTTGAGAAAGTTAAATCTGAAAAAGGTAATGTAGGACTTAATGCTGCAACTGGTGAAACAACTGATCTAGTTAAAGAGGGTGTAATTGATCCTGCTAAAGTAACAAGATCAACTGTACAAAATGCAACTTCAATAGCTTCTTTGGTATTAACGACAGAAGCATTAATTGCAGAAGAGCCAGAAGATGAACCACCAATGCCTCCAGGCGGAATGGGCGGCATGGAAGGTATGATGTAATTAATTTACATCTAAGAATTAAAAAAGAGTGGACATCAGTCCACTCTTTTTATATAGTAAACAAATATTATGAAAAGCATACGTGGAGCAATTGCAGTTGTAGAAAACAATGAAGAAAGCATTATGTCTTCTTCAAAAAAACTTATTAATGAAATTCTAATTAATAATGCAATAACTGAAAATGATATTGAATTTGTTATTTTTACAGTAACTTCCGACATTACTGAAGCTTTTCCAGCAAAAGCATTTCGAGAGCTTGGAATGACATCTATTGCCGCTATAGATACTCTTGCACCAAATATAAATAGTGACCTTTCAGGGTGCATTCGCATATTGATCTACCTAAATAAAGATTTAGAAGAAATTAATCATGTCTATTTAGACGATGCAAAAAAGTTAAGACCTGATAGATAAAAATTTATTTGCAAAGCTAAATAGTCTGCTAACATACTTGTTAATGAAATTAAATAACGCATACTTTTACTTTAGAGAGCACATATAGGTTGCCCTAAAGTACGTTGTGTGAAATCGGGCAAAAGCCCGATTTTTTTATTTTGAGGAGGAAAAAAATTGATAGTAGTAATGAAGCAGTCTCATACAGATGAAGATATTGAGAAAGTAAAAGAAAAAGCAATACAGCAAGGACACGAACCACTAGTTATTAACGGTGTTGAAAGAAGTGTTGTTGCTGTTAGTGGAAAAGTAAATGACGATCATAGAGCCGTTATGAAGCTTTTACCAAATGTAAGTCGAGTTATTCCAGTAGGAAAACCATATAAACTTGCAAGCAAAAACTATAAAAAGGAAAATTCCATAATTCAAATACAAAATTTAACTATTGGTGGTGATGAAATCGCAATTATTGCTGGTCCAGATAGTGCAGAGACACAGGAACAAACAATTGAAACTGCAATGGCTGCAAAGGATGCAGGATCAAATGGTTTGAGAGGTGGTGCATTTAAACCAAGAACTTCACCATATAGTTTCCAGGGATTGGGCGAAGATGGATTAAAAATGCTAAAGGAGGCCTCCGAAATTACTTCATTACCTCTTTTTAGTGAAATTATGGATGCTCAACATTTGTCAATGATGGAAAAATATGTAGACGTTTTACAAATTGGTGCAAGAAACATGCAAAATTTTAAACTCCTCGAAGCTGTTGGTGAATCAGAGTTGCCTGTTTTGTTAAAACGAGGAATGTCTGCAACATTGGATGAGTTATTACTTGCAAGTGAATACATCTTATCCAGAGGAAATGAGAATGTTATGTTATGTGAAAGAGGGATTAGAACATACGAGACAGCCACAAGGAATACATTTGATATAAATGCTATTCCTTTTTTGAAGCAGAACAGTCATTTACCTGTAATTGCTGATCCTAGTCATGCGACAGGAGACAATACTTTAGTTGAACCAGTTGCGTTAGCAGCTATAGCTGCCGGGGCTGATGGATTATTAATTGAAATTCACCCAAGGCCGGATGAAGCTTTATGTGATGGTCCACAAGCATTACTACCTAGCGAATTAGAAACTTTGATAAGCAAAGCATCGATTGTCGCAAAGGCGGTTGGAAGGTCACTTTAATGCTAAAAAAAGTTCATATTATTGGTCTTGGTTTAATGGGAACTAATTTGGGAATCAAGTTGGTTAATAGTGGCATTAAAGTTAGTGGATCTGATATTTCAGAAAAAAATGTAGGACGCGCAAAAGATCTTGGTGCTATTTCTTTGGATCATAAAGAATCAATAGATTATGATCTTACCGTTCTTGCTACACCTATAAATGAAATTATCAACTATTTTGATTCGCAATTATCTCTGAAAACAAAAGCTATTGTTGACCTGGGAGGTACAAAAGAGCTTATATGTAAAAAAATGGATACATCTACGATTCCTTCAATAGGTGGACATCCATTATGTGGTATTGCTGATAATAGTACGTGGGTACCGACTCCTGAAATGTATGAAGGTGCACCATTTTTGCTATGTGAAACAAAATCAACAGATGAACAAAGTAAAGCACTAGTTTCAGAATTTGTACGAGCTATTGAATCTAAAGAGATATGGATTGATCAATCTAAACATGACGAGTTAATTTCTTTGACAAGTCACTTGCCGCATATTCTAAGTTCCGCCTTAGTGTCGCTTGCTATGAAAGAGCAGGATTTAAACGAATTGATAAATCTAGCTTCTGGGGGTTTTGATGGAGCTACTCGTCTATCTAGGACTTCACCAAATATGATTTCTGATATGTACTTAACAAATGTTGACAATGTCAAAGATTTAATAGATAAATTAATATCAGAACTTGAAAAAATTCAAAAAATTAATGACGAAAAAATTATGTTAGATTATTTGTCAGATACTGTTGATTGGCGTAGGGCGTTAGCAGACAAATTTGGAGAAAGAGATCTCACATAGTGAAAATCCAAGGCTCTTTAAGTATTATTGGTGACAAATCGCTTTCTCATCGTGCAGTAATTCTTTGCTCTTTAGCAACTGGAGTTTCAAGAATCAAAAATATTTTATTGTCAGGAGATACTAAAGCTACGATACAAATTTTTAGACAATTAGGTGTAGAAATAATTGAAACAAACAACAATGAAGTTGAGATTCACGGAGTAGGGTTACGTGGCTTAAAACAACCTAAAGATTCACTTGATGCAGTAAATTCTGGTACAACTGCAAGGCTTCTTATAGGTCTACTGTCAAAACAAAATTTCAGCACTGAATTAACCGGTAGTTCTCAATTAATCAAACGCCCAATGAAGAGAGTAGTTAAGCCGCTCAATGAAAAGGGTGCTGATATAAAAGATTCCAATGGTAAATTACCAATTAATTTTGAACCAAAAGATTATAAATTTGAAAGTATTCATTCAGATAAACCAAGTGCACAAGTTAAAAGTGGATTTCTTCTTGCATCACTGTATCATGATGAATTTCCTACGACTGTTACTGAAGAGTTGCCAACAAGAGATCACACTGAACGAATGTTAAATTTAATGGGGGTAAATACCGTAAGACTTGGTAATTCTATAACAATAGAGCCTGTACAAAGCCTTAGAAGTATGGATTATATTGTTCCTGGAGATCCTTCTTCAGCAGCTTTTTTGATAGCACTTGGGCTAATGAAAAGTAAAAAATTAATCATCAAAGATGTTTTACTTAATGAGAGAAGAATTGGTTTCCTCAAGATATTAAAGAGAATGAACGCAAAAATATCAATCGAAAATTTAGAAGTCAAAAATAATGAATCAGTAGGAGATATACATGTTTCAAAATCTAATCTCTCTGCTATCAAGGTTAGTAAAGAAGACGTATCTGACATGGTAGATGAATTTCCAATATTTACCCTTTTGGCAACTCAAGCAAAGGGAATAACTACTGTTAGTGGTGCAGGTGAGTTGAGACTAAAAGAATCAGACCGTATAGAATCTATGGAAAAATTTATTAAAACTCTTGGTGGAGAAATAGAGGTTAACCCTGATGGATTTAAAGTTAACGGTCCTCAAAAACTCAAATCAGGACAAATTAAAACTTTTGAGGACCACAGAATAGCTATGACTGGTGTAATTGCAAACCTAGCAATTAATGACGGAATTAAACCAGATAACATAAATTGTATTTCAGATTCATACCCTAGTTTTTTTTCAGATCTTGAAAAAATTGGAGCAAATTATGACAATTAGATTAGGGATAATAGGTTGGCCATTAATAAAGACATTTTCTCCAAATATACATCAAACTCTCTCTGAGATTTCTAATGTTGATGTTACTTATAAAAAATTACCAATTGAAAATTTTACTTTAGATATCTTTGAAAGTTTAAATAATAATTTTGATGGATATAACATAACAATTCCTCATAAAGAAAACATTTATAACTTATCGAAAGATTTAAAAAATGTTTCGAGGTCATTTGAAGTTGATAATATTAAAGCTGTAAATACAGTAAAAGTCGATGACAATATTGTTTCATTATCAAACACAGATGTGGATGGTATTAATCAAACTTTTGAATTTTTAAATTTTGATATTAATGACAAACATGTTCTTATTCTTGGCAGTGGAGGAAGTGCTCAGACTGCACAGTATACGTTATCAGAAAATAATAAGGTTTACATAGTGTCTAGAAATAAAAAGGATGGAGACTTAACTTATTCAGATCTTAATGAGATTGCTGGTGATATTGAGGTCATTATAAATACTACGCCACTTGGAATGCCACCATATGAAAACGAAAAACTTCCAATAAGTCTTCTAAATTTCTCAAAATTAGAATTGTTCTATAACTTTGGATATGGCGTATCAAAGAAATTAACAAGTGAACTTCCTAATAACGTAACATCTATTGATGGAACAATAATGTTAATTGCTCAAGCAATTTCATCGTTTAACATATGGACAGGACAAAGTATAAAATTTAACGAAGCTTACAAAGAAATTTTAGAAAGGATAGATCATGAAAATTAAATATCTGACTGCTGGTGAGAGCCATGGACCAGAACTAACAGCAATTATAGAAGGCATTCCATCAAATTTTGAAGTAAGTAAAAATTATATTGACGAGTTTCTAGCAAGAAGGCAAAAATCTTTAGGTTCTGGCGGAAGAATGAATATTGAAAAAGATGAGGTTTTAATTACTTCTGGTGTCATTAATAATTTATCAACTGGTGGTCCGATAGCAATAAAGATAATCAATAAAGACTGGAAAAATTGGAAGGATAAAGAAATAGAACCTTTCGTAGTTCCTCGTCCAGGACATGCTGACTTAGTTGGGACATTTAAGTATCAACATGATGATATAAGGCTTTCACTTGAAAGAGCAAGTGCTCGTGAAACTGCAATTAGATGTGCAATTGGAGCTATCTGTCATCAAATTTTAAATCAACTTGGAGTTGAAGTTGTTGGTTATGTTTCATCTATTGGTGAGCAAAAGTTAGAAAATATTAATTTAGAAGACATAGGTCAAATTAAAAAACTTGTTGATGAATCTGAAGTGTCCTGTCCAGATAAGGAAACAAGTGAATTAATGATAAATGAAATTTTAAAGGCAAGAAAGAAAAAAGACACTTTAGGTGGCTCTATAACATTAATTGCAAAAAATTTTCCTGCAGGTTGCGGTAGCTATGTTCATTTTGATAGAAAGCTAGATGCAAAACTTGCCTCATCAATGATGTCTGTACAGAGCGTTAAAGCAGTTGAGGTTGGCAGTGGTATAGAGGCATCTAAAGATTTTGGTACTGCCGTACAAGACCAAATAGTTTTAAACGAACAAAATGTTGAACGAATTACAAATAATTTAGGTGGATTTGAGGGAGGCATGTCAACCGGAGAGCCTATTATGATAACTTCTTATTTAAAACCTATAAGTACAACTTTGACTCCTATAAAGAGCGTTGACCTGGCATCACAGAAAGAGACAGAAACTACCTATGAAAGGTCTGACACCTGTGCTGTCCCTAGAGCTGTACCTATTTTTGAAAGTGTAATATCTATAGATCTTTTAAATTCCCTGATTGAAAATACAGGCGGAGATAATAAAGAAGTAATTTTTAAACGAATTAATGAAATAAAAGACATAACTCTTGATAGTTTTAATTTGGCAAATAAAACATGGTCTATGAGATATGAAAATGAATAATTCATTTTATTTATGTGGGTTTATGGGTGTTGGTAAAACTACGATTTTAAACAACATTAAACAACAAACTAAATATAAGTGTATTGATTTGGATGAAAGTATAGAGAATAAATATGGCTACATAGAAAATATTTTTGAAGAAAAAGGAGAGACTTTTTTTAGGGAAATTGAAGAAAAAGAATTTTTTGCAAATCATAACAAATTTGATTTAATTTCTTTAGGTGGTGGTGTGATAGAAAATGACAATATTTTTGAGAATTTACTTAACAGTCATCGAACCATTTATTTAAGTCTTAACTTTGAAAGCCTTTGGGAAAGAATTAAAAATAGCAACAGGCCACTAGTTAGTAACGGAAGAGAAGTTCTTGAAAGTAGATATAAAAATAGAATAAAAAGATACGAAATGATGGAATATAAAATTTCCAATGAAAATGTAAAAGATACTACAAGTAAAGTATTAGAAATAATGGAAACTCAAAATGCCTAAAAATATTTACTTAAACAGCACTGAAGAATTAATCAAACATATTAATGGAGATTTACCAAATGAGAGCTTAATTATTTTGGATTCTGCTCTTGAGCAATTTCAATTGCATAGCAACTTCAATGCAAGCCATGTTTATCTTGAAGTTTCTGAAGAAACAAAGAATTTAGAAACAATTGAAAAAATTTGGGAAATAATGTTTTTATCAAATTTAAATAGATCAGATGAAGTAGTAATTATTGGAGGTGGGGTTATGCTCGATCTCTGCTCTTTTGCTGCAAGTACATATAAAAGGGGTGTTGCCTTCACATTAGTTCCATCTACTTTATTAGCTATGGTTGATGCATCTCATGGAGGGAAAAACGGTTTTAATAATGTTCATGGAAAAAACCAGATTGGAACTTTTAATTTGCCAAAGAGTGTTGTTGTGTGTTTTGAACTTCTCAACACATTGAAAGACAATGATTATAAAGATGGATTAATTGAGCTTTTAAAACACGGACTAATTGGAAGTAAAGAAATATTTCATAAATTGGTTTCTACAGAAAATTTCAAAATAGATACTAAGACAATCAAAAAAGGAATACAAATCAAAGAAGATATCGTAAAGGAAGATTACTTAGAAACCGGAAAAAGGAAATATTTAAATTTTGGACACACAATAGGCCACTTAATTGAGCAAGATTCAAAGTTCAATTTATCACACGGTGAAGCAGTCGCTATAGGAATGATTTATGAACTCGAACTATCAAAGAAACATTTTGGATTACCACAAGAGGTAATTGATTTATATATATCGTATCTAGAAAAACTTGATTTTAAGAAATCATATGAATTTGAAAACAGTATCGATTACTTATTAGAAATTTTAAAAGATGATAAAAAAAGTAAATCTGATTCTGTAGATATTGTTTTATTGTCAGATATATCACAACCTAATTTAATTAGTATAAGTTTTGATGAATTGATTGAGGTGATTCAAAATTAAAAATATATACGTTATCAATGGTCCCAATCTTAATTTTTTAGGTATAAGAGAAATTACACAATACGGCTCCACAAGTTTTGATGAGTTAAAAAATTTAGTAAATTCTGAAGCTAAAAAGTTAAAAATCAAAACTGATTTTTTTCAATCAAATATTGAAGGCGAAATTGTAAATTACATACAAAATTTAGTTAATAATGAAAATACATGGATTGTGATTAACCCTGGTGCGTACACACATACAAGTATTGCAATAAGAGACGCTTTGCAGACTTACTCACAAAACAATGAAATAGTTGAAGTTCATATTTCAGATATAAATCAAAGAGAACAATTTAGAAAAATAAACTTAATTTCTGATATTTGTAATAAATCAATTATTGGAAGAGGTGTGCAGGGATATGTTGAAGCACTGGAGTATATTAATGAACAGTAAAAAAATAATTGCTTACCAAGGTTCATCTGGCTCATATTCAGAAGAACTTTTAAAAAAAGAATATCCAGATTATCTATATCATCCAACTGAGACATTTACTGAATTAATTTCCTATGTAAAATCTGATTCTGGAATTGGGTTATTACCTGTTGAAAATTCAATTGCAGGTACTGTGAATGAAGCATACGAAGAGCTTATAGACAGTGGTTTAAAAATATTTGCTGAATATGTACATAGAATTAACCATAGTTTAATTGGCTTAGTTGGTTCAGATATATCAAATATTACCAATGTTATTTCTCACCCACAGGCATTACAGCAGTGCAGCAAGTTTATACAAAAGCATAAGTTCAGAATCACTCCAGTCTTTGATACAGCGGGAAGTGTATTTGAAATTTTAGAAAAAAATGAACTCACTACAGCTGCTATCGCCGGTGAACATTTTGAAAGCGATGAAAGATTTTTGATTTTAGAAAAAAATATATCAAATCATGAAGAAAATTATACAAGATTCCTTTTAATTGGAAACATAGATTTAGATCAGAAACAAATGAAAAACAAGGTTTCATCAGTACTTATATCTGATGATAAGCCGGGTTCGTTATTGCAGTCTTTGAATATTTTTAGTGAAATGGATATAAATCTTACAAAACTTGAATCACGACCAATACTTGGAAGACCTTGGGAGTATAAATTTTATATAGATTATGAATTAGAAAACTTGGAAAAACAATCTGAGCTTGAGGAAAAAATAAGTAAAGTCGCCAAAGAATTTAAGTTATTGGGGCATTATCCAAAAGCTATTCAGTAACTTTCCATTGAATGCCTTGTTCAGAATCTTCTATTTGTAAACCAGAAGATTCTAATATATCTCTAACTTGATCAGAAAGCTCATAATTTTTTTCATTTCTTAACTTTGATCTAAGTAATATTAGATTTTCAACTAACATTTCAAAACGCTCATTATTTTTTTTATTAGACTCTATTTGAATTTCTAAATTAGCAATTTCTTTTAAAGTAGCTTTATCTGCAGAATTTACTTCAGTTGCCTTACTATCTATTTTTTCGACAGAGCTTTTTTTGTCAGAAATCAGAAGTTTTTGTAATGTACTCAAACTTTCTTCAGAATCTTTTTCAAAAACATGAGTTCCTTCATTGTTTAAAACAGTTACATTACCTAATCCAACAACTTTGAATGTTTCTTTTTTTCCAGAAATTATTAGCGCAGTATGTTCATCGATACCAAGAATGTTTGAGTAAGAGTTATCTAAAAGAGTTTTCATTCTATTTTCACCAACATAACTAAAGCTTGTATCATGATTTCCACCCTCTGCATTATTAAAGTGAGGAACTACCGTACAAGACAAATCATAAACATCTAAAATATTCAACCCCTTTTCCCAATAAGGGTCTTGACCTACTTTATAAATTTCGTAGACAGGTAAGGTATACTCTCCGAGAGTAGAGGCCGCTGCACTTGCAAATAAACTGTTGTTGCCTTTTATAAGATGATTTTTTAAAGTTTGTTGAAATTCATTACCGTACCAAAGCTTGCTTGCATAGCTAGGGCTTCCAGGTCCAGCAAAAATAAATGAAGCATTTTCTAATAATTGAATTGATTTAAAGAATGATTTTGAATGCAATTCTTCAATTTTTCTGTAAGTAGCTAATTTCATATCAACGTTTAAACTAACTTTGTAAAAATCTATAATTTTTTCGACCAATTGGTTAGCATTTTCTTGAAATCCAAAGGGTGAATCAATCATAAAAATATCTGAAGAATCATCTAGCCCATTGAGAAGTTCTCTATGTACACTAACTAAGTTAGGGCTTGTTTCACCGGACCCTAAGATAGCTAGTGAACCTGTAGCGTTTTTCATGAATCTATTATATATTTTTTTTGTACACAACTAAAGGTGTATAATTTAATCATGGCAAGTTTTTTAGCTTTAGTTCTTGAAAAATTTACAATTGAGATCATTCCAAAGCTCCCTATGTTTATAAGAACACCAATATATGTAAATATATTAAAACTTAGAAAAGTTCGTGATCGAATTAGGCTCGATGTAACGAAAAAAAATCCTACATTTCAAGATCGCTTAAATTATGCTATTGATTCAAGAGCAAATCTAAATAATTCAGGTGAAAGAATTTTATCTTTTAATGATGAAGTTCTAATGGAGGAACTAGAAGACTCTCCAGTAAAAATTTATAAATTTACTCCAAAAAATGCAGAGACTGGAAAGTATGGTGTTTATTTTCATGGAGGAGGTTATTTTGCAGGAAGTATTAAATCCCATAAAAATTTTGTTTCAATCGTTTCTCAAAAATCTAATTTAGTAACTTATTTTTTTGAATATAGGCTCAGTCCAGAACATAATTTTCCTGCTGCCCATGAAGATGCAAAGATAGCTATAGAATTTATTGACAACCTTCACAAAGACGAACAATCCATTTGGATGGGCGAGTCAGCTGGGGGAGGCCTAGCTACAGGTCTTGTGGTTGATGATGGGTTTGTATACAATCCTGACAATCTCATTTTGCTCTCACCTTGGCTTGATTTGTCAGATGGGTTTCAAGACAAAAGATTTCTTAAAAACAGAGACGTAACAATAATTATTGAGGGAATGTTTGAGGTTGGAGAGTTTTATGCGGGAGAGTATGGCACAACTAACCCAATACTGTCACCAGTTTATGCAGATATTAATAATTTTCCAGATACTTTAATTCAAGTCTGTTCAGATGAATTACTTTACAACGACGCAATTGAATTTGTGAAAAAATTAAGAGATAAGAATACAAATGTACAACTTCAAACATGGGATAAGCTTTGGCATGCATGGCACTTTTTTCCAATTAAGGAAGCATTTGAGGCTATTGATAACATAGCTGAATATATTAAGTCCTCAGAATTTCACTCTTCTAAATGATGAAGGGCAAATCCAAAAGGTAATTCCAACCTGTTGTCTGACATAATTTTTTCGTTTTTAAGAATTTTATAAGTGTCATCATCTGCAGTAATTTTACCGTTGTTTAAAATTACACTTCTATTACAAATTTCCAATGCCATTGGTAAATCATGCGTAACAAGGATAATTGATACATCTAAATTTTTAAGTATATCTATTAGTTCCCTCCTAGAAGCAGGATCTAAATTTGAACTAGGTTCATCTAAAACTAGTAATTCAGGCTCTGAAGCCAGAACACTTGCTATTGCAACTTTTCTTTTTTGACCAAAGCTTAAATGGTGTGGTGGTTTGTCTTTAAACTGTAACATCTTAACTTGCTCGAGTGCGTTGATTGAATTTTTTTCTACTAACTCATCACTGAATCCAAAATTTTTTGGTCCAAACATTACATCTTCTAACACGGTTGGCATAAATAGTTGATCATCAGGATCCTGAAAAACTAAACCTACAGATTTTCTAATTTTTGAAATATTTTCTTCGGAAAAATCTACATTATTTAGTGTAATTTGCCCGTTTAAATCTCCTAGAATCCCGTTCAAATGAAGAATAAGAGTAGTTTTGCCTGCTCCATTAGGGCCTAATACAGCAAGCCTTTCACCTTTTGATAAACTTAGATTTATATTTTCAAGAGCTTTAAATCCATCTGGATATTCAAAACTTAAGTTATCTACATTGAGGTATTCCTGATTCATAAAACGAACCTATCTACAATACAAATTACAATTGAAAATATAGAAATTAGAAGAATTAAATTAGATGAATTAAACTCTCGTGCCTCTAGCTCTAACGTTCCTTTAAAGCCCCTAGAAATCATAGAATTATAAACCCTTTCTCCTCTTTCATACCCTCTAATCAATAAGGCACCAGATGCAAAAGCAAGGGGTTTAAGTGTTTTTATTCCTTTTTCAGAATAACCTCTTGAGCGCATTGATATTTTTACTCTTTTTACCTCGTCAATAAATACATCAATATATCTAATTGCAAAAGAAAATATAGAAATTAACAAAGGTGATACTTTAAGTTTCTGTAATCCATATATTATTTCGATATTAGACGTTGTCGCAGTAAGAACAATTGCCAATGTGACACAAAGAGTAATTTTTATCAGAATTGATATCATTTCATCAACTCCAGTCTTATAAATACTGAAATTGAAAAAACTTGTTAAGATTTCTCCATTCCCTTTACTCACAAATGGTAAAAATAAGGCAAACAATATAAATGGTATATCTATTGAAAGTCTTTTTAAATATGTTTTAAGTTGTAATTTTGAAACAATCAATAAACCCGCAACTATTACTGCTTGAAGTACAACCGAAACATTGTTTTCTAAACTCAAAAAGGCAATAGAGAGAATAATTGCAAAAAAGGAAAGTAATTTTATTTCGGGTTTGATTTTTACTAAATACGAGTCACTATGAGTTTCTAAATGATGAGAATGGGATGTTTCCATATTTGTATATCTTAATGCAAATTATTTGCAATAAAAGATTTATTTACATTTTTTGCAATACCCTGAGTATACGAAGTGATTTGTTATCTCTCTAAAATTTGTTTTACTAGTTATTAGATTATTTACTTTTTCAGATGTTTTTATATCAAGATCTGAAATGTCTCCACAAGACTCACACACAATATGTATATTTGAATGTACATCTTTTACAAAATATAATCCTGAGCCATGTACCTGGTGGGAATGTTCAATTAGATTTATATTTTCTAAAAGTTCTAGAGTTCTATAAACAGTAGCTAAGTCAATATTTTTATCTTTTTTTAATGAAAGTTTATGTAGCTCTTCAACAGTAAAGTGTTTATGCCCAGATGTTTCAAGAATTTTGCAAACAACTTCTCTTGCATTAGTTATTCTTTTACCTCTTTTTCGTAATTCATTAACGAAATCCATATTCAAGTATATTATATGTCTGACGGGCAAAATTATGAAAAAAAAGTTTCTTAGAATATTAAACAGATATAGTTTGCTTTATCTTCCCACTGGATGGGTTATCGGACTTGCTATCATTTTTATTGCTTATGAACCAATAACTGTTCTTTATTTTCTTAGTTTATTTGTTTTGGGTATTTTTGGATTCCTTATTCTTTATACATCAAATAGGAACATGGTTGATGACTCTTATAACATTTCAGAACACCAATATTCAATCATTGAGTTTTACTCAGACTACTGACTAGGTTGCACTGCTTCAAAATTCATAGTTGATGAATTTAAAAAGAAAAATCCAGATGTTTATTTTGTTTCTATAAATGCAAGTAAGCAAAAAGATCATGAGTTTATTGATATATATAACTTAAACAACACTCCAACATATGTATTGATTAATAATCTAGGTGAAAAACTTGGAAGAAGAGTTGGTACATTTTATCCTAAGTATTTCGAAAATAAAATAGGTTAGGAAACTTTGTCTCCAAGCTCTGCTTTGTCAGATGGCTGAAGTAAAAGTACATCTCCACTTTCAGCGATTGATCCTAAAACTAAGCACTCACTCATAAATGGTCCTATTTGTTTATTTCCAAGATTTATAACTGCTATGCAAGGCTTTTCTTGAAGTTCATCCAATTTATAGTTTGTTATCTGTGCACTGGTTTTTTTTGTGCCAATTAAATCACCAAAATCAATTGTCAGTTTGTATGCTGGTTTTTTAGCTTCTTCGAAAATTTCTGCATTAATTATTTTTCCGACACGAATATCTAATTCAAAAAAATTAGTTGATTTATCACTTTCCATATAACAAACATAATTACATACTTAATTCATGTCAAAATTATTAATTCTTAGCGCAGGAGTTAGTGAAGATTCAAACAATACGAAATTAGCAAAAAAGCTAAACAAATTTCTTGATGAAAAGGCTGTGCCTAATGAAATTCATGAAAATCTTTATGAAAATATTCCATTTTTGCTA
>VMBT01001054.1_pt1 | contig 14908 bp, 9 predicted proteins | sample 4404301 | NCBI WGS metagenome assembly VMBT01 (sample SAMN12238535, study PRJNA552566) | marine metagenome | isolation source: Coastal seawater | place: USA: coastal Georgia, Sapelo Island | collected 2008-08/2009-08
GAGGATCTACAATAGCCAAACATTTTGTGATTGAGTCTACACCAAGGCAGTTCTCAGAACGAAGCTGGATACAGTTCGTTCCAACTGCTGAGAATACATGCTCTGCGTCGACAGTGTTGTACTCGTAAGTTCCATCAGCTCCGATGTCCCAGTTGTGCTGGATGTAACCGGTCTGGTTGGCATTCTTAAGAAGTACAGGCGTTCCTACATAAGCCGTGTCAGGTGTAAAGAAGTTAGCAGCCAAAGTCGTTGGGTTCTCCAACTGTACTGCGAAGTCTTCAGTTTCACCGTAGTAAGATGGTCCTGAAGCAGAACCAGAAGTACATGATTGGTTCGCGTTCCAGTGGTAATAAGTACTGGCATTCACCGAACTTCTCAAACGGATAACTGACGCACCTGAACCTGTTGCTCCACAAGGAAGGGAAAGGTTAATGGTTGTCAATGGTACGTGAGTACCTGATCCGTTGGCAATAGTAGTAGAACGACATGTCACAATGTGATTGTCGAAGAACTCGCCATTGTCAGCGAAATCACCGTCGCGGTTCAAATCGATCCAGATACCTACAACTGCGTTGTACGTATAACGCTCTGAACCATTCATCTTGATCTGGAAGTTACTTCCGTAAGACAAGCTGAAGGTTGGAGTTGTTGTGATCTGGTGGTAATGCGACTGCGAATTAGTGTTGTTCTGATAATCCACACATCCGTCCGGAGATTTTCTCCAGAGGATCTTACCATTCTGTACGAATTGCACCTCTTCAATGGCAGCGTAGTAGAGATTACTACTGTAACCACAACCGTAATAGTGCCAAGACACACAATACTGTGCAAAAGCAGACGCTCCTGCAAATAGGAAAAAAGCCAACAAGGTCAACACCCTTTTTCCCATAAGAGAGTGTAAACCGTTCATCGTAATCTTTCTGTTCATTGGTATTATTTAATAGAACTCGTTATTAATCTGACGAATTTATATCTTCCGCCATTGGATTGACCCAATTTCACTATCAAGGTTGCAATTCGCAGGAAAATTTTTTGAATAAATCGTAATTCGTTGATAGTGAGAAGGTTTAATGTCTACATTGCAGGTACAATTCACGGCAATTCGACCCATTTGTAGATGATTTGACCATCCTGTGACAATTTAACTGACCAAATTCCGACTCATCGAGCGCAATATGGACCAAAAGACGAATCAACAATTGACCAAGGATTTTCAAGAGTCCCTTCAGCGCCTGAATGCACGCCAAAGAGACGCGGTTGAACATCTCGAAGGTCCGTTGATGGTGATCGCAGGTCCGGGTACCGGTAAAACAGAGATCCTGGGGGCTCGGATCGGACAGATCCTCCTGCAAACGGACACCGACCCCTCTAATATTCTCTGTCTGACATTCACTGAGGCAGGGACCTATGCTATGCGGGAACGTCTGATAAAGTTCATCGGCGCCGACGCACATAACATACCTATCCACACATTCCACTCATTTTGCAACAAGGTCATACAGGAACTCCCCGAGAAGTTCAATCGATATGACCTGGATGCGATCAGCGACCTCGAGCAAATTGAATTGATGGATGAACTGGTTTCATCACTGCCCCTAGACAACCCCCTTATCAAACTGAAATCAGACAATACGTACCTCAGAAGTAATCTGACCCGTCTGTTCTCGTTCATGAAACGTGAAGACCTCGCCCCCTCTGAGATTGAAGCGAAAGTCGACAAACGGATCAAAGAGGCATACGAAGGCGACGAATTCCGATACAAACGTGCCAGCGGCGAGAATAAAGCAGGTGACCTGAAAATGCACGAGATCAGGAAAGTGGAAGACCACCTCCAAAAGTTGAAAGCTGCTGCACAGTTGTACGCGTCGTATCAGGAATTGATGCTTAAAAATGGCAGATACGATTTCGACGATATGATACTCTGGGTGATCGACCTTTTTCAGCGTGACGAAGATGTCTTGCGAAGCTATCAGGAACAATTCCAATACGTCCTGGTCGACGAATATCAGGATACGAATGGGTCTCAGAATCACCTGTTGATGCAGCTCATTGATTTCTGGTCGGAGCCAAATGTGATGGTCGTAGGAGATGACGATCAGAGCATATTCCGATTCCAAGGTGCTCAAGTCGAGAACATTGTGAACTTTCTCAAGAAATTCTCACCCGGTCTGAAAGAAGTGGTTCTCGACCAGAATTATCGCTCTACTTCACCCATTTTGCATGCTGCTGGTGCACTGATCAAGAATAATGATGAACGTCTGGTCCATCACATTGATGATCTGGAAAAGGATCTTCATTCGAATTCCGATCTGTCCATTGAGAAGATCAAGGTCATCGACGCATATAATCCCATACATGAAGCCTGCTTTGTTGGGAACGAGATCACCAGAAGGATCCGCGACGGAGAAGAAGCGGAAAGCATTGCGGTGATCTATCGCAAACATAAGCAGGTGGATGAGCTTGCTCGATTCCTGAACAAAGAGGGCATTCCTGTCTATCTCAAGAAGAGAGAAAATGTGCTCGAGCAAGAAAATGTGAGGTTTGTGGTTCAACTCTTGACCTGGCTTGCTCAGGAGTCACATATACCATTTAGCGGAGACCACCTGCTCTTCACTATTCTTCATCATCGGTCCTTCGAATTAAAACCACTGCTGATCGCTCGTTTCTCTTCCTGGGTCTACAGACATGGCGAACGAAGATCCTGGAGAGAGTTGTTAAGTGCCGACCATCAATTGCTGTCAGAAATGCAAGGGGCCTTTTCGACACCTGAACTAGAACAGATGCACAGAGCATCGGATCTGCTTGATTCCGTCTTTAAGAATGCACAAAGCCTGACCATGCAGGAGCTACTTGAGCGCATTTACCGAGATTTCGGATTGATCGACCATGTAGTGCGAACCAGCAATGTATTTGAGTTGGAATGCCTGCGAACGTTCATGGATTTTGTCAAGGATGAAACTTCTCGATCACCTCTGAGCATCGAAGAGCTCCTGACAAAACTCGACCTGATGGAAAAGCACGGTCTCCAGCTGACCAAAGAGAGACTCCTTTACGATGAAAAAGGAGTCAATCTGATGACTGCCCACGGGAGTAAAGGTCTCGAGTACCGAACTGTCTTTGTGATCGGTTGCGAACAGAAGCACTGGGATAAAGAACCGAGGAGGGCCATGCCATTTGGACTGGACCAGATCCTCACCGTGAAGGTCGAAGGTTCGAATGTCGAAGAAAGTCGCAGGCTCTTTTATGTTGCACTTACTCGTGCCGAGCAAAATCTCTACCTATGTCATTCCAGACAGGACCTCAACGAAAAACCCAGGTCTCGCACCCGATTCATCGATGAGATTGCGGAAACCCAACAGGATCTGCTACAGGAACTGACTTTTGAAGAAAGCAACGAGGGTATACTCCAATGGATGCACAGCGCATATCAGGTGGACACAAAGGATGCCACGGCCTACCCTATTTTCCGAGCTCCATTCATCCATGAGTACTTGCAAACGTACGTACTCAGTGTAACACACCTTTCCAATTATCTGGAATGCCCGACAGCCTTTTTTTTCCAGCATGTATTGCGCGTGCCTGCAGCAAAGAACAAGTATATGAGCTACGGTACGGCCATTCACAATGCCGTAGAAGACATTCAGAAGAAACTCAGGGACGATGCTTCCAACTGCACATCGGAATATATGATCAGTCAATTCGAAAGTGCCATGTTGCGTGAAAGAAGCAACTTCACCAGGGATGAATTTGAGAAATTCAGCGAACTGGGAAGACAGGAGATCGTGACATTCATTGAAGCGAGGAGAACACAATGGCTGAATGAACCTCGGTTCGAGACTGAAGTCTCGATCTCAGATACCGAATATGAAGGAGTCCCGATCAAAGGAAAAATAGACCGCCTTGTTCAAAGTGAAAGAGAGTGGATAGTTACAGACTTCAAGACCGGCAGCTACAGGAATGCCAAAAAGAAGCTTGTTCCTCCTTTGGAGAAAGCCACTTCTGATGACCCTTACGATAAAGTTCATGTTGGCAACTACTGGAGACAGATCGTCTTTTATTCGTTGCTCCTTCGCTCAGCCAAATACAGGCAAATTCCAATGCACCGAGGGATAATGGATTTTGTCGAAAGTGATGACGACGGTAACCACGTCATGGAGACCATTGAAGTCGACATAGATGCCCAAAGAATCGTGGGTGAACAACTGAAGATGGCTTATCAAGGCATCATGGCAAAACATTTCAGTCCCGGCTGCGGTAAACCCGATTGTGAATGGTGCTCCCTCATGGAAAAACACGATGCGGAATTTAGTTCTGAACTCTGATTGAACAATTTCATTTTGCATGGGTTACCTTTGTAGAATTATTCTAAATAAGAATCTGAATTATGACCATCGACGATGTGATCACCATATACGCTGAGGCTACGCCAAATCCGGAATCCATGAAGTTCGTCTCGAACAAAATGATCTTTGCGAACGACAGCATTGATTTTCGTTCTGCAGACAAAGTAGAAGGATCACCTTTGGCCGCGGCACTCTTTGAATTCCCATTTGTCAAAGGGGTGTTCATCATGAACAATTTCGTGAGTATCACGAAGCAAAAAGAAGAGGAATGGTTCGATCTTATCCCAAAGCTGAAGGCATTTATCAAAGAGTGGCTGGAAAACGGGAAAGAGGTTGTTTCACCGAAAGCGGTGAAGGTCGATGAGAATGAGGACGAGGTGGTCCGCAAGATCAAGCAGTTGCTTGACGATCACGTGAAGCCGGCAGTTGAAATGGACGGAGGTGCGATCACATTTCAGAGCTTTGACGAAGGAGTGGTATCCGTGGTTATGAAGGGATCTTGCAGCGGATGTCCAAGTTCTACGTTAACGCTAAAAGCAGGTATTGAGAATCTACTAAAAAGAATGATACCTGAAGTGGAAGCGGTAGAGGCGATCGCCGGCTAGAACCTGCTCTAGCGCAACAATTCAACTGTACCATCCCGATAGTAATCGGAGTCGTTCAAACAAGTCGTTTTGATCCGACAATACCAAAAGTATGTTCCGGACGCAACATCTTTTCCGTCGAAGGTCCCATCCCATCTCTCGTTCGGGTTCATGGTAAAAAACACCTTTTCGCCCCATCGGTTGAATACACAGAACTCATACTCCAGCACATCCTCAAACTCACGGATCGGTGAGAACTGTTCGTTGAGTGCATCGCCTGTTGGGGTGAACGCATTCGGTACCCAGTAGTTACCTCCTTCACCTACGGCAGAGATCAGGATCTCGTCCGAATGAATGAAATCGCATGTGGTGTCAGAGACTTCTACAGAATATATCCCTGGATCATTCACGACTATACTCGAAGTCGTTGCACCGGTTGACCATAAGAACTGATATCCCCCTGAAGGACCGAGTCCGGTGATCAGATCCGTTGGTCTCATAAAGCAATATTCGATCAGTTCAGGGCCAATATCGAAATCAAAATCATTGCGTTGTTCCACAGAAACACTGTCCCGGAATCTGCAACCACTGCGTTCCACTTGCAGCCAGTAAGTCCCGGTCCTGTCCACGTCCAATGAATTGCCCTCAGAGTTGTCGGACCACAGATACTCGTCCATTCCGACGGGAGCATTAAGCGTCCAAACGATGTCGCCGCAGAAAAGACTATCCGGACCGAGCACGAATTCAGGAATTTGGACTTCCACGTATTCAATGGTGTCAGATGCCGGGCACCCACCTCTGGTTACAGTTAGTGAGTATATGCCGGGTCCGGGAACCTGAAATTGTTGTGCTGTACTTCCATCGGACCATAAATATGTTTCAAATGTGCGATTCGCCACTCCGATCACAGGACCGGCTACGTTCCCACAAAGAGTTGAATCCTCACCGAGACTTATCGGTGAGATCGCAGGGTAAAACGTAACCTCATCTTTAAAAGAACCACAATCGGTGAAGATCTCTACCCAGTAGGATCCATATCCTGTGACTTGAATGCTATGTGATGTATCTCCGTTAAACCATCGCACTTGCTTGTCGGGATGACCTGCATAGAGGGTACGTACGAAATCATTATTACACATGGCCGTGTCGTCATCGAGTTCCGTATCATCCTGGAAACTTCGCGCTTCGAGGAAAACCCATGAATCCTTGTCCGGATCCCCGACATCGGCAATAGCCAACTTGATCTTGTACCATTCGCAAGCCTGTACAGCAATATTGGCTTTGAGAATCACCGTTTGTCCATCGTGCTGAAGCCATTTGTGGCGAAAATTATTCTCGTCGCGGTTATCGATGTAAAACTCACTGTTCTTGCGATCGTTGATATTATCGATCGACACGACTTCGGTAGTGCCCGGGACCAATGCCACATTCTGCTCTCCAACAATACCGGGGCCGCTCACAAAGAATCCGAACACGTCGTTGAACCCGCGATTCACCCATTCCAGATATTCTTCAGAAGAGAATACATACCGGAATTGGACTTTACTCGTCTGCGGTTTGAACTCAAATTCGAGCATGGCCGCATCCATGGTCTTGGCAGTTGAAATGTCATCCAGCACCTTTACACCGGAGCCACCATTCCCTGATGTATATGATTCGCTGTCGTTTGGCCCTTTGGCTCCAACAGCGATACCACTGGAAAGAACCACTCCTTTGTCAATTCCAAGACCGCTGGCAAATCCATTCTCAAATAGCGCTATAGACCTGTCATACCCGGTATAATTGACATTGCGGTATTCCATGCCTTCACCGAGAAGGACCTTGCTGACCAGAAGAGTTTCGTTGACTTTTTCCTGAACAGTGAGTTGGGCATACGACACCCGTGTTGCTGTGAAAATGCACAGCAATGCCAGGAAAAGTGGCGTGAGTAGTCGTTTTCTTATCTCTCCCATTTTCACAGTTAAAAACGGAAATCTGCCAAAGGTAAGACGTGCGAGGGTCAAAAAAATGACAGCTTTCACCCAAATTACGAAGACCCCGGCACGTATTGTTCTTTTTTTTTAACAAATTGCGAGTTGATTTCAACGTGTAATGATCAGAAGACTTACCCTCATTTTTGCAGTTTTTGCGCTTGGACTGATCACAGCACAAGCTCAGAATTTCGGTTTTGATAAACTGAATACCGACACTGCACATGCTCATCCGGATGTATTCCAAAAGGCAACCTATGCCGATTTTCACAGTGATAACGACACTGGCACCTACCGATGGGTTCGGGTGAATAAAAACCTGTCGAACGGAATCACCTCGGCGATCTGTGATAACAACACTTGCTACGGACCGGATGACGACTCAGCACAGTTCTTCATGGAAGCTATGGACACATTCTCCATGATCTGCTACTTCTACCCTGCAGGAAACTGCGGCCAGAACGACATTGAGTTGAAAGTCTATAAAGTGAATGACCCGGGAGCCGGTGAGTCATACGTAACATATCACAGTTATATGTGGTGTGTTGCAGCCAGCGTCACTGAAGTGAAGGCGAAAGAATTGAAAGTAGGACCATCTCCTGCGAACGATTTCATTCATGTGAACTACGGATCTGCGAACGCCAAGAACATTCGCATCGTTGATGTGCTTGGAAATGTCATCTTCGAAAAAAGTACTACCAAAGTATCTACGCGAGTTGATGTTTCTCGCTGGAGTAAAGGTCTGTACTTTGTGACTGTGCAGGACGGAAGCACCACGATCAATAAGTCATTCGTAAAGAAATAATTCTCGAAATTCGAGGTATAAGTAAAGGGGAGCTGAGCTCCCCTTTTTCTATTGTATCAAACCCATGAGTATGGGTAAGTGGTTAGTTTGGCTATTTAAAAGCTTGATCTGAGCGTGATCACCAATTGGTTGTTCTTATCGCTAATGTCTGCCACATCAACCGGAATTCCGTTCAAGGCATAAGGTTGGATCTGTCTGGAACTTCTTCGGTGAACCAATGCAAGATCCAGGGCCCAATTCTCATCCTGTAGCCCGACACCTCCTGTAATGAAGTTATTGGATGCTTCACCTGCGCTCGTTGAGTTGAATGGACTACCGTAGCGCGCATATCCTCCACGGAAGCGGTACATCCCTTTGATATACTCTCCGCCAATACGGAGATTCACCGTGCTTCCATATTTTTCGCTGATCAGATCATTGGCGGTTTCAAACGCATCGATGGTTGGTCGAAGCCTCATGGTGCTGTAGTCCACAAATTCGATATCGGTTGATATGAATCCCTGTTTTCCGAGCACTCCTGCCAGGCTCAAGGTAGTTCTCATTGGAGTGGTCAATTTGTATTCAAATCTTCCCTCCTTGCTCTGATATTCGTAGTAATTACCATCGTCCATTTCCGAGAACAGATCATCGATGTATTCATCTGTCAGTTTGTAAATGGCCGGTGTTTGGAGAGCGATACCCGTTCTCAACCATTGGACCGGTTTGATGATCATTCCAAGTCGTCCACTGATTCCCACGCCGGTGGTTTTGAGATAACGCTCCAGTTCCCATACTTCCCATGGTGCTCCCATGTCCACGTCATCCGTTTCGCGGAAACGGTCACGCTCTTCATATCGGATAGAAGTCACGGTTACACCACCTCCCAGATACAGCACATTGTTGTAGTTGGCTGCAAGCTGGAGGTAGTAATCATTCATCCCTCCTGAGGTGCTGATCACTTGTTTTTGCGAGATGCCGCGGGCATTTGGATCTATGGCAGCGGCATATTGTCGGTCACCTACTGAATCGATCAAGTACGCCTCCCAGGCCATGACCTCGATATCGTTGAATCCAAAGTCAAACTCATTATCGGTGCCTCCGATCTCGGCCACACTCAGTCCATCCGCTCGTTGAGCGAAATAATCCAGCATCGATGATTGGCTATTCGTCCCGCCATAATTCGCGATCCCTTTGAAATCATTGACGCGGTTCATTCCCAAGGCGAAGTTGGTATAGAGCCAGCCCTTTTTGGCGGGCTTTCTTCCATCATAGTGTCGGTTCGTGAATACCAATCCGAGGTTAGGGATATTGAGGTTGAATTCGTTGTCTGTGCGTGAGTTTCCTCGATAATCTCCGGTACTCTTCGCATTGATCATACCTGCACTCAGCACGAACTGATTGCTTCTGTACATGCCGAATCCGGCCGGGTTGATCGTTGCGCTCGACAGATCTGCTCCAAGTGCCCCAAATGCTCCACCAACGCTTAAACTCCTCGCGGTGGATCCTAGTGAAGTGCTTGAATATCTGAGGGCATCCACGTCGCTCTGTGCCATGGTGAGTGTGCACAGCGATGCCAGTAAGACAGTATTTAATACTCTTTTCATTTGCCTGATTTTATTTGTTAAAACTACCTGCGACTCCCGGAAGATCGCGATTATGCCGAACCTGAACTTCTCGACGAACTACTCCTTACAGAGGAACGAGATGGTGAAGAAGATCGGGATGGTGAGGATGATCTCACTGACGAGCCCGATGATCTGCCACTACTTCCGACCGACGAACGAGAAGGTGTCGAAGACCGTGAAGGTGAACTGCTTCTGTATGAATTCGAACTCCTTGACGGCGTTCTCTGATAGGAACTTGAAGAACGCGATAGTGCACTTCCTTTCACAGAGGATCTGGAAGGTGTTGACCGCTGAGTGGTGCTTCGCGTGGATCCCGAGTTTCTATTATAGCTAGGTGAACTGCTTCGAGTTGAAGGTCGCGTTGCAGAATTCCTTGAGCTCATGTTTGGAGCTGTCGAAGGTCGAACCGTGCTTCTGGTATTCGTTCTTCCGCTGGTCGAAGGTGAAGTCGAACGACGCTGGATATTAGAACTTGCACCGCTATTGCGACTTGAAGTTCCGCTCCTGCGATCGAAATTCTGTGAACGGGATGAGCCACCCATGGTCGATTGTCTTCTCTCAAAAGTGGATGTTCCTGTCTGAGGAGTGCGGGAACTGCTTGAACGACTCGTTCTGGTACCGCTACTTCTAGAGCTGGACGAACTATTGGAGCTTCGAGTACTTCTAGAGCTTCCTGAATTTGACGGTCTACTCTGGCGATCCTGGATCGAAGGTGTACTAGTCCTGTTCGATCTGGAAGGAGACGTACTGCTATTCGAGCGCTCGAAATTCGAGTTGCTGCTGGAAGTTGATCCGCTTTGTCCAGTACGCGAACCGGAATTTATACTGCTTCCGCTTGATCTTCCCGATACTCCCGATCTGTCGGATGTGTTGCTTCGGCTTCTCGGCGTAGTTGCTTCACGCGTTCTCAGGTCGGGTTGATTCTGACGAGCGCGATCGCTTTGTGGTTGATTTGAGCGGGACCTTCCGACGCTTTCGCTTGTTTTGATGTCACCTTTGCTCGTGTGGTCACTACCCGGGACTCTGCGAACGCTTTCGCCACTGCGGCTTCGGACAGATACTTGATCAGTTCTGCGGTTCGTCGGCGAATTCGTATTGATCCGCTGACGTGGTTTATTCATGGTGCGGTTGCTCGTGAAACCTGATGTGGAGCGTCCACTGGTATAGCGTCCTCGGTAATAGTTATTACCCCAGTATCCTCCATACCCATAGCTGTTCCAACCATTGTTCCAGCCGTTGTTCCAACCCCAGCTATTCCAACCACCGTAGTATGGTCCGTACGCATATCGTGTGTACGGTGACCATGCATACGGGCTGTATCCCCAGCCATAGTTTGGATAGCACCAGGCATTTCCCCAGCCCCATCCTCGGTTCCAACCACCCCTCCATGGGCTTCGATATCCCACATACCAGCCCGACCAGGTCGAAAAGCCAACAGACCAACCCCCACGATATGGTGAATTCCAGAATGGGTCGTTCCAGTATGAGTAGTTATTGAACCACGGATCGTAGTCGTAAATCGAGTAATACGAGTAATATCTGCGGTTGCGACGATTCACAGCTCGGCTATCTTGATAGCCTTCGTCGTATCCGTCATTATATCCAAGATCGTAAGTTTCCTGAGGAGAATAATCCTCCCCGTTCAATCGTCCGAAATGGTCACGGAAACTGAAATCCTCTCCGGCGATCTGCTCTTCAGCCTGCGCGTATACCTGCTCGGTCTCTGAACTGAAATCATCCTGTCCATATACCTGTTCCGCAGCTTTGGAGTCTTCTCTGGACTCACCTTCCACTTTATTGGACTGTGGAGTATACTTTTCAATGCGTTGATCGTCCTTTGAATTCGAATTCTGTTCATCTTCCGGTTCGTCAGCCGGATCGTAATAGATGTCATCCACGACCTGCGCAAAAACAGGTGTGGACGCTATGCTGCCTGCATAAACAGTGGTTGCGACCATCGCGTAGAGTAGAATTCTTTTCAATTTCATATACCTGCAATTTAACTTTTAATACTACGGGGCAGAAGTTTACTTTTGCCCTTCTAATACTATTTAACGCAAAGAATATTCCAAGGTTGATATGTCGTTCGAAAAGGTCAAGAGATCGGAAGATTACTCAAAATGGTATAATAATTTAGTCATCAATGCTGACTTGGCAGAACACAGTGCCGTAAGAGGATGCATGGTGATCAAACCTTACGGCTATGCGATCTGGGAAAAAATGCAGGCAGAACTCGATCGAATGTTCAAGGAGACCGGTCATTCCAATGCCTATTTCCCTCTTTTCATCCCAAAATCATTCCTGAGCAAAGAAGCAGATCACGTGGAAGGCTTCGCGAAAGAATGTGCGGTGGTAACTCATTACCGCCTTAAGGTCGATGAGGACAACGGAGGAGTTGTGGTCGACCCTGATGCGCGGTTGGAAGAAGAATTGATCGTAAGACCAACATCTGAGACCGTCATTTGGAATACTTACAAGAATTGGATCCAGAGTTACAGAGATCTTCCAATACTTCTGAACCAATGGGCGAACATCGTCCGCTGGGAAATGAGGACTCGCCTTTTCCTTCGAACTGCAGAGTTCCTTTGGCAGGAAGGGCATACCGCTCATGCGACCAAAGCAGAAGCTATCGAGGAAACGGAAAAGATGCTCGACGTGTATGCGGATTTCGCTCAGACATTCATGAGCATTCCGGTCATCAAAGGAGTCAAAACTGCCAATGAGCGATTTGCAGGAGCAGAAGACACCTATTGTATTGAAGGTCTGATGCAGGACGGGAAAGCCCTTCAAATGGGTACTTCTCATTTCCTCGGACAGAATTTCGCCAAGGCGTTCGACGTGACCTATGCCACGAAAGAGGGTACTCAGGAACACGTTTGGGCGACCAGTTGGGGAGTTTCCACTCGCCTGATGGGTGCGTTGATCATGACGCATTCAGACGATGAAGGACTTGTGCTCCCACCGAAACTCGCGCCATATCAAGTGGTGATCGTTCCAATTTATCGGAATGAAGAACAACTCGAAACCGTTTCGTCCAAAGCACATGAGATCATGGATGCGCTGCGACAAAAAGGCATCAGTGTCAAGTTCGACGATCGAGACACACATAAACCGGGTTGGAAATTCGCAGAGTACGAATTGAAAGGGGTACCTGTGCGAATTGCCATTGGTCCACGGGACATCGAAAACTCAACGGTGGAAGTTGCACGACGCGATACGAAAGAGAAGGAAGTCCTTCAGATCGATGATCTTCCGAACAAGATATCGCATTTGCTGGAGAGTATTCAGGAGAATTTGTTCCTAAAGGCCGAAACTTTCCGTGACGACAACATTACAACGGTTGATACGTGGGAAGAATTTGAGTCAGTCCTGGATTCAAAAGGAGGATTCATCTCGGCGCATTGGGACGGAACCCCGGAAACGGAGGACAAGATCAAGGATCTCACCAAGGCCACCATTCGATGCATCCCATTGAAAAATCCGGAGGAAGAAGGCAAATGTATTCTCACCGGAAACCCTTCACCTCAACGCGTACTTTTCGCGAGAGCCTACTAGCAGACTGTTTGCTCCAGGATTTTATTTGACGTAACTTAGTGGTCATGGCAGAGTTCGTGACCCTGGATCGTTATTTCACCTCGCAAGAAGCTCATCTGATACGGAACAAATTGGAGGCTTCGGGGATTGAATGTGTGATCCTGAATGAACTCAGCACACAGATCTACAACTTCCACGCTCCGACGAACGGAGGCATCATTCTGAAGGTTCGTTCTGAAGACCTTGATACGGCCCGAGAGATCGCAAACAACACATTTGATGAGCTTCAGCTCGATGAAGAGTTTGAGGTTGGCGTTCAGGAAACGGAGGTCCCGGTACGTGAAGCTTCCGGTTCTAAAAACAGCTCGTCCCTTGCTCTGTTGCTCTTCGGACTGATGTTATTGATCGCGCTCGCCTACCTGTTCGCAGGTCAATTCATGCGCTGATCAGAGAATCTACATCTATTCCCGTTTGTCATTTCCTGCGGGTAACATTTTTCTGTTAGTTGGGAATGTTTAAATTGCGCTTGAACAGAACGTTAATTCAGTCCCGATTATGGTCTCTGAGATCTAGTTGAGAATGAGTTGATCGGACGTGATCGAAAGAAATGTCGAACCAGTAATAATGCGTCATTAGAACCCCTTAAAATTCAAAGGATAACATTTTTTTATTTCTTTAAGATGACTTAATATTGTTGGCCTAGAAGTGTCACAATCACGCCACAAAAAGTAATTAACACCAAAATCAAATAAACGTTCGAATATGAATAAACGAATAATCGCGGTCCTGGGCTTTGCAATCCTCTGCGTTGTTTTTACCGACAAGGCATTCAGTCAGAACTATGCCCACAAGTTCGGTGTAGAACTCAACGGAGGAATACGTGAGTATGGAGGAGATCGTGGAACCAGATATTTCCTGGCCGAACGTCCGGACTATCAAGCGATAGGTCTGTCATTCGGATACTACGTGAACCCTTCCTGGGATGCCGTAGCATTCGGGTCAATGGGTGACCTCGGTCATAGGGATGATTCTTACCCAAGAAAACTCGGTTTCACAGCTCGTGTAACGGATTTCCTTCTCGGTCTGAGATACAAATTCGCAAACGGGTATATGTTGCAGGAAGATAGCCGTGTCCGTCCTTACATCCAGGCAGGATGGGGAGGAATGCAGTCTGTTTCCCGCATCATTCACGATGTTCCGGGTTATGGTGAGAACAGAAGTTTTGTAGCTGCTCATTGGTCAGCAGGTGCGGGTGTCCGTATCGGTATCACCGATTACCTGGACTTCTCACTGCAGACTTTGTACAACTACTCATACGATGACAACTACGATGGTCTTCCATTCTCTATGAGCCGTCTTCGTCTCAACGCCATGCACGATGCTTATCTGTACCATACAGTGGGCCTCGTGGTTAACTTCGGTGAGAACGATGGTGCTTACAAATTCTCGAAAGATGAAGAGGATGTACCTGAAGAGATCGTAGCGAAGGTGAATCTCGCTGCTAAGAACATCCACTTCGAAACAGCCAGTGCTACAATCAAGGCTGAGTCTTATGCTGATCTGGACAGTATCGTTGATATCCTTGTGGATTACCCGGCGATCGATGCACTGATCGAAGGACATACAGACAATGTAGGTGACCCTGAAGACAATATGATCCTGTCACAGGATCGCGCAGCTTCTGTGAAGCAATACATCACCAACAAAGGTATTGAAGCACTTCGCCTGACCGCTAAGGGTTATGGTGAGACTCAACCGATCGCGAAGAACAAGACAGAGGAAGGAAGAGCGATGAATCGTCGTGTTGAGGTTAAACTCTATTACAGGAAGTAACCAATTCTTCAACTTGTATAAAAGAATAGAGGCTCGCTGAAAGGCGGGCCTTTTTTTTAGCGTAGTTTTTCCAGCGCTGCGATCTCATCCCTCAAGCGAGCTGCTTCGATGAAATCGAGATCCTTGGCGGCCGACTTCATGTCGCCCTTGAGTTTATCAATGAGCTTCTGACGCTGTTCGCTGTTCAATTCCCGGCGCACCGGGTCAGCAGCCATAGAGACCTTTGGTTCATTCT
>VMBT01001055.1_pt1 | contig 14908 bp, 12 predicted proteins | sample 4404301 | NCBI WGS metagenome assembly VMBT01 (sample SAMN12238535, study PRJNA552566) | marine metagenome | isolation source: Coastal seawater | place: USA: coastal Georgia, Sapelo Island | collected 2008-08/2009-08
AGAGCACCAACATCGGATCCAGCATGAGGCTCTGTTAAATTCATAGTACCGCACCATTCACCGGAAATGAGCTTTGGTAGGTAGATATTTTTTATTGCTTCTGATGCATGATTTTCTAATGCTTCTATTTGACCTTGGGTCATTAAGGGATTGAGTTGAAGGGATAAACAAGCTGATGCCATCATCTCATTAACTGCTGTCGTGATAGACAACGGTAAGCCCATGCCACCATATTCAGGAGATGCAGAGGTTGAAACCCAACCGCCCTCCGCGATAGCTTTATAACCAGCGTCAAATCCCGGAGATGTTCTTACAACTCCGTTTTCCAATCTTGCTGGACTTAAATCGCCTGCTCGTTGCAATGGAGACAATTTTTCTTCACACATTCGACCTGCCTCAGCCAAAATTGCAGACACTGTTTCATCAGAAGCTTCAGAAAATTTTTCAGTATCAGAAACCAAACCATAATTTACAACGTGTTTTAAGATATATTCATAATCTTCTGTGCAGGCGCGATAGACCATTAAAGTTCTCCAATAATTGTTATTATCTTTACTTGGCAAAAGTTGAATAAAGATTTATTGAACAATCTCCTGTGCATACTTCAGACTTCAAAATAGCTTCAAATAGAACGCAGCGTCATAGAGTAATAAATTTGCAAACAAAAATTTTCAACACATCGGAACAAGATTTAGTGGAAGCAAGCGAACTTATTAAAGGGGGCGGAACGTTAGCTTTCCCGACTGAAACCGTCTATGGCCTTGGTGCGGATGCAACCAGCAATATAGCCGTGGCTAAAATTTACCAAGCCAAGGGCCGTCCAAGTTTCAATCCACTCATAATTCACTGTTTTTCAATAGATCAAATAAAAGCTTTCGCATTGTGGAGTTCCGAAGCCCAGGTGGCTGCAGACAAATTTTGGCCAGGGCCACTAACCATGGTTTTACCATTATTACCTGAGAGCAACATTTCCTCTTTGGCACTAGCAGGACTGCAAACTGTAGCCGTTCGAATTCCGGCACATCCCATTGCTCAAAAAATCTTAAAGCTCTCAAATACCCCCATTGCAGCCCCATCAGCCAATCCATCAGGTACAGTAAGTGCAACAAAAGCAGAGCATGTCATATCACGATTATCAGGAAAAATTGAAGGAATTATTTCTGGTAAAGCTTCAAAAATTGGTCTTGAAAGCACCATAATAAGTTTGTTGAACGAAGCGAGTATTTTAAGATATGGCGCCATAGAAGCAGCTGAAATATCAGATGTGTTAGGTATAAATTTAAAGAAGCCAGAACAAGACGGAAAAATATCTGCTCCAGGGCAACTTTCTTCACACTATGCCCCAAGGGGGTCTATTCGATTGAATAGCAAAACAATCAAAGAAAACGAAGTACACCTTGGTTTTGGTAAAGTTGACAGTGACCTAAATTTATCAAAGACAGAAAATTTAATTGAGGCAGCTGCCAATTTGTTCGATTTTCTTCATAAACTAGATGAAATGGGCGCTGAAAAAATCGCAGTATCACCAATTCCTGAGGAAGGGATTGGAATAGCAATTAATGATCGCCTTAGAAGAGCCGCCGCCCCCAGGTAATACAATTAAGTCACGCACTTCCGAAATTAGATGAAATTTTTGATGGCTCGACACCACTATTTTTTAATGAATTTGACCATTTATTCTCAAAGTCCAAACTAAAAATTTCTTTGTCATCTAGTTTGCCAAAAAGCCAACAGTTACTTGCTATTTCATTCTCTAGTTGGCCGGGGGCCCAGCCCGCGTAGCCTAGCGCTAAAATTGCTTGCTTGGGGCCTTCTCCTCTTGCTAAGTCAGATAGAACTGTGAGTGAAGCAGTCATTGATACCGTCGAAGTGCATTTCAAAGTTTCTTTTTCTTCAATATAATCGTCCGAATGTAAAACTATTCCCCTATTCTTTTCCACAGGCCCCCCAAAAAGAATTGGAACTTCCAAAGGATCTGAACCTTGAATTTCTAAATCTTTGCAAATGGAGGTAAAAGATAAAGCTGGAAGCGGCTTATTAATGATTATACCCATCGCACCTTCTTTCGAGTGCGAACATAAGAAAATTACAGTATCTTGAAAAATACCTTGGTTCATCGCCGGGGTGGCCAGCAAAATTTTTCCACCAAGATCATTTAAATCAATTTGCAACATCTTAATTTTCCTATGTAATAAACTAACTTATTCTTTTGAGAAAGGTTGGCAATACAGTAAAATTGATTATGAAAAGATATGAAAAAAATTATAGCAACATTACTTTTGATTGTTACTAGCAATTCACTTGCTTTTGGAAGCGGTCTCAAAAATGTTGAAATAATTGAAGGCTGGAAAAATTCAGATGCTTCAATAGTGCTCGGACTGAAAATTTCGCTCAATGATGGCTGGACAACATATTGGCATACACCAGGACCAATTGGGCTAAAACCAAAGTTTGATTTTTCAAATTCTGTGAACATAAATAAAGTAGAGGTGCTATGGCCTGGCCCAAAGGTGTTTGGCACATCTGGATTTGAATATATAGGCTACGAAGATGAAGTTGTACTCCCATTAACGCTAGAAGCAAAAATAAGTACTGAACCAATAAATTTAAAAATTACAGGAAACATTGGTGTTTGCTATGATGTATGCGTCCCAATCGAATTTAAACTACAGTCTGGGTTAAAAACCATCACAAGAGAAATCAATCCCGATTTGTTGGCAGCATTAACAAGCTTACCACTTTCACCTTCTGATTTTGGCAAACAAAAAGCTAGTTGTAGTCTAACTTTTGGAGAAAACAGTTTTAAGATAACGGCAAATATTCCTTATTTAGTGAAGCCTGAATCGCAAATTTATTTTTCAATAAAAGATTACCGTCATGAACTTAGTATTGAACAACCAAGTCTTGTAAATCCAGGAAAACCTATCTCTGCTATTGGCGAATGGCATGATGAAGCTCATCTAAAAGTACAGAGCGATTTAATCACAATAACCCAAATTTATGGGGATGAGGTTATCGAGCAGAAAGGTTGTTAAACTTGAAGCATATTTTTGGATTTCCAAAATACAAAGTAACCCACTAAAGCAAAAACAAAAATAAATAAAAACGAACCACTGAGAAACAACAGTAAAGCATTTAGCATAGTTTCCGGAAGGTTTTGAATTATCGTAATTTCACTGAGGAATGCTGGAAAAGACCCTGAAACAAGCATAAAACCAAGCGTCAATCCTGCCCAGATGATAACAGCAAAAGTTAGACTAAGAAATGAGCGTTGAATAAACTTATTTTGAGATCGTAATGCAAAAGAGTAGGCTTTTCTAAATCTTCTAATATCTTCCTGCATTGCAACCAAGGCTGGGATAACTAAGAGAACAATCAATAAACCAAAGCCCAAACCATAAACTAAGGTAATAACCGTTGGCTTCAAAAATTGAGCCTGGGTCGAGCGCTCGTATAAAAGAGGGGCAAGACCCAAAACTGTTGTAAATGTTGTAAGTAAAACAGGTCTCAAACGATCCACAGAACCATCAATGATGGAAGGAATTATCCCTCTTTCTTTTGAATATTCATCTATCGTGGAAATAAGAACTATTGAGTCATTTATAATGATCCCTGTCATTCCAATCAATCCTACAACTGTAAACATGGACATAGGTACATCCCAAATATAATGTCCGTAAATGGTTCCTACCAATCCGAAAGGAATTATTGACATAATGACAAAAGGTCTCGTCCAACTGGCAAATATCCAAGTTAATACAAGGTAAATTCCAAGTAACGTCAAAATCATACCAACACGTGCATCATTTAGAAAATCTTGTTCTTGCTCCGCTAAACCCGACATACGCCATTCCACTTGGTTTATAGAAGCAATTTCAGGCAAAATTTCTTCTTCGAGAACTTTAAAAACTTTTTCTGCCTCTTCAGGAATGTCTTCAGACACATCACCGGTAACGGATATGAGCCTAATACCATTTTCCCGCCTAACTGTTGAAAAACCGACCTGTCTTTCAACACTTACAATATCGGCCAGAGGGACATAAACACCACTTTTTGCACGAAGTTGTGTGCGTTCTAGAAAATCGGAGGTTAATTCACCTTCTGGCAATTCAACGCGTATAGTTGCACTGCGTGGGCCTAAGGGGTAGGAAGCTGCTTCAACACCATTCAACCTATTACGCAGAACAACACCCAAGGTATCGATAGTAAAGCCTAAAGCTTTGCCCTGAGGCGTTAATTCAAGAATGATTTCTTCTTTGTCATAAGCCAAATCGTCCTCTACTGCAGAAACTACCGAGAAAGCTTCTAGCTCAGTTTTTAGTGCTTCAGCTGCATTCTTAAGAGTGCTGGCATCAGCTCCATAAAACTGAATATCTAATGCATCTCCTCCCGGTCCAGACCTCCATCCTCTGAACGAAATTGCTTCCATAAGTGGATGTCTTACAAGTCTATCTTGTAAATCTCCAACAAAAGAGAAACTAGAGTAAGAACGTAAATCCGCGTCAATAAGTTCAACCGAAATTCCTCCCAGCAGATCCTTAGACTTATTTTCTGTACCGGAAAGCCCACGGCCAGAATTTCCACCTAATTCAGCTAGAACATACTTTACTGGATTACGACCATGTTCTTTTTCATACTCAGCTGCAAGCTCATCCACTGTGGTTTGAAGTAACTTCATCATAGCAAGTGTGTCGGAGCGGCTTGCCGAATTAACCATCGCAAAGTTTCCTGTAACCGAAGATTGTTCAGGCGCATTAAAAAAACGCCATGTTACGGAACCGTTTATAAACAAAACTACTTGCGACGCTAAAACGAGCAGTGTTCCAGCTAAAACAACATAACGAGCGCGGATAACTAGCTTTATAAAGGGACGGAATAAATTTTCTCTAAACCATACAAAACCTATATTGACGATATGACTAGGACGGTCATACCATTTTATTTTTGAGCTGTTGTTTATAGAATGAGCCATATGGTTGGGTAAAATCAAAAAACACTCAACCAGCGAAGCTAATAGAACTACGCTTACTGTAAATGGTATATCAGCAATCAAATCCCCAAATCGACCTCCTATTGCAACCAGGCCAAAAAATGCAATTACGGTTGTAATAGTTGCAGCTAGAACAGGCATAAACATTCTTTGAGCCGCAGTCTCGGCAGCTACAACAGGGGGCAGTCCAGAACGAGCACGGGAATCTGCATGCTCTCCGACCACAATAGCATCGTCAACGACAATACCTAGCGTGATAATAAGCGCAAAAAGTGAAATCATATTAATAGTAATTCCCGCTGCATACATAAGAGCTATGGCTGTGAGCATTGCAGTTGGAATGCCTGCAGCCACCCAGAATGCTGTTCTCGTATTCAAAAATAAAAATAATAATGTGACCACAAGGCCAAGGCCCATGAGTCCATTATCAAGCAGCATATTTAGCCGACTAGATATAGTCTCGGCGCGAGTACGAATTAATTCTAATTTAGTTCCTTCAGGAAGCGTTGCTTCTAAATCTCTAGCGATAGTTTCAACTTTATGTTGGATATCGATAGCATCGCCCTGTTGGTTCCGATCAACTCGTATGCTTATGGCGGGATCTTTACCCACGAAATAGGTTCTTTCCCTATCTATACCATTTACGTTTAATTCGGCGACATCAGCTATCGTAAGCTTTGACCCATCTGGGTTTGACCGCAAAACAATAGATTGAATATCTCTTGCCAATCGCTTCTCAACACCCGTTCTAACCCTTGCGTTTGCACCATCTACATCACCGGCTGGATCTGCACTAACCTCTTCAGATATAGCCATTGCAATTTCTTGCATGGTAATATCGTACATTATCAAATTTGAGGTTGGAACGGATACAACGGTTTCTGGAGCCGCCAAACCTCTCATTGTGGTTCGAGTGACACCAGCTGTAAAAAGTCTCATAACAAATTCATCAGCAAATAAACCCAATTGATCTACCGCAACAGGACCAGAAATTACGACATCGGTTACGCGATCGCTCCACCGACCTCGGATAATCGTAGGATCTTCACTATCTTGTGGAAGGGAAGTGACACTGTCCAACGCCGTTTCAACATCCACCTTTGCTCTTCCCATGTCCCAACTGGGTTCAAATTCTAGAGATATCCGCGCTCTGCCTTCGTTTGATGTGCTACTTGCTCCACTTACACCATCAACACCAAGTAAAACGGGCTCCAAAACTCTAACGATGGCTGAGTCAACATCTTCGGCACCAGCACCTTGCCAAACAACACTTATATTTATGTTGTCAATTATGATGTCCGGGAAAAATTGAGAACGCATTTTGGGCAAAGCCAAGAGCCCAGCTACGATTAAGATAACCAAAAGCAAATTAGCCATAGTTTTATGGCGTGTAAAATAAGATAAGATGCCATTTGCTGCATCAGGTGATAATCGGCTCATTTTATTATCCCCCCATCCGACTCTCGATGCGATTTACCATTTCAGCAGGAACTTTTTCTTTTTTTAGTTTGCCAATAGTCCGTTCTTTTGCGGTTTTCGGTATCCATTGATTATTTTCAATAAAGTTGATTAACTTTTGTCGCCTGTCTTCAGTTAACTCTATCATTTCGGGAGCCTTTGGGGGTTTTTCTGCCTCCCCCGATCTAACCGCTCTTACTTTTATCCCTGTACCCAAAAGTGGAGATCGTTGTGCCACTACGTCTTTACCAGGTAAATCGCGTGAACGAATTATCACATTATCACCTTGGCGACGTAACAAAGAAACATTTATGTTTTCAAGGCGATCCTCGTCATTCAAAACTAGTACCTGATTATCTGCATTAAGAGCAGATGCCGGCAAATTGATCGCAAACCTTAGCTCAGGTTCGTCTACCTTCACAACCACATAGTCACCTGGTTTAAAACCCACAGCTTTATCCAACTTTGCATATAAAAGTCTTCCCGTCTGACCTTCTGCAACCGATCCACTATCCCTTTCAAGAACAGCATTTGTGGTAATTTCTGATCCCATTAGGTTCAACGAAACAGATACACGAGCACTAACAAGTTGACCGGCTTCATTTAAAAGTCTGCTATATTGCTCAGTAGAAACTCGAAAAGCGACCTCCAATGAATTAGGATCTATCAAACGTCCAATGCGCTCATTTGCTCCCACTATGCCACCTTCAACCAAAGAGATATTACTTAAAACACCATCAAACTTGGAAAAAAGTTTTGTGTCCTCTAAACGCCTAGATGCATCATCTAATGCAAGTTGAGCTCTAATTAATCGTGTTCCAGCGCTGGCACCACGGGCTTTAGCCTGATCAATTGCACTACGCCTATTCAATACAGACTGCTCAGCAGAAGATAATGCAAGTTCAGCGGCTTCTACAGCAGCTTTGGTTCCCACTCCCCTAACCTGTAGATCCTTTTGGCGAGACAAAGCCATTTTTCTTAGATTTGCCTGTTTGAGAGCAGCTTCGAGTTCATCTTGGCTGAGTGATAAGGCTCTTGCAGCGTCCTCCACTTCTGCCTGAGCATCCATAATATCCGCCTTGGCCTTTAAATATGAAGATTGTGCGTCAGCATCGTTGAGTTCAACTAGTTTCTCACCTAATTTTACTTGCCCACCGTCCACAAAATTCTTTGAAAGTTCTGTTACTTGTCCTCCTATTGCTAGTCTTAAATCTAGTGTTCGACGACTTTTTATTTCTCCAAAAGCTTCAAGTTGAGGAGTGATAGATTTAGGTTCGGCAGTAACAACATTAACAGCAAAAGTACGCTCTCTTGGCTTAGGAGCTCGTGCCTCCTGGGCAAATCTTTCAGTTAACGCATCTTTAATAAGAGAACCTGCATAGGCTAAAATACCTAGTGATAGGGTTAGAAGTGTTAAACCTATCAGGGCCTGACGAAAAAAACGCATAATGGTAACTTTCAATTGTTATTATAAAGGATCAAAGCGCAGCTAACCCTACATTCTTTAATTCCTTTAAAACAGAACTAGCTGGAAAACTAAAAAATCCAAGGTACTTGTAATAATTTTTAATACTACTTTCTTTTTAAATGCTCATCTAACCTCGGCATTATCTCCACAAAATTACAAGGTTGATGTCTGAAATCTAGTTGCTTTACTAAAATCTCATCCCATGCATCTTTACAGGCATTTGGGCTTCCAGGCAGTGCAAACAAATATGTTCCACGAGCAACGCCAGCGGTGCTACGCGACTGAATAGCAGAAGTTCCAATTTTTTTCATACTTATGATCGAAAATACTATTCCAAATGCATCGATCTCTTTTTCATAAACATCACGATGAGCCTCTACTGTTACATCGCGGCCTGTGAGACCAGTTCCCCCTGTGGATATGATGACATCAACAGCATCATTTTCAATCCAACTTTCAAGCTTTGATCTAATCTTTTGTCTGTCATCCTCAATTATCTCTCGGAAAACGACTTGATGCCCAGAAGTTTCTATTCTCTCATTGAGAACTGAACCACTTTTATCATCGGCCAAAGATCGCGTATCAGAAACCGTCAATACTGCAATGCGCACGGGGATAAAGTTTTTTCTTTCATCAATACTCACGCAATTTCCTTAAGCTTTTTCTTTATTTTTAACAAATCGGACCAAGCATCTTTTTTTGCTGCAGTATTCCTTAATAAATATGCTGGATGAAACATTGGCATCACTGGGGTTTGTTCAAAATCAAACCAATTACCTCTTAATTTTGTTATACCTGTTTGACCTATAAGAGCCCTACAACTGATATTCCCAAGAGCAACAAGAATTTTGGGCCCAACCAATTCAATGTGCTTTTTTAAAAATGGTAACATCATTTCTATTTCATCAGGATTTGGATCACGGTTTTGAGGCGGTCTCCAGGGGATAACGTTACAAATATAAGCCGTGCCAATAAAATTATTATCCAATTGGTCTTTGTCCCTTGTGAGACCAATTGGTCTGAGCATTTTATCTAAAAGTTGACCAGCACGGCCAACAAAAGGAATGCCTTGAATGTCTTCCTCTCGCCCTGGAGCCTCCCCAACAAGCATCACGTTTGCATCTGGATCACCAGAAGAAAACACTAGATTTCTTGCTCCTTTTTTTAAATCGCAAAATTCATAATTGGCTAATGAATTTTTTAACTGATCTAAGTTTTCACTCTGCTCCGCCAAACTTTCAGCCTGAGTAATTGCAGTATTTAGTTTTGGCATTTTTTGATCTTCAGAGATTGATTTTTTTTTCTTAGGATCAGGGTCTAGGGTAATTTCTGAAAACCTATCAATGGGCGAATTCCCAATGTTTTCATCAACACCAAGCTCGAGCTGCCACCTCAACAACTCTATCGCTTCCATCATTTCAGTTTTCGAATCCATAGTCCAAAATTAGTAAATCTTTTCAAAAATTAAAACTAGTCACCAGTTAAACCAGACAATAATCGCTTGTTTGTATTTAAAGGTATGATTATGACCTTAGTTATTCACAGAGAGTTCTAAATGAGTTTTAAAGATAAACATTTGCTAGGGATCGAAGCCATTCGACCTGAAGCAATATTAGAAATCTTAGATTTAGCGGAAGAATATGTCCAACTAAATAGGTCTCGAGATAAACGAGCACAGTCTCTAACAGGCCTCACCCAAATTAATATGTTCTTCGAAAATTCAACTCGTACCCAAGCCAGTTTTGAATTGGCCGGGAAAAGATTGGGCGCAAATGTGATGAACCTATCCATGGAAGCGAGTTCTCTCAAAAAAGGCGAAACACTAATCGATACAGCGCTCACACTAAACGCAATGCAACCTGACCTACTAGTTGTTAGGCATCCACAATCTGGAGCAGTAGATTTACTCTCTCAAAAAGTAAATTGTTCGGTCTTAAACGCAGGAGATGGGCGACATGAACACCCTACGCAAGCGCTTCTTGATGCTTTGACAATTCGTCGTGCAAAAGGAAGGCTCCATAGATTAAATATCGCTATTTGCGGAGATATCGCCCATTCACGAGTTGCCCGTTCTAACATAATTTTGCTTGGAAAAATGGAGAATAGAGTAAGGTTAGTAGGTCCTCCCACCCTTATGCCCTCAGAAATAAATGAGTTAGGAGTCGAAGTTTATCAAGACATGCGCCAAGGCCTGAAGGATGCGGATGTGGTGATGATGCTTAGGCTGCAAAAAGAAAGAATGGATGGCGGCTTTATACCTTCCGAAAGAGAATATTATTACCGCTATGGGCTCAATAAAGAAAAGCTGTCTCTTGCAAAAGAAGATGCAATTGTAATGCACCCCGGGCCAATGAACCGTGGCGTTGAAATTGATGGTGAGTTAGCGGATGACATCAATAGGTCAGTAATCCAAGAACAGGTTGAAATGGGTGTTGCTGTGAGGATGGCAGCAATGCACCTTTTGGCCAGGAACTATAATTTAGAAGACAATGGTTAACTGAATGAAAACACTTCTAACCAACGCAAAAGTCATTGATCCTGTGACCGAAACAATTTCAGATGGCGAGATTATGTTTGAAGACGGGATTATTATCTCAAGAGAAAAGGAAGATAAAACAATAGATTGCCAGGGCTTATATTTAAGCCCTGGATTGATCGATCTAGGCGTAAAGGTCGGTGAGCCAGGAGAAAGACATAAAGAAAGTTATAAGTCTGCAGGAGCAGCCGCCGCGGCTGGTGGCGTAACAACCATAGTCACACGACCAGATACACATCCGGCAATTGATACCCCGGAAGTTTTAGAATTTATTCGTAGAAGAGCCCACGAAGTGTGCCCGGTGAACGTAGTACATATGGCCGCTTTAACAAAAGAGCGTGCGGGGCGTGAAATGACGGAGATAGGTTTTCTGAAAGATGCAGGTGCTATTGCTTTCACCGATTTCAATAATGTTGTTAGAAACTCAAAAATTTTATCAAGAGCATTAAGCTACGCTAAGTCAATGGATGCCCTTGTGATTGGACACCCTCAAGACCCTGACCTTTCAGATGAAACGGTTGCTACCTCAGGAAAGTTTGCATCCTTGCGAGGACTTCCAAGCGTAACGCCACTCGCTGAACGAATGGGACTAGACAGAGATATGGCTTTAGTGGAATTGACAGGCGCTCAGTATCATTTCGATCAAATAACGACGGCCCGTTCAATTCCTGCATTGGAACGAGCCAAAAAAAATGGGCACAAAGTTACAGCAGGAACGTCTATTCATCACCTTACCCTAAATGAATTCGACATTGCAGATTATAGAAGTTTTTTTAAACTAGACCCACCTTTAAGGTCAGAAAATGACCGCCTAGCTATTATCGATGCCGTAAATTCTGGCGTGATAGATGTAATATCCTCTTTTCACACACCTCAAGATGAAGAAAGTAAACGTTTGCCCTTCGAAACAGCCGCAGCTGGTGCAGTTGGACTTGAAACACTGCTGCCGGCAAGCTTACAACTTTTTCATAATCAGTCAGTAAGTTTAGCAAAGCTCATAAAAACTATGACGTTAAACCCGGCGACTTTATTGGGCTTACCGAGTGGTCGAATTACCCCAGGAGCACCAGCTGATCTCATCATTTTTGATACAGATGTTCCCTTCATTTTGGATAGAGAGCGCTTGCGATCTAAATCTAAGAACACGCCATTCGATGGACATAAGATGCAGGGCAGAGTAATGCAAACTATTGTTAACGGAAAAACTATTTTTGGAGGTTAACAATGCTACCTGATTTTACAAGCACAATAGACATCTTATTTATGTCATGCGCATTCGGATACCTTCTCGGCTCAATACCATTTGGAATTCTAATAGCAAAATTACTGGGACTTGGCGACTTGCGGAAAATTGGATCAGGCAACATAGGCGCCACTAATGTTTTACGTACTGGAAATAAGTTGGCAGCTTTTTTGACGCTACTTTTTGATTTTTCTAAAGGCGCTCTTGCCATTATTTTGATTAACCAAAATTTCAATGCAGATGCAGTTCAATTTGCAGCCGTTGGCGCTCTACTAGGCCATTGCTTCCCAATCTGGCTTAAATTTAAGGGCGGTAAAGCTGTAGCTACCTTTTTAGGCATTACTGTTGCCTTGTCTTTTCCAATAGGAGCTATCTGCTGTTGCGTTTGGTTGTTAGTGGCTCTTCTAGCGAGAATGTCTTCGCTTTCTTCCTTAATTAGTGCAACAAGTGCTCCAATTACCGCTTTAGTTTTAAATCAGCCACAACTGGGTGCGTTATTAGTTTTTTTAGCAATTATAGTATTTTTCCGCCACCAGCAAAATATTGCTAGAATTTTAAAAGGGGTTGAGCCAAAAATTGGAAAAACTGAATAACCTAAGTTATGATATTTTCATTTATAATTTCAGCACATAGTTCCGGGTGTGTGATGGGGAGCATATGGCCAGCATTTTCAACAGATTTTAGTTCGCTATTGGGTATGCGAACTAATAACGCCTTGCATATGTACGGCATAATAAAATGAGATCTATCACCATAAATTATTGAACATTTACCTTTTAAAGACGAAAAGGCTTTTTTCTTAAGCATCTCATGTGGATCCTGATATATGGCTTGAGATGTTTCAAAGGTAAGCGGAATTCTTTTAACAAATTGTCTTCTTTTACTTTCGTTTAGTAACTCCCAATTTTCGTTATTACCCCAAAGTTTAAGAAACAATTTGGCAGCTAAATCCCAATTTTCATCTAAACCAGCCTTAAAATAATCGGCGTGATCACTCATAAACTGGTCTTTCAATTTATAGTAATCAGCAAATGCTGCAGCAAAAAATACAGGCTCAATAAGTGATAAGGATTTCACAAAATTTGGGTACCGATGCGCAACTCGCAAGGCCACAGTAGCTCCAAATGAGTGCCCCACAAGGTGAATTGGTTTACTGATAAATGTAGCGCTTATATCGAGGCAGGAATCTTGATAATCAGATGAATAATCCCAATCCTGGCTCATCCCATGTCCTGGCAAATCAAAAGCGGTTACCGAAAGAGAATCTTTTAAATGACCAATAATGGGCAGCCAGGCCCTGCTGCTGGCCAAAGAGCAATGTAACAACAAAATTTGGTCTTGCCCTTCGCCTACAGTGAAAGAGTTAACCTTTATTCCTGCTCGGCTGTTTATTGGCATTTAAAGTTCATTATTCAAAGAGCCTAACAAATCTCTGTTTCATCTTTGGTCTTTGAACCACTACACGAAAGTAACGTAAAAAACAAAAATATTCATTTTATGCATTAAATGAATTCAAATGAGAAAACTGTGTCTTTGCCTAATCGCAACACCATGTTATCCGGAGTCAGCAAGATGATTCTTTAAACGCAAACAAGGATTTCTTATTGATGCTCACCCTCAATGAACCAAAGTTAATATCCGGCAACGCAAATAAAAATTTAGCTAAAGCAATTACACGGAGAATGACCGTTCACCGGGGCCTCAATGTCGAACTGGTTGATGCCAGAATAGAGAGGTTTAATGATCAGGAGATTTTCATAGAAGTTTTTGAAAACGTTCGTGGTGAGGATATGTTTATAATCCAGTCTACCTCTAACCCCGCGAACGATAATCTTATGGAACTTCTTATTATGGCGGATGCTTTACGAAGGTCATCTGCAAGCCGTATTACAGCTGTAATTCCATATTTTGGCTATGCGAGACAAGATCGACGGTCAAAGGCTCGAACACCAATAAGTGCTAAACTTGTAGCGAATTTGTTGGTTGAAGCCGGAGTAGAAAGAATTCTTACGCTAGACCTCCATGCTACGCAGATACAAGGTTTTTTTGATATACCTGTGGATAATTTATACGCATCGCCAGTTTTTGCGTTAGATATCATGCATCAGTTTTCCGGTAATCTAAACGACATGATGGTGGTTTCACCTGATGTTGGCGGAGTTGCGCGAGCCAGGGAACTCGCTAAGCGTATAAATGCGCCCCTTTCAATTGTTGACAAAAGAAGGGAGAAGCCGGGAGAAATAGCTGAAATGACTGTGATTGGTGATGTAAAAGGTAGGAAGTGTATCATTGTCGACGATATTTGTGATACAGCCGGTACCCTTTGTAAAGCCGCTGAGGTTCTAATCGAAAACGGAGCTGCAGAAGTTCATTCCTATATAACGCATGGTGTGCTTTCAGGGCCAGCTGTAGAACGGATTAGTAATTCTGTAATGAAGTCACTTGTTATTACGGACTCTATTCAAGCAACCGATCCAGTGGCAAAAGCTTCGAATATTAGAATAGTACCAACCGCACCTATATTTGCCCAAGCCATTCTAAATATTTGGAATGGAACGTCGGTTTCATCTCTATTCGAAACAGAAACTTTAGAACCCATTTATGATGGCCAATTACAAAGGCTTTTATAACTATCAGTTAATATCAGTTTTTAATTACTAAGATCTGATATTTTTTGTTCTAGGCGAGCAATTCGTCGTTTCATCAGATCGTAATAGTAAGCAGTTGTTAATGCAAAAAGTAACCAAATCCAAAAAGGTGTAGACACCGAAAAACTTAACATTTCCATTTTAATCCCCCAAAAAAGTTAATGGCAGGAGCTTTTTAAAAGCTCCTGCTAGTATTACAAAACAAGCTAAGTCATTTTATCCTTTCGAAAATTCTGGATATGCTTCCATACCTAGCTCAGATGTGTCCAAGCCAGCGATTTCTTCTTCTTCGCCAACACGAATACCCATAGTAGATTTTAGAATTGTCCACACGATTCCTGAGGCCACGACAACAAATATACCAACAATAATAATGGATAATAATTGAGTGCCGTATGAAGCGTCGCCGTTTGTTGCAGGTACTACCATTGTACCCCAGATTCCTGCGAAAAGGTGTACTGGGATTGCACCTACCACATCATCAATCTTAATTTTATCCAAAAGTGGAACAGTGACTACTACGATTACTCCACCTACAGCGCCAATTAGCGTTGCAGCGCCTAAT
>VMBT01001056.1_pt1 | contig 14896 bp, 12 predicted proteins | sample 4404301 | NCBI WGS metagenome assembly VMBT01 (sample SAMN12238535, study PRJNA552566) | marine metagenome | isolation source: Coastal seawater | place: USA: coastal Georgia, Sapelo Island | collected 2008-08/2009-08
AGGATTAACGATTTGAAAATAGTAACCTTGGCCAATGAATGAAACTTCATCCTTTATATCTGCAAATTTTTTAAATTTTTCAGGTATTAAAAATCTACCCTCTTTATCTAAATTTGTTGGGATCATCTCAGAAAATATTGAAGTTGTAAAATCTTCGTGTTCTTCTGAAAAAAAATCTAAATTATTTATTCTTTTGGCAATTTCATTTACTCTGGTGACACTCAATCCATCTATCACATTGTTTCTAATAGATTTTGATAATATAATTTCATTTTTGTGATCTTTAGGTAAAGCAGCTCTAAAAATAGAAGGTAATGAAACTCGACCCTTTTTGTCAATTTTGTTGACAAATGTAGAAACAAATAAATTCATATTTTAATGGGTTATCATGGGAAAATATGGGCGTCAATGGGATAACTTGTAAAATATATGTATGTTTCTATTTTGTTCTATAAATTTTCATGATGATGCATAAGCCGGGTTCTGTATTTTACTGAGTAAAATGATGATCATTAATCTAGGATAAATGTTGCCATTTACCTCAAGCAGTCTACCCGAACAGCTCAGCTGGAACTGATTGCCATTCCTATTTGACCTTGCTCCAAAAAGGGTTTGCCATGCCTTTTTTGTTACCAAAAAAGCGGTAGGCTCTTACCCTACCATTTCAACCTTACCCTAAAGGCGGTATTTTTTCTGTTGCACTTTCCCTAAGCTCACGCTTGCCAGGTGTTACCTGGTTTTTTTTCCAGTGGAGCCCGGACTTTCCTCTTGAATATTCAAGCGATCATCGCACCATCTAGAACTGTTTATGAAAAATTTAGATCTTGGTCAATAATAAATTACAAGTATGCAATTCAATGAAGTTAATTAATTTAATCTCTGAGTTCTTAAAATTAACTTTTTGCAAGAATCTTTTTCTATAATTCTTAAGCAAGACACCATAATAATATTTATTCTTAATTGATTTAGAAATATCATAACCAATAATATTTAGCATAATTAATATTTTTTTTTCATTTTTATTTATTTTATTTTTTTTAAACCAATTTTTCATTTTTATTAAATCACGAGTTTTTACCTTTTTTGGATTATATGATAAATTTAAATTATATAATTTGTTCCAAGGAAATTTTTCTCCTGGATCGATCTTCCTATAAGGAGCTATATCTGAGTGAGCTAAGATATTATTTTTATCTATTTTGTATTTTTTTTTAATGTAGCGTATTAATTCTATTAGAGAGTCGATTAGTAACTTAGAAAATTTATTATTATTATGATTTGGACTGAAATCCAGCTCAATTCCAATTGAAGTGCTATTTAAATCTTTTTCTTCAAGCCAATAAGATTGTCCAGCATGCCAAGCTCTTTTTTTTTCATTAACTAAATTATAAATTTTTCCACTCTGACTTATAATATAATGACAACTTACTTTATTCTCAGCTTTGCATAAAAAACTTATAGACTCATCAATTGAAGGTAATGCAGTATAGTGTAAGATTATGTAAGAAACTTTTTTGCCAATCCTGTTGTCAAAATTTAATGATTTAAATTTATGAATTAATTTCATTCAAATTTATTCTTAATCAATATATATACATGAATATTAATGATAATTAAAAGATTTTGTTTATTTATATTATTCTTGTTACTAATTAGTTGCTCATCAAATAATGAGATAGTTAACCGAAGTGAAATAGCCAATCAAGACTTAGCAGATGTGATGTATATAAATGCAATGGAGTTATTTAATGCTAAAAAGTTGGATGAGGCTACTATTGCTTTTGATGAAATTGATAGACTCTACCCTTTATCAAACGAAGCTATTCAGGCTCAAATTATGTCTGGTTTTATTGATTATGGTAAATTAAATTATGATGATGCAATCTATAAATTTTCTAGAATAATTAATAAATTTCCATCGCTAAAAAATATTGATTATGTCTACTATATGAAAGCGCTCTGTTATTATGAGCAAATTAGTCATGAGTCTTTAGATGGTGAAAATAATTATCTAGCTCTTGAAAACTTAGATCAACTTATTACTAGGTTTCCTGACAGTAAATACTCAAAAGATGCTAGGCAAAAGATTATTTTGGTCAATTCTAATATTGCTGCAAAGCATATGAATATAGGCAGATTTTATCAAAAGAAATCAAAGTATACTGCAGCATTAAATAGATATAAAACAGTTATTGACGACTTTTCAAATACAAAGTTTACTCCAGAAGCACTTTACAGAACAACAGAAATTTATATTTCTTTAGGTTTAAAAGAAGAAGCATATAATACCGCATCAGTCTTAGGTCATAACTACCCAAAATCTGAGTGGTATATGTTAAGTTTTAATCTAGTAAATCAAAATTCTGAGTCTAGAAGTTTTTTTAAAAAATTTAATTTTTTTAATAATGAATAAAAAAGAAGATCTAACACAAATCAAAAATAGATTAAAAGAATTAGCTAAATTAATAAAACTACATAACGAACACTACCATCAAAATGATAAACCCATCATATCAGATGGTGAATTTGACAAGCTCGTAAATGAAAATTCACATTTAGAAAAGAAATACCCTGATTTAATTATAAAAAATGGACCTAACGATACAATTGGTAGTAAATTAAAAAGTAAATTTAATAAAATTCAACATAAATCACCTATGCTATCTTTAGGTAATGCTTTTAATTTAAAAGAATTAGAAGAATTTGATGAGAGAATAAAAAAATATTTAAACATTAAGTTAGAGGAAAAACTTGAGTATATTTGTGAAGCTAAAATAGATGGTCTATCACTTAATTTAACTTACGAAAATGGTGTTTTAATTTCTGCTGCAACTAGAGGTGATGGCACAATTGGAGAGGATGTTAGGCAAAATATATTAAATATAAAAAACATACCAAATCAATTATCTGGTCAATTTCCAAAAATAATTGAAATAAGAGGAGAAGTTTTTTTATTAAGAAATGATTTTGAAAAAATAAATTCTAAATTAGATGATAAAGATAAATTCGCTAATCCACGTAATGCAGCTGCAGGTAGTCTTCGTCAACTTGATTATAATATTAGTAGATCTAGACCGTTACAGTTTTTGGCCCATGGAATTGGATATTCCTCTAAAGAATTTAAATATTTCGATGAGTTTTATTTTAATCTAAAAAAATGGGGTATAAATAAAAATGATATTTATTTAAAGTCTTCAAATATCAATTCAATTTTTGATTTCTATACTAAAATTAATAACACTAGAAATAACTTAGATTACGACATTGACGGATTAGTAGTCAAATTAGATAACATTGTGCAACAAAAGAGACTTGGAAATGTTGGAAAAAATCCAAGATGGGCGATTGCTCTTAAATTTTCAGCAGAAAAGGCAAAAACTATAATACAAGCCATAGATTTACAAGTTGGGAGAACTGGTTCAATTACACCTGTGGCAAGATTAAAAAGTATAAATTTAGGTGGAGTAATGATTTCAAATGCAACTCTCCATAATTTTGATGAAATCAAAAAAAAGAATATCAAAATAGGTGATACCGTTGAAATACAAAGAGCAGGAGATGTAATTCCTCAGGTATTAAGAGTCGTTAGCAAATCTAAAAAATCTACAAAGACTATTTCTCCTCCAAAAGAATGCCCTGTTTGTGGAGGTAATACTTTTAAAGAAGCAGATGAAGCAGTCCTTAGATGTCAAAATACGTATGGATGTTATGCTCAAAGAATTTCTCAAATAATTCATTTTGTTGGAAAAAAAGCATTAAACATAGATGGATTTGGTGAAAAACAAGTAAAGCAATTCTATGATTTGAAATTAATTGAAGATGTTTCTGATATATTTAATATTCAAAATCATAGATTAGAAATTGAGAGTTTAGAGGGATGGGGAGAGCTTTCATTTAATAATTTAGTTAACTCAATTGAAAACTCTAAAACTATTGATTTAGACAAATTTATTTATTCTTTAGGTATAAGATTTATTGGAGAGGTAAACTCAGAAATTTTAGCAAAGGAATTTAAAAATATTAAAAATTTTATTTTTGCTTCTCAGGAAATTAATTCATTATCAAATATTGATGGCTTGGGTCCTAAAGCTGTAGGAGCAATTAAAGAGTTCTTTTCATATAAACAAAATATTTTATTATTAGAGAAACTCTCTAACCAACTAAATATCAATGAAAATAAATTATCAGACATTGATAATTTTTTTAATCACAAAAAAATAGTTTTTACAGGCTCATTAAATAGTATTTCAAGAGATGAAGCTAAATATTTAGCAAAAAAAATGGGTGCCAAAATACAATCATCTGTTAGTAAATCCACTGACTTTGTAATAATTGGAGATAAAGCTGGCTCAAAAGAAAAAAAAGCTAAAGAGCTTAAAATAAAGATACTTTCAGAAGAAGAATTTCTTAAAAAGATTAATTCTTAATTTGTAAAAATTTCAAATATATTTTTTTTAAGCCAAAGTTTTCAAAGTTCACTTCTGCTTTTTCGGCATCTTTTTGAATGATTGTACCAGTGCCATATTTTTTGTGTACTACAGTATCATCAATTAAAAAATCATACTCTGAGGAAATATCTTGATTAAACTCCCAATCAATTTCTTTGTTTTTATTTTCAAGCATTCTTTTTCTTCCTGGAGTTAAATAATCGCTAGAAATATGCTCAGATGAAATAAAATTATTCAAAAAATTATTATCCTCAACAAACTTTGAGTCATTGATTTCTATTAGATCCTTTGGTAATTCAGAAATAAATCTTGAGGGTGCATTAAAATCATGGGATGCATATGAGTACCTATTTTGATTTACGTATGATATTTGAATTTTCTTTCTAGCTCTAGTAAGTGCCACATAAGCTAATCGTCTTTCTTCTTCTAATCCTTTTTGTCCAGACTCATCAATTGATCTTTGGCTTGGAAACACCCCTTCTTCCCAACCTGCCAAAAAAACATAATCAAATTCCAAGCCTTTTGCACCATGCATTGTCATCAAACTAATTGTTGGAACACTTGTATTAGAAATATTCTCCATAACTAAACCTACATGCTCTAAAAAACCCTCCAAGTTTTCAAAATCCTTTAAGCTTTCAATAAATTCATTAATATTATCAATCCTAGATAAACTTTCTGGATTTTTTGAATTTTTCAATTCAATTTCTAGCGACTCCATATACTTGGAGTCTTCTAAAATAACTTTGGTAAGCTCAATATGATCAAAATTTTTTTTTATTTTTCTCCAATTTAAAATATTTGTAATAAAATTTTGAATTTCAATACTTACTTTACTTGTATTTTCATTGATAAATATTTGCGAACCTTCAAAGAGACTTAATTTATTTAATCTTGAAATATTATTTATTTTAGCAAGTGTGGTTTTACCTATACCACGTTTTGGCGTATTAATTACTCTTTCAAAAGCAAGATCATCTGATAAATTATTTATTAACCTTAAATAAGCAATTATATCTTTTATTTCTTTTCTCTCATAAAATCGTAACCCACCAATAATTTTGTAAGGCAATCCAATTGAAATTAACCTATCTTCAAATGATCTAGTATGTGCAGCCACTCTAAATAGAATAGCAATCTCTGATAAAGCAACTTTATTATTTATTAGTTGTTCAATTTGATCAGAGGTATGAATGGCCTCTTCTTTGGTTTCCCAAAAACCATTGATTTGAATTTTATCTCCTGTTTCATTTTCACTCCAAAGTTTTTTTCCATATCTATTTTTATTTTTATCAATAAGAATAGATGCACACTCAAGAATATTTTTTGTAGATCTATAGTTTTGCTCTAATCTAATTATTTTTGGCTCATTGAAATTTTTTTTAAATTCTAGTAAATTTGTAACATCAGCCCCTCTCCAAGAATATATAGATTGATCATCATCTCCTACGCAGCAAATATTTCTATGACCTTGATATAAATATTCTAACCATTTCTGCTGAATTGAATTAATATCTTGATATTCATCAACTAAAATATAACGAAATAGATTTTGATAGTATTTTCTTGCATCATCATTGGTTTTAAATAATTTTATACATAAAAGAATAAGATCTCCAAAGTCTACACAGTTAATTCTTGTTAATTCCTCTTGATATATTTTATATACTTTTCTTAATTCCTCATCGTTTGTTCTATATTTATTAGGTTTTAATTCGTTATAAAAAATACCTTTGTTTTTTAAACTATCAATTGCATTGCTAAAAAATTTAGGAGAAATGTCTTTTGTGTCAATATTTTCATTTTCACAAATTTTTTTAATAAGTTTTAATTGATCATCTGTATCAATAATAACAAAATTTTGCTTAAGACCTACTTTGTCAAAATTCTTTCTTAATATTTTTAATGATAAAGAATGAAAAGTACCTAACCACATCTTATCAATAGGAAAATTTAACATAGCTGAAACTCTTGATTTCATTTCAGATGCAGCTTTATTAGTAAATGTTACTGCTAATATTTGATTTGGTGTTAGTATTTTTTTTACTAGCAGGTGCAGTAATTTGAAAGTTAAAACTCTTGTTTTTCCACTCCCCGCTCCAGCTAGTACCAAAGTTGCCCCAGAATTATTTTCTACGGCTTCTCTTTGCGATTCGTTGAGTGCTTGTAGATAATTATTCAAGTTTTCTGACATATTTATGCTATAAAAGTTATATAATATTTAAAATTTAAACTATATAATTAGAATATAAAATTATTAATAAATAATGAATAAATTTAAACAATTATTGGCTTTTGTAATTATTATCCTGTTTAGTGGTAATCTTTACGCAGGTGCTTCTGATGAAGTTAATACAAGCTCAGATGATTTTGAAACATCAGTTTTTGAAGACGAAATTTATGATCCTTTAGAGGGGATAAATAGAGCTGTGTTTGGGTTCAATAATGTTGCAGATAAAGTAATTTTAGAACCAGCAGCAAAAGGTTATAAAAAACTTCCATCCCCAATACAGAGTGGTATTGGTAATTTTTTAAGTAATTTAAAATTACCTTTAGTTGCTTTTAATCAATTATTGCAGGGACAAGGCAAAAACGCAGCAGAGTCTTCTGGAAGGTTTTTAGTTAATTCTACAGTTGGTATATTTGGATTAATTGATGTTGCTGATGATTTTGGACTTGAGCAAAAAGAAGAAGATTTTGGACAAACCCTTGCAACTTGGGGAGTTGGTGATGGTTTTTATGTAGTTCTTCCTTTATTTGGTCCTTCAAACTTAAGAGACACAACTGGAATGGTAATGACTATGATGACCGACCCTGTAAATGGTTATGTGTCTAGAGAAGGAGAGTCTTGGGTTATCCCTTTTAAAACTGCTGCAAACGCAGTAGATCAAAGATCTAAAATTATAGATGAAGTAAACGCCCTACGAGATAATTCGGTAGATTATTATGCTGCTGTAAGAAGTTCATACTATCAAAATAGAAAAGCTGCGATTATGAATACAGATGACGATGTGTTGACCCCATTACCTCTTATTAGTATTGAATTTGAATAAATGCAATTTTTCAGAATTCTAATTATTTTATTTATATTTTCCATTCCATCACATGTATTTGCAGATGAGGCAAAGAATTGGCTTAAAACTGAAATAGATAAAATCATTTATGCTTATCAAAACAATGACCTTCCAAGTGAAAATAGATTTTTAATGATAGAGCAAACAATAAATAATAATTTTGCGGGGTCAGGAATAGCAAAGTTTGTAGCAGGTAAAAGTTGGAACGGAGCATCTAAAGATACAAAACTCGAATATGTTAAATTATTTAAAAGACATTTGGCATTAAATATCGCTTCTATGATGCAAGGGTATTCAAATCAAAATTACGAATTAACAAATTCCAACTACGATGAAAAAAATAAAGTTTCTTTGATTGATATGGAGGTTTATTCAGATACTGGCTCAATACAGGTTACATGGAGAGTGAAAAAGTCAAAAGATAGATATTTTGTTATTGATCTATTGGTAGCTGATATTTCACTAGTTGTGACTAAGAGATCTGAATTTAATTCGATGTTAAAAACAGTTGATTATAATTTAGATAAATTTAATGAAAAATTAATAGCTCAAAATGATTTGAGTTATTCAAAATTATTAAATTAGAATTAAACTTTTAATTTTTCTATTTCAGTTTCATCCAAAAATTTTGGCTGTTTAGGTTTAGATTTCAAATGATAAACTTCGTTAAGCTCTGATGATGTAATTATTCCTTCCATAACCTCTAACACATGCATTGCTAAATCAAGAGAACATCTAGCTTGTCTTTGATTATTTATAGCATCAATCATATCTGATAATCCTATACCTCGATAGTTGGCAATTTTAGAACCATCATTGTCAGTTTTATTTGGAATGCCTAACAGCATACTATCATTATTAATTGTTTGCCAATCTTCATCTTTTTTTGACAATAAAATATCTCCACTAAAGAAATTTGGATCAGGAACGATCATTGATCCTTCTAATCCATAGAGTTCAATTGTAGAATGTTTATGTTTCCAAACATCCCAGGAACAAAAAAATTGAATTTTCGCATTATTATGAAATTCAAGAGATCCCATTAAAGTAGTAGGCGTTTCAACAACTATTTTTTCTCCATTTCTTGGTTCGCTGGTAATTATTCTTTCAGGTGTTGCTGTTCCACTTATTGAGCTTATTGATTTAACAGGTCCAATTAAATTTATTAATTGAGTTAAATAATAAACACCCACATCAAAAACAGGACCAGCACCTGGTTTAAAAAAGAAATCAGGATTTGGATGCCAATGCTCCATACCATGAGACATAAGATTAAATGTGCCTAAAACGACTTTACCTATTTTATCTTCTTCAATTAATTTTCTTGCATTTTGCCCAGCAGCACCTAAAAAAGTATCAGGTGCGCACCCAACATAAAGTTTTTTTTCATTACTAAGTTTTTGAATTTCTAAACCTTCTTCCATATTCATTGCTAGAGGCTTTTCACTAAAACAATGTTTACCAGCATTCAGAGATTTAACGATTATTTCTTTATGGGCAGATGGAATTGTAAGATTGATTATTAAACCAATTTCTTTATTTGATAAAATATCATCAACACTTAGAGCCTTGACGTTGAACTGTTCAGCACTTTTAATTGCAAATTCATTGTTTAAATCCGCACAAGCGATTATTTCAAAGTTATTAAATATTTTTTGACAATTAAAATATGTTTCTGAGATGTTTCCACACCCAATTATTCCAACTTTCATTTTATATTTTTCCTAAATTATCTATAGATCTTTTAGTGTATTCTTTATAATCCTTTGGATCATCATGTTCTAAAATAAACAACTCACATTTAGTATGACGGATACTATCTAAAAGTTCTTTCCAATCAATAAAACCATCCCCGACTGCAGATTGATTATCATGGTCTAACATATCTTTTTCTTTATCAAAAAAATCTTTTAAATGACAAGCAACTATTTTCTCAGAATATCTTTCTATCCATACCTTTGGGTCAGCCCCACCTGCTACAGTCCAACCAAGATCAATTTCAAACTTTAAATTTTCATCATGCTCCATCATACATTCAATTGGTAATTTTCCACTTGCCAGAGGGATAAATTCATATGAATGATTATGATAACCTAGTGTTAATCCTGCATCTTCAAATTTTTTTACATGTTTGGACAAATCTTTTCCAAATGATGTCCATTCTTCCTCGTTCATATCAAAAGTATTTTTAAATTCAGCATTTTTTCTAGCTGGTGGTGCAGGCACTATCACATGTTTAATACTTAGTTTATTTGCTTTCTCAATTATGTTATCAGAATTATCTAGAGCCTCAAAACTCACATGGGTTGACTTAGATGATATATTAGAAGAGTCCATCATTTGCTGAAAATGATTTACGTCAATTGATTCTAATCCAAAGAGTTCAATATTTTTAATTCCTGTTTCAGAAAAAAAATCTAATATTGGTTCAAAAGGCTTAAAGTGTCTTGCTGTATATAATTGAATTGAAATATTTTGTATATCCATTGTTACTCCCCAATAATACTAAATTCTTTTTTCAGATTTTTTATCAAATAATGATGCTCTTTTTATATTAAATTCTAGGTGAATCAAATCCCCTAATTTGTAATCAGAAGAACCTTCAAGCCTCACTGAAAATGGAACATTTTCAAAACTTAACCATATTAAAGTATCTGCTCCCATTGGCTCAATAAGTTCTATTTTGAATTCTTTACTATTTGCTGATTTGTTTAAATGAATATCCTCTGGTCTAATTCCTAAAACAATACTGTTTGTATCTTCAGGTTGATTTTCAAATTCATAATTCTCAAGACTGATATTTGAGTTATGAAATGAAAAAGAGTTTTCTTCTTTATTATATTTTCCATTAAAGAAATTCATGCCAGGTGATCCAATAAAATCAGCAACAAATAAATTTGCAGGTTTATTATATATCTGTTTAGGACTATCTAATTGCTGTATCACGCCATTTTTCATTACGGCAATCCGATCTGCAAGAGTCATTGCCTCTATTTGATCATGAGTAACATAAATCATTGTATTACCTAAATCACGGTGTAATTTTTTAATTTCATATCGCAATTCAGCACGAAGTTTTGCATCTAGATTACTAAGAGGTTCATCAAATAAAAAAACTTTAGCATCTCGTACAAGAGCTCTACCAATCGCTACTCTCTGTCTTTGACCACCTGAGAGTTGAGAAGGTTTTCTGTGAAGCAAGTCTCCAATTTGAAGAAGTTCTGATGCTTTTTTTATTTTTTCCTGGATTATACTTTTGCTAACATTCATCATCCTTAATCCAAAAGACAGATTTTTTTCAACTGTCATACTTGGATATAATGCATAAGACTGAAAGACCATTCCAATATGTCTATCTTTTGGCTCTTTCCAAGTCACATTATCGTTCTCAATCCATATTTGACCTTCGTTTAAGTCTAATAATCCTGCAATACAATTTAAAAGGGTGGTCTTACCACAGCCAGATGGTCCAAGAAGAACCATAAACTCACCATCTTGGATATTAAGGTCTAAGTTTTTTAAAATTTCTAATTTTCCATAATTAAAAGCCAGTTTTTTTACTTCAACACTATTTTTCATATTTAACCCTTTATTGCACCCGCTGCTATTCCTCTTACAAACCATCTTCCTGAGATAAAATATACTGCTAGAGGTATCATTGATGTAAGTATAGTCGCTGCCATATCTACATTATATTCTGCAACGCCAAAATCAACTTGAACAATATTATTCAATTGAACAGTCATTGGTTGATTATCCCGACCTGCAAAAACTAAACCTAAAAGAAAATCATTCCAAATTCCTGTTACTTGTAAAATTACTGCCACAATTGTTATTGGTGTAGACATTGGAATAATAACGTAAAAAAATATTTTTAAAAAGTTTCCTCCATCTATTCTTGCTGCTTTGAATAAATCAATTGGAAGACTTGCATAAAAATTTCTAAATATTAGTGTTAGAATTGGCATACCAAAAATCGTATGCACCAAAATAATTCCAGGAAGTGATGAATATATACCAATTGCACTCTCAATTTTTAATAACGGATAAACCATGACTTGGTATGGAATAAAAGCTCCAAATAAGCATAATCCAAAGAAAAGATAGGCTCCTTTAAATCTCCAAAATGCCAAAGCATATCCATTTAATGCGCCAAGTGAAACAGAGACTATGACGCTCGGAACTGTTATCTTAATAGAATTAATTAACCCAGGCTTTAATCCTTCGCATACAAAGCCAGTGCATGCTTCTGACCAAGCTTTTGGCCATGCATAAAAACTCAGAGTTTTTGGAATATATAATAAATTTCCAGATCTAATTTCATCCATATCTTTTAATGATGTTACAATCATTACATACAGAGGCATTAAAAAAAATAGAGCACACATTAATATGAAACAGTATAGGCCTATTCTTCCAATCGTTAGATGTTTTGGTTTTGAACCACTGGGTTCAATACTTAGAGAACTTACACTCATGCCTTAGCCTCTTTATTTCTAAAATAAAATTCATAATAAGCCCAAGGTGCAAGAATACACACAACACTAATAAACATAATGATAGAAGCTGCAAATGCTTGACCTAGATTTGCTCTACTAAAAAAATTCTCCATAACATACATAGCGGGGGTTGTGGTAGCAAAACCAGGACCACCAGATGTTAGTGCTAAAATTAAATCGTATACCTTAACTACTCCTGCAGCAATTAAAACGATTGATGTTACAACCATTGGTCTAATCATTGGTAATATAACAAAAAGATATGATTTCCACTTTGGGATACCTTCGATGCTAAGTGATTTCCATATATCATCATCAATACCTCTTAAGCCCGCTAGCATGAGCACCATAACAAATCCTGCTCCTTGCCAAACTGCAGCTATACAAACAGCATAGATTGCTAACTCTCTATTTACTAACCAGTCCAACTTAAACCAATCAAAGCCCCATAAGTGCATAGAATGCTCAAAACCAAAAGTAGGGTTTAAAACCCATTTCCATACTAATCCAGTCACCACAAAAGACATTGCATATGGATACAAAAATATTGTCCTAAACAAACTTTCTCCACGAATTTTTTGATCAATTAAAACAGCTAAAAGAAAACCAATAACTAAACATCCAATGGTAAAAACAAAACCGTAAATAAAAATATTCTCAACAGCTACATCCCACTTTCTACTTTTAAATAACATTTCATATTGTTTAAAACCAACATAATTTAGGGCAGGAATAAGTTTTGATCCTGTCAAAGAATATACAAATGAATAGATAATACATCCTACAAAAACAGTTAATGAAATAATTATCATTGGTAACAAGGCAATTTTTGATGCCAAATTTTTTGTAAGAGATTGCATTGAAATATATTAACAAATTAAGGCAGGATATGTAATCCTGCCTTAATAAAAATATTATAGTCCGCTAGTTAATACGGCTTCTAAATCATCCATAGCAGCACTAACAGAGTAATTAGGATCATTTCTAAATTCAGAAATGATATCTTCCCAAGCAGAAGTGAAGGCTGGACTGTTCCAGTCATCATTTTCTCTCATTATTGCGCTAGGTTGCTGAATTAATTCTAGACCCATTTGCATACAAGCATCAGCTGCTGACGTATCAACATCTAATCTCATTGGTAATGAACCTTTAGCATTATTAAAATTAGCTTGAACAGTTGGATTAACCATCATGCTAGCCATTTTTAATTGTATATCTTTTACTTTAGGATCAGAATTTTTAGGGAATACAAATACATCACCACCAAGAGCAACATATTTTTCTTTACCAGGAATTACACAATCGTAATCAACTTTTGCTTCTTTTCCTGCAACCGCAAACTCACCACGAGCCCAATCGCCCATAATTTGCATTGCTGCTTTTCCTTCTACAACCATTGCAGTGGCATCATTCCAAAGTCTGCCAGGTGCACCTTCATCAATAAAGCTATTCAAGTCTCTATATGTTTGCAAAACCATTTCCATTTTGCCATCTCTGAAAGCTTCAACATCTTTATCTCTATAAAGTTTCGCCATGTGTGGGAAACCTAAAGTTGATGATGCAACAACATCAAACATAAGACCTTCTTGCCAAGGCTGACCACCTAAAGCAAGAGGGATAAACCCTGCTTCTTGAATTTTTGGTGCAACAGCAATAAAGTCTTGAACTGTATTTGGTTTTGGAACACCAGCTTTTTCAAAAACTTCATTGTTAATCCACATCCACTGAGCACTATGAATATTTACAGGAACACAATAGAATTCACCTTCAAACTCACAAGTCTCAATAAGCTCTGGTGGATAAATAAAATCTCTCCATCCTTCTGCAGATGCTACTTCTTCTAAAGATTGTAATTGACCTTGCTCAACTAAATCAACAAATTGCTTTGAGATATTAAACTGTGCAGCTGTAGGCGGGTTACCACCAATAATTCTGTTAACAGTTGTTCCTCTAGCATTATCACCACCTGTGATAGCTGTATCAATCCAAGTACCACCCATATCTTCCCAAGCTTCAGCAAATTTTGAAATAGCTGCTTGTTCACCACCAGAAACCCACCAGTGAATAACTTCAGCTTCCATATGACCGCCAGCTTTAGAAGCAGAAGTAAAAGATAAAGGAAGTAATAATGAAAATAAAATAGAAATTAGTTTCTTCATTTTTCCTCCTAAAAATATTTTCTAATATTTACTATTAGAAATTGCACCTTTTAGTAAAACGTTTTACTTGTCAATGTAATTTATTGATTAATTTCAATAATATCTATAAGAAATACCCACATGAAAACTGCAAAAGCAATTAAAATCACTGATTTAGCAAAAAAAATTGGAGTGTCTGTAACCTCTGTTTCTAGAGCATTAAATGGACACTCAAATATTTCAACCAAAACCAAAGAAAGAATTTTTAAAGCTGCTCAAAAATATAATTATTATCCAAATCTAAATGCACGAAGATTGGCCTCTCAAAAACCTGATACAATAGCTTTTATAACAACAATAAGTCAAAAAGCGCAAGATTATGTTTTAATGGAATTTTTAGCTGGATTAACAATTGGTGTAAAAAACAAACCTACAGAATTAATTTTTAAATTTTTTACAAATGAAAAAGATGAATTTAATTATTATAAAAAATTAATAGAAGTAAAATTGGTAGATAAATTTGTATTTTATCGTATCAAGAAAAATGACAAAAGAATAGATTTTTTAAAAAAAAATAAGATTAATTTTGTTACTTGGGGAAGATCTTCAACAAAAGATAATTATGCATGGATTGATCTCGATAATGAAAAAAGCATAGAAATTTTAATGCAACGTTTATACGATTTTGGTCATCGAAAAATTGGCTTTCTTAATGTTCACCAAAGTTTTAACTATGG
>VMBT01001058.1_pt1 | contig 14868 bp, 12 predicted proteins | sample 4404301 | NCBI WGS metagenome assembly VMBT01 (sample SAMN12238535, study PRJNA552566) | marine metagenome | isolation source: Coastal seawater | place: USA: coastal Georgia, Sapelo Island | collected 2008-08/2009-08
TCAAGTCGAAAACCCGTACTCGCTAAAGTCATTGGACCAAAACGTGTTTCAACAGTTTGCAGGATATCACGATGCTGAAGCTGGGGATGTTTCACAATTTCATCAATCGTCCAAATCGAGGCGCACGGCGCACCTCCATCTGTTAAACGCTTTTCCCATCCAACAGCATCATCATGAGCTAGAACGGTTTCGATCTCCATCCTTAGAGCCTGCTCATTTAAAAGCCTATCATCCCAAGTTTTGAAGCGGGGGTCCTCATTAAGACGCTCTAATCCAAGTGCCTTTAATAATGCTTCGTATTGTCGGTCATTATTGACTGCGAGAAGCAACCAACCTTGCTTTACGCGAAATAAGTTGGCTGTTGGACGACGACTAACTGCCTGATTTCCCATTTGGCGCTGTTTGTGGCCAGCAACCGTATATTCCGCAACCGCTGGCGAAAGAAAAGCCAGCGTGGCATCCAGCATTGCCACATCCACCATCTGACCTTTTCCAGTGTGCGTGCGCTGATAAAGAGCACTGGCGACTGCGAACGCCGCCGTCATTCCGCCAATAGCATCACACACAGCAAAGCCTGCTCGCGTCGGTCCCATCGCCTCGTGGCCAGTCAAAGACATTATCCCACTCATCGCCTGGATTTTACCATCGTAAGCGGCCGTCTGACTGTCAGGACCGTTATGACCAAAACCGGAAACGGCGCAGTAGATAATCTTTGGGTTGATTTGCTTAAGGGCATCATATCCCAAACCCAAACGATCCATCACACCAGGTCTAAAATTCTCCATGACCACATCAGATTCAGCAATAAGTTTTTGGCAAACCTCGATGGCTGTTGGATTTTTTAGATCAAGGGTCAAATTTCTTTTATTCGCATTAACGCAGGCCCACATCGGAGCCATACCCCTCTCCGCCCAATCCGGCGCAGGAGGTGAGAAACGCATATCTTCACCGCCAGGTTTCTCGACCTTAATTACATCTGCACCCAGCAATGCAAGCTGATAGCTGCCAAAGGGACCAGCAAATACTTGAGTGAAGTCTAGTATCTTGACCCCATCAAAGGGACGAGCGCCTGGCGCCGTCATGCAGCATCTCCTTCACGTTTTGCTTTTGCTATTTCCTTGCCCCTATCAAACTCTGCTTTCAAACGAACGATTTCCTCAGCAGAAAGCTTCTCCACGTTAGAATAATCCTCCTTCCAAGAAGGGTTTTCAGACCAACGAATAGGGTTCTGCCAAGTTGTCATAGGACCAGGTGCATTAGCCAAAAGGTCGAGAGCATAACCAAGAGTTAAATACTGACTTTCCTGATCGTGTGGCCGTCCACTGGGATTCCCTAGAGGAAAATCACTGAACAAAAAACGGGGAGCCCCAACATATTCAACAATATCTTTCGCACAGCCCATAATGACTGTTGGTATTCCTGCTTGCTCTAGAGCACGTGCAATCAGACACACGGTCTGATGGCAAACGGGTCAATTAGCAGCTAAGACGGCAACATCCGCCTTATCTTCTCGCGTCCGCCTAACGATTTCTTTGGCATCTACCTCAATGGTAACACGGTGGCTTCTATTGGTCGGAGCCCCATGGAACCGAGGTGCTACCTCGCCAATGCGTCCTTCTTCCGCCATTCGCCGCAACATAGGTAGTGGGAACCAAACCCCTGGGTCTTCCTGACTAGTATGTTTCCGGTCTATGCCAATGTGAGAAATTCGCAGATCATGGTCTTCATCACTAGCGCCAGAGTAGACTTCATAAAATTTGGCCTTCGAATTGTACGCACTCCAGGGGCCCTGATCTCCAGCCTCAGGATTGTAAGGAGCTGCCGTTGTCACCAAGGCAACACGACTTTCCTGCAAAGGCTTCTTTAGAGGAGTAAATGGAGCATCTGCATAGTGACCCCACTCATAAGGTTTTCCATAACCAAGTGTAACGTAGTAGTCGCGGATCCGTTGCAAGTATCGGACCGGCTGGTCATCAGCCGGCGCAAAGCCATAAGGGTTGTCGTCAGACATTCCAACCTCCTCTCTTTTCATTTCAGACCCTACAGCATCTAAAAGTAACTGGAAAAGTGTTTGCTGCTGTGCTTCGATTAAATACACGCCCTCAAGACTGGAGGAAAAGGCAATGACATATCGGCATATCGAAGCAACTCCGATCTCAGGTGCGCTGGGCGCTCTCATCACTGGCGCCGATCTCTCCCAGCTAAATGACGATGTATTCCAGGACATCCATCAGGCATTTCTGGATTACCAGGTCATATTTTTTCGTGACCAAGATATAACGCCAGAGCAACAAATTAACTTTGCGCGACGTTTTGGAGAAATCCATCACCACCCATACATGAAGGGCATGGATGAGTATCCTGACATTTTGGAAATCCTGAAGGAGCCCGGTGACAGTTACACCTTTGGAGCGGCTTGGCACTCGGACCAAATGTTCAATCCTTCCCCTGCAAAAGCTACCATGCTTTATGCCAAGGAAACACCAGCGGTTGGCGGAGACACTATGTTCTCGAGCATGTACAAGGCCTATGACGGCCTGTCGGACGCAATGCGCGAGATGCTTAAAACGGTCAAAACGTTCAACGTAGGCGATCGATTTAAAAATATGGGCGGAGGTGCCCGATCAGAGCGTTATGCAGGTAATCCAACAATGGCAAATAAGGTTCGCGATCCAGGCAATCTGATTACAGAGTCACATCACCCACTTTTTAGGACCCATCCCGAAACAGGACGTAAAGCTCTCTACATCGGCAGTCACACGCAAGGCCTAGAGGGTATGCGGAGTGAAGAAGCAGACCCTATCGTTGACTACCTCAGAACTCATTCAATAAGGCCAGAGTACTTATGTCGTTTCCAATGGAAACCCGGCTCTTTGGCGCTTTGGGACAATAGGTGCGTCCAACATTACGCCGTTCCCGACTACAATGAACGTCGGCGGATGCACAGGATTACTATTGCAGGTGACGTACCAGTCTAAGGCCCCTTAATTTCTTCTTAGAGCAGTCGTAGCTTCCGCATCTATTTTACCATCAGCATCCACAACAACTTTGTACTGGTCTAGGGCAGCCTCAACGGTAACTAGTCCATTAGCAACGTCTCGAGATATTGCGGCGGGGTCGCGAGCAGTTGCCTCACCGAGGCCTCCACCGCCAGGCATCTGTAGAACAAGGCGTTCACCACTTGGAACAGTCTGTCGCCCCTTACCATTCAGAACCTGTCCCGATTGCAAACCTATCGTGCCCACCGCTCCTGAGCCGCCTCCATCCCTACCTCTTGGTGGATGAATTACCCGATCAAACATGCTGGAAATGGCAAAAGGCGCACCTTGCGCGTGCTCTATTTCCATTATCTGACCAACTCCACCGCGATAGCGGCCAGCCCCACCTGAGTCTGGACGGTATTCCTTCTTCCAGAAAACCAAGGGGGCAATAGTCTCATTGACCTCTACAGGCGTATTGCGCACACCAGAAGGAAAGGCTGTTGCATCAAGGCCGTCCTTTTCTGGCCTAGCTCCTGCTCCACCCGTATGAAAGACATTGATGGCGAAGGGGCGGGCTTGGCCATATTCTCCATCAACAACACCGTGCCCTCCCATGAGAACAGGGTTCCAAAGACACGAAGTGCCCTCCGCAGGGCTCCTTTCTGGCGCTATCTGATGCAAACACCCCAAAACAACATCCGGCAACATCTGACCGGTGACATGACGAGCGGTAACCGCTGCTGGGTGGGGCGCATTCAAAATACATCCAGAGGGTGCGGTTATCTTAACCGCTTCGAGAGAGCCAGCATTATTGGGCACACGGTTACCAACAACACAACGGACACCAAAGCTCGCATAAGCTTCGGTATAGGTCATAGGAACATTAATCCCATAGCCAGAGACAGGTGAAGTACCGCTGAAGTCCACCTCTATCGTATCATCTGTGATCGTCATTGTGGCAACGATATCAATGTGCTTTTCGTAGCCATCTATACGCATTGAATTTTTGTAAACGCCTTTTGGCAACTTAGCGATTTCGTCTGCCATTCCCTTTCGGCTTGAAGTGATAATATGTTCTGCAAGAGGCTCAATCGATGCCATCTCAAACTCGTCCATCATTGCAACTAGCCTGCGCGAGCCAACATCATTACAGGCCACTAATGAGTAAAGATCGCCCTCAACTTCGATGGGATTTCTATTGTTGGCAGCAATGATATCGAGGACTGTACGGTTCATACGACCGCCCTCAGCCAGCCTCATGATTGGGATGTTGATACCTTCTTCGTAGCACTGGCGACCATCAGCACCAAAACCCCTGCCACCAATGTCGGCAACGTGGGTGGTACACGCAAAGAGCGCAACAATCTCACCATCACGCCATGTCGGCGTTACAACCGTAAAATCGTTTAAATGCCCCGTACCCAACCAAGGATCATTGGTGAGGAAAACGTCACCCTCCGACATCGTCTCCAAAGGAAATTTTTCTATGAAGTGGCGAACCGAAGCAGCCATAGCATTCACGTGACCAGGCGTGCCTGTAACAGCCTGAGCCAACATCCGCCCACTTGGATCATAAACTCCAGCAGAGATGTCGCCCGCTTCACGTGCTGAGGTTGAGAAAGCTGTTCTGATCAGCGTCTGCGCCTGTTCCTCAACGACAGATAGAAGGCGGTTCCATTGGATTTGCATTCCAATACGGTCGAGAACATTAGTTTTAGAGTGAGAACCTGACATTAATTCGTCTCCCCCTTGGCTGTCATAACTATATACTCACGCTCATCGATGTGGGCTTCAAAAGTTGAAGCAACGACAGTTGTTGTCTGAGGTTCAACTATGAGGGCTGGGCCAGAGATCCGAGAACCTGGCTTCAAGTCAAATCTATCGAAAAGACCCGCCTTCACAAATTCTTGCCGTGCTGCATCGAACAGCTCTCGCGTCTGAGTTGGCACCGTAAAATCAGCATCAAGTGCCACCTCTTCCAGACGCTTCGAACTAGAAGATTTTTCGGTAGATACAGTCAAAGTCCAACTGAGAATTTCTGGTTGCATTCCTGGAACAGTTTGTCCGTAAAGCGTCGTGTAGGCCTCATTAAAACTCTCAAGAAGATTTTGATTGTCTTCTTGAACCAAAGGCCTATCGGGCAGCGGTACAGTAATCTCATGCCCCTGCCCCACATACCGCATGTAGGCGAGTCGCGTTTCGGTAAGTTTGGCTCCAACAGCTCCCGCCTCAACAACAGCCCTAGCCTCACGGCTCATATCTTCTAAAAGACGGTTAGCTCCATTCGCATCAAAACCATCAAGCCTCATGTAACGACTTCTAACAACCTCATATGAAATTGGTGCACGAAGAAAACCAACGGCAGATCCCACACCCGCCCCGCTTGGAACAATTACTCGAGTAAGTCCAAGCTTTTCCGCAAGCCTTGAAGCATGCAAAGGCGCCGCGCCACCAAAGGCAATCATTGTCCGTTCAGCAATATCTTTGCCCCACTCAATTGCATGAACGCGGGCAGCATTAGCCATGTTTTCATCGACAATTTCAGCAATAGCAAAAGCAGCTAAAGGTGTAGGCATGTTTAACGGCCCACCAACTTCGGCATGGATAGCATCTCCCGCCTTTTCCGGAACCAACCGAACATTGCCACCAGCAAAACGGTCAGGAGAGATTTTTCCTAAGGTGACATCAGCATCCGTTACAGATGGTTGTGTTCCTCCAAGATCATAGCACGCAGGCCCAGGATAAGACCCCGCACTCTCAGGTCCTACTTCAAGACGCCCCATACCATCGACATGCGCCAAACTTCCACCGCCCGCGCCAATCTCAACCATCTCGATGGCTGGTATGCGAACTGGCAAGCCACTACCTTTTAAATTTCGATAGGCACGCGCGACCTCAAAAGTACGCGTCGAAAGTGGCTGACCATCGTCAATTAGACAGATCTTTGCCGTGGTTCCTCCCATGTCATAGGAAACAACACGATCAAGGCCAGCCTCACCAGCCACCTCTGCCGCAAGAATCGCTCCTCCAGCCGGACCCGACTCTACCAGCCTGATTGGAAAACGGATTGCATTCTCCAATGTCGTCAAACCACCGCCCGACGTCATGAGCAAAAAGGGACAATTAAAACCCAATTCCCTTAATCTAGCATCCAAAGCGGTAAGGTAGGCCGCCATTTTGGGCTGGACGTATGCATTTGCGCACGTTGTTGACTGCCGCTCATACTCACGGATCTCTGGACAAACTTCTGAGGAAATTGAAATAGGTAAATTGGGAAAGGCCGATTTAACAATTTCGCGCACACGTTCCTCATGAGCAGGGTTCGCGTAAGCGTGTAGTAATCCGACGGCAAGTGCTTCGATTTGATGTTTTTCAATTAATGGAAGAACAGCGCGAACGCTTTCATCATCTAACTTGATTAACGGATCACCTGCCACATTCATCCGCTCTCGTACCGGCCAACGAAGCTCTCTCGGAGCTAAAGGCAAAGGACGATCAATCATGATGTCATATTGCTCAAAACGGTTCTCTAGCGCCATTTCGACCGCGTCACGGTGACCTTCAGTTGTCAGGAGAGCAATTTTTGCACCTTTACGTTCAATAATGGCATTTGTGGCTAGAGTAGTTCCGTGAATTAGGAGACCAACAGCATCAGGGGTAATTTTTGCGTCAGCCAATGCCTTTGCAACACCATCCAAAACGCCATCCTCTGGGGCGGATGGGGTGGTTAGAACCTTAGCCGTTGTCTGATTGCTGCCATGCTGCAAGACCACGTCGGTAAAAGTTCCACCTATATCAACTGCAAGACGCACGTCACTTTTAGCCGTTGCCATTCTGCACACCTTCCCTCAGAAGAAATTCCGCGCCAGACTGTCGCCTGATGCGCATTGGAGCGCAAGTTTTTGTAAGCGAAAAAGGTTAACATGAAATTTTTTCTGAACCTGGACACCAACATTCTTTACGATGACGACAATCGCGTATTTGATCTTATGGCAAGGCGTTGGCGTCGGGCCGCACCTGCGGCCATGGGCGGAAAACAAATCACCGTCCAGGATGCCTGTCGATGGCTACAACGACAGGCGGATCATCCGGTGCGAGCTCCTATTGCTGTTATTGGTCCTTCAGATGCAAGTCCCAGCCAAATTGAAAAGGCGGAGGGTCTAGGGTCAGGAATTGCCAAGCTTGGTCTAGCCCTTCTGTGCGATGGGCGTGCTGGTGTGGCAACCGCGGCAGCTAAAGGCGCAAAAGAAGCCGGCGGTTCCGTCTTGGGCATTTTTCCAGAAGCTGATTGGCGAGATGCCAATCCCTACGTAACTTTCAGCCTGGCAATTGGACCTGGCTCCGCACCCTACGCAGCGATAGTAAATGCAAGCCTCTGTGTTTTGGCCGTTGGCGGTGGTTATGACACGCTCTGCGGTATTGCGCATGCAAAGCACATAGACCGCAAAGTCTTCACCACTGATGGTGCACCAACAGTAGAAGACATCCCTGCGATTGATAGCACCGAGGAAACCCTCGATGCTATCTCGAATGTGGTATTAAATACGGATGGCGCAGAACCTACTTGGCGCTAGGTTCGTAGCGGTCAGGCAGCTCTCTCAATTGCGACTGCCGTGGCTTCACCACCGCCGATACAAATAGCAGCGACACCCTTCTTAACGTCATTCTTCTGCATCGCTGTAATCAAAGCTGCGATGATGCGGCCTCCAGAGGCACCAACTGGATGGCCAAGAGCGCAAGCTCCTCCGTGCACGTTTACTTTATCTGCTGGGAGGTCAAACTCACGCATAGCTGCCATAGGTACTACAGCAAAGGCTTCATTAATTTCGTAGAGACCCACCTCATCTTTAGACCAGCCCGTCTTATCGAAAAGCTTTTGCATTGCACCTACGGGCGCAGTGGTAAACCAACGCGGGGCCTGGCTGTGAGTAGTATGCGTAACAATAGTAGCCAGAGGCGTGAGCCCACGTCTTTCAGCTTCGGAGCGACGCATCAGAACAAGAGCGGCTGCACCATCTGAAATGGAAGATGAATTCGCAGGCGTCACAGTGCCGTCCTTAGAGAAGGCAGGGCGCAAGCTAGGAATCTTTTCAATATTTGCGGAAAAGGGCTGTTCGTCTCGTTCTACAGTGACCTCTCCTTTGCGAGTTTTGAGAGTATAGGGGACTAATTCATCCTTAAATGAGCCGTCCTCATTTGCCTGCTTCGCGCGAGTTAAACTCCGGATGGCATACTCATCTTGCTGCTCACGCGTGAACTGATAATGCTGAGCTGTCGCTTCGGCAAAATGCCCCATTAATTGACCGGGCTCGTATGCATCCTCAAGGCCATCCCAAAACATGGCATCAAGAAACTGCCCATGGCCCATGCGCATTCCGTGTCGCGCTTTTTGAACCATATATGGGATGTTTGTCATGCTTTCAAAACCGCCTGTAACGGCAACGTTGATTGAGCCTGCCATCAATCCATCATACCCTTGCATGGTCGCCTTCATACCAGAACCACAGAGCTTATTGATTGTAGTAGCTCCAGTAGCTTCGGGGATACCTGCATAAATTGATGCCTGTCTCGCTGGGCCCTGGCGTTGACCGTGAGGAAGGACGCATCCCATTACAACCTCATCAACATCTGCGGATGCTACACCTGCCCGGGATAGCGCCGCCTTCATGGCAGCTGCTCCTAATTCAGGGCCAGTTGCATCTGCCAGCACACCATTAAAGCCTCCCATTGGAGTGCGGGCCATACCGACGATGACTACGGGATCTGCGCTCATCTTACTCTCCTAAACTAAAAATCTAGAGGGACTATAAGCGGCGGACTTAAAGCTCGCCACCTAATGTTTTTGAATAAAAGTATTCGATGGATTTAGAGAGGTCGTCCAACTCTCTAGTTCGACCATCCTTAAAGTAACCCAAACACTCATAAAAACTATGCGCGGCCTCAAATCTAGTGTCCGTCCAAAGGACTAACCTTTTCGCTCCACGATCGGAAGCGTGTTCCTCGGCCAAACTCATTAAACTGCTGCCGAGGCCCGCTCGTCGGAGATTTGGATGGATATACATTTTTGTTACCTCCCACGCTCCACCAACTTCGCCAGCCGGAGCAACGGCAACTGAGCCAATAACGATATCATCAGAGAGGGCACACCAGGCTATGCCGCCCCTTTCCTCATAGTCTGAAGAAATCGTATCCAGCCAAGCCATTTCGCCATATCTGTCAAAGATACAGCCCTCATATTCAGCCCAGCAAAGTTGAATAAGCTGCCCTATCAGATCTCCGTCCTCATCACGAGCAGGTCTTACTACAATGGTGGTATCAGTCATCAGAGCAACACTACTGCCGCAAGCCCTAAAAAGGCGAAAAAGCCGAAAACATCCGTGACGGTAGTTAGCAAAACTGTGGATGCTATGGCTGGATCTACTTTAATGCGCTCCAAGAAAACTGGGATCACTGCTCCGAAAAATCCCGCCGAGATTAAATTCCCGATCATCGCTACAGCTATAACAAGACCCAACACCAGATCAGAAAACCAAATACCGGCCATTATGCCCGCTATAACGGCAAGGACAGCGCCATTAACCGCGGCAACTAGTACTTCCTTTCCAATGAGCCGCACCGCATTACTGCGCGAGAGTTCACGGGTTGAAAGCGCTCTGACCACAACAGTCAGCGTTTGCGTTCCAGCATTACCTCCCATGGAGGCGACGATCGGCATTAACACTGCCAACGCTACAATTTCCTGAATTGTGGCGTCGAAAATTGAGATTACTAGTGAGGCGAGCACTGCCGTTATTAAATTTATTAAGAGCCATGGGAAGCGAGACTTCATGGTCTGAAAGGCTGCTCGGTATAAATCGTCTCCTGAGAGACCACCGAGCCGCATCACATCTTCTTCATGCTCTTCATCAATAACATCAACAATATCGTCAATGGTAACTACACCGATCAAGCAGCCGCGGCTATCAACGACGGGAGCAGATACAAGATCTTGGCGGCGGAAAACGTTAGCGAGAGCCTCCTGGTCCATATCTACTGGCACAGGCGTTAAATCCGTCGACATGATGTCTTGCACGTGAACGCCCCGACGGCTCTTTAGGAGACGCGATAATGGAAGTGCGCCCAAAGGCCGGTGACGCGGATCAACAATAAAAATATCATAAAAGTCATCTGGGACGTCTGGGCTGGAACGCATAAAATCAATCGCATCACCAACTGTCCAAAACGCAGGTATGGCAAGCAGCTCACGCTGCATGAGGCGGCCTGCTGACTCTTCCTCATATTCGAGCCCTCGCCTGATAAGGACACTATCAGCTTCAGGGAGACGAGCGAGAACCTCTTCCCGCTCAACTTCATCAAGATCGGCAATGATCTCGATGGCGTCGTCTGTATCGAGCGCACTGACCGCAGTCGCTAATTCTTCAGGCTCAAGATGCTCCAGAACTGCCTCTCGCAGATCCTCGTCGACTTCAGCGAATGTTTCTGGGTCAACAACATCTTTAACAGTGGCTACAAGCGAATCGCGGCGTTCGGGGTCTAAAGCCTCAAACAGGTCAGCAATGTCAGCTGCCCACATGTCGGAAACGCTGGCACGCAACCAAGCTTCGTCGCCCGCATCGAGACGTTCAACGACTTCTCCGATGAAACCGGAGGTAACACCCTCACGATCAACCGATTCTGAAGAAATTTGCTGTAATGCTGCGCTTTCATCCGCCCCAGTGGCGGGATTTTCTTCGACCGCCATGGCCATCTCCGCTTCGCCAAAGGACTGAAAGCCTAAGTAAATGGTGCGGTCGAGAAGACTCGAACTTCCACGGGATATTATCCCACAGCGACCTCAACGCTGCGCGTCTACCAATTCCGCCACGACCGCTTATGTTCGGTGTAGTAAAAACCTTACCGAAGGTGAGAGCGGATAGCAGATGTGCGATAAGGGATCAAGCAGGCTTCAAATAGATTGGCGCGTTGATGATGAGGTCACAGCCTATCCAGACGCAGTAGAAGCAATGGAGACACGCGTTGCAGGGATCCGTAATAGCTCTGCATCCGAGTTAATATGGCTAACCGAGCACCCACCACTGTACACTGCAGGGTCAAGCGCTGACCCAGCAGAGTTAATAAGCCCAGACCGTTTTCCAGTGTTTCAAACCGGTCGCGGTGGCAAGCACACCTACCACGGCCCTGGACAGCGTATCGCCTACGTCATGATGGATCTGAAGGCACGCAACTCGGACGTACGAAAATATGTCAGAGCTCTCGAAGAGTGGATAATTCTTACTCTGGCACGGTTTGCAGTAAAGGGGGAACGCAGAGAGGGCCGAATCGGTGTCTGGGTAGTTCTTCCAGGAAAACAGGAAGCCAAAATAGCCGCCATCGGCGTTCGAGTGCGCCGATGGGTGACACTGCACGGCCTAAGCATAAACGTTGATCCCGATCTTTCACATTATGGCGGTATAATTCCCTGCGGCATCAGTGACTTTGGCGTCACGTCACTTGCCGCTTTAGGACAGTTTCCAACAATTCCTGAGGTAGATATGGCCCTGAAAGAGACTTTCCCCCAGGCATTTCAAGAGTTTGGGATTGGTGATAGGTGACCACACACGCGGACCATTGAATTAATAAAAACAAACTCAGATTTCTGGGCCAAATGCCTCGCATGGTTCCCCAAAAATTATAATCGCGAACATTTATCTCGCTTATAGACGGCAGACGCCCTACTTACCTACAATGCTGTCTAAACATTGGAGCAGGCAAAATGGTCGATAGAATTTCCGCGGGCGGACTGCAGGTTGCTAAACCTCTTTACGATTTCATTCAAAATGAGGCTCTTCCTGGCTCGGGCGTCGATGCAACTGCTTTCTGGGACTCATTAGGCAAACTCATTCACGACCTAGCTCCTAAGAACCGTGCACTTCTTGCAAAGCGAGAAGAGCTGCAAAAGCATATAGATGATTGGCACAAAGCCCGCAGAGGTCAGCCTCATGACCACAATGCCTACGTAAAATTTCTTGGCGAAATTGGATACCTTGTACCTGAAGGAGCCGACTTCAATATCGACACGCCAGATGTTGATGATGAAATAGCGACGATCGCTGGTCCGCAGCTAGTAGTTCCAGTTATGAATGCTCGCTATGCACTCAATGCAGCTAATGCACGCTGGGGAAGCCTTTACGATGCGTTGTATGGCACTGATGCAATTTCTGAAGATGGCGGTGCTACGCGTGCCGGTGGCTACAACCCAACACGCGGCTCGAAGGTTATAGGTTGGGCCCGGGAATTCTTGGATGCGTCATGCCCACTTTCTAGTGGTAGCCATAAAGACGCAACTGAATATGTAGTAGACGGCAGCACCCTCTCAGTGAAAATGAGTGATGGGTCCACTAGTGGCCTAAAAGACGCGGGCTCCTTTGCCGGCTTCAGAGGCGATGCGGCCAACCCTTCTGCAATCCTCTTACGGAACAACAGTCTTCACGTTGAAATTTCAATCGACCGCAGCCACCCCATTGGCAAAGATGATCAGGCTGGCATTGCCGACGTAGTTTTAGAGTCTGCCATCACGACGATCATGGATCTTGAGGATTCAATCGCGGCGGTGGATGCAGAAGACAAGGCTGACGCCTACCGAAATTGGTTGGGTCTGTTGAGTGGCAACCTGGAAGACTCTTTCGAGAAGGGCGGGTCAATGATGACCCGGAAGCTCAATCCAGATAGAGAATACAAGGGGGCAGACGGACAAACCCTAACTTTGCCTGGCCGATCTTTAATGCTTGTGCGGAATGTTGGCCACTTGATGACGAATCCAGCGGTTCTGGACAGGGACGGGGCAGAAGCACCTGAAGGCCTTCTTGATGCGATGATCACAGGGCTCATTTCTCTTCACGACGGCAAGGGTGCTAACGGCCTGAAGAATAGTCGCAAGGGTTCTCTTTACGTTGTGAAACCTAAAATGCATGGCCCAGAAGAAGTTGCCTTCGCTAATGAAATTTTTGGTCGTGTCGAAGACGCCCTGGGAATGAAGCGTAACACAATCAAGATGGGCATCATGGATGAGGAACGCCGCACATCGGCTAACCTCAAAGAGTGTATCCGCGCAGCCAAAAGTCGAGTTGCATTCATTAACACTGGGTTCCTAGACCGCACAGGCGACGAGATGCATACGTCCATGGAAGCAGGTCCAATGATCCGAAAGGCAGACATGAAGGGAACCAAATGGATCGCTGCCTACGAAAATAGAAACGTTGATATTGGCATTGAAGCTGGGCTTCCTGGCCGCGCTCAAATCGGTAAGGGTATGTGGGCGATGCCTGACCTTATGGCCGATATGCTTGAGCAAAAAATTGGCCACCCAAAATCAGGCGCTAATACGGCTTGGGTACCATCACCGACTGCTGCAACTTTGCACGCAACCCACTACCACCAGGTAAACGTGCCGTCTCTGCAAAAAACATTAGCGTCACGCGGACGTGGTAGCCTAGATGATATGCTAACCATACCTGTCGCTGATCGCCCTAATTGGTCAGACGAAGAAATCCGACAAGAACTAGACAATAATGCCCAAGGAATTCTTGGATATGTTGTCCGCTGGGTGGATCAAGGTGTTGGCTGCTCTAAAGTGCCTGACATTAATGACATAGGTTTGATGGAAGACCGCGCCACGTGCCGTATTTCCAGCCAGCACATTGCAAATTGGCTTCACCATGGGGTCTGCACACGCGAGCAGGTTGAGACAACGATGCAGCGAATGGCTGCAGTTGTGGATCGCCAAAACTCCAGTGACCCAGCTTACCAGCCTATGGCACCAAGCTTTGATGGCGTTGCATATAAGGCCGCGTGTGATCTTGTATTCGAGGGAACCTCCCAGCCATCTGGTTATACGGAGCCTGTACTGCACCGTCGCCGCCTCGAGAGAAAATCTCTGGATAATTGATAAATCTTAAAAAGATGCATTGCCCAATAAATCTGCCATCTAGAAATGGTAGTTATTGGGCAAGGTGGATCAGCCGACAGTGAATTGTTTTAGGAATCTCAAGGCTCTGATACGAACAGTTTTGGTCGCAATAATAAGCTACGTTATTGCCTCCCCCGCATTAGCTACGCCAGCTGCCGTTGTCTTCGCACTCCAAGGTACAACTGACCCTAAATTATCAGAATTTGAAGAAATACCGGCAGGGAGCACAATTTATCTACAAGAGAATGCCAAGCTAACTCTTAAACATTATGAAACTTGTAAAAGCTTCACTCTAAGTAAGGGCTCAATAGAGATTTACCAGGATGATTTTTCTATAAAAAATGGCATTGTAACGAACTATTCAAAAAATACCTGTCCCAGGCGCGCGCATCTGAAAAACAAAACCACTTATACGGGCGCAATCAAAACTCGATCGGTAAATATAAAAAATAGAATTAGTAAATTTCCAAAATTCATTTTTCAGAATGAAAATATGGATGCTTTAGAAAAAATGCATCTCTTTGCTTACGATAACGGTAAGACGATTGACTTAAAAAGAAACGGCAGAATTTTCTTTATAAAAGATAAAAATATCACTCCCAAGCATGGGAAAGCATACGTCCTGCGCGCCTATTTGAGTTCTGGAGAAATATTAGAAAATTATTTTTTGTGTGAAGAAGGAACAGACGACTTCATTTTCATTAGCGAACGCAAACAAAAATAGTACGCGTAATTGCCTATTTTGAGCTTTTGGATTCAAGGGCTTTTAACTTAGCTGCTGCCATCATCTTAAAAAGACCACTCGGGTACTGCTGCAAAAACGTACGAAATAGCACTGGATCATTGCTGTCCTTAATGGAATTCCAAACGAGCACCTCATTTGAAGTCGTTGATGGCGGAATTACTGCAGGAGTGGCAACCGCATCAAGAGCAGCGGGCGCC
>VMBT01001059.1_pt1 | contig 14865 bp, 14 predicted proteins | sample 4404301 | NCBI WGS metagenome assembly VMBT01 (sample SAMN12238535, study PRJNA552566) | marine metagenome | isolation source: Coastal seawater | place: USA: coastal Georgia, Sapelo Island | collected 2008-08/2009-08
CGGGTGCCCTCGATCATCCGTCGATAGGTGAACACCCCGCCTGGGGTCTTCGCGTAGGCGCAGATGTCCCGGGTGATCGGCTCCTCGAGGAGGGTGCCGTTCGAATCGGTGTCGTAGGTGACGGTCTCGCAGTAGAGCGCCGGGTCACCGAACTCGTCGAGTTCCCCTGAGGAGATGTGGGTGACGAGCGCGGGCTCATCGGCCTGGAACACGACGAGCACCTGCTCGGGCAGGTAGATCTCGGTGTGGTCGGACACCCCACCGGTCGGACGGCGCGGCCGGATGCCCGATGGCTCCTGCATGCGATCCCACATCTCCGGGGTCACCGAGCCGGTCGCCTCCTCGCGCGGCGTCCCGAGCACCAGCTTCTCGTAGGCCCAGATCGCCTGCCCGGTCATCGTCCCCATCACCCCGTCGATCGGACCAGGGTCGAATCCCATGTCCGCGAGCCGGTTCTGCACCATCCGCACGTCCTCGCCGGCGAGCCCGCGAACGAGCGTCCGCGCGATCGGCACCTTCGCGACGGTGGTGGTTGGCGCGGCGACCGCGGTCGACGCGACGATCGCGGTGGTCGAAGTGGCCTCCGGCGACCCGGTATCGACTCCACCGGATCGGGACAGCGCGATCACGGCCACCAGCACGGCAACGGCGAGCGCGATCGGCGCCCAGCGGTGCCAGTCCGGTACGTGGGGGGATTGTCGGGGAGGGGTGCTGTTCACGGCCTGACCTCCGCTCGAGGCTACCAACGGGTCGCGGGGCGAGACCCGGCGTTGCCGTCAGTCGCGAGCGATCGGGCGCACACCAGCGAGGTCGCGGCGAAGCGCCCACATCTCGCGGAGGATGGTGAGGATCACCCCTGGCGACGACAGCGTCGACTCGCCTCTCGTGCGAGGGAAGTAGTCGACGCCCGCCTGAACGACCTCGCATCCGCTGCGGGTCGCTTTGATGATCAGCTCGGCGTCGATGAACGATCCCTCGGACCGCAGTTCGACATGATCGAGCACCCGTCGACGCACAAGTTTGCAAGCGAAGTTGATATCGCGGATCCGCACGCCGAACAGCGCCTTGATGATCGCGTTGTACACAAAGGTGTACACGGCTCGCAGTGCCCCCTCACCGGTGCGGTCGAAGCGATAGGCGCTGATGATGTCGGCGTCGTACTCGCGGAGCAGGCGCACGAGGCGCGGCAACTCGGTCATATCGAAGGGGAGATCGGCGTCGGTATAGAGCACCACATCACCCGTCGCGGTCGCGAGCCCCGTGCGGATCGAACCGCCGAGCTTTCGGTTGCGCGTGTGGTGCACCACTCGGACACGCGGATCGGCGGCGGCGAGCTCATCGGCGCGCCGACCCGTCGAATCGGTCGAGCAGTCATCGACGATGATGAGTTCGTAGTCCGAAATGTCACCGGCAGCGACAAGGCGCTCACAAGCGCGTCGACCAAAGGCGATCGCCCGATCGATGTACTCCTCCTCGTTCCACATCGGGTAGAAGACCGAGAGCCTCTCGAACGGAGGACCAGCTGCGGGAGCGCCGGACATCCATCGCAGGGTAGCGGCGACCATCTCCGGGGCCGTCGGCGCCGTCGAGCCGTAGAGTCGTCCTGTGCACCTGACCCCCCGTTGGCGCCTCACGCTCCTGCTCGGATGGGCGTTTATCGGTGCCGGTCTCGGGGCGCTGTGGGCGGCGTCGGAGCAGATCGGGCAGGCCACCTGGTGGCTCCTACCGACCACCCCGGGGTATCCGCTGGTCGCGATCGTCCCCTTCGTGCCGGTGGTCGCCATGGTCCTCCTCACGCTGATCGAACCCGCTCGCCTGCGTGCCCTCGGCCTGCTGGCGGCGCTCGGGATCGTCGCGGTCGGGATCGGTGACCTTCCCGGGGTCCGCGGGATCGGGCTCCTCGAGATCGCGCTCGGCGGCGCCGCGGCCGCGCTGACCATCGCCGCGCTCGGCGGCCGTGGGCGCGCCAGCGCCTCCGGATAGGTTCCTCCCCCATGTCGAACGTGCTCATGTCGCTCCCCGTCGGCGAGAACGTCGGCCTCGCCTTCTCCGGCGGGCTCGATACCTCGGCCGCGGTGGCCTGGATGCGCGAGCGGGGCGCGGTTCCCTTCACGTACACGGCTGACCTCGGGCAGTACGACGAGCCCGATCTCGCCGGTGTGCCCGACCGGGCCCGCGTCTACGGGGCGCAGGAGGCCCGCCTCGTCGACTGCCGACCGGAGTTGGTCCGCGAGGGGCTCATGGCGCTCCAGTGCGGCGCCTTCCACATCTCGACCGCCGGCCGCACCTACTTCAACACGACCCCCCTCGGACGCGCGGTCACCGGCACGTTGCTCGTGCGGGCGATGCAGGCCGACGGTGTCGACATCTGGGGCGATGGCTCCACCTACAAGGGCAACGACATCGAGCGCTTCTACCGCTACGGCCTGATGGTCAACCCGCGTCTACGCATCTACAAGCCCTGGCTCGACCCCGAATTCGTCGACCAGCTCGGGGGACGCGCGGGCATGAGCGAGTTCCTGACCAGCCGGTCACTGCCCTATCGCGACTCGGCTGAGAAGGCGTACTCCACCGACGCCAACATCTGGGGCGCCACCCACGAGGCGAAGTCCCTCGAGGAGCTCTCGACCGGCATGGAGATCGTCCAGCCGATCATGGGGGTCCGGTTCTGGGATCCGGCGGTCGAGATCGCCACCGAGGACGTGACCATCCGCTTCGAGGAGGGTTGGCCGGTCTCGATCAACGGAGCGACCTTCGATGACCAGGTGGCGCTCGTGATGGAGGCCAACGCGATCGGCGGACGCCACGGCCTCGGCATGAGCGACCAGATCGAGAACCGGATCATCGAGGCGAAGTCCCGGGGCATCTACGAAGCCCCCGCCCTCGCGCTGCTCCACATCGCTTACGAGCGGTTGCTCACCGCGATTCACAACGAGGCGACCCTCGAGAACTACCACTCGATGGGCCGCCGGCTCGGTCGCCTGCTCTACGAGGGACGGTGGTTCGATCCTCAGAGCCTCATGCTGCGCGAGGCCCTCCTCCACTGGGTTGGCTCGGCGGTGACCGGCGAGGTCACCCTGCGCCTCCGCCGCGGCGACGACTACTCGATCCTCGACACCTCGGGCCCCGACCTGACCTACGAACCCGAGCGACTCTCGATGGAGCGTGTGGAGGACGCGGCCTTCGGCCCCCTCGACCGGATCGGGCAGTTGACGATGCGCAACCTCGACATCGCGGACTCCCGCTCGAAACTCGACGTCTACCGGCGAGTCGGCACCCTCGGCTCGGGAGGAAAGCTCGAGTTGGACCCGGGCGCGGACTGACTCAGTCGCAGCAGCCCGCGACGACCGCGGCGACGAGGCGCGCGCGCTCGGGCATCGTCGACACGAGCACATGCTCATGATCGGCGTGGGCACCGCCACCGACAGCTCCCATGCCGTCGAGCGTGGGCACACCGAGGGCAGCGGTGAAATTGCCGTCGCTCCCTCCGCCAACCACAACCGCGCCGATGGCGGGGTCGTGCGCCCTCGCGATCTCGAGTAATCCGCCCGCGGAGCCCTCGGGCATCGGCGGCCGACCGACCGATCCGGTTACCGAGATCGAGGCCTCGGGGTTCACCGCAGTGAGCGAGGCCATGGCCGCCTCTACCCGGGCGGCTTCGTCCGGACCCGTGACTCGGACATCGACGCGGATCGTTGTCTCAGCGGGCACGACGTTGTCGGCGGTACCGGCGCGCGCGACGGTCGGCGTCACGGTCGTGCCCCGTTCGGCGTCGGCGATCGCGGCGATCGCGAGCACCTGATGGGCCGCCTCGATCAGAGAGTTGATTCCCTTCTCGGGTTCGAGGCCGGCGTGAGAGGCGCGCCCATGGACGACCACTTCGAAGGTTCCGGTTCCCTTGCGTCCGACCTTCAGCGCGCCGCCGTCGGCGCTCGGCTCGAGCACGAGTACGGACCCGCAGGCGACCGCGCGTTCCTCGATGAATGCGCGCGAGGTGACCGAGCCGACCTCCTCGTCGCAGGAGAACAGCAACTCGACTGAGGAGGACCGGCCGCTCGCCGCGACCCCCCAAATCGCCTGGACGATTCCGGCCTTCATATCGAACACTCCGGGCCCGGTGGCCCGATCGCCCTCCACGGCGAAGGGCCGCCGCTCGAGGGTTCCGAGCGGGAAGACGGTGTCGTGGTGGCCGAGTACGAGCACCTTCGGATCCGCCGAGCCCCGCCAGCGCACGTGAGGTCCCGCTGGGCCCTCGATCAACTCGACCCCGGGACCGAGCCGCTCGGTGATGATGCGAGCGAGCACCTCAGCCGAGCGCATGAGCGCGTCACGGTCATCAGATGGCGACTCGGTCTCGACGAGAAGACGCAAGTCGTCGAGCATCGCGTCGAGCATCCCGTCGGTCACCGCGCTGTCCACGGGGACACGCTAACGAGCACCCGGGCCGGTCACGGCCACAGCCCCGCGGGGAGCTGCTCGAGTTCGGGTGGGTCTGCCCCCCGACGCCCACACACGACGGCCGAGACGGCGACCCCGGCGCGGAGCGCGGGGAGGAGCCGTTCTGGATCTCCGAGGCTCGTCGGATCAGCGCCTGAGCGCACCCAGTGGGCGATCAGCCCAGCGTCGAAGGCGTCGCCCGCGCCGATCGTGTCGACGACGTCGACCGATGGCACCTCCACCCGCGCGCGACCTGACCCGGTGGCGACGAGCACGGGCTCGGATCCAGCGGTGACCACCACCGCCCGCGCGCCGAGTCCCAGGAACTCGTCGATCATCCTCTCGACCGCGTCGTCCGTGTCGATGGCCGCCATCCACCGCGCGTCCTCGTCGGAGACCTTGACCAGGTCCGCTCGGGCCGAAAATCGGCGAACCCGCTCGACGTACGCCGGACGGTCATCGATGAGCGCCGGGCGGCAGTTCACGTCGAGGAACAGCGGGAGCCCGCTGTCGAGTACCGGTTCGATCGATCGGGTGACGGCCGGGAGCGCGAGGGCGAGCCCTCCGGTCATGACGGCGATCGGACCGTCACCGACGTCGACCGGGTTGACATCGAGGATGGACGTCCCGTCCACGTAGAAGCGGTAGGAGGCGGCGCCATCGTCGGCCAGCGTCGCCGCGGCGAGGGTGGTTGGCGCCTCGGTGCGCGGCGCTCGGGAAATACCGACTCCGGCGTCGGTGAGGGAAGCGGCGAGGAGTTCACCGAAGCGGTCGGTGGAGATCGGTGAGGCGAACTCGGTCGTCACGCCGAGACGACCGAGGGCGCGAGCGGTGTTGTACGGGGCGCCGCCGAGGGCCGAGGTGACCGACCCGTCCACGTCGATGACCAGATCGCAGAGTGCCTCGCCGAGGACGAGGACCGACCCGACCCGGTTCCTTGACGCCGATTGGTCGGTGTCAGCCCCGCTCATGCCGACATGGTGTCAGGTCGGCGGGGTTTCGAGCGGCCCCGTGCACTGCGATGCTGTGAGTCCATGAGTCCCCTCGTCGCCGTCTGGTTCGTCGTGGGGGTGGTGGCGCTCGTGGTCGGCGCGGAGTCACTGGTCCGGGGAGCATCGCGACTCGCCGCCCGCAGCGGCCTGTCGCCGGTGGTGATCGGCCTAACGGTGGTCGCCTTCGGAACGAGCGCACCTGAGCTCGCGGTGAGTGTCGGCGCAGCCGCCGGAGGAGAGAGCGAGATCGCCCTCGGGAACGTCATCGGGAGCAACATCGCGAATGTCCTTCTCGTCCTCGGCCTCTCGGCGGTCGTCGGCGGTGGACTCGCGGTCGCGCAGCGGATCGTGCGGGTCGATGTGCCGATCATGATCGTTCTCTCGGCCCTCGTTCTTCTCCTCGGGTTCGACGGCCGCATCGGTCGTGTCGACGGCGCGCTGTTCGTCGGGATTCTCACCGTCTATCTGGTGTGGACGGTTCGGTCCGCTCTCGGCGACCCCGATGCTGATGACGACCACGACGGGGTGCCCGACGCCGCGCAGCTCGCGAGCGAGTACTCCGCGGCCCTCGGAAGAGAGAAGATCCGCGGCTCCTCGGCGTGGAGGGACCTCGTCTACGTGATCGGCGGACTCGGCCTCCTCGTCGTCGGCGCGCGGTCACTGGTCACCGCGGCCACCGACATCGCACGAGCCCTCGACATCAGCGAACTCGTCATCGGACTGACCGTCGTGGCCGTCGGCACCTCACTCCCTGAGATCGCGACATCAGTGGTCGCGGCGGCCCGTGGTCAGCGCGACATGGCGGTCGGCAACGCGATCGGATCGAACCTCTTCAACATTCTCGCGGTCCTCGGTATCACCGGCGTGCTGTCACCGGTTGCCGTGTCGAGTGGGGCGCGCGGATTTGACCTGCCCTTCATGCTCGCGGTGGCCGTCGCCTGCCTCCCGATTTTCGCTGACGGCTTTGTCCTGCGTCGCTGGCAGGGAGGCGTGTTCCTCGGCTACTACGTCGCCTATCTCGTGTGGCTCGGCCTCGACTCGGCCGACCACGACCTTCACTCGACCTACGCAGTGGCCATGGGGTACTTCGTGGTGCCCCTCACCGTGCTCACCCTCGTCGTCGTCGGCTACCGGGCAGCGACCCAGGATCCGCCTGAGGGCCGAGGCGGCTCCGTCCCGCGCTGATTAGACCGCGGCCATCGCAGCGCCGACGACGCCCGCGTGGTTCGCCATCGCGGCGATCACCGTCTCGAATCGGGTGTCGATCCGATGGAACCAGCGCTCGGGTTCTCGGCTCACCCCGCCTCCGAGGATGACCATGTCGGGTGAGAACAACCGGTCCACCATGTCGAGGAACTCGCCGACTCGATCGGCCCAGTCCTCCCACGGAAGTTCCTCGCGTTCCATCGCCGAGGCGGCGGCGTAGCGCTCGACCGACTCACCGCGGAACTCGAGATGTCCGAACTCGGTGTTCGGCACGAGCACCCCGTCCATGAACATCCCCGAACCGATGCCGGTTCCGAGCGTCAAGGTGATCACGAGCCCGGAGCGGCCGCGTCCGGCGCCGAAGGACATCTCAGCGATTCCGGCGGCGTCCGCGTCGTTCACGACTACCACCGGTCGTCCGACCGCCTCAGAGAAAGCGGAGGCGGCGTCGGCCCCCATCCACGACGAGTCGATATTCGCCGCGCTGTGGACCACTCCGGATCGCACCACGGCGGGGAAAGCGACGCCGACGGGCCCACGACCACCAGTGATGTCGGTGAAGTGGCGGTCGAGGTCGCGAACGACGGCGGCCATCGCCTCAGGGGTGGACGGCTGCGGTGTGGGGATTCGGAAGCGCTCGCCGAGCAGTCGTCCCGTCGTGACATCGACCGGCGCCGCCTTCATGCCGGTTCCACCGATATCGATGCCGAGGGCGACGTCCACGGCGCGACGTTAGCGACGCTCAGGCCCGCGCGCGGGTGCGCCGCAACAGCGGATCGGCGATACCGAGCAGACGGTCGGCGGCGCGAAGGACGCGACCCGAGGCGCCGGGGGTGTCAGCGTCGACGAGGTTGCCCATCACCTGGAGGGTGATACCAGCGATCGCTTGGGTGCCGACGGCGAGACGGAGACCCGGTCGCAGGAGCGCGGGGTGACCGATGACGAACGCGAAGCGGCGCCCGGTACGCAAGAAGGCGTCGAAACGCTCTCCGATGAGACGGTCGTAGACCTCGGGAGCGGTCACCGGATCAGCGAGGAACCGCTCAGCGGCGAGCATCCCGGACTCGAGTCCGTAATCGATCCCCTCACCGTTCATCGGGTTGACGAGTCCGGCTGCATCACCGATCGCCACCCAGCCGGGACCGTGTCGACGGACGGTGCTCATGGGCAGTCTCCACGCGCGCGGGCGCTCAAGGTTCGGACCGAGCGACCAGGCCTCACCGACCACACCGCGGTACGACTCGAGGAGGGTGTTCAAGTTGAGTTTCTTGAATCCCTTCATCGTCGACAGGGCGCCAACGCCGATGTTCACGGTGCCGTCCCCACACGGAAACATCCATCCGTAGCCCGGCACCGCTCGACCATCGGTGTCGCGAAGGGTGAGACAGGCCTCGAGCATGTCCTCGGCGTGCCGCGGCGTCTCGGCGTAGGTGCGGATCGCGAGCCCGAACGGCTCATCGGGGTCGCGTGTCGCTCCCACGAGGCGGGCGACGGCACCGGGGGCGCCGGCTGCAACGACGACCATCCCGGCGTCAACCTGCTCGGTGCCCGCCGCCGATTCGACCGTGACGCCGGTGACGCGGTCACCGTCGAGCACGGGTTGGGCGGTTGAGGAAAACCGAACCTCGGCACCGGCTTCGGCCGCCGCGTCGATCAGGGCGGCATCGAGTCGACGGCGTGGCCACACCGCGCCGTGACCAGGGAATCGCCCGGAGGCGGGCCATGGGAGCTCGCGAACCTGTCGACCAGCCATCATCCGAAGACCGGAGATGCGGTGCGCTCCATCGAGGGGGACACCGAGGGCATCCATAGCGGCGACGGCCCGAGGTGTCAGCCCATCGCCGCAGATCTTGTCGCGACCGTGCTCGCCCTGTTCGAGCAGCAGCACTGAAGCACCGCCTCGAGCGGCGGTCATCGCCGCTGCAGAACCCGCCGGACCGCCGCCGATCACGGCGACGTCGACCCGTCGACGGGTCACGTCTCGTCGGCGGGCGCGCCGGACGGATCGGCCTCCGCGATCCGGCGGTGGTGCTGGATGACCTCAGCAACCACGAAACGCAGGAACTTCTCGGTGAAGGCTGGATCGAGTCCAGCCCGCTCGGCGAGGGAACGCAATCGCGCCACCTGCTCGCGTTCCCGCTGCTCGTCGGCTGGAGGGAGGCCGACTGCCGCCTTGTGCTCACCAACGGCCTTAGTGATCTTGAACCGTTCGGCGAGCATGTGCACCACGGCGGCGTCGATGTTGTCGATGCTCGCCCGGAGGCTTTCGAGTCGATCGTCACTCATCAGTCATCCACCGTCGCCATCCCCGGCATCTCCGGGGGTGACCCGACGCTACCGGAGGCCGGCACCGGGTGCCCCTCCCAGCCCCCGATCCGCACGACCGCCGACGGTTATGGTTCGGGCGTGAGCGCTCTGCCAGTGGTGTACTTCGACGCCCCACTCCCCGAGGCCTACCGCGATCTCGTCGATGGCCGACTCGAGGTCGTCGGCCCTGACACCGGGCTCGATCTGGCCGTCGCGGTCATCGCTGGGGCGCGAGTCCAGTGGGACGGCGCGTTGCTCGACACGGCTCCCTCGGTGCGGGTGGTGTCGCGCACCGGTATCGGCTACGACAACGTCGACGTGGCCGCCGCAACCGAGCGCGGGGTTGTCGTCTGCAACGCGCCCGAGGCGCCATCGGTGTCGACCGCCGAGCACACCGTGGCTCTTCTCATGGCGGTGACCAAACACCTCCGAACGACGACCGCGATCGCCGATCGAGGCGAGAAGGCCCCGTCGGTCGGGATCGCACTCGAACTCGACGGACGTCGACTCGGTCTCGTCGGTCTTGGCCGGATCGCGCGTCGTGTGGCAGCCGTGGCGAGGGCCCTCGGCATGGACGTTGTCGCCCACGATCCCTTCATCGAGTCCGACTCGGTCGACGGTGTCCGACTGGTCGGCCTCGACGAGGTCTTCTCGAGCTCCGATGTGGTCTCGCTGCACGCGCCCGGTGGTGAGGCGACGCGGCATCTCGTCGACGGCCCGAGGCTCGCGTCCATGCGCCGAGGCGCCTACCTCGTCAATTGCGCGCGCGGCTCTCTCGTCGATCAGGAGGCGCTGCTCGCCGCTCTCGAGTCCGGGCATCTCGCGGGAGCGGCCCTCGACGTCACCGAACCCGAGCCGCTCCCCGCCGGCCATCCGCTTCTCGGTCGCGAGGATGTGCTGGTGACACCGCATGTCGCCTCATCGACCTCGGCCGGTCGACGTCGTCTCTACGAGCACGCGATCGACAACGTGCTCGCCGTCCTCGAGGGACGTCCGGCCACCACCGTCACCCGGTGACGACGCCCCGATGAGGCGCAAGATCCACACCGACAGAAACGGAACGACATGAACGACCATGGCAGGACCCCCGCGACGAGTCTCCGGCAACGATGGGCGGCCGGGGAGGAGACCCTCGGCGCTTGGCTGACCCTCGCGAACACCCACAGCGCGGAGGCGATTGCCTCCATGGGGTTCGCCTTCGTCTGCGTCGATACCCAGCACGGACTGATCGACCATGCGGCGGCCATGGGTATGGCGCAAGCGATCGACCTCGCCGGCGGTCACCCGATCGCTCGGGTGCCATGGAACGAACCTGGAATCATCGGAAGAACACTCGATGCCGGTTTCCACGGCGTCGTCGTGCCGATGGTCAATGACGCCACGGCGGCGGCTGCGGTGGTCGACGCGGTTCGTTACGCCCCAGCGGGCTCGCGCAGTTGGGGGCCGAACGGCTCGCTTCTCCGCAATGCGGACTACCGCAGTTGGGCGACGGACAACGTCGCGGTCATCCCGATGATCGAGACCGTGGAGGCCATCGAGAACCTCGACGAGATCGTCTCCACCCCCGGCGTCGACGCGGTGTACGTCGGCCCGGCCGATCTCGGCATCACGATGGGACTCGGTCCGACCGGGTCAGATGGGAACGAGCAGTTCGACAGCGCGCTCGCGGCGGTGGTCGAGGCCTGCCGGCGCCACAACGTCGTGCCGGGCATCCATGCGACGGCGGCCCTCGCGGCACGACGTCGCGAGCAAGGGTTCCGGATGATCACCGTGTCGAACGATCTGCTCGCGATCAAGTCGACGATGCCCGCTGACCTCTCCACCGCCTCCGGCGCGGCCTCCGCGGGCGACGGTGGAGACCGGCTCTACTGAGCGGACCGAGCGACGAGCATTCGGTCGTGTCCGGCGGGATCGGGTTCAATCGACACCTCGATCAAGCCGGCTGAGCGCGCCAGGGCGGTCACCGCGGCGGCCTGACCGGCGCCGATCTCGCAGACCAACCACCCTCCCGGCCGGAGGTGGGCGGATGCTCCGGCGATGATCTCCCGCAGGTCGTCGAGCCCGTCGGACCCTGCGAAAAGCGCCTGGGCTGGTTCCCAATCGCGGACGTCCGCGTCGAGAGCCGGATCGCCAACGGCGACATACGGTGGGTTGGAGACGATCACATCGGCGCGGAGGCCATCGGGCAACGCCGAGAACCAACGGCCCTCGGCGACGGTCACGTTCCGGGCGGCCCGTCCGATGCCGGCGAGGTTCGCCCTTGCCACCGCGAGCGCCTCGGGGTCGGCATCCGTGAGCCATACCGAGGTGCCGTCGAGAGGGAGTTCATCGGCCATCGCCAGACCGATCGCACCGGATCCGGTTCCGAGATCGACGACGAGACGGTCACCGTCGATCGCGAGCGCGAGTTCAATCGCTCGACCGGCCACCCACTCGGTCTCGGGCCTCGGGATGAGAACTCGCCGATCAACAGCGAGGTCCAGCCGTCGAAACGACCACTCCCCGAGCACGTACTGAAGGGGTTCGCCGGATCGACGACGAGCGACCATCGCGTCGAGGTGGGCCACCATGCGATCGGTCGCTCGCTCATGGAGGATGTCGGTGAGGGGTCGGTGGGCGAAAGCGACCTCGCAGATCCACCGCGCCTCGGCGGCGTCACCGAGGGCGAGTTCGGTCTCGGCGCGCAGGGAAGCGATGGTCGGCTGCTCGCGGTCGGTCGTCACCGCTCAGGCCCCGCCCTCGGCGAGGAGTCGCTCCCCCTCGTCGGCGATCAGGGCGTCGACGACCGGGTCGAGGTCACCGGCGAGCACCTCGGGGAGCCGATGGAGGGTCAGAGCGATGCGGTGATCGGTCACCCTCCCCTCCTTGAAGTTGTAGGTGCGGATCTTCTCGCTCCGTCCTCCCCCGCCGACTTGGGAGCGACGGTCGGCCGAGCGCTCGCCATCCACCCGCGAGCGCTCGAGTTCGTAGACCCGCGAACGCAGCACTTGGAGGGCTCGAGCGCGATTCTGGAGTTGGCTGCGCTGATCCTGCATGGTCACCACGATCCCGGTCGGCCGATGGGTGATACGAACCGCGGAGTCCGTGGTGTTCACGTGTTGGCCACCGGCTCCCGATGACCGGTACACGTCGATGTCCAGATCGGCCTCGTCGATGCGCACGTCAACCTCATCGGCCTCGGGGAGCACGGCCACGGTCGCCGAGGAGGTATGGACCCGTCCCTGACTCTCGGTGACAGGAACCCGCTGCACCCGATGCGGTCCCCCCTCATGCTTCAGCCGTCGCCAGGCGTCATCGCCACGAATCACCAGCGTCACCTGGTTGACCCCACCCAGTTCGCTCGCGTCGTGATCGAGCACCTCGACACCCCAGCCGCGACGCTGCGCGTAGGACCGGTACATCGCAAGGAGGTCGCCGGCGAACAGGTTCGCCTCCTCCCCGCCCTCGGCGCCACGGATCTCCATGATCACCGCGCGTCCGGCGTCAGGGTCGGGTGGGATGAGGAGGGCGCGCATCTCGAGGGCGAGTTCGGCGAGCCGCTGCCGCGACGTCTCGATCTCGTCGGCGAGCGGGCCGCGCTCGGTCTCGTCGGCCGATTCGAGGAGCGACTCCGCCGCGGAGATATCGCCGATCAGCCCGTCGTGCTCAGCAAGGGCGGCGACCACCGGCTCGAGTGCCCGGTAACGGCGCGCTACCTCGGTGAGTCGCGCGGGGTCCGAGGCGGTCGCGGGGTCGGCTAGACGGGCTTCGAGTTCTCGGTACTCGTCGGCGAGGGACGAAAGCCTCGCGATGACCGCTTCCGATGGCGCCGCAGAGCTCACTGGAACTCCAAGATGTCGACGGACGCTCGGGCGGCGGTAACCAGCCGATCGAGCACCGGGAGACGATTGCGGCTGGGCACGACCACCGTGAGCGACGTCTCGGAGATCTCCCCGGAGGCGGCTCGCGCCTCGAGGGTGTCGAGAGCGTCGGGCATCGCGCCGAGATCGACCCCGGTGGTGCAGGCGAAGAGCCGTCCACCGCCGACGAGCATCACCGGGCCGGCGTCGACAGCGCCGATCGGGGCGACCGCGGACCCGGTGAGGACGAGGGTGCCGACCCCAGCGGCGGAGGGCTCAGCACGGAGCGCGGAGGCGAGATACCCCTCGGGCGACATGGTGTTGAACGGGTGAGGCCGGGCTCCGTCGACCCGGTGCTCGGCGACGGCAGCCACCACGCGGGCGAGCGACGCCTCCGGTGCCTCGCCGATATGGAGCTCCCGAAACGCCTCGCGATCGTTCGCTCCGACACCGACGGCGAGTCGGGCCCGGCCCTCGTCGTCGACCACCCGGGCGATCTCGAGGCCGCGGTACTCAGCCGTGAGCACACCATGGGTCACAACGGGGTCGGCGCCGGCCGCGGTGATCGTCTCGGTGAACGCGAGATGCGCCTCCGGCACGGTCGGCGCGACAGCGTGGGGAGCGGGTTCGACCGCGACCGGGGTGCGTTCGTCGAGGTGGCGAACCGAGATGGGGAGGTCCCACTGCCGCGCGCGGCGGGCGACGATCGGAGCGAGCTCGGCGTCGCCGACAAGGATTTCGATTCGGTCGACCTCGTGGCGTAGGGCGAGCGCGATCACGGCACCAAGCGCGCGGTGGGGGCGATCGTCAAGGCGCGCCCAGATGGTGTCGTCCCTCACGAGCCACGCGCCGCCGGGCAGGTCCGCGACGTGGAGTTCGCTCTGATCGCCCGTGAGATCGGAGACGACGGCGCGCAACGACAGCCGGAGCAGTTGCTGGCGTCGGTCGGGGGCGGTGGTGCTCACCGCTCCGAGGTCACTTCTTGTCGCGGCGGCCGTAGCGCTTATTGAAGCGCTCGACGCGACCACCCGAGTCGACGAGCTTCTGCTTGCCGGTGAAGAACGGGTGGCACTCGTTGCAGAGTTCGAGCGAGATCTCGCCACGAAGGGTCGAACGGGTCTCGAAGGTGTTGCCGCAGGTGCAGCGGACCGAGATCGTGTCGTAGTTGGGGTGCGTGTCAGCCTTCATGTCAACTCCTGCCGTACGGACGGCGAAATGGTATCGGGGCGCGCGGGTGGATGCTCCGGGTCACATTCCCGGCTGTTTGGCCACCTCAGCGAGGAACTCGTCGTTGGAGCGGAAGGTCTTCAACCGGTCGACGAGCAGCTCAAGGCCAGGCGCCGCGTTGCCGTCGGCGGCGAGGCCGGAGAGCACACGTCGGAGCTTCCAGACCATCTGGAGTTGCTTGCGGTCGAACAGCAGTTCCTCGTGGCGGGTGCTCGACGCGTCGACGTCGATCGCCGGGTAGATCCGACGCTCGGCCATGCGCCGGTCGAGGCGCAGCTCCATGTTGCCGGTTCCCTTGAACTCCTCGAAGACCGCTTCGTCCATCCGTGAGTTCGTCTCGACGAGGGCGGTGGCGAGGATGGTGAGCGAGCCACCCTCCTCGATATTGCGCGCGGCACCGAAGAACCGCTTGGGCGGGTAGAGCGCTCCCGCGTCGATACCACCAGAGAGGATTCGACCGCTCGCCGGCGCCGCGAGGTTGTAGGCGCGACTGAGACGGGTGATGCCGTCGAGGATGACCACCACGTCCTCGCCGTACTCGACCATTCGCTTGGCCTTCTCGATGGCCATCTCAGCCACCTGCGTGTGCTGGTCGCTCGGCTTGTCGAAGGTCGAAGCGATCACCTCGCCGCGGACGTGCCGCTGCATGTCGGTGACCTCCTCCGGACGCTCGTCGATCAGGAGGACGATGAGGCGCACCTCAGGGTTGTTCCGCTCGATCGAGGTGGCGATGGTCTTCATGATCGTCGTCTTGCCGGCCTTGGGCGGCGAGACGATGAGACCGCGCTGCCCCTTGCCGATCGGGCAGATCAGGTCGATGATCCGCGAGGTCATGTTGGTCGGATCGTCGGGATCCT
>VMBT01001061.1_pt1 | contig 14847 bp, 12 predicted proteins | sample 4404301 | NCBI WGS metagenome assembly VMBT01 (sample SAMN12238535, study PRJNA552566) | marine metagenome | isolation source: Coastal seawater | place: USA: coastal Georgia, Sapelo Island | collected 2008-08/2009-08
GGTGGAGAAGCTGCAAGACGAACAGCTCGAAAAGTGGTGGCAGCTTGGTTTGATAGCGATCTCAGAGGAGATCATATCGCTTGGAGACCAGATATAGTTGGTCAACGACTAACGGCGTGGATTGGGTCATATGATTTCTTTGCTTCGAGCGCCGGTCCCTCTATCCGATCCGACTTAATGGAACAAATCGCGTCACAAACTTTCTGGTTGAGGAAGCGAATTGGGCAAGTCCCTTCGGGACCTGCAAGATTCTCAGCTCTGGCAGGCCTAGCTGCTGGTGCCGCGGCTGTTGGCGAGAGAGAAAATTTATTTTCGACGATAGACCGCGTGTTTGCCATAGCGAAGGATAATGACATTGGGAGAGATGGATGGATTAGAAATGCCTCTCCAATCAGTCAACTGGATAGCTTAATGCGGTTGTTAGACCTGCGCACGGCCGCCAATGCGGTTGGTAGAGCGCCGCCAGAGGGAATTTCCGAAATTATCACGTTAGTGGCGGGAACATTAGCTGCGATGCGTGCAGGTGACGGTGGACTTTCAGTCTTTAATGGTGGAGAGGGTGACTCCTGGGCAATTGATCTAGCTCTTGCGGCCTCTGGATGGAGGGGGCGTGCTGCTTTGGATCTCCCCGATGCTGGATACTCTCGTGCTCTGGCAGGGCGCTCATTACTTTTACTTGGCGCCCAAAACGGCGCCATAGAATTCGGACATGGGAATGATCGTATTTTTGTGAGCACCGGCTCTATTTCAGATGCACCAGCTCCTCGCTTTCAAAGAGATAATGGCTCCGCCTTTTGTGCACCAATGTTTAAGGGAGCACGACCTCTAGATTTCAACGCAATAGAGCGCGATAGCGAAGAGGGTGCCACGTTATTAACAGCTTCATTTCAACAGTCACGGCCAGAAATAAACTGGAGGCGCCGAATTTTTTTGGCTGCTGATGGTTTTGATCTTCGAGGTGAAGATTTTATGGAAACTAGCTCAAAGCAAGCTGGGATTATTCCTTTTCACTTACATCCAAGTGCCGATGCGATTCAGGTCGATGAAACCTCAGCGCTCATAAGAACTGCATCAGGACATGGTTGGCGCTTGCGTGCTAACCAGCCAATCAATCTCTCACCAGAACCTTATCGAGGTTTACCTGGGGTTCCATCTGCAGCAGTGCGGATAGAATTACCAATATACCCTGGCCGATCTGGGCGGTGGGCGATCAGAAAAGAAACCAACACTTAATTTTCCACTGGTGCTGAGTTTGACTTTATGGAGCCTGATCCGCAAAAACGCGGTTCCTCATTTCATTCTCAAGTAGGAGTCGCTAAGAGCGATGGCCGTTTCTATAAATCTTCCTCCCTCGCCGGATCTTGTGAAAATCACTAGGGCATTGATTTCTGTCTCGGATAAGACTGGATTAGTTGAATTTGGAAAGTTCTTGGCTTCTTCTGGTGTCGAGATTTTATCGACAGGAGGAACACGAAAAGCTCTGGTTGATGCAGGGATACCTGCAATTGAGGTTGCTGAGGTAACTGGCTTCCCTGAAATCCTTGATGGCAGAGTCAAAACACTTCACCCGAAGGTTCACGGAGGACTTCTCGCAGTACGAGGCCTTCAAGATCATAAGGCGGCTCTGGAAAGCCATGATTTGCCAGAAATAGATTTGTTGGTTGTGAATTTATATCCCTTTGAGTCCACTGTTGCAGGCGGGGCTGATGCTGCCACTTGTATAGAAAATATAGATATCGGTGGCCCAGCCATGATCCGGGCGGCGGCTAAAAATCATGGTTACGTAACGGTTTCTACCCATCCTGAACAACTTGCAGAGATAAGGGCAGAAATGGAAGAAAATGAGGGGAGTACATCTCTTAAATTACGCCGGCGTTTGGCAGGAGAAGCTTATTCAAGAACTGCTGCGTATGATTCTCGAATTGCGAACTGGTTTGCTGCAGAGCGAGAGGAGGTTTTGCCTGCTACGTTGCCCGTTTCTGGCACAGAGGGTCAGACGTTGCGTTATGGAGAAAATCCTCACCAACAAGCAGCTTTTTATCAAATGCCCGATGCTCGAGGGTACGTTCGACCAGGCGTCGCAACTGCTGAACAACTCCAAGGCAAAGAACTTTCCTATAACAATCTCAATGATACTGACGCTGCATTTGAGCTTGCTGCTGAATTTGAGCAGCCCGCGGTTGCCATCATAAAACACGCAAATCCATGTGGTGTAGCGACCGCATCTACCTTGTTGGAAGCTTGGAAACAGGCTCTCAGATGTGATCCTGTGAGTGCTTTTGGTGGTGTGATCGCTGTGAACCGTCCACTAGATGCATCCACAGCTGAGGAAATAGGTAAGCTGTTTGTTGAAGTGATTATTGCACCCCAGGTTTCTGAAGATGCTAAATCTGTTCTATCCAGTAAAAAAAATCTGAGACTCCTCCAGACAGGAACAATGCCCGATCCTGCTGCACCCGGATTGGCATTCAAAAATCTTTCAGGAGGGCTTTTAGTACAAACACGGGATAACGGTCGCATCGTTGTTGAAGATTTAAAAGTTGTGACCAAGCGTGCCCCCACCGAGCAGGAGATGAGAGATCTCCTTTTTGCCTTCCGCGTAGGCAAACATGTGAAATCTAATGCGATTGTTTACGTTAAAAATGGTGCGACTGTTGGTGTAGGCGCTGGGCAAATGAGTCGAGTTGACTCAGCTCGTATCGCTGCACGTAAAGCAGCAGATGCAGCAGAGGCTTCGGGCCAGTCTGAAGCACTAACTAAGGGATCTGTGGTTGCTTCTGATGCATTTTTCCCATTTGCCGATGGTCTAATGGCGGCGGTGGAAGCTGGAGCAACGGCCGTGATACAGCCCGGTGGATCAATCCGAGATGATGAGGTGATTGCTGCTGCCGATGAAGCTGGACTCGCAATGGTATTTACAGGGATGCGTCATTTCAGGCACTGAACGAATGAGTTTTTTTGATTGAGTTTGTTCAATGTTTTTGAAGATTTTTAAACCATGCGACAAACTCAGTACTATCCCACTCAGCAAATCCCTCTGCCGAGGCTATAACCTCTCCTGAGGTATTGAATACAAACGTTGTCGGCATTCCGCGTGCCCCAAGTTCGCGGGCGAGTTTCGAGCGTGGATCTAAATCGGCATCGAGGTTTTTCAATCCTAATTTTTCAATGAAAGGGCGAGCTTTTTCTTTGCCACGAGCATCTATTGAAAGCACTAGGACTGTAAAAAGATCCGGTGGAAGTTTTGACTTCAATGAGTCCAAATGTGGCATTTCTCTAACACAGGGCGCACACCATGTGGCCCAGAAATTTAATATAACAATTTTACCGTGGTGGTCTGTTATCTGCGCCTTTTCTCCATTTTCTTTAATGTAAAATTGCTCTGGAACAGGTAGAGGGGGGGAGTGTAATAAGATAGCATCAGGAGTTGGGGGTGGTGCAGCGATGGACGTATGACCATGGATGCTCCATAACGCCGCTACAAGACTAATAATCAGTAACTTCAGGGATTGGCGCATGTCCAGCTCCAGTGATAAGTCAGCGAACGCGATGTGGGGCGGCCGCTTTAAGGGTGGTTCCTCTGATATAATGTCAGAAATCAATGTTTCCATTGGCTTCGACAAACGTCTGGCAGTCCAAGATATTCTAGGTTCTAAAGCGCATGTTACAATGTTGGCTGCTCAGGGTATTGTATCAAATTCCGATGCCGCCAAAATTTGTTCTGGGCTTGAACAGGTATTAGCCGAAATTGAGGCCGGAACCTTTGAATTTAAGACTGATCTTGAAGACATACATATGAATGTGGAATCAAGATTGAGTGAATTGATTGGTCCTGCAGCAGGTCGATTGCATACAGCACGATCTCGCAATGACCAAGTAGCTACAGATTTCCGCCTTTGGCTCAGAGACGAAATTGATGCGGTGGTTCCAGCTATTAAAGATCTTCAATTGGCGTTGATTGAGCAGGCCGATAGGGCAGCGGATTATGTAATGCCTGGATTTACCCATTTGCAAAATGCTCAACCTATAACCTTTGGTCACCATCTGATGGCTTATGTTGAGATGTTTCAAAGGGATCGAGATCGGTTTCGCGATTGCCGTAAACGCCTAAACGAAAGTCCTTTGGGGTCGGCAGCTTTAGCAGGTACGCCTTACCCTATTGATAGGGATCATACAGCAAAAGCTCTCGGTTTTGATCGTCCTACTGCCAACTCTATGGACGCTGTTGCATCAAGGGACTTTGCTCTTGAATTTCTTGGTGCAGCATCAATCCATGCGATGCATCTTTCTCGTTTGGCCGATGAAATTGTGCTTTGGATGAGTGCTCAGTTCAGATTTGTTAAACTCTCGGACGCCTTTACCACTGGCAGTTCAATTATGCCGCAAAAGCGAAACCCTGACGCTGCGGAGTTGGTTAGGGCGAAGATTGGTCGTATCGCTGGAGCGTTCCAGTCCCTCATAATGGTAATGAAGGGGCTACCGCTCACCTATTCAAAGGATATGCAGGAAGATAAAGAGCCAGTATTTCAAGCCGTAGATGCTTTGATGCTTTCAATTGCGGCAACGTCAGGAATGATGCGCGACCTTGTTCCACAAAAAGACAATATGCTTGCTGCTGCGAAGCTGGGCTTTACTACAGCGACAGATCTTGCTGATTGGCTTGTCCAGAAAAAGGGAATACCCTTTAGAGAGGCGCATCACATTGCCGGAGCTCTGGTTTCTGAAGCAGAAAAAAAAGGCTGTGGCTTAGAAGATTTGTCGCTGGAAGAAATGCGCTTAATTTCCTCAGAAATAGATGAAAGTGTTTTTGAGGTTTTAAGCGTTGAAGCATCTGCGGCTGCACGCAAAAGTTTTGGTGGTACGGCTCCTGAGTGTGTGCGAAAAGCGGTTGCTGCCGCCCGCACTGAACTTTTGGCAGAATAGACCTCATGCGTCATCTTTTTATAATCGCGTTAGTTTTGGTTGCAGTTTCCGCTTGTGGAAAAAAGGGAGACTTAAAGCACCCAGAAAATTCAAATTCCACCTACCCCAGAACATACCCAAGCCGGTAGTCCAAACCTATGAATTTTAAAGATCAACTCGCATCCATCGCCCCGGCGTTTTCCTATAATCACGGGCATCTTGAGGCTGGAGGGGTAAACCTTTCAGAAGTAATTGAAGCAGCGAAGGGTCCTGTTTACGTCTATGCGCTTGATTCAGTTTTGGAGAATTTTTTAGGTTTTAAAGAAGCCTTTTCCGGCCAGCCAACGCGGATTTGTTACGCTATGAAAGCGAATGACTGCGTGGCTATTTTAAAACTATTGTCGGATGTGGGTTCAGGAGTCGATGTCGTATCAGGAGGTGAACTCGCTCTTGCGATGTCTGCGGGAATTCCAGCAGATAAGATAGTTTTTTCTGGTGTAGGAAAGTCAGACAGTGAGTTGGCGCAGGCTGTGAATGCAGGCGTTATGCAAATCAACGTCGAGACTGCATATGAACTCGGCCAACTTGCTAAGATTGCAAACTCAATGGGTAAAGAGGCGCCGATTGCTCTACGGGTGAACCCAGATGTTGAAGCCGGAACACTGGACCAGATTTCAACCGGACGAGCTACCGACAAGTTTGGGATAGCTTATCAGGATGCCGCTCGCCTTTATATGGAGGCAGAAAAAACTCCGGGTCTGGCTCCTAAAGGTATTGCCATGCATATTGGATCACAAATTGGTGATACGGATTTTCTGGCAGCGGCTTGTGCAAAACTAAGGTCTTTGTGGGAAAGCTTGGCAACCTCTGGCGTAAAACTTGAGCGCTTCGATGTTGGCGGTGGATTAGGTATCCGATACAAAAATGAAGACCCTCCACTAGTGCAGGCTTATGCCGATACTATAAAAAAAGCCGTATCAGGATTGAATGCCGAAGTTGTTCTGGAGCCTGGACGTCGGATTGTTGGCCCGGCAGGGGTATTGCTCTCTACGGTAATATCTGTGAAGGAGGCCGCTGGTCGTCGTTTTGTCATTCTTGATGCAGCAATGAATGACTTAATTAGGCCTGCCTTGTACAAGGCCTGGCATGAGATTGTTCCACTTACTGATCCTGGGAAAGTACAATGGACGCCAGCTGATGTTGTTGGCCCAGTCTGTGAATCTACCGATAAATTTGCCGATCAGCGTCCGCTGCCTCCACTGCTACCTGGAGACAGGGTGGCCTTTCTGGCAGCAGGCGCCTATGGGGCGGTTATGGGATCAGAATACAACAGTAGACCTAGGGCTGCTGAGGCAGTGGTGCGTGGGGGAAATTGGTCCTTCACTCGTAACCCTCGCTCCTACAATGATATCATTCGGGAGCAGCATGCTCCTTCTTGGCTATAAGGAATTTGGAGAGAGTTATGGAAGATCCTATTTATCCCGAGCGTGTACTTGAAAGTGATACTACTCGAACCTTTGCAAATCGGGTGTCTGTGCGCTCCTACACCGATGAGCCTGTTACTGACGAGCAAGTTGATGCGGTATTGCAGGCAGCATTTCGAGCACCAACTTCCTCTAACATTCAGTCTTACAGCGTTATTGTTGTCCGAGACCAGGAAGCGTTAGACCAACTCGCAGTAGTGACCTCTGGTCAAAAGCACGTTGCAAATGCCCCAGTTTTTCTCGCTTTCTGTGCAGACCTGACCCGTATTGATAAAGCCATGCGGGACAGAGGCGGGAATATGGAGACAAATAATCTTGAAACAGGTTTAGTCTCCTCGATCGATGCAGCTCTTGTTGGAATGTCAGCCTACATAGCTGCTGACTCCCTTGGTATGAAGGGTGTTATGATTGGCGCTGTCCGCAATAATGCCGCTGAAACTGCGAAAATTTTAGGTTTGCCAAAACGAGTCTACTGCGTCTTTGGGATGGTATTAGGTTGGCCAGATAAGACTCCAAAGCAGAAGCCTCGAATGGAGCAGGACGCTGTGGTGCACTATGAGCAATACGGAAAGACTATTGCTGGCGAAAGACTTGATCCAAAAGTAGATGCTTACGACAAGGCTCTGGCGGCTCACTATCGAAGTGTTGGAATGACAACAACAGATGATAGTTGGTCCCATGACGTTGCAAAAAAGTTCATGCCTGAGCCACGTGAAAACTTGCGAGCTGAATTGAAAAATCTTGGTTTTGATTTTCGTTAGATTAGAAAACAATAAGGTTTTTTAGACTAAAAATAGCTCCTCAGTTTATCTGGATAAAATCTACTCTTAGCGTCCAAAAAATCTTGGTTTTTTGGTCATGAAAGCGGGTGTATGGCTAACAGCTCTCTCCTAGGTGCATTTTGGATGTTAGGGGCTGTTGCCAGCTTTGCTTGCATGCAGATAGCTGGCCGTGAATTGTCTGGATCATACGACGCATTCGACATTTTATTAATTCGTAGTGTGATTGGAATTATTCTAATCACACCTATTGCGTTTGTTTTTGGAGGCGTCACAAATTTTACGACAAAGCGTCCGGTTGGTCACTGCATAAGGAATGGGATCCATTTCATTGGTCAATTTGGTTGGTTCTATGGAATTGCATTCCTTCCAATGGCTGATGTGACGGCATTAACTGCGTCAACACCATTATTCGGAGTTGCTCTGGCTATTATCTTCATGGGAGAGCTTTTCTCGTTTCGCCGTATTGCGATTGTCTTGGCAGGTTTTGTTGGGGTTCTGATAGTGGTGCGACCTGGTGTAGTTCCGTTAGAACTGGCAACAGGTGTCACTGTACTTGGAGCATTTTGTTACGCAGTCTCAATTATTATGGTGAAGTCTTTAACTCGAACGGAACCACCGCTGCGCATCGTCTTTTATATGATGTTGCTTCAACTAGTGTTCGCGTGTGTATGCACTAGTCTAAATATTTCCTGGCCTTTGGCGGCAGATTGGCCCTTTGTAATCTTAGTTGGAATAGGCGGATTGACGGCTCATTACTGCATGGCAAGATCTGTTCAGCTGGCTGACGCTAGTGTTGTGATGCCTGTAAATTTTCTGCAATTGCCTTTGATGGCTTTTGCTGGATTTGTTTTATATGGCGAAAATGTGGACCCTTATACCCTGGGTGGAGGGGTGCTCATTCTAGGTGCCACCTATTTGAATATTACCCTCTCAAAACAAAGATAGGTAAGAGTGTCCGGTGGAAGATTGAAATTCTTTGAAAGTGGAAAATAAGAATGAAGAATGAGATTAAACTCCACGGAACTACTCAAGACATCTATCTCATCCTCTTTGCTTTTTAGGGTAAATGATAAAGCGATAGGAAATGCAGAAATGGCCTTAAAAAATGGCTTTAAGGCTATCCAAGCTGATACTTTGGTTTGACATCTATGCATGGGATCGGGTAACAACTCACTCGATCAATAATCTAAACAGATTACTGCAATTCTTTTACAATTTGTTTGTTTTGAGGGCTGGTCCCATGAAAGTCGTTCGTTCGCTTAAGACTCTTAAGAGCCGTCATCGTCAATGCCAAGTGGTACGGCGGCGTGGGCGGATTTATGTAATCAATAAACAGGTCCGGAAATTCAAAGCCCGGCAGGGTTAAAACCTATCATTATTCCTGTTTGGGGGATCCTTTATTACATCCCCCTTACAATCGGTTTTGGATCTCGGTGGTCGGTTTTTATCCTTCCTATGGCGTGATCTATGCAGACAAATTTTTCTATAGCCCAGCTTTCCGATCCTGATATGGCTGCTTCGGAGTCGATTCTGAGGTCGTGTGTCCATTGCGGTTTTTGCACTGCTACATGCCCTACATATCTCCTTCTTGGCGATGAATTAGACAGCCCTAGAGGACGCATATATCAAATAAAAGATATGTTGGAGTCTGGTCTTCCAGCCCCTAAAACGGTCGTTAAGCACATTGATCGATGTCTTTCATGCCTGTCATGTATGACGACATGCCCTTCAGGTGTTCATTATCAGCACTTAGTGGATCATGGCAGGGCATACATTAATAAGACCTTTCGGCGACCATTCTTTGATAGAGCGTTTCGTTCAATCCTTTCATGGATTTTACCTTACCCAGATCGTTTTCGAGCGGCTTTGGTGCTTGCTTGGCTTCTTCGTCCTTTTGGATCATTAGTTCCTGGGCGTGTAGGTGCGATGCTCCGCCTAGTGCCTAAAAGGATTCCGCCGCGTTCACCGATCGAAGGCCCCAAAGTTCACAAAACTGAAGGTGCTGCATTTAAACGTGTGGCTCTGCTGGCGGGCTGTGCTCAACAGGTGCTTAGTCCTTCCATCAATGAATCTACAATTCGTCTACTCAATCGTCATGGGGTAGAGGTCGTTACAGCTAAAGGAGCAGGTTGCTGCGGCGCTCTTGTTCATCACATGGGCCAGGCAGAGGAGGGTCACGAAGCTGCGCGTCGTAATGTTGATGCGTGGACGCGGGAAATCGAGGCTGACGGCTTAGATGCAATTATAATTAACGCCTCGGGTTGTGGCACAAGCGTGAAAGATTATGGTTTTATGCTGCGGAATGACCCAGCTTATGCCAGCAAGGCTGAGCGGGTTTCGGCAATAACTAAAGATATCGTTGAATTTATGTCGGACCTAGGTCTAAAAAACCCTGAGCCCCCTAAGACATTGAAATTGGCTTATCATTCGGCCTGTTCCATGCAACATGGTCAGCAATTAAAAGATGAGCCTAAAGCGCTTCTAGAGGATGCGGGATTTCAGGTTGATACACCAGCAGAGTCTCATATCTGTTGCGGGTCAGCTGGGGTTTATAACATTATGCAACCTCAGTTTGCTGAGCAGTTAAAAGCTAGAAAAGCGGGAAATCTCTCACGTCTCAAACCTGATGCGGTGGTAGCAGGAAATATTGGTTGTATTAGCCAGTTGCAGGGAGCGATTGATGCGCCAGTGCTCCATACTGTTGAGTTGTTGGACTGGGCAACTGGTGGGCCAAAACCAGAAAAACTTGATTATTAATCAGCGAGTTTTCGTATCCCTCCCCATAATGTATGAGGGGATTAAAGCCAGCGCCGCTACTACGGCCGTTAACATAAATGTGTCTTGAAAACCTTGTGTTTGTGCTTGCAGAAATACTGTTTGCCCAAGATAACTAATTGCACCAGCTGATGACTCAATCGCCGATACACCAGACGCCTGCATTATGTTTACAATGTTAGACAAAAGGTCTTGTGCAACTGCATTGTCTGGGGTTTGGCTCATTGTGATGGTTTGCGCATGATCAGCTGTTCGGCTTTCTAAAAATACTACCATTAGATTAACACCAGTCGCACCGCCAAAAGTCCTTGCAAAATTTATCAAACCTGCTCCCTGGCTTACTTGTTCTGGGCCAAGTGAACGCAGAGCCCCAGTATTTAATGATGGAATTATCAATGACAAACCAAACCGGTTCACCAGCGTAAATAAGATAAAGATCCAGTATGGCGTGTTGGTATCTGCCACAGACATCAGAAGGAAGCCAAAGCCAAACCAAAATAAACCGGCCATGATAAGCAGATGCGCTGGAAATCTATCTACAAGTCGGCCTGCAGTTGGGAACATGATTACCATCAATATCCCTGCTGGAATTAGAGCAACTCCTGCTTTTGTGGCAGAAAAGCCCTGGATGTCCTGCATAAAAACAGCAATGGCATAAATTGAGCCAAACATGCCAAAACCAAAAATAATCCCTACCAAAATTGCAGATGCAAATTGAGGGTTTGTAAAAAGGCGGAGGTCTAGCATTGGCCACTTCGCAGTGAGCTGTCTGGCGATGAAAGCTAGCGTTGCTAAAGTGCCAATAAAAAGTTCCAAAATAATTCTATCGGAAGTCCACCCAAATCGTCTGCCGCTTGCGAGGCCATCAAGAACAAAGCCAAGAGCAAGAGCCATTAGGATTAGGCCAGTCCAGTCAAAAGGGCGCGATGTGCCAGATCGACCAGCTGGCATGAAAGCTCCTCCAGCTACCATTGCAGCGAAGGCAAGAGGCAAAGGTATTAAAAAGACAAACCGCCAGCTGAATTCGTCCGTCACAAATCCACCGATGGCAGGTCCAAGTCCCGGGGCCAAAACAACTCCGAGACTAAAAAGCCCCATGGCTGCTCCTCGCCGTTCCGGTGGAAAGACAGTAAAAATAATTGCCATAGTAAAGGGCTGCATTAATCCTGCACAAAATCCTTGGATGACGCGGGCCAGAATTACGGTTGAGTAATCAACTGCGGAAAATGCTAGGAATGAGCCTCCTATAAAAATTACCATTGTTGCCAGAAATACTGTCCTCTGGCCAAAACGCTGTTGTAGCCAAGATGTGAGAAGCATAGCTCCAGTCATCGAAGCGAAATATGCAGTTGAAAGCCATTGAGCTTTGTCTTGCCCGATACCAAAGGCTCCCATTACTGCAGGTACAGCTGTGTTGACGCTGGTAGACGAGAGCACCATCCCGATCATTCCAATCAGTCCAGAGCCTGTCATGAGCCATCGCTCGGTCTCGGTAAATGCAGACCAACCTTGGTTTGCCGTAATAGCCATTAAATTAGATTGAAGGACAGTTGCGTTGTTTGAAGTTACTTTTAATTTCTGACGTCAATTTCTACTTCAACCATCATACCAGGAGAGAGACGCTTTGGTTGTTTAGTGAACGCAATTTTGACTGGGATCCTTTGTGTTACCTTTGTAAAATTCCCACTTGGGTTTGGGGTTGGTAGAAGAGCAAATCTTGAAGTTGCTGCAGTTCCTATCTTCTCCACTTTTCCCATGAAGTTGTCATCTGGATAGGCATCGACGGTAATATGGACAATCTGGCCAACGCTTAGACGGCGAACTTGGGTCTCTTTAATATTGGCTTCTACCCATACATTCTCAGGATTATGGAGCATTAGCACGCGCCGGCCTGGGCCTACGAATTCACCATTTTCTACAAAAACACGATCTATAATTCCAGGGATTGGTGCCCGAATAGAACGCTGGGCAATGAGTGCTTCATGCCGAGCCATTCTGGCCATAAGCTCTGCTTCCTTATGATCAAGAATAGCCAATTCGCTTTCTATGACCGACAACTCCCCTTTGTCAGCTTCTGCCTCTGCTGCTTCGCCACGTGAAGAGGCAATGTCCGCGTCCGCGCGGCGCAGTTCACTTTCTAGTCGTGAAACTTCTGCCTCAGCTCGGTCTAGGCGAGAACGCGAAATAACGCGTCGATTGAAAAGACTTTGAAATCGATCAAACTCTTGTTTTGCAAGCTTTAATTCTGCAGCAAGGGCACTTCGCCGAGCTTGTTGTGCCTGAACTTCTGTTGCTCTTGTTTGTACTCTACTGTTTGTTTGTCGGGTGACCATGTCTGTTCGGGCTGCGTACTCGGCCCTCTCGGCTTGAACGCCAGCGAGGGAGGCTTTCAGAGCGTCTAGCTCTAAGGCTTGGACTTTATTATCCACTTGAGCGAGGAGGGTGCCAGCCTCCACGGTGTCGCCAGACTCTACATTGAGTGCAACTAATAATCCCTCAACACGGCTGCCAACTGTAATGTGATCAGTAGTAATCCTAGCGTCGTACTCATAAACGTGTGTCATTCGGCTCATCACCTCACGACCAGCGAAAATCATTGCGGCTATGGCGACAAGTCCAATCGCAAAATAACGTAGGGTTCTTTTTGGCCGGTGTCGTTTTGTTTTATCTGGGGTTGCCGATAGATTACTTGAGTTAGCATTACCCGTTGAATTCTGAGAACTTGATAACGCATTTGTTTCTGAATTCTTTTCAGCGTCTTGTGCCATCAAGCATCTCCTTTGAGGTGGGGTGTAGAAAGACTTTCAAATCGACTTATCAATTGTGTAGTGAATTCAATCATTGCATTAACCTGCGCTGGGTCGAGGTCACCGAGCACTTCTTGCCGAAGTTCGGCCGCAATAGCATCCACTTCCTGGAATCTAGCCCGTCCGTGTTTGGTAAGGTGTATTAGGTTAGCCCTGCGGTCATCTGGATTTGGGTTGCGATCAACCAGGCCAGCTTCCTCTAATTGGTCGATTTGGCGTACTAGTGTTGCCGCTGAAATTCCCGCCCGAGTTGCAAGATCAAGCTGAGTTATTCCATCAACATTGTCATTTAGATGCATCAGCAAGATCCAACGGGCTTGAGAGAGCCCAAGCGGCCTTAATCTGTTGTCTAGTTCAGTCCGCCAGAGTCTTGCGAGAAGTCCAGTTTGTCTGCCCAAATTTGTTGGAGGATTGCGGGCCATTACATTTACTCTTTTATCACCCTAATTATTAGCTACCTATATGTTAGTATGCTAATAATTAGGGCTCAATTCAAGTCGGTCAACCCTCGCAAGCTTATTACAGCCACTTAGTCGTTAATATGGTCGGATCCTGATGCCGAGAACTTTGTATGGGCTGCTACAATCGAAAGCATTATAGGAAAAAATTATTTCATTTATTCCCCGCCTGAATCCTCTCAAGGATTTTTGGCGCTGCTTCGAATGCGAGGTTCCTAAGCTCATCAGCAGTCTTATTTTGAATCGGGTGTGGCGTCCAAACTATCGCTGGAGCAAAACCCAATGCCTTACCTTGGGCTTCCGCTGCTTGTTGAAACTCCACCGTTGCTGTCGCACAGCCAGGGATTCCACGAACGTCGAGTTGGTGAATGTCATGCAAACTGCACGACGTACACGATCCTCAATCTGCTAAGGCTTCGACGACAATGTCACAGCTCTCAACAATATCTTGGAGAATAGCTTCTGGTGCCGGCTTAGTATGTGTTGGCTTTTTAAATCTTATTGTCTTAACGCCAGCAGCCTGAATCAAGGGCTCTAGAGCGTCCATAAATTCATCAGAGCGCTCTTTTGAGATAGATAAGAGGCCGACAGTTTTTCCCGATAAATTGGGAGGAGGAGGGCGTCTTTCTCTGAGCGAAGAAGCGCTCTCTGCTGTAGGGTCTCGCATAGCATATGTCATAGATTCAATACTCCTCTAATGCTCGGGTTACCGGTCGAACTTCTGCATTGTTACGTCCGCCAGTCCAACCACCAATAATTGCTGACATCAAAGCTCCTGGTCCCCCCGCTCTAACAACCAAAAGTCCGCCTGGATGAAATTTGTCGATCATCCCATTAGAGTCAGAGTACTTTTCTGCCTGAGCAGGCGTAATCCCAAGAGGGTGACCCGCACCTTCTAATATTTCTGACGTAGGACGCTTGAGAGCCTTATAAAGCCCATCTTCTATCTCTGCTCGGCCCCAACCATCTTTTCTGAAGATTTCATAGTGGTTAGGAGAAATGACTAGGATTGCATTGCCCCACCGTGCAAGTCTTGGGTGGTTAACGCTCCATAACTGCATTGCCATAGACTCACAGAGTTCTTCAGCTGTTCTACTTTTCTGGTCAACGAAGCCTGTTACACCATCAGCATGGAATAGAGTGACTGCTGAAGTACCACTGTTAACACCTCTTGCCTGAGCTAGTGGGATCCAATCCTCATCGCCTTCATCCTCTGCAAAGCAAAAAGTATATTTGCCAGGTTGTCCAAGGCACGCTCTGTCAATTTCTTGCGGACGACCACCACCAACATTTCTGATAATCAACTGAAATGCCCGCCCAATAGTGGCATTTGCCCGATTACCCTGGCCAAGAGCATTCCCACCAGAATTCATGCCGATGCGGCGTGAAATGGGGCCATTCACCAAAATCAGGGGGCCGGAGAAAGCTAGGGTGCAAAGAAGTCCATGCATCGCAAACTCAGGCTCAAGTGCTGCTTTTATAGCACCAAGTAGTACAGGGAAGTATTCAGGGCGACAGCCTGCCATTACGGCATTAACAGCAGCCTTCTCGATAGTACAAGGAACAAGATTGGGGGGAATTAATCCTATAACCTCGTCAGCTTTCCGAGTTGTGCCCGCTAACATTCTTGCCACTCTTA
>VMBT01001063.1_pt1 | contig 14831 bp, 14 predicted proteins | sample 4404301 | NCBI WGS metagenome assembly VMBT01 (sample SAMN12238535, study PRJNA552566) | marine metagenome | isolation source: Coastal seawater | place: USA: coastal Georgia, Sapelo Island | collected 2008-08/2009-08
AGGCGGTTGTCGGTGCTGGTGACCCACTCGCAGAACTGGTTCCACGCAGAAGCGCCTTGGCGCTGCTGGAGGGTGGTCGTCATGAGTACGGGAAAGAAGTGCCGTGCGCGAACGCTTGGCGGTTAGGGAAGGACAGGTCGGTAACCCGCCCTGCCATGGCCAATGTAACGGATGTTTGCGCGACATTGCGACGCGTTAACGCCTTCTCAGGCTTTCCGGCCCCCAAGTCCTGCTAATCGGTGGCATCAGTCCCGCTTGTCGCTGCGCGTTCCGTGCCTGCTGAGGCCGTCGTCACCTGGAGTCCCAGCGTCACGTTGGTTCCGACCCGCGGCTGCTTCAACCGCTGCGGCTACTGCAGTTTTCGCGTCTCCCCAGCACTGGCTGTGCCACTCACGGCTGAGGAGGCCCTGCGGCAGCTGCGTGAGCGTCCCGCCGCTGCTGAGGTGTTGCTGTTGAGCGGTGAAGAGGCGCCTGGATCAGCGGGGCGCGCTGCCTGGTTCAGCCGTCTGCTGCAGCTCAGCCAGCTCGCCCTGGATCAGGGCCGGCTTCCCCACACGAATGCGGGTCCCCTGAGCTGCCAGGAAATGGCGCGCCTTGGCCGGAGCAATCCCTCGATGGGCTTGATGTTGGAGGGGCTCGGTCCTGCCTATGAGCCCCTGCATGCCCGCGCCCCCAGCAAGCGTCTGGAGGTTCGCCTGGCTCAACTCGAGCAGGCAGGACGCTTGGGTATCCCTTTCACCACGGGGCTGCTGTTGGGCGTGGGTGAAAGCCGCGCCGAGCGCATCAGGGCCTTGGAGCTGCTGCGGGATCTCCAGTTGCGCTGGGGGCACCTGCAGGAAGTGATCCTTCAGCCCTGGCGACCCGATGGTGATTCAGCGGTTGTTCTGAGCGAATCCGAGCAAGGGGATCTCCTGGAGTTGATCGCCGATGCCCGGTCCCTCTTGCCCCAGGAGGTGCACCTGCAGACGCCCCCCAATCTCTGGCCTTTGGCGTCCCTGCCCTCTGCCTTGGCTGCTGGCATCGATGACCTCGGCGGGATCGATCTGGAGGACGTGATTAATCCCGCCTATCCCCAACCGGCGATCAGCCAGCTGCGCGCGGTGCTTGAGGCCTCTGGCTGGCAACTCAAACCGCGCACCTGCACGCATCAGCACTGGTGGCGTCGATTGCCGCCTGCCCTGCGGGAGAGGGTCGAGCGGATCGACGAAACCCTCCAACAACGTTGGACAACAGCTGCTTGTTAGCGTCCAACTTCGCCATGGGCGTCGCAGCTTGAGACCACTACCGCCAGCTGATCAGCGGGTGTTGCTCGTGCGGCTCCCCTGCAATCCGATTTTCCCGATTGGCCCGGTGTATCTGGCCGATCATCTGCACAAACAATTCCCCGGACTGGCCCAGCAGATCCTTGATCTGGCTGCTGTCCCTCTGCTGGATGTCGAGGCGGTGCTGCTGGAGCGGATCGAGAGCTTCCGGCCCACCGTTCTGGTCTTTTCCTGGCGGGACATTCAGATCTATGCCCCGGTGGATGGTCGCGGGGGCAACCCCCTGCAGAACTCCTTTGAGGTCTTCTACGCCCTGAATCCCGTTCGCCGTCTGCGCGGTGCCTTTGGCGGGTTGCGTTTGATGGCCTCCTTTTACGGGGAGCTCTGGCGCAATTTGCGCTTGGTCCGCCGTGGCCTGAAGCGCGCGCGCCGTCATCACCCAGAGGCCCAGGCGGTCTTGGGCGGAGGCGCGGTCAGCGTCTTCTACGAACAGCTCGGCAAACGTCTACCCCGGGGCACCGTGGTCTCCGTTGGCGAAGGGGAGCCCTTGCTCGAGAAGCTCCTGCGTGGGGAGTCCCTCGATGGCGAGCGCTGTTTCCTGGCGGGTGAAGCGCCTCGGCCCGGGCTGATCCATGAGCAGCCCTCCGGCATGGAGAAGACGGCCTGCGACTACGACTACATCGCCTCGATTTGGCCCCAGCTGGATTGGTATCTCGATGGGGGCGACTTCTACGTCGGCGTTCAGACCAAGCGGGGCTGCCCCCACAACTGCTGCTACTGCGTCTACACGGTGGTGGAGGGCAAGGCCGTCCGGGTCAATCCCGTCGAGGAGGTCATCGCCGAGATGCATCAGCTCTATCGGCGTGGGGTGCGCGGCTTCTGGTTCACCGATGCGCAATTCATCCCGGCGCGCCGCTACATCGACGATGCCAAGGAGCTTCTGCGGGCGGTGAAGGCCCAGGGCTGGACGGACATCCGCTGGGCGGCCTACATCCGAGCCGACAACCTCGACGCCGAGCTGGCCCAGCTGATGGTCGACACCGGCATGGACTACTTCGAGATCGGCATCACCTCCGGTTCCCAGGAGCTCGTGCGCAAGATGCGGATGGGCTACAACCTCCGCACCGTGCTTGAGAACTGTCGCCTCTTGGCCGAGGCTGGCTTCAGGGAGCACGTCTCGGTGAACTACTCCTTCAACGTCATCGACGAGCGTCCGGAGACGATTCGTCAGACCGTTGCCTACCACCGCGAGCTGGAGCGCATTTTTGGTGCCGACAAGGTTGAGCCCGCGATCTTTTTCATCGGCTTGCAACCCCACACGCACCTGGAGCAGTACGGCTTTGATCAGGGCCTGATCAAGCCGGGCTACAACCCGATGAGCATGCTTCCCTGGACGGCGCGGCAACTCCTCTGGAACCCCGAACCGATGGGCAGCACCTTTGGGCGCATTTGCCTGGAGGCGTTTGAGCGCAATCCCGCCGACTTTGGTCGCACAGTGATGGATCTCTTGGAGCGTGACTACGGCACGGCTCCACTGGAGGAGGCGTTGCGCGCTCCGGTCGAGGGCCGGAAGGCCTTGGCAACGGCGACCCGTTAGATCAGCGCCACCAGCGACGGCGCACCACGATCAACCCCGCCAGTCCGGCCCAACCCAGCAGACCTCCGATCGGGTTGGGATTGGCGCCACCTGGACCCAGCAGCCAAACGGGTGCGGCTGCCGGCAGGCTGATCAATCCGGCTTGAAGGGCAAACCAGCCCCCGACTAAGCCGCCGTGTAGGCCAATGGATCCCCAGAGCGCCCCTTGATCGGCGCGCCGTTGCAGCGCTAAGGCGAGGCCCAGTAGCACCAGTCCCACCAACAGGGCGATGGCTTCGATGGGGGGCAGCTGGTACCAGGGATGCACCAGGGCAAAGAACGCGGCCTGGAGCCCGATGGCCCGTTGCCGCCCGCCCAGCAGCTCCAATTCGCCCCAGAGCCAACCACGAAAGAGCAACTCCTCGGCGAACCCCACCCCGAGCAGCAGGGCGATGGCGTTGAGCAGTTGGCCGGCCGTGAGTTGTCCCTGCCATTGGCTCTGGCCGCTGAGCAGCAGGACCACCACCACACCGAACAGCAGCCCAGCGGCCTTGAGCAGACCGCGAATGAAGGCGCGCAGGCCCGCGGTGGGACGCAGGACAACCCCGAGCTGTTGCCAGGGATGGTCGACACCCCAGCTGCGGCGCAAGCGCCAAGGCAGGGTCAGTAGCAGTAGCAGCAGCGAAACCACCACCCCAGCCAGGTCCACCTGGTCAGGGCGCCATTGAGGAAAGACCAGCGCCAGTGGCCGCGAGCCGAGCCAACCCAATCCGTAGAGGACGGGGACATAGAGCAGCGTCCCCCACCAGTGCAACGTCGATCTGGTGGGGGACTGCATCAGTCTTCGGGCTCGATCGTGCTGGAGAGACCCTTGGCCTTCAGGGTTTCGCTGTAGAACTCCGCCGGCTCGATATCGCAGACGATCACCAGGCCCACGCCGGTGTTGTGGGCCTCCATCATCACGGCGATGGCGTCCTGCTCACTCAGGGAGGGCACCACCTGCCGCAGGGTGGTCACCACGTATTCCATGGTGTTCACCGGGTCGTTGTGGAGCAGCACCTTGTAGCGGGGCGAGGGTTTGCGCACCCGCTCCGGCGCTTTCTCCATCACAGCGGCGCCGCCGCTCTCGCGGCCAGGCGCCTGAGTTGATCGGATCATCCTGATCAGCTCCGGTATGACGAGGTAGGGACTTTAGTCAGCGCCTTAGGCCGCAGCGGCAGCAGGGGCGAGGGCGGCCTTGATCCGGCGCATGGCTTCGTTGACGTTCTCGCGGCTGTTGAAGGCCGAAAGACGGAAATAGCCTTCGCCCGCGGCACCAAAACCACTGCCGGGGGTGCCGACCACGTTGGCTTGGCTCAAGAGCAGATCGAAGAAGCCCCAGGAGTCCACGCCGGCCGGGGTCTTGATCCAGACATAGGGAGCCTGCTCGCCGCCGTAGACCGTCAGGCCCGCACCGCTGAGTTCGCGGCGAATGATCGCGGCGTTCTCCATGTAGAAGCTGATCAGTCCTTTGACCTGGGCCTGGCCGTCCGCGGAATAGACCGCTTCGGCACCGCGCTGGACGATGTAGCTGACACCGTTGAACTTGGTGCACTGGCGGCGGTTCCAGAGGCCCCAGAGTTCCACCTTCTCGCCATTGGCGGCCGTGCCCATCAGGCCACGGGGCACCACGGTCAGGGCGCAGCGGGTGCCGGTGAAACCGGCGTTCTTGGAGAAGGAGCGGAACTCGATGGCGCAGTCCCGGGCCCCCTCGATCTCGTAGATGGAGTGAGGCAGCGAGGGGTCCTGGATGAAGGCCTCATAGGCCGCGTCAAACAGGATCAGGGCATCGTTGGCGCGGGCGTAGTCCACCCAGGCCTTGAGCTGCTCCTTCGTTGCCACCGCCCCCGTGGGGTTATTGGGGAAGCAGAGGTAGATCAGATCCACCTTCTCGCTGGGGATCTGGGCGCTGAAGCCGTTCTCGGCGCTGATGGGCAGGTAGGTCAGGCCGCCGTACTGGCCCGCGTCATCGGCATCGCCCGTGCGGCCCGCCATGACGTTGCTGTCGACGTACACCGGGTAGACGGGATCGGTGACGGCAATGCGGTTGCCGGTGCCCAGGATGTCGAGGATGTTCGAGCTATCGCACTTCGAGCCGTCGGAGACAAAGATCTCCTCGGCGCTGATCTCGCAGCCGCGGGCCTGGAAATCATGGGTAGCGATCTTCTCGCGCAGCCAGGCGTAGCCCTGCTCGGGGCCGTAGCCATGGAAGCCCTCCCGGGTTCCCATCTCGTCGATGGCCGCCTTCATGGCATCGCGGCAGGCCTGGGGCAGGGGCTCGGTGACATCGCCAATGCCCAGGCGAATGATCGGAGCGTTGGGGTTCGCTTCGCTGAAAGCCTTGACGCGACGTGCGATTTCAGGGAAGAGGTAGCCCGCTTTGAGCTTGAGGTAGTTGCCGTTGACCTGGGCCATCTCAGCGAAGGGTCGCGCGGACCCGGTTGTACTGGCCGGATTGTCCTATGCGGAGGGGGCTCCCCTGGGGTGCCTCTGCATACGATCGAGTCAGTGCAGGGCCTGCTGTTGTGACCGCCGTTTTCGATGCACCGGTGGATTTCGACGCCCTGGTGGATCGCAGCATCGCCAAGCCAGGCCGGTATCTCGGCAACGAGTTGGGGGTGCAGGAGCGGGACTGGGATCAGGTCTGGCCGGCCGCCGCCGTGCGCTGGGCCCTGACCTATCCCGAGATCTACGAGGTCGGCTCGAGCAACACCGGCCACATCATTCTCTATTCGATCCTCAACAGCGTTCCGGGTCAGCTCTGTGACCGCAGTTACCTGCCGGGCCCGGATCTCGCCGAACGTTTGCGTGAGCGGGGGCAGCCCCTCTTCGCGGTGGAAAGCCGCCGGCCGCTGCCCGCCTTCGACATTCTCGGCTTCTCGCTGAGTTACGAACTCGGCGCCACCAACATCCTGGCGATGTTGGAGTTGGCCCAGGTCCCTGTGCGGGCGGCCGATCGCGGTGATCTCCCCCTGGGCGATCCAGAGGCCCCGCCGCTGATTTTTGCCGGCGGCCCCACCGCCACCAGTAACCCCGAGCCCTTCGCCGCCTTTTTCGATTTCATCGTCCTGGGGGACGGCGAGGAGGTCCTCCCCGAGCTCGGCCTAGTGGTCGCGGAGGCCAAGGCTGCGGGCCTCAGTCGCCGCGCGCTGCTGTTGGATCTGGCCCAGGTGCCAGGGGTCTATGTCCCCTCCCTCTATGGGCCTGGCCCCGACGGGGTGAGCCAGCAGCCGCTGCATCCCGGGGTCCCCAAGCGGGTGATGCGCCGCACCGCGACGCCCATGCCCCACTACGCCATGGGTTTGGTGCCCCATATCGAGACGGTTCACGACCGCCTCACCGTGGAGATTCGCCGCGGCTGTACGCGGGGCTGCCGCTTCTGCCAGCCAGGGATGCTCACCCGTCCTGCCCGGGACGTGGAACCACAGGCCGTAGTGGAGGCCATCGAAACAGGCATGGAGCGCACGGGCTATTCCGATTTCTCCTTGCTCTCCCTGAGCTGCTCGGACTACCTGGCCCTGCCGGCGGTGGGGGTGGAGCTGCGCAACCGCCTCGCCGATAAGAACGTCACCTTGACCCTGCCCAGTCAGCGGGTCGACCGCTTCGACGAGAACATCGCCCACATCCTGGGCGGGACCCGCAAGGCGGGCTTGACCTTTGCGCCCGAGGCCGGCACCCAGCGCCTGCGGGACATCGTCAACAAGGGCCTGACCGACGCCGAGCTGCTGCGGGGGATCCGCACCGCCATGGAGAGCGGCTATCGCAAGGTCAAGCTCTATTTCATGATCGGCCTGCCGGGGGAGACCGATTCCGACGTCCTGGGCATTGCTGAGACCTGCCGCTCCTTGCAACAGCAGTGCCGTGATCTGGGGCGGTTGGAGCTCAACCTCACCATCAGCAATTTCACCCCCAAGCCCCACACCCCCTTCCAGTGGCACAGCGTCAGCACGGCTGAATTTGTTCGCCGGCAGCAGCTCCTGCGGGAGGCCCTGCGCCAACTGCGCGGGCTGAAGACGAATTTCACCGATGTGCGCCTCTCGGCGATGGAGGACTTTGTCGGGCGGGGGGACCGGCGCCTCGCGCCCGTGATTGAGGCGGCCTGGCGCGCCGGGGCCGGGTTGGATGCCTGGTTTGAAGCGGCGGATCGCACCTATCAGGCCTGGACCGATGCGATTGAGGCTGCTGATCTGGGCGGGCGCTACCGCGAGCTTGAGATGGGGGAGTGGAGCTCCGCCGAGGGGATGGACCCCAGTGATCTGGCGGCCTTCTGCGCTCAGCCCCTGCCCTGGGACCACATCGATTCAGGGGTCGAGAAAACCTGGCTGGCCGAGGACCTGCGCAATGCCCTGGCTGCTGCGGTGGTGCCGGACTGCTCCTTTGAGGGCTGCAGCAGCTGCGGTGTCTGTGGCCCCGAGTTGGGGCACAACGTGGTGGTGGCCCCTCCGCAGATTCCTGAGCCGAGCCCCCAGCGGCCTCCCGCCAGTGAGCGTGTGCAGCGCCTGCGCTTCCGCTTTGCCAAAACAGGGTCCTTGGCCCTGCTGAGTCACCTGGATTTGGTGCGCCTGATGGAGCGGGCCCTACGCCGTTCGCGTTTGCCGGCGAGCTTCACCGGGGGCTTCCATCCCCTGCCTCGGGTGCAATTTGCCTTGGCTCTCCCCCTGGGCGCCGAGGCCGATGGGGAATGGATGGATATCGAGTTCACGGCCACGCTCGATCCTGAGCAAGCCCGCCAGCAGTTGCAACGCCAACTTCCCCCTGGGTTTGCGCTGCTGGAGGTCTACCCCGTGGAGGTCTTCGGCTCAAGCTTGTCCCAGGAGCTCTCGGGTGCGACCTGGGCTGTGCAGTGGCGCGTCGAGCAGGGCCAGGCCATGGCTGCTCCCGAGGTGTGGGACGAGGCGGTCTCCCAACTGCTGGCTCAGGAGTCCTGGATTTGGGAGGACACCGATAAGAAAGGTCGAGCGAGGCAGCGGGATTTGCGGCCCTATCTCCAGCAGGTTGAACGGCGTCCCCGCTCGGCCGAGGACCCGGATCTTCAGGAGCTCCAGTACAGCGCGGTGGTCGATCCTGCAGGCCGCAGTTTGAAGCCGGAACAGCTGCAGCAGTGGTTCTCAACCAGCTTGGGTTTGCCGCTGGCCATGGTCGGTTTGCGGCGGCGTTCGTTACTGCTGCAAAGCCCTTCTGGCTCTTGAAATCAACCGTGCTAGCTTGCGTTCAGGACGGCAGATGATTGACCGAAGTCGGTTGATTGATCTCTCCCTCGCCCGGCCAGCCGATGTTGGCTAAGAGCGATCGGAACTTCCTCAGCAGCTTTCACGAGTTTCCCTTCCTGAAAGTCGCTCCAGGCGGCGCTGTTCAGACGGGCACCAATTGGCACCCGCAACTCTTTCGTGTTCAGCCTCGATGGTTGAACGCCCCCACCTTTCGCCGCAGCCTCAGCCTCGGCGTCGCGCTCTGAGCTTTTTTCACATCCCACGGGCAGGAGTCACCCGGCATCGGCGATGCCGCGATCAGATCTCTGTCTCAGGCCAACGCGCTGCGTTGGGTTCGTCATTTCTTATCCCCTCCTGCCCTGCGCAGGTCATCTCCTGACCTTCCATGCCCCAGCAGATCGTCATCGCCGAGCAACTGCGGATTGCCGCTGTTCTCACCGATGAGCGTGTTGACGAGCTTGTCGTCGCACAGGGTCGCTACCAAATCGGCGACGTGTATCTCGGGACGATCGAGAACGTCCTGCCCGGCATTGACGCGGCCTTCGTCAACATCGGAGAGGGCGAGAAGAACGGCTTTATTCATGTCACCGACCTCGGTCCCCTTCGCCTGAAGAAGGGCACCGTCGGCATCACCGAATTGCTCGAGCCCCGCCAGAAGGTGCTGGTTCAGGTGATGAAGGAGCCCACGGGCACCAAAGGGCCCCGTCTGACCGGAAATCTCACCCTGCCGGGTCGTTTCTTGGTGCTGCAGCCCCACGGCCAAGGGGTCAATATTTCGCGCCGGATCACGGCTGAGAGTGAGCGCAATCGCCTCCGTGCCCTTGGCGTCCTGATCAAGCCCCCTGGGGCTGGCCTGCTGATCCGTACCGAAGCGGAGGGCATCAGCGAAGAGCAGCTCATTGACGATCTCGAGGCGCTGCTGCGCCAGTGGGAGGCCATTCAGACGGCCGCTGAGGCAGCGACGCCCCCGGTGCTGCTCAACCGGGATGACGACTTCATCCATCGCATCCTGCGCGATCACTACACCCCTGAGCTGGCGCGGATCGTGGTGGACGCGCCCGACGCGGTCGCCCGGGTCAACACCTTCTTGGGTAGTGACCATCAGCAGGTGCTGGTGGAACATCACAGCGAGCCCACCGAGATCCTTGAGCACTACAAGGTCAATGCGGCGATTCGCGATGCCCTGAAGCCCCGGGTGGATCTGCCCTCGGGCGGTTACGTGATCATCGAGCCGACCGAGGCCCTGACCGTCATTGACGTCAACTCGGGTTCCTTCACCCGCTCGGCCAATGCCCGCGAGACGGTGCTCTGGACCAACTATGAGGCGGCGACAGAAATTGCGCGTCAACTGAAGCTGCGCAACATCGGTGGTGTCGTGATCATCGACTTCATCGATATGGAGTCCAGGCGCGATCAGCTCCAGCTGCTGGAGCACTTCACCTCTGAGGTGCGCTCCGATTCGGCCCGTCCCCAGATCGCCCAGATCAGCGAACTGGGCCTGGTGGAACTCACCCGCAAGCGCCAGGGGCAGAACATCTATGAGCTGTTTGGCCGGGCCTGCCCCAGTTGCGGCGGTCTGGGACATGTGGTGGTGCTGCCTGGACAGGACACCCTCCAGCCCCTGGCCAGCGTCTCCGGCTTGGTTCGCTCGGCCGCCTCGGCCCGTGCTGAAGCTTCAACCCCGGCGGCACTGGAGAGCGGCAGTGGTGGCCGCCGCCGCGGACGTGGTCGCGGTGGCCGCGGCTCCGAGGGCGAGGTTGTGGCGGCCTACGAGGACAGCGTCTCGCTGGTCACCGGCCAGGCTGAGAGTCCTGCTGCCGCTAGCTCGGAAGGCCACAACCGCCGGCCTGAGCCTGAATTGGTCGCTGTGCCGATGGAGCCTGAGCAGGAGTTGGTCTACGGCTGGTTGGGTCTGAACCCAGCGCTGCTCCTGGATCCCGCCCCCAATCCCGACAACCTGTTGGTGCGGGTGGTGCGTCCAGGTCAAGACGCCGAGGCGGTCCTCGAGGAGGCCCGTCAGCAGTTGGCGGCTGCCGGTCCCCGCCGCCGCCGCCGTGGTCGCGGCGGAAGTACTGCCAACAGCAACGGCCATGGCGCGACACCCGCTCCGGTGGCTGTCGCCCAGGCCGAACCCACGGGTGTGGCGATCACACCCCTGCCGACGGTCTCGATTACAGAAGTGGCGATCACTGAGGCCCCGCTGCCGGCGGTGGCGATCGTTGATTCCGCGGCTTCACCCGCTCCCGCAGACGAGGCTCCGGCCCGCGCAGGCCGCACTCGGACGCGCACCCGCAGCAGTGCGGTTGCGGTCACCGAAGAAGCCCCTGTTGCTGCAGCCTCGGTCGTTGCTGTTCCTGTTGTGGAGGAGGTCGACGACAACGGTGAGCCCCGCCGCCGCCGCCGCCGTTCCTCGGCGAGCGACTGAGGCCCAAGCGGGCGATGCGGATCGCTGGGGTCGATGAAGTGGGACGGGGCTGTTGGTTTGGCCCCGTCTTCGCCGGTGCCGTGGTGTTGAGCGATGCAGCCCGGGAGACTCTGGCAGCGGCTGGACTGACCGACAGCAAGGCCCTCTCCGCCAAGCGCCGTTCGCAGCTGGTCCCCTTGATCCTGGAGCAGGCCGAGTCTTGGGCCCTGGGCCAGGCCTCGGCCCAGGAAGTCGATGGCTTCGGGATTCGCAGTGCCACTGAACGGGCCATGCTGCGGGCCCTGCAGCGTCTGGGCTCCCCGGCCCCAGATCACGTCCTGGTGGATGGCAACCTGCCCCTGCGCCTGTGGTCCGGCTCCCAGGAGACCGTCGTGCGCGGGGACAGCGCGCACCTGGAAATTGCGGCGGCCAGCGTCCTGGCCAAGCAGGCGCGGGATGCCCTACTGGTGCGGCTCGCGCAGCGCTATCCCGGCTATGGCTTCGAGCGCCACGCTGGCTATGGAACCGCCCAACACCGTGCCGCCGTCCTCTCCCTTGGGCCAACGCAGCTGCATCGCCGCAGTTTTCTGCGCAAGGTCTTGGCGGCCTAGGCCTCGACGCTGGCGTGCTGCTTGCACCAGCGCTGAAAGTCGTTGATCAGTTGCTGTCCCACCCGGGTTTTGATCCCCAGCAGGATGCCCGCGAGCAGTGAGCGCCCCGTGGCCTCCAGGACTTTGGTGGGGATCAGCTTCAAGAGGCTGGGTTGGCTGACACTGACGGCCAGGCTGGCCTCCCCGACCAACTCACCGCCGCGGGCCTCCAGCCAGGAGCCCAGGCTGAGTTGGAAATCATCGACGACCCCGAGGCCTTCGAGCTGGCAGTCGATGGCTTCCAGTTCGATCCGGTTGGGGCTCCGCCGCGCCACCAGGTCCACCACCGGTTGAATCTGCAGTTGGAAGACCTGCAGCTTGGTCACCGTGTAGCGGTAGCGCCCAGGAGCGATCTTGCTGAGTTGCTGGGCCTCGAGCAGGGCTTCAATCACCTGCTCTTCATCGTCCAGGTAGGCACCCAGACGCTCGGCGTTCTGCTGCACCGGCAACTGCAACGCTTGGCTGGCACTGAAGGCCAGGGGCATCAAAAGGCGGCCGGGGCGGCATGATCCTATCGAGCACGGCCCGATCAGCCCCATGCGCATTGCTTTTCTTGGTCCGGTGGGCACCTATGGGGAGCAGGCGGCCCAGGCCTTCGCCAAGCTCGAGCAGTGGGAGGCGCCTGAACTGCTGCCCCAGACAGGAATTCGTGCGGTGATTCAGGCCCTCGCCGCCGGTCGGGTGGATGCCGCGGTGGTTCCCGTCGAGAACTCCGTCGAGGGCGGTGTCACGGCCTGTTTGGATGCGCTCTGGGAGCACCCAGAACTCGAGATCTCCCGGGCGGTGGTGTTGCCGATTCGCCATGCCCTGGTCGGCAGCGGCAGCGTGGAGGGGGTCAGCGAAGTCCTCTCCCATCCCCAGGCCCTGGCGCAGTGCAGCCTCTGGCTGAGCACCAACCTGCCCAATGCCCTGCAGCTGCCCACGAGCTCGACCGCAGAGGCGGCCCGCATGGTGGCCGGCAGTCACTTCCGTGCGGCCATCGCTTCCCAGCAGGCCGCCAAGGAGCACGGCCTCAAGGAGTTGGCCTATCCCATTAATGATGTGGCGGGCAACTGCACCCGCTTTTTGCTGCTGCGTCAGGGCGAGCGCAACTGGCATGGCGAGCTGGCCAGCTTGGCCTTCTCACTGCAGGCGAACCAACCCGGTGCTCTGCTCAAGGCCCTGGCTTGCTTTGCCCATCGGGACCTGAACATGAGCCGCATTGAGTCCCGCCCCTCCAAGCGGGAGATGGGCGAGTACATCTTTTTTGTGGACCTGGAACTGCCCAGCGGACCCGAACCGCTGCAACAGGCCATGGAGGAGCTCAAGCCCCTATGCGAGCACCTGGCGGTGTTTGGGGCCTATCCGATGACCCAGCTCTAGGCCGCCGGTTTGCGGGTTCGGAAGACACCGAACTGCATCATCCCGGTGGCGAAGCCCCAATGCATCAGCAGCAGGGTGGGTGACTCCCGCAGCCCCATCAGCACAGCCTTGGGACCCAGGCTTAGGACCGCCTTGGGCCTGCGCACCCCTTCGAGGATGGATTCAATCCAGGAGGGCAGGGTCTCGCGACTCCAATCGCCGGTCTCCACGAGGGCGCCGCTGCTCCAGGGGCTTTGCTCGAGGTTGCGGCGGAAACCCGGGATGCTGGCGAATTCCGGGTGGGCCCACTGCACCAGGAGCTGGTGCATCACCCAGCGCTCCTTGCGGTTGAGGGGTTTGACCTCAGGATCGCGGCGGTTCCAGTCGGCCACGGCCAACAGACCACCGGGTTTGAGCACCCGCAGCAGTTCATCGGCGTAGCGCTGCTTATCAGGCATGTGAGGGCCTGCTTCCACGCTCCAGACCGCATCAAAGCTGCCGTTCTCCAGCTGCAGATCGAGGGCATCCATCACCGCGAAGCGGCAGCTCAGGCCCTCGGGGGTGAGCTCCTGCGCCCGTTGAATTTGGCCTGGGCTGATGCTGATGCCGAGCACGTTCAGGCCGTAGTCGCGGGCCAGGATCCGGGCACTGCCACCGATGCCGCAGCCGACATCCAGGACGGTGCTGCCCCGGGGCAGCTGATCCAGCCCGCTCCAACGCGCCAGTTCGTGGACAAAGTCAGCCTTGGCGGCCCGAAAGTCCCGGGCTTCTGGCGGAGAGCCGTAATGCCCGAGGTGGACGTGGTCGCCCCAAAGCCGCTCCAGCAGTTGGTCGTCGGTCCAGCGGTCGTAGGCCTCCGCCACGCTGGCGGTGCTCTCGAAGGCCCGATCGCGCGCTGACCAAATCGCCAGGCCAATGAGTAACAGGACCGCCGCCACGGCGGCCGCCAGCATCAGGCCGCTCGCCCAGGGGCTGAGCAGCGCCAAAACGGCAGGGGTGGGCATCTCAGTCCTCCTCGCTCTCGCCCGTCTTCAGGTCGCGCAGGGTCGACTCCAGGACCGTTCGAGCGGCCAGCTGGCGCCGGGTCTCATCCAGCAGTTCGAATTCCTGCCGCAGCCGCTCTTCGGTGTTCGTGATCTCCAGCAGGGCCTGCTGTTGATCAGCCACGGGACCGCCCAGGTGGGAGCCAATCCAATAGGAGAGCTCCCTGGGCAGGTCCGGAAGGTCGCTGGGGAGGCTGGTGGGTTTTCCCATCAGCTTGCCGGTCAGTTCCACCACGTCCTTGAGGGCACTGCTGACCTCTCCGGAGAGTTCCTGAAGCCCGCTGTGGTCCTCGGGCTGCTCGTCCTCAATCCAGCTCACCAGGCCGACCTTGAAGGGGGCTTCGCGCACCACCTCCAGCAACCTGAAGCGCTGCTGTCCCATCGTGACGATGTAGCTGCGGTCGTCGTCCTGGGTTTGGCACTGCAGGATCTCAGCGCAACAGCCCACGCTGGCCATCGTGCCTTCCTGGGGGTCCCAGCGGACCACCCCAAAGCGCCGGTCACTCTCCAGGACCGTGCGCAGCATCATGCGGTAGCGCGGCTCAAAGATGTGCAACGGCAGCACTTCCTGGGGGAAGAGCACCACATCCGGCAGCGGGAACAGCGGTAGTTCTCTCACGGCCAGTTGCGTCACGTCGTTGCACTTCTGCCTGAGGAGGGCGAATCCTAGGCAGTGATGATTCACTCTCGTGTGGATCGAACACACAAAAAAACCCGCCCTGAGGCGGGTTTTGGGGATCCAGCTGCAAAGCGAGGAATCAGAGCTTGACTTCGATGTCGACGCCGCTGGGCAGGTCGAGCTTCATCAGAGCGTCGATGGTCTTCGCCGAGGGGCTGTAGATATCGATAATCCGGCGGTGGGTGCGGGTCTCGAAGTGCTCACGGGAATCCTTATCCACGTGGGGCGAGCGCAGCACGCAATAGATCTTGCGCTTGGTGGGCAGGGGAATCGGACCGATCGCCGTTGCAGCGGTGTGATCAGCCGTTTCGATGATTTTTTCGCAGGACAGATCCAGCATGCGGCGGTCAAACGCCTTCAGGCGGATGCGGATCTTCTGCTGGGCGATAGCGGTGGACATGGAGTGTCTGACGTCGTTAAGCGTTCAACGGTTCTGGCTTGATCCTTGCGGGACAAGGCACAGGAAGGGAAGCGCTGGGTGCCGGGAACCGGAACAAACCCAAAGCAGCTGGATTGTCGAGGTGCGTGAGAGAGGGGTGGAGACGAGCTCCACCCCTCAACCCTAGATCAGGCGATGATCTTGGAGACCACGCCAGCACCGATGGTGCGGCCGCCTTCGCGGATAGC
>VMBT01001065.1_pt1 | contig 14823 bp, 11 predicted proteins | sample 4404301 | NCBI WGS metagenome assembly VMBT01 (sample SAMN12238535, study PRJNA552566) | marine metagenome | isolation source: Coastal seawater | place: USA: coastal Georgia, Sapelo Island | collected 2008-08/2009-08
CTGATCTTATTGATAATCGCCCTTTTGAAGGCGATCCTGGGCCCGCTTTGGGGAATCCTGATCTTAGCTCTTCTGCTCGTTTTACTAGGAATGCTCCTGGGATTGTGGTAAGCCTCCGGGCTCAATCCTTAGCGCGTTCCACATATTCTCCCGTGCGCGTATCTACTTTGATGCGCTCGCCTTGTTTTACGAACAGTGGAACCTGAACAATGGCTCCTGTTTCAAGCGTGGCAGGCTTTGAAGGATTGTTAGCGGTGTCACCTTTTACTCCGGGCTCGGAGTAAGTGATCTCCAAAACAACATGATTTGGAGCATCTGCCATGATCGGATTGCCTTCGTCGAGATACACCTTTAAGATCATTTCCTCTTTAATGAACTGCAAGGCATCGCCCAGCATCTCCTCATTGAGATTGAATTGTTCGTAGGTGTCCATATCCATGAGGACCAAATTTTCACCTTCCTTGTACAGGTATTGCATGTCTTTTTCCTCAACCCTGACCACATCGATGTTCTCCCCGCTGCGGAAGCGGTGGTCATTGGACTTCCCGGTAACCGCATTCTTCATTTTTACCTGATAGAATGCACCACCTTTACCCGGCATAGTATGTTGATAATCTACAACGCGACAAAGTTGTCCGTTGTGTCTGATGAATATTCCTCTTGAAAGATCTTTGGTTGTACCCATGGTATATAATTGTGCGACAAAAATATAAAATACCATGAGAGCTCGGATCGGATTTGACATTCCGGATTTATACACATAGTCCGAGGAGCCCAAAAAATAAATCTACATTTGTCCTGCAATTGGTTCCCGAAAGGGATGAAAAGGGAATGAGGTAAAAGCCTCAACTGTTCCCGCAGCTGTGAGCTCCAGATTGTGCCTGGTATTCTTTAGTCACTGTTAGTACAACGGGAAGACACCACGAGCCGGAGCGAGTCAGAAGACCTGCCTTTTGCAGCTTTGTATCACTCTTCGGGAAAAAGAGGGATCACATGTTGAACCATAATTATTCCGATCGTCAAAAAACTGTTCGTCATAGCACTGGCTCTGAGGCTATTGTCGTGTCCCACTGTATTCGCTCAATCGGATTCTGCCGTGGTTTTGCCTGAATTCATCTCAACTCAGGAGCGGGTAGACAAGCGGGTTGTGGAGATGGAACGATCACACAGCAATGATCTCAGCGATCAGCTCATGAGTTCGACGTCGCTAGATGTCCGAAGTAACGGTCGAGGCGTTCTCTCTACCGTTTCATTCCGGGGTGGTCGAACCACTCAGACAACTGCGCAATGGATGGGGCTTACCATCGAAAGTCCAACAAATTCAACCGTAGATCTTGCCCTTATTCCGACTTTTTTGTTCGATCAAGCGGAACTCACAGGAAGTAGTACCAATATCATTGGGCCCGGAGCGATCAGCGGTGCTTTATTGATGTCTAACAGAATTCCTAGAGGCAAAAGAACAGGGATCCATGTGCGTTTTGGTTCGTTTCAGAGCGGATTTGTAGGTCTGGATCACGAGACATCCATCGGCCGCAAGTGGAGCATGCGGACTAGGATCTTTGGTGATCATGCATTGAACAACTTCAAATACACGGATTTTGACCAGGAAAAGGTCCGCATTTCGAACCATTTGCGCAACGCAGCAGGAATCATGCAGGAGTTTCATGGCACCCATAAGAACTGGCATGTGACCAGTCGAACCTGGCTGCAGGAATATTACCGACAGATCCCACCAACCATGGTACAAGCAAGATCAGCGAAAGAGCAGATCGACCGCAATCTGCGCACGGCATTGAGGCTAGCATGGAGTAAGAATTCGCGGCTTTTGGACTTCAATTTTGCGTATGGAAGGGAGTTCTTGAATTATTCAGACCCGCTTGCAGATCTTGACGAGGATTACTACACCGATCAAGTGGTCGCTTTGGTGCGATATCATCATCCCTTGACGGACAACACATTACTCACTGTGCAACTCGATGACCGTTTTGCAATCGCAAACGCTTCGGACTACTATAATGATGAGCGCAACGAAATATCTCCCGGAGTGCAGCTCAAGTGGCATCAGAATAGATGGAGTATGTACGCCGGATTGCGCAAGTCATTTTATCTGGCGAATCGATCTCCGCTCTTATTGAACAGCGACCTTTCCTATGCGCACAAACAACAAGCGCTTTTAATTAGCTATAGCAACAACTACAGGTTGCCATCAATGAATGACCTTTTCTGGCGACCCGGGGGCGATCCAACACTGGACCCTGAACAAAGTCATCGAGCAGAGATAGAATGGAAATTCACTCCTGGGAACTGGGCACTTTCATCTACAGTTTTCCTGCATCAAATATTCAATCAGATCAGATGGTTACCTAGTTCAGGTGGTTTGTTCATGGCTATGCAGAGTGATGAGACTGTCTGGAACAGAGGTCTTGAACTTACCGCGAGGGTTACCGACACTATAGGTAAAATATTGATCAAGCCTTCAATTCATGGACAATTGCTTATGTCGTCTTCATCAGAACAAATGAATTCAATATTTAATTATTCTATTTCTGATCAACAAACCTATGTTCCGATATATAGAGTGTCCGGAAAGGTTTTATTACATCATCAAAGTGGATTTCAGGCAAGTGTAGAGCTTATACATGTTGATGAAAGAAGTGTACTTACCGACAGAAGTAGAGTCATAGATGATTATCTGCTAATGAATTGCCATATTAGCTATGCGCTGAGTCGGGGTGTGTTAGTGAGATACGATCTGCAAAATGCCAATAATCAACAGTATTTCAACCAATTATATAGACTTATGCCCGGTGCATTTCATACATTTTCTATCAACTATACAATTCAAAACCATTCGCAATAAACAACCATTAATCGCTATAAAACGCCAAATCTATAAAAAATGAAAAAAGCACAACAATTAGTATTAACTGTTTCAGTTTTCACTTTATTCACCTTTTCGTCCTGTAGCGATGAGCAAACTGATCCACCAGTTCAGTCTTCTGACCATCGTTCTGTACTTCTGACCAATGAAGGTGGATTTCAACAAGGAAATGCCAGTATCAGTCAGTACGTCCCTGCAACAGAGGAGATCACGCACGACGTGTTCATGACTGCAAACAATCGACCTGTTGGAGATGTGCTCATGCCTGTGTCATTTGTGAACGGCGAGATGTGGCTTGTGGTGAATAATAGCGGCAATATCTGGGTGGTTGATAGTACAGATCTCAGTATTAAAGATGAGGTGACCGGATTGGGTTCACCACGATTTGCTGTGAGTTCGAGTGACGAGAGCGTTTACGTTTCCAACCTTTTCGGTGATATATTGGACGTGGTAGATGCGACAGATAAGAACGTCACCGGAAGCATTGACCTCAACGGTTGGTCTGAGCGGATGGTGCTGGTGAATAATGAGATGTGGGTGGCAAATAAATCAACCGAGTATCTATATCAGATCGATGTTAATACTGAAGCTGTATCTGATAGTATCAAGGTGAGAAAGAATGGAGGAACGATTATTCCTGTGGGAACCGGCAATCACGTTTTCTTGCTTTGTGAGGCGGAGTGGGACTTGAGTACCAAGCCATGTATTTACAGAATAGACCTTGGCACTAAAGAGATCATTGACAGCTTGGAATTTGCAGTTGGTCAGAGCGTGACGCATTTGGTGTATGATATACGAAACGATCAACTGTTGTTCGCCAACAGTGGCTTGCACCGCATTGATGCTACGAATCTAGCTGCAAGTACAGGCGCAATCAATGACTTGACCGATGTAGTGGTGTACGCCATCGCAGTTGATCCAGTGAATGGTGACGTTTATGTTTCGGATGCAGGTGATTTTACGGGACGTAGCATGATCCATCGATTGAGTAGTAATGGTAACGAGCTCAGCTCATTTGAAGCAGGGGTGAATTGTAATGGCTTCGTGTTTCGGTAGAATCCGTCGCTGAATTCGTGTAATTTTACCCTTCCTGAAAATGGCAAATAAAAAGAACCAAAAGGGTAAGAAAAGGCGCCCGTCTGCACCGCAGAAGCCTCAGAAACAAGCTACTACGCGTTCCAACGCCACGTTGTATGGTTTAGATGTGAAGAAGCTGATACTGAGCATACTGGCAATCGTTTTCGTGGTGTTTATCCCGACACTGTCAGCTGAATTCATCCACTGGGATGACCCCGAGTACACCTACAATAACCCATTGCTCAAGGATTTCAGTCTGGCTAAGGTATTTTCCACGGAGACCTTTCATAAGGGGAATTATCATCCTCTGACCATCACTTGGTTTTACTTGGAATCCAAGCTTTTTGGTTTCGACACATTTTATTTTCACTTGAATAATCTGGTCATCCATCTATTCAACACCTTCCTGGTATTTGTATTCATTCGGGAGCTGTTGAATCGCAAGGATCTCTTCGTTCCTGCTGTAACTGCGCTCCTCTTTGGCATTCACCCTATGCATGTGGAGTCTGTGGCGTGGGTGAGTGAATTGAAGGACGTGCTCTATGCTTTGTTCTTCCTTGCCGGGTGTTATTTCTACGTCAAGTACGTACGAGTAAAGGATATTAAGTCCTTGGTTATCGTATTTCTTTGTTTCCTGGGTAGTTTATTCAGCAAGGGGCAGGCTGTAGTATTTCCAGTCATTTTGCTGTTGATCGATGTCTATCTGAAAAGAAAGGACTACGGTCGATTGATAGGGGAAAAGCTGCCATTCCTGGCCTTGTCGGTGTACTTCGGACTGCTAGCTATTGACGCACAACGCGCTACGGAGGCGATCAATGCTGACTACCAGGGGTTGGATGTCCTTTTCTACGGGAGCTATGGACTGGTATTCTATATCAAGCAGCTCTTCGTACCGCTCGGATTGAGTGGTGCCCATCCATACCCATTCAATCCTGTGTTCCAGGATATGCCCGGGTCATTCAAGATCATGCCCATAGTGATCTTGGCTTTGGCCATATTGTTGGGGCTTGCAGCCCGAAAGCGTTCCTACATCTGGTTTGGAGTTGGATTCTTCCTGATATCCATATTCATAGTCTTAAAATTGATTCCGGTCGGCGATACGATCGTAGCGGAACGCTACACCTACATCCCATACATAGGACTCTTTTTTGCATTGGCGGTTTGGATCCGAGATGTCATCAACAACAAACAGTATGAATGGGTAAAGTATATAGGAGCCGGTGCACTAGTCGTGTTTGCATTCCTGGCATTCAGCCGTGTTGGTGTTTGGAACAATACCATTTCGTTTTGGGAAGATGTTCAATTGAAATATCCCGACTATTGGAGAGGGTACAACAATGTTGGAGAACACTTTGTGAAGGAAGGGAACTACGAAAAAGCTGCAGAGCTTTTTCAACAAGCCATCGACAATGATGAATATGCTCCTCCGGTTCCTTTCATACAGTTGGGAACCATACAAATGAACAACTTGAATGATGCAGAAGGCGCTGTAAAGACATTTCGGCGTGCAGCAGAATTCCCGAATAAGGGAGACATGATGTATCGCTCAGCGCGCATTAATCTCGCACAGGCTCACATCAAAGCCAAATCTCCCGATGAGGCTGTAAAGGCACTACAAGGATTAGATGGGCTATTCCCCAATGATGGGTTGATCATGAATGTTCGAGGCCGAGCCTACGCTGCTAAAGGTAGCTCAGATTCAGCACTGCTGTATTTCAACAAAGCGATCGAGTTGAACAATACGGATCACACCTTTTACATGCAACGCGGCATACTCTGCACCGATGTGCTGAACCAATATGAAAAGGGTATTCGGGATTTTCGAAGAGTGTTGGAGCTCAATCCGGGATACGATGACGCATCTCTAAATATTGGCGTAGCTAGCTATAAGTCAGGCGACTACCAGGAAGCGATCAGACGATATTCCGAGTATATCAAAGTGAAGCCCAATAACGCTAGAACATATATGCTACGAGCTCTGGCATATGGAGCAGCGAAGGACTATGACAACGCACTCAAGGATGCAGGAATAGCTCAGAGCGGAGGAGTTCGCATGGATCCGAGTCTACTTCAGAGTTGGCAGAGTAAACGATAAGTGCCTCAGAGTCATCGACCAAGGAGGAAACAAATGAGCTATTTCCGCGATTCTGTTGATACAGATGCTACTTTTGCATCTCGCTGATGGAGCAGATCAAACTGATATTCGGTCTTACCAAGCCTTATGCAGGCAGACGTTGGCAGTATTTGCTCTTCAATATTCTCGCGGCTTTATTCTCTGTATTTTCCATAGGATTCCTCATTCCGTTTCTGGAAGTGATCTTCTCAAGTGATGAGTTGGTCAAACCTGTGGCAGTGGAATTCTCATGGAACGCGGAGCAATTGATGCTCTACCTGGATTATCAACTGAAGGACTTCATCTATACGAGAGGTCCGCTCAGGAGTTTGTACTTCTTCAGCATGGCCATCGTTGGCATGTTCCTTCTCAAGAATTTGTTCAACTACCTGTCTTTCTTCAACATGGCGTTCGTCCGCAGCGGAGTAGTGCGGGATCTGAGACGCAAGGTCTATCGTAAGATTGTAATGCTCCCTGTGTCCTTTTACAGCGAAGAGCGCAAAGGTGATATCATTTCCAAAGCCAATAACGACGTAAAGGAAGTGGAATGGGGTGTGGTAGGAAGTGTCGAGATGCTGCTGAAGCATCCATTCTATATCATCAGTTATCTGGTGAGTTTATTCCTGCTCAGCTGGCAAATGACCTTGTTCGCTATGTTGATCCTACCTGTCAGCGGATATATCATTTCGCGCTTGGGAAAAAGGTTGAAGTCAACCGCGAAGAGCTCACAGGAAAAGCTCGGCGAGGTTTTGAATGTGATCGAAGAGACCTTGTCGGGACTGAAGGTGATCAAGGCCTTTAATGCGGAAAGACGTGTGAATGATGGCTTCGACAAGAAGAATGATGAGCATTTCAGATTGATGGTGAAGCTCCATCGAAAAGAATTGGCAGCTTCTCCACTAAGTGAATTCCTTGCATCGGTAGTCGTGGCAGCGATCCTGCTCTTTGGTGGCCGATTGGTCCTCAGTGAAAGCGTAGCATTGGATGGAAAGTATTTCGTCGGGTATATCATCCTTTTCTCCCAATTGATCACACCAGCCAAGGCCTTAACAGAAGCATTCTTCCGGGTACAAAAAGCCAGCGCCTCATTGAGTAGGCTGGGAGAGGTGTTAGACGCGGATGTCAAGATATTCGAACCGGATACTCCAAAACATTTGGATACCTTCCAACAAGGTGTAGAATACAAGGATGTGTCATTTGCCTATGGCGAGGACCCTGTTCTCAAAGAGGTGAACTTTTCCATACCCAAAGGGAAGACAGTTGCGCTCGTTGGAAGCTCAGGTGGAGGTAAGTCCACCATCGCCGACTTGTTGCCGCGTTTTCACGACGTCCGATCGGGTTCAATTATCCTGGACGGAGTCGATATACGAGAATTACCGATCGCTGAGCTCCGACAATTCATGGGAATAGTGAATCAGGAGCCGGTGCTGTTCAACGACAGTATTCGAGATAATATCAGACTCGGGCGACCGGATGCTTCCGATGAGGAAGTGGAGCAGGCTTGCCGGATCGCTAATGCGTGGGATTTCATCGCAGCCCTGGATTCTGGTTTAGACACGAACATCGGAGATCGAGGAAGCAAGTTGAGTGGAGGTCAGAGACAGCGGATAGCTATTGCACGAGCCGTCCTGAATAACCCGTCCATTCTCATACTTGATGAAGCGACATCTGCTTTAGATACCGAGTCCGAAACCCTGGTCCAGAAGGCGCTGGAGAAATTGATGCAAGGTCGAACGGTCCTGGTCATCGCACACCGACTGTCCACTATTCAACATGCGGATGAGATCCTGGTCATCGACAAAGGACGGATCGCTGAACGTGGAAGTCATGAGGAACTTGTAGCGAAAGACGGCATCTACCGCAAACTCTACGAATTGCAGTCCTTTTAGCGGAATGCTGCCCGTCTCAAACGGTCGTTGATCGCAGGACCTAGCCCTGTTTCGGGTGCCTTCTGACAAATGATCTTCTCGATCCCTTCAGAATCGGCCAATCTCAATGCTGCAAATAGATTCCGAGCTGCTTCAGAAACGTCCCCATTCTCCGAAAGATCCAGTTTGAGATTCACACCTTTCAACTCCGGGAGTTTCATTCCAATCACGGCTGTTTTAGCTAGATCGGAACCTTTCACCGCTTCTTCCACGTCATCAACGAGCAAGAGAGGAGTCTGTGTGGCGTAATGTCGATCTAATTGACCGGGAGCCCTTGGGTTCGCGTTGGAATTGATCTCCAATTCAATATTGGGTTCCACCTTTCGCAGTTCGTCGAGGGACAATCCACCGAGTCTAAGCACCTTGATGCCTCCTTGATCGGATCGCATGATAGTCGACTCAATACCGACTTTTGCCGGTCCGCCATCAAGGATATAGCTGACCTTATCGCCCAATTGGTCTTCCACGTGCTGCGCGGTGGTTGGACTAACATAAGTGAACGGGTTAGCACTGGGCGCGGCCAAAGGGAAGTCGATCTCCGATAGCAACTCCTGCGTGAGGGGATGATCGGGCATGCGCAAACCGACAGTGGTCAGGCCGGAGCAAACGATATCGGGAATAAACGGAGGTTTGTCAATGATCACCGTGAGTGGACCGGGCCAGAATGTATTCATGAGGGTTCGAGCCTCATCGTGGATATACTCTTCGAACATCGGCAGTTGCCGCTGTCCGATATGTACGATCAACGGATCGAAGTGGGGTCGATTCTTGGCTTCGAAGATCTGCAGCACTGCCTCGTCATTGAGCGCATTGGCTGCAAGTCCGTACACGGTCTCAGTAGGAATGGCGACCAATTCCCCCGCACGGAGATGATCCACCGCCGGAGAAATATCGCTTCCTATCATGAATCCTTTTTCTGACGTTTCAAGCCGTACTTCTCGATCTTATTGTACAAGTGGCTCCGCTGGATATCAATCTCAGACGCTGTCTTTGCCACATTCCAATTATTCGATTTCAGCTTTGAATCGATGAATATCTTCTCGGCGTAATCCTTGAAATCCTGGAAGCGATCGAATTGCTCCACGATGTCCAGTGAGTTCGTACGACGACTCATCGCATTGGAGAAGTTGTTCACGTCTTCTGCCGTGATCTTGTCGTCACAAAGGATGATCAACCGCTCGATCACGTTTCGCAATTCCCGGATGTTTCCACTCCAGTTGATCTTCTTCAACTCTTGTAAAGCTCCAGGAGTCAATGACTTACGCATATTTCCTTGCTCCTCGCAGATCTCCTGAAGGAAACGCTCAGCCAGCAATGGGATGTCGTCACTTCGCTCGTTCAAGGTCGGAACGTGAATGAGGATCACACTGATCCTGTGGTAGAGATCTTCCCGGAAGTTTCCTTCTTCGATCTCTTTACGGAGGTCTTTATTGGTGGCAGCGATGATACGCACATCTACTTCGATGTCCTTGTCGCCACCGACACGCGTAATGCGATTCTCTTGTAAAGCACGGAGCACCTTAGCCTGAGCACTCAGACTCATGTCGCCGATCTCGTCGAGGAAGAGCGTTCCTTTATTGGCTTTCTCAAATTTTCCGATTCGCTGTTTGTGTGCAGAGGTGAACGATCCTTTCTCGTGACCGAACAGTTCACTTTCGATCAGCTCTGAAGGTATCGCTGCGCAGTTCACTTCTACAAATGGATCCCCGGCGCGATTGCTGCGTTCATGTAACCATCTTGCTACCAGCTCTTTACCTGTTCCGTTCTCACCGGTGATCAAGACTCTCGCATCGGTAGGTGCTACCTTTTCAATCGTCTTTTTGATCTTTTTCACGCTTGGTGATTCGCCGACTATCTCACGGGTCTTGGTGATCTTCCGCTTCAGTACTTTGGTCTCAATGACTAAACTGTTCTTTTCAGTCGCGTTGCGAACGGTGATCAGGAGTTTGTTGAGATCCGGAGGTTTACTGATGAAATCGTAAGCTCCTTTGCGCGTGGCTTCCAGAGCAGTTTCAATGGTACCATGACCCGAGATCATGATGAATGGAAGATCGGGAACGGTTTCTTTGGATTGTTCCAACAGTTCCAGGCCATCCAGACCGGGCATTTTGATATCACAAAGCACAACGTCGTAGTTGAACTTCTTGATCATTTTGAGTGCCTCTTTACCATCGGCAGCTTCCTCTACTTCATACGATTCGTATTCAAGGATCTCCCGGAGGGTTTCCCGGATGCTTTCTTCGTCGTCTACAATAAGAATTCTAGCCATGTTCAGCTTTGGTGTTTTTGGTTTAAAAAAGGACAAACCTATAAGCCGGGTTCTGTACCTGGGCAAAACTCAGGTGCCTGTCATTTATCTGGGACAGATGTCACCATCTGCCTCGATCGATCTACCCACCGTTTGCTGCCGAAGCAGCAGGAGCGAGCAACTCCATGAACGGTTTACTTGACCTTTCAACGCACAAGGCTTGTACCATCCCTCGGTCGCCCGAAAGATGCGTGAGCTTTTACCTCACGTTTTCACCCTTATCACAACGAGTGTGACGGTTATTTTCTGCTACGCTAGCTGTCATCGACGGATCGATGCCTTCCCGTTAGGAAGTGTGCTGCTCTTCGTTGCCCGGACTTTCCTCCCTCACGAGTGAAGGCGACAAGCCGGTTTGTCCGAGACAAATGTAAATGAAAAATGTATATAAAAAACTACGTTTTTAATGCAATATTAATGCGGTATAAACGACAAAATGATCGCTGTAGCCTCCGAGGTATTTTCGACCTCCATAAGTCCTCAAAGGGTATCCATAGTAGTCAGGATCCACTTGCTTGAGCCAGTCTTCGCTTTTGATCCCTGTCTTGTCCGGGTCGACCTCCAGACCTCGACCATCGAACAGGACCCCGTTCACCATGATCTGGTCCAGCATATTCCAATTGCCACGGTAGCAATAGCTTCCGAGACCATCCTTATCCATCTGGCCCATGAGATTGTACAAATGCCCTGATTGTGGCGATGAAGTTGCACCCAGATGTTGGGCGATGCTGTTGTCTATAGGTTCGTCATTGAAATCACCCATGGTAACGATAGCGGCATTTGGGAGTTGGGCTTCCATTCGAGCGACTAACGCACGAAGTGTTTTAGCAGCCTGAGCTCGTTTAGGGTCAGATTCGAGTTGCCCGCCTCCACGACTCGGCCAATGATTCACCAAGACGATGAGTGTGTCACCATTTTCCAAAACACCTTTTGACCAAAGGATATCTCTGGTCTTGTCATCATACATCTCCAGATCGATCTTCTCTACGCCACTCTCATAGGGTTTGAAGAATTCTTCTCGGTACAGGATGGCATTATCAATTCCACGCTCGTCATCGCTCTCTATATGGACGATGGAGTAATTCTCATCTTTGAGCAGATCTTGCTTCACAAGGTCTTGCAGGACAAGAAGATTCTCCACTTCGCACAGTCCCAGAATGGCAGGTGCCTGACCATCCGCCATTTCATTGATCACTTTGCTCAGGTTGACTAGCTTGGTTTTGTACCGTTCAGCAGTCCATTGAACCGGTCCTTCCGGAGTGAAGTAATCATCGTTTTTATATGGATCATCAAGTGTATCGAACAGGTTCTCAACGTTGTAAAAACCAACGTACATCATGCGAGGAACGCTGCATTGACTGGCGAACATCGTCCAGACCAATAGCGCAATAAAAGGCAGAGGAAGCAGGTTGCGGCAACTCATTGGGCGAATTTAAATCAAAGAAATCATCCCACCACCTGCATCACTTTTAACAGATTGTGTATTTCTTAGGCGACCCGACAGCCATTGTACGTTGATTAAACCGATAGTTTTGCCATATGACTTTGATCAAATCCATATCCGGCTTTCGCGGGACCATAGGTGGCGAACCCGGAAATAATCTGACTCCCGTTGATGCCGTTGAGCTCAGTGCAGCTTACGGAATGTGGCTTTTGGAGCAGAATAAAGGCAAAAAAGTAGTACTAGGTCGCGATGCACGGCTGTCAGGAAAGATGATCTCATCCATCGTGGCAAATACGCTGGTAGGTCTGGGATTTGAGATTTTGGATCTGGGCTTGAGCACTACACCTACAGTTGAAGTGGCAGTTCCTGAGTTAGGAGCTGCGGGAGGGATCATTCTCACGGCAAGTCATAATCCCAAGCAATGGAATGCACTGAAACTTCTGAATGAAAAAGGGGAGTTCATATCCGCTGCACAAGGAAAGCAGTTGCTGGAAAAGATCGAAAAGAAGGAATTGCGCTTTGCTGAAGTGGACGACCTGGGTGTCTATCACAAGGCAAAAGGCTGGATCGATAAACATATCGATATGATCATGACACGTCCGGAGGTGAATGCCGACTTGGTCAAAAAGGCCGGACTAAAAGTAGTAGTAGATGCAGTGAACAGCACAGGAGGATTGGCCATTCCGCCGCTTCTGAAGAGATTGGGAATCGAGGACGCGGAGCTCATGTACTGTGATCCAACGGGCCATTTCCCGCATAACCCGGAGCCACTGGCAGAGAACCTCACAGAGATCTCCGCTAAAGTCCGTGCACTGGGCGCTGATCTCGGCATTGTTGTGGATCCCGATGTGGATCGCCTGTGCTTTGTGATGGAGAACGGAGAGATGTTTGGGGAGGAATATACGCTCGTGGCTGTGTCTGACTATCTGCTTGGCTTGAAAAATGGAAATGCAGTGTCGAATCTGTCCTCGACCCGAGCGTTACGTGATGTGTGCGAGAAGCATAACGGACGATACAGTGCCAGTGCAGTAGGAGAGGTGAACGTGGTCGACAAGATGAAAGAGGTTAATGCGGTGATCGGAGGAGAAGGAAACGGTGGGATCATTTGGCCTGAATTGCATTATGGTCGTGATGCCTTGGCGGGAATCGCTTTGTTCCTGACTTTCTTGGCCAAGGAGGAGTGCAGCATGACCGAGTTGAAAGCCAGATACCCTCAGTATTACATGTCGAAGAAGAAGTTGCAATTGACCGACGAATTGGATCTCGACTCGGTCTATGCGAAAGTGGCGGGTCATTTTGCCAAGGAAGCTCAAAGTCGTATTGACGGTTTGAAAGTGGATCTTGCTGATTCGTGGGTGCATTTGCGTCCATCCAATACCGAACCCATCGTACGGGTATATAGTGAAGCGTTGAGTCAGGAAGCAGCTGATAAGCTGGCCGATGATGTGATTGCCTTGGCTTCGGGTAACTAGTAATTATTCCTCCTCGAGGAATTCGTCGGTAAAATGACGATCTCCCTTTTCCTGAGAAAATTTCTGCGCATTGAAGGTCTTCGACTCACCTCGGGGTATGGATAGACTCTGCCATTCGGCTCCTTTCAACATACGTGCGAGCAACACCATTTGCCCGATATGATAGGCGTAGTGAGCCAGTTGCCGGTTGACCGCTTCCAGAATGCTGTGTCCTTGATTCCGTATGTAGACCCGCGTGTCGAAATTTTCTTTGTTCACAGAATCCAAGGCTTCGAAAAGGACATTCCATCCTTCATTCCAGGCTCGGTCGATATCTGATCGTGTCTTGAAAGCATTTTCAAATTCCGCATCGCGCTCCCGCCAGGCCTTTTCTCCGTCGCTGGTGAGAAAATCGGTCCATCGGGAGAGCATATTCCCTCGAAGGTGATTGACGATGATCGCAATGGAATTACCATCTTCATGCGGAACATCGAAAAGTTGCTCGTCGTTAAGTTGATCCATGGCCTTCTCACCGAGCATTTTGTAATACTCAAATTGCTTGGTGGTACTTTTCAGGAAGTTCTCTGCGAAGTGGCTGTTACACGCCATTACTTCACTTTGAAGCTATTCAGGATGCTGTTTCCTGTCTTCTCGAAATCTGCAAATGACTTTGTTTCCGCACTGAACGTGAGCACATATCCCATGCCGTTTTTCAAGTAAAAATGTTGAAGGAATCTCAGATTATAAGTGCCTTGCTTGCCAGTGTATTCAAAGAAGTGGTATTCCATACCGTCCTTTTGACGGCGTACGCTTTGAATGACTTTTGCCTCCGTGATCAGAGTCGCTATTTGCTCTTCGCTGAGCTTGACGATATCGTCCATGGTCATGTTGTACTCACTCATGTCTGTCATGAGCAGATTGACATTTTCCCTGAACACGTCCACGGGATTGTTCAGTGGTGAGAACAAGATGAATTCCGTATTCATGGTTCTGCTCTGATCAAGAGTCCAGTCAGATGGGAATGTGATGGCGAAGTTCTCCGTTTCGTGCTTTTGTTGCGTGATTTCCGGTGCATCCTGAGCAAAGACAAACTGGAATGCGAGGAATCCGACGAGTAGTATGGTCAATTTTTTCATGGTAGGTTGAATTTCAATTTTAAGTTCGAAAGATAATCCATTGCATGCGGTATTCGGCTACCGTACCAACTGAAACTTTCACCGTCCACTAGTACAATTTCCGGACCGGAAATGTGTGATCGTAGTTCTTCCGCGTGTTCTTCTTTGAATGGAAAAGGCTCTGAAGAAAGAAGTATAAGGTCAGGCTTTAGATCAGCGATGGAGTTATCGTTCACTTCCGGATACCTGCTGTTCTCTTCGAGGATCGAATTTTCCCATCCCATCAGTTCGATCATGCTGTTGATGAAAGTATTCCTGCCTGCAGCCATAAACGGCTCCCGCCAAATGAGGTATAGCACTTTCTTTTTACTCCCCGTAGTTGCGAACAAGCGTTCCTTGCTCTTCTCGATCTGATCCAGAAGTAGTGCAGACTCGCCCTGTTTACCGAGCATTAGGCCAAATGAGTGGATCATGGACAAGGCATCATCAAGACCGTAGATATCGCTCAT
>VMBT01001068.1_pt1 | contig 14795 bp, 22 predicted proteins | sample 4404301 | NCBI WGS metagenome assembly VMBT01 (sample SAMN12238535, study PRJNA552566) | marine metagenome | isolation source: Coastal seawater | place: USA: coastal Georgia, Sapelo Island | collected 2008-08/2009-08
CTAATAGACCAACACATCGGTTCAGCCACTTACATAGAGACTATGCGCGATGAATTCATTAATTCATCATTTTAAAATACACGACATGTACGATGATTTATTTTTAATCTCACTTAGCGAAAGCTATAGATTATAATTTGAAAAATTTATTGTTCACATTCAATATCTATTTGCAATTCATCTGGTAATCCTTTCCACCAATTCAAATTGTTATCAGACATTATACTAAAAGATGAAAACTTGCTATTAGATCTGCTTGTGAATTAAAAAAAAGTCAAATTAAAAAAATAATGACAAGAATTAGAGATTAATATTTTAAATTTTTAATCAGTTTGTATGGTATCTATTAATCCAATTGATGTTTTGATGTGGACATTTCGACGCAGTGAAAAAGACACCGTAAAACTATATGATTCACTATCTCCAGTAATGCAAACTGCAACTGGTGGTAATATGCTAAATTTTGGTTACTGGAATGAAAAATACAACTCTCCATTGTTGGCACAAGAAAACATGTGTAATGAATTTGGAAGATTCTCTAACCTTGAAAACGATTTACTAATTTTGGATGTTGGCAGTGGTTTATCTGCACCATCAAAATTCTGGCAAAGTCAATTCCCAAAATCTCATTTTGTAGATATTAACATTAATCTAAAACAACTAGTATTTGGAAAATCTAAACATTTTGAATCACTCAACGCAACCTCAACTTTACTTCCAATAAAATCTAATTCAATAGATCGTGTAATGGCTCTGGAATCTGCTCAACATTTCAAACCTTTGGACTTGTTTTTATCAGAATCAAAAAGAATCCTCAAAAATGATGGAATTTTGACCATGGCTATTCCTGTGACTGTTGGAAATCCCTCTCTACGAGACTTAGGAATGATAAAATTTACCTGGTCATCTGAACACTATTCGATAGACACTGTTTGTCAAAAACTGATTTCTTCAGGATTTTCAATAATCTCAAACATACAGATTGGCGATAACGTATATTCTCCATTAACTGATTATTATTTGGAAAATCGAGTAAATCTTAAAAAATCTATTCTTAGCAAATACTCCTCTTTTGTTGAAAAAATTCTCTACAAATCACTAGTAAAAATGAAAGAATCATCAGAAAACAAGTTCATAGAATATTTGTTTTTAAAATGTGTCGTTGAAAAGTAGAGAAATTGATTACTCTAGGTTTTTATTTTTGATTTATGGTAATAATTTATGACAAGTGAAGATATCACTGTAAAACTCTACAGTAGTAAATGTGATGAATTACTCAAAGAGGGTGAAATTCGATTCGCAGGAATTGTTGATAAGGATGGTAAATTAATTGCAGGTGGATTTAAACAAGGATTAACTCCTCATGAAGGCGATGAAACACGACTAAATGCATTTTTAGAATTTGTCTCAAAGGCATCTATCAGAAAAGAATATGATGAAAGTTTAGGACCAATCAACTACCTAGCAGCAAGAAGAGATAAAGCAGTTTTAGTTAGTTTCCCATTTCCAATTACACAAATCTTGTTATTGATTTCAGCGGAACCTTCTGCAAATATTGAAAATTTGGCAAAAAAAGTCGTAGAAATTTTCACCGATGTTAGTTAGGAAACACAAAAACAAATACTATTAATTTAATATTTTTTATTACAAATTATGAAAGCTACTTTTGCAGCTGGTTGTTTTTGGCATGTTGAAGATTTACTTAGTAAAACAAAAGGTGTAAAATCAACACAAGTTGGATATATTGGAGGAAATATTCCTGACCCAACATATGAAGAAGTATGTACTGATAGAACTGGTCATGCTGAAGCAGTTGAAGTTGAATTTGAACCATCAGAGATTTCATTTGATGAATTACTAGAAATTTTCTGGAACAATCATAATCCTACCACTCTCAATCGACAGGGACCTGATGTTGGAATTCAATATCGTTCAGCAATTTTCTATCATGATGAGTCACAAAAAGAATCTGCTGAAAAATCAAAAAATAATTTATCTCAGTCTGGAAAATACTCTAATCCTATTGTGACTGAGATTGTTCCTGCACCAAAATTCTATCGTGCAGAAGAGTATCATCAAAAATATTTCAAAAAACACGGATTTTGATTTTATTTCACAATCAATACTGGAATCTTGGATGCATGTACAACATAATTTGATACACTTCCAAAAAACATTTCTTTTGCAGAACTTCTTCCTCTAGAACCAATTACAATTACGTCGAATTTGTCTTTACCATGAGCCAATTTTACAATATTATATCCTGTATCTCCTTTCATTAATCTCTCTTTGAAAACAATACCGTTTTTTGCACAAGTTGTTTTTGCATCATCCATAATTTTTTTAATTTCTTTATTGTGAGCAGGTTCTACAGTTCCTACTCCTTTAAACTCTGAATGTGAGCCTGTACTAAGAGAATAAACTCCTGTGATGATCCCCTCTGAGTGTCGAGCCAAAGAGATTGCATATTCTAATCCTCTCAAAGAATTCTTTGATCCATCCAATGGAACTAATATCTTGGAAATTTTTCTGTTTATCACTACTTTGATTGAAAATTGGCTCTAAAAAGCATTTGTAAAAATTGTTACTAGATCGCTTAGAAAATCAATATTTATCTACTAAAGTTTGGAGCCCAATTTAATGAATGAAAAATTTGTGGAAGTGGATTCAAATAGAATCAGGTACATTGAATCAGGTGATTCGCAAAACGTTTTGGTACTAATTCACGGGTTAGGTGCATCTGCTGAAAGATGGGAGAAGGTTTTGCCTTTTTTTAACAAAAATTTTAGAGTCATAATTCCTGATCTTATTGGATTTGGATTAAGTGATAAACCTGTTATTGATTATACTGTTGATTTTTTTGTTTCATTTCTAGAGAAATTTCTAAAATCTTTGAACATAAAATCCACATATCTTATTGGCTCTTCTTTAGGGGGGCAAATCTGTGCTGAATTCACTGCATCCCATCCAAATTTTATTAAGAAATTAGTTCTTGTTTCTCCTTCAGGAATGATGAAGCAATCTACTCCTGCCTTAGATGCGTATATCATGGCTGCAATGTATCCAAATTTTTCAAATGCAAAAAATGCATTTGAAATGATGGAATCTTCTGGTGATGAAGCTGACGAAAATATTGTTAATGGATTTATTGAGAGAATGAAATTGCCCAATGCTAAACTTGCGTTTATGTCAACAATTTTGGGATTAAAAAATGCAGAAATTATTTCTAGAAAATTGGAACAAATTCACACTGAAACAATGCTAATTTGGGGAACTAACGATCCTGTAATCCCAATAAATTATTCTGATGAATTCATCGCATCCATCAAGGACTGCAGATTTTTTAGAATTGACAATTGTGGACATACTCCTTACGTTCAATATCCTGAAATTTTTGCAAAAAAGGTACTTGATTTTTTAGATGTTGGTAGGCAGATTTAAATACCTATAATATGTTATAATTACCAATGAGTGGTAATCTAAACCAATATGATCCAACAGAGATGTTTAAACAATGGATTCAGAAAAGTGGTCAAGCACAAACTGAATTTATGAAGAATTTTGGTGCATTAATGGGTAATCAAAATTCAAACACATTCAACCCTGTTGAAACTCTGAAAAAAGTCTCAGATACAACTAGACAAGCACAAAATGATTTGATGCAAAATATGAATAATTTACAAAATAAGAGTCTGGATACCATGTTCAACATTGGACAAATGCTTCCATCTTTCATGAATTGGGGTGCATACAAAACAACAATTAGTAGCAATGGTAGAATTTCTATTCCTGAAGCAGAAAGAAATGCATTAGGAATCGGTGAAGGTGATTTAGTCCAGGTGATTATTCTTCCAATAGCAAAGAAATCAAAAGCTAGGGAGGTGAAAGAATGAGTAAGAACGAACAAACCACATCCAGTAAAGATCTATTTTCTGTATATCATCAAAATCTAGATAAATTCTTCAATGGTATTAGAACATCAGTTCCACAATATCATCAAGCAATTACTAATGTACAACAAGAATATTTACAAGCCTTTGAAAATGTTGCAGATTCAACATTAACTTTGCAAAAAGAATTTGCAAAGAAAGCAGGTATTGCATCAAATATTCCTGAAGCATCAATTAAAGTAATGCAAGATACAGCTGAAGAAATTACAAAAGCAGCTTCAATTCAAAACCAAATTACATTGGCAACAATTGATGCTACACAACAAAATATCAAGACTTTCAATGATAATGCAAAATCATTTGCAGAATTAAACAGAAATATTCTTGAATCTTGGATTTCAGCATTCACCACTAAAAATAACTAGTGGAAATTCAATTTTTATATTCTTTTTATTTTTCAGATCTTTCTGAGAGCCATTGACCTAACTCTGGTAATACTTTCTTTTGAGATAATGAACTAGCAATCATTCCAACGTGTCCTGTAGGATACATTCTAAGTGTTTTATCCTCACTGCCTACTGCATAATGCAAGGGCATGCTGCATTCTGGAGATACTAGATGGTCTCCAACTGCGACCTGAGTAAATAATGGCATATCAATTTTTTTCAAATCTACTAATTGCCCCTCAATGAACATTTTATTTTGTATGAGAAGATTATCTTGATAGATGTCTTTTATCCATTGTCTAAATAATTCTCCTGGAATTGGAGGTGTATCACCAAGCCATTTTTCAACTCTCAAGAAACTATCTACAAATTTACTATTCTCGATATTTTTGAAAAAATTGACGTATTTTTCGATTCCTTGTTCAAATGGTTTTAACACTGAAAAGCAATAATACATGAATTCTGGAGGCATATTTCCAATAATTTCAACCATTTTATCCACATCAACGTGTTTTGCCAAATTGCTTACTACTGTTGTATCTCTCCAACCATCAATTACTGGAGCGGTTGCAACAAAATTCTTTACACTCTCAGGATGCAGTGATGCATATGCTGTTGCAATAGTAGCTCCTGTACAATATCCCTGTAAAGAAATCTTTTCTACTGATGATTCGTCTTTTAGATGCTCAACATAAGTATCAAGATAATTATTCACATAATCATCAAAATCAAGATATTTGTCCATACTTGTTGGTGTTCCCCAATCCAGCATATACACATCAAATCCCTGTTCCAGTAGATTTCTTACCCAACTTTTTTCTGGATGAATGTCCAAAATGTGATATCTGTTAATAATTGCATATGAAATTAACAATGGAGTTTTGAATGGTTTTTCAACTATTGGTTTGTAATGCAATAATCTCGTTTTGTCAATTTGATGGACAACATCATGGGCAGTCACTTCCAAATTAATTTCATCTGGAGCAGCAACAAGTTTTGGGGCTTCTAAAACATTTTTGCTAAATTTCATTATCTCTTCAATGATTTTAGGATCTAACTTTGTTTCACTATGCAATTTTTACACGCTCCCTTTTCTTTAACTCAAGTTCTAATTTTGCTACTCGTTTTTTGAGACTGTGAATTTCTTTGTAAGCTTCATCAATTTCCTCTTTACTTGGTAAATTCACTGATTGTAAAACTACATTTGCAATGTTATTCCAATGTTTGGTTAGTTCTAATTCTTGTGAAACTAGTTTTCCATAATTCTCACCAAATTTCTCAGAATCAAATAATTCGGTAAAATCATTATCAAAGACATCAATCCATATTCTTTTGAATGCTTCAATTTGTTCAATATCATTAGGGATTTCGGGTGCTTTGAGGTTAACTTTCTTTTGTGCATCTACCCATGTATCTCCAAGTTGTCTATAATATTCTGATAAAACTTTGTTAAATTCCAATAAATTTTGATTAATCTCTATTAGTTCTGTTGAAATCTTTTTTGAATTTGCTGCAAATGCCCTCATTGGTCCAATTGATGTAAGTGATTGAGGTTTACTATTCATCAAATGTATGATATCTGTCCAGAAAAGCGATAGGTGTTTGTAGTAGTCAGTCATCTCTTTACTGTTGTCAGTCTGCATAGAATCCTATTGCAATAGATCTTTAAAAATACATTTCTTTGAGTAAACCTGACAAAACTACTTAATTCTGAACTAAAAATTCGATTTATGCCTCATGAAATCATTTCTTGGAAACAAATTGAATCAGATATTAATTCTCTAGCACAAAAACTAGAAAATAGTAGTTTTTCATCAATTTATACAATTTCTAGAGGCGGATTGATTCCTTCTAGGTTACTTGCTGATTTACTAGGAATAAAAAAAATTTTTGTTGATTCTTCTACCATTCCATCAGACTCTTTGATTGTTGATGACATTTTTGATTCAGGAAAGACATTTGAAAAAATTTCAACTCTTATTGATAGTGATGATTTTACTTTTGCAACAATTTATGCTAGACATCAAAAAAACTTTCCAAAACAACTTCTTTTTGGAAAACTAGTAACTAGTGATGACTATCTAGTATTTCCTTGGGATAAGATTGAATTTTTTGATAGTGAAAAACTTAATCTTCGTTAATCATTTTGCGCAATCCTGCACATCTATTTCTGATTGTTACTTCTGTAACTCCTGAAGCAATTGAAATGTCTTTTTGAGATTTGACTTCTCCAGTACTAATACATGCCAAATATAGTGCTGCAGCTGCAATACCCATTGGGTCTTTTCCAGCAACTACTCCCAATTCTTTTGCTTGATTCAAAATTTCTATTGCCTTTCTTTTACTTTTTTCACTCAATCCAGCAATACTGGCAATACGTGAAACACCTTTGACAGGATCAACTACTGGCATCTTTAACTCTAATTCACGAAAGATCAATCTGTAACATCTTGCAACATCCTTTCTTCTAATGTTGATTCCTTTAGCAACATCATCTAATGTCCTTGGCGTTTCAGTATTTCTACATGATGCATAAAGACAAGCTGCAACTAAACCTTGAATTGAACGACCACGAACAAGTTTTTTCTCCATTGCTTTTCTGTAAATGTATGCAGCCTTTTCAATAACTGCATCAGTTAATGCCAATTTGTCTTTTAATTTATCCATCTCATTGAGTGCTTGTCTGAGATTTCTGTCTGCTGATGAATGTGCTTGGCTTCTACTGTCCCAAGTTCTTAATCGTTCAATTGAACTTTTCACACTTGCAGATAATGGTTTTCCAGTAGAATCTTTGTTAACTGCTCCAATAACTGTGGATAACCCCATATCGTGCATGGTTAATGAAGTACCTGCACCAGTTCTGGCTTTGTTTCCCTCATCATTTGAAAATGATCTCCATTCTGCACCTGTATCTGCAATTTTGTCTGTAACAACAAATCCGCATTTTCCACAAAATAATTCACCCGTATTGTCATCTGTGATCATTTTTTTGTCTCCACAGGCAGGGCATTTAGGACCAGATAATGAAGAATTCTTTAACACAACTAATTTTTATAATGTCCCTTTATTACCGTTTTACTTATTTTCTTATGGTTAATCAGGTGTAGCTAAAGCTAACTTTTCATTCTATGTTTTTAGAATTACTAACTTAGAATGCAATAGGCGTACGATGGTGAGTACGATGGATACATTATGTTTGTTTTTTCTTCAACATGCTTTAATCCAATTGAATGACCTAATTCATGCGTCATGATTGTTTCAACACTATTAACATCATACAATTGAAAACTTCCATCACAATTATAATCGCCTAAGGTAACTTCTACAACTCCCTTACCAAGATGAGCATGTCCTAATACCCCTTCACCTATGTCTCTTACCACCCAAGTAACCCAAACGTTTGCTTCATGTTTTTTGTCGGTCACTTCAAATTTTATTTTTGCTTTTTGATTATTTGTAGATAAACTTTGATTTTCCCAAAATTCAAATGAATTGACAAGTGTTGACACATGATCCAATGGCAAACCTGGAGGTTGTTCATTGATGTACACCTTGTAATAAATTACATATTCTTCATCAATAATCTCATAGGTTGGATCAGGAAAACTCGTTGAAGCTTTTTGTACTTCTGCTTCGTAATTCCATTTAACATAATCTCTTAGGAATTTTTTAATTACATCTAAACTTGGATTTGGAAATTCAATATATCGTATCTCTTTAGAAATATTATTTTCAATATTCCTCAAATATCTACCAAATTGATAATATTCATCATCTATTTCTTTTTGTGATTTTTCTGGAATATCACTTGTGTTAATTACGATTGAACCATTTCTAATCAAATACTGAATTCCTTGAACGAATGTATTATCATCAATGGAACCTTCTGCCCACCATTTAGCGTTATTTTTAACCCATAAGGGAATTGAATCTCCATTAGATTTTTCAGTAATTACTAAAGGAATCTCTAAAATTTTTTGTTCAATCAAATACTTTAATGACGAAGAAAATTCACCATCACTAATCTCATCTAGTGCCCACCATTGAGAGATATTTTTAACCCATTTTGGAATTTCGATATTGATTTGTGTTAATTCCTTTGGTTTTTCTGTTGGAATGTATGGATATTTCTGATTCACTTTAATGGCATATTGGAGATAATTCTGAATCACATTATTATCAGGTTTTAACTCATTTGCTCTTTCAAAATATGACTGTGCCTCTTTGTATTCCCCTAGATATCCCATACCTACACCCATACCAATTAGGGCTGTTACATCATTTGGTTTGAATTGTAAAACTTTGAAAAAATGTTTTAATGCATTTGGATATTGTTCTTGATTGATCAGAGTGATTCCTTTGATTTTTAATGTAGATATGTTATTTGGATGCATTTCTAAAATTTCATCAAAAATTTGTTCGGCTTCAGAATATTCTCCATTTTTGAGATGTTTCATTCCTTGATTGAACATATTCTCTTCAACCGTTTGGGCAAATACGACTGGACTAAAATTTGATATCAACATCAATGAAAAAAATAACATTATGATTTTCTTTTTATTCAAACATAAACTGTTGACTTGGAAGATATTTCTACTTTGTTAGAACTAATAATAGATAATCTTTAATTTGTTGTAATTCTATTTTTTTTTATGTCAGAAATTGGTCTTGGAACATCAGCAAGTCATATAAAAAACGAAATTAAGGAACTTGAAAATCAAATGAATATCATTGATGGAGAAATATCTGATATTCCCGAACTAATCAATTCTGCAAATCTTCTTAGAAATAATGAATCACTTAAAAAAAACAACGAAGTTAAATCTCAACTAATAAAAAAGTATGATCAATACACAACCACTTTAGAAACTTTACTTACTACCGTTTTTGAAATTCAAAATGAATTAAAAGATATTTTGAGGGATCAATCTGAACTGATTGGTCAATCTAAAGATAAAAAACACAATCAAAAAAGACAAACCAAATCTACCCAAAAAAAATCTAGTAAAAAAACTAAAAAATAATTATTTTTCCAAATGTACTACGTCTCCAGCTATCACTCTGGTAGATTTTTTCTTGTTTTCAACTACTAGTGCCCCATCATTCTCAATTTTAGTTGCTTTTCCTTGAATGATTCCATCTTCTGTTGGGATCTTTACATTTTTCCCAATAGTTGATGATCTTTTTGTCCACTCTTTAATTATATTCTCGATTTCTTTTGATTCTAATTCAAAATAGATTGCTTCTATTTCTTTCAATAATGTTTGCAAAAATTTTATTGGTTTGATATTTTTTGAAAACTCTCCAAGAGATTTTACACCATAGAAATTTGGAGTTTTCTTTAACTCTTTTTGAATTTCTTTTTCATTAATATCGAAATTAATCCCTATTCCTAAAATCAGATAATCAATTTTATTTGATTGTAATGATACATCCACTAAAATCCCTGCAACCTTTTCACCCTTTATGGTAACATCATTAGGCCATTTCAATTCCGGTTTTATCTCACATAACTTTTCTATTGTTTTTGCTAATGCTAATGATGCTGCCATTGGAAAAACTGTTGCAAATGAAATATCAAATTTTGGGAATAATATAGCAGAAAAATATATCCCGCCATTACGTGATATCCATTTTCTACCAATTCTACCTTTACCTGAATTTTGTTGTGTGGCAATAATCACTGCTCCATTATTTTCTTTATTTGCAATTTCATGGCTAAATCTTTGTGTGGAATCAATTTCGTCAAAATAATAAATCGTATGACCCATAAACTTTGTTTTTAATCCTGAACTCAATTCCCAGGGAAAAATTGTTTTTGGTTTATCTACTAACTTGTAACCTACCTTTTGCTTAGTTTCGATTTTGTATCCTAACTCCTCAATTTTTTTAATACTCTTCCAGACTGCTACTCTGCTTATTCGTAAAACATCGCTTAAATCTTGACCTGAAAGATATTCTGTATCATGAGTTTTTAAAAAATTTAACACTTTGAGAAAACTGGGCTCATTTTTTGAATTAAATTCCATTTTAAAATTTTCTCAAAATTAAATTAAAAACCAATATCGATGTCAAATCCACCATCATCCATTCCGCCGTCCATTCCGCCATCATCCATGGCTGTATCTGGAGGCATACTTTCTGCTGGTACGTAATCGGACATTGCCATTCCCATCATACTAAACATCATACTAAACATCATCATATCCATTATTCCAAAAAACATCATTGTAGGTAAAAATGACTTGTTGTTATCGAATTCTTGTTTTAATTTATCCTTGTCACCAGATTTGTAAACTGCTGCAATTTGATTCCATTTTTCTTGTAACTCGTATATTCTATTATCTAATTCAGTTGAACCTTTGTCAGTAACTGTGATTTCTATTTTTTTACCGAAGAAACTTTTTTTCTCATTAACATCAATCAAGCCTCTGTCTTCTAATTTTTCTAAAATGGAATTGAGTTCTTCAGGTTCAATCATTGTTGCTTTTTGAATTTTTTCAAATTTTTTGTTACCACGTTTAATTGCTCCTAATACAATAACATCTTTTGGCTCTTCTTCCATGTTGTCTTGTTATATTGTAATTAAAAAAACCTTTTCTAGTCAAAATTATATCTTAGGCCATTTCTTATCCATTATGGAAACTGATCCTCATACCGATGACCAAATTAAAGAAATTCTATCTTACAAAAATGTTGCAGTTATTGGAATCTCTAAAAATGAATCAAAAGCTGCTCACTATGTCCCAAAATATCTTTCTGAAAATGGATTCCAAATCACTCCGGTAAATCCCACAACTGATGAAATTTTAGGAAAAAAATGCTATTCTAATGTATCTGAAATTAATACAAGTATTGACATTGTTGATATATTTCGTCCCTCTGATGAAGTATTACCATTTGTGAAAGATGCAATTAAAATTAAACCAAAAGTGATCTGGCTTCAATTAGGAATCCATAATTCTGAGGCTGAAAAACTTGCAAAAGATGCTGGAATTGACGTCGTTTTCAATAAATGCATGTTGGCAGAACATCAAAGACTTGTAAACAATGACTAATTTTGAAAATTTCCAAAATGAATTAGTGGAATTGATTGAGAAGTTTCAAAATCTTGGAGTACCAATAAAATTTGAAAGTGATCATGATAGCGATACTATGAAAATTTACGGGGAGAAATCTACCTCACTTAGTTTAGCAAAATACGGTCTCACTTCAATATCTGAATTAACCATTACTACGGCTGAACACCATCCATATTGGAAAATACTGGATCACTCACAAGAAATTATCTCTTCAATTTTAGAAAAATGGAATGCAAAATTGAATTCAGATGAACTTGATGAATTAAACTGGTTCCTAAAACAGATTGAACTCTCAATAAATAATCTTAAAAAACAATCTAGTCAGAGATAAATATTCAAAATCATATTTTAGAATGTGGTAATTAAACTAGGATTAATTGGGAAAACCAATACTGGGAAAACTACATTTTTTAATTCAGCAACATTGTCTTCTGCTGAAATTTCGTCATATCCTTTTACAACAAAGTCTGCTTTGACAGGAACTGCAAATGCAATTACTTTGTGTGTTCACCCTGAATTCAAAGTAATTGATAATCCTAATAATTCTAAATGTATTAATGATTGGAGATACATTCCAATTGAATTAATTGATTTACCAGGTTTGATCAAAGATGCTTGGAAAGGAAAAGGACTTGGAAATCAATTCCTTTCAATTGCAGCTCAATCTGATGCATTACTACACGTAGTTGATGCTTCTGGAGGAATTGATTCATCGGGTAAAATCACTGAAATTGGTGCAGGTGATCCAATCTCTGATTTTGCAGACATTGAAGAAGAATTAGTAATGTGGTATCTAAAAATTTTAGAAGGAAATCGTGACAAAGTTTCAAAATTAATTAAAAGTGGATCTGGAATGATTCCATCTATTGCGGATCTTTATCGTGGTATTGGGGTAACAAATAATCATGTTGAAGAAACCCTCTATGAGACTAATCTGACTGAAAAAGATTTTGATAATTTCAATATGGATGATGGTAAGAGATTTGCAACATATCTTAGAAAAATATCAAAACCCACACTTATTGTAGCAAATAAAATGGATGTTGAAGGTGCAGAAAAAAACTTTGACCGATTACGAGAACGTTACAATGATTCAATTGTAATTCCTGTTAGCGGTGATAGTGAATTTACTTTGAGACGTGCTGAACAAAAAGGATTGATAAAATATTCTCCAGGTTCAGAACAATTTGAAATTATTGAACATGAAAAATTAAATGAAAAACAACTCAATGCTCTTAATTTAATCCAAAAAGGAATCATGGGCGAATACATGCGTACGGGTGTTCAATTTGCAATAAACATTGCAGTTTTCAAACTTTTGAAAATGAATTCTGTTTATCCTGTAGCTGATGAAAAAAACCTATCTGATAAAAAAGGAAGAGTTTTGCCTGATCTAATACTCCTTAAAGATGGTGCAACAATCCGAGATCTTGCAAGGGAGATTCATACTGATTTGACAAAAGGCTTACTGTATGGAAAAGATTTGAGATATAATTTGCGTTTACCAATTGATTATCAAATTAGAGATAGAGATGTAATATCTCTTGTAAGTGCAGCAAAAAAATAACTACTCTCTTTTCTTACTTCTTGGTTTTGTTCTAAGCACTGCTTTGCAACAAATACATCTTGGATCATCTAAGGACAAAAATATGCCACAGAATGTACATCTCTTTTGTCCAATCTCATATCTGATTTTATTTGGAGCTGGTTCAGCTTTATGCATCTGACAAATACCTCTACATGTTCTACCCATCAATTTCACCTCCTATGACGTCTATCATTTCCTTTGCACGGTCTCTGATTGTAACTGCGCTAATTCCTGAAACCCTGGAAATCTTTAACTGAGATATTTTCTGGCGATTTTTTACAGATGCCAAATATACAGCAGCTGCTGCCATTGCCATTGGATTTTTACTAGTAGATACGTTGTTTTTACCTGCAATATCCAAAATTTTGAATGCTAACCTTTCTGTCTTTTCAGATATTGAAACAGCTTTTGATATTCTTGTTACAAATTCAATTGGACTGTATGATTCAGGATTAATCTCTAGTTCTTTTGCTAGGAACCTGTAGATTCTTTGAATATTTTTTTTCTTAATATTTCCAGCATCGGCTACATCCTGCAAGGTTCTGGGCGTATTACTCATTCTACATGCAATGTATACTGTAGCACAGAGAATTCCTGCAGTTGATCTTCCTGCCAGTATCTTTTTTGCTGCAATTTTTCTAAAAATATATGCACTTTGTTCAGTTACTGATTCTGGGAGTCCTAATTTTGCAGAAATCCCATCAAGGAGTGTGAATGCTTTTTGAAATGACTTTACCGTATTTGCTGAACGACTGTTTCTATCCCACATTCTTAATCTGTAAAACATTCTCTTGTTTTCGCCAGACAGTCCTTTACCTGTGGCATCCCTATCTTGAGACTCTATTACCGTAGATAGCCCCATATCAATCATTTTTAGTGATAATTTTCTTCCTACGCGAGAATTAGTTTGATAGTCTTCCCCAGACATACCAATGGACTCGGGTCCACTGTCAGAAACTCTCTCAACTAGAACTGCACCACAATTACTACATGCAACCTCTCCAGTATTCATGTCTGTTACCATGACATTTTTTTTGCAAGTTTTTTGATGAACTAACTCAGCAAACATGAATACCCCCACCGAATATTGATCCCAATTTACATTGAGTAAACTTACTTGTTTTGGACATTGAAATCACCATTATTTGGAATCCAAATTATTTAAAACAAAAAATTTTTTGAGGCTAGTGGTAATTATTGATTCAAGAATACTTGTTTTCTAAAACTTGCAATTATGAAAATTAAACCCATAACTATTACTCCAATAGAAATTTTTTCAGCAGTGATTTCTGGTGATGTGTAGAAATCATAAACAAAATCAGGACCCCACACAACTAAATTTTGTATTGGAATTATAACTGCCATTAAAATAAAAATTATTCCAAATGCTGTAAGAATATTTGGTTTGAATTTATTTGTCATATTTGGATTATGATGTTTTAATTACTACGGCTGATGGTTCTTCGTATTCAGAAATTGAAAATTTTTTAAATAATGATTTAATCAAAGATTTTGAACTCTTTTCAATTGATGCAAATTCCTCTTCTATACTAGATGACATAATTTAATTGTGTTTTTTTTGTATTTTAATATCAAAAATTATGTATCCTAGTGCTAATTTGAATTAAAAATGTACAATTTCTTAAAATATTTACCACTATCTAAAAATCAACTTTAAAAATAAATATCAATTCATTGACTTTAAATTGTATTTTTTTATGTCTGAACATATTATCAATTTAAAATCTAATCTAGATCAAGAGACAATTTTTAAAATTAGTACCGATAT
>VMBT01001069.1_pt1 | contig 14791 bp, 14 predicted proteins | sample 4404301 | NCBI WGS metagenome assembly VMBT01 (sample SAMN12238535, study PRJNA552566) | marine metagenome | isolation source: Coastal seawater | place: USA: coastal Georgia, Sapelo Island | collected 2008-08/2009-08
ATTTCCTTAGAGAGCTTGGAAAACAGCTTTGAACGCGCCGCGTCTTGGCGCCCTTTTCTATGCTGAATATTTGCCCATTTGGAATGTCCGGCCATTTTACCCTCGTCTTATTGTGTATCAGCGCTTCTATAAGCCAGAGTGATCGGGTTGGGCAAGGGCGTTTGCCGCTTCTAAAATGTCCAAATAAACGGAATAAGAAGGGATGACAAAATGCCAATGGACAGGTTCAAAGGCAGACCAACTTTGGTAAAGTCTGAAAATTTATAGCCGCCCGGACCATAAACCAGCATATTTGTCTGATAACCCACCGGCGTTGCAAAAGATGCTGAGGCCGCAACCATGACTGCCACGACCAAGGGGCGCGCGTCAAATCCCAAGGCATCCGCCAATCCAATCGCCACAGGTGTCACCACAACAGCGACCGCATTATTTGACACCAGCTCCGTCAAAACAGAGGTGATCAGATAAATGGACCATATTACCAAAAATGGCGGCATATGAGACATAACCGGAACGAAGAGGTTCACAATCATATCGACGGCACCAGAGGTCTTGAGTGCCGCTCCAATTGCCAGCATTGAAAAGATCAACGCCAAGAGCCTTCCGTCTATAAAGGAAAAGGCTTCTTCTGCATCAATCGCACGCGCCCCGAAAATCACGGCAACGGCGAGGACAGAAAGTAAAAAGATTTGCGCCACCCCAATCGCCGCAAGCAGCACGAGCCCGACAACCACGGCGATGGCAATCGGGGCCCGACCACGTCGATACGCCTGTGCCGATGGCTTTGCGACATCGATTAATCCCATATCATTGGCAAGACGTTGAATGTCGGCTTCTGCCCCTTCCAAAAGCAACGTATCCCCCACACGCACCACAAGATCATCAAGTTGCCGACCAATGTTCTGGTTTCTGCGATGAACGGCCAAAGGATAGACCCCAAATCGCCGCCGCAGCCGCATCTGGCCAAGACTGCGCCCAACCATTTTACATCCAGGGGTTATCAGAACTTCTACGGTTGTGGTTTCAACGGCCGAAAGCTGGTCCACTCGGCGCAAGCTTTTGTTGCGCTGCAGACTAAGCAATTCTGTAATCTTCGTTCGTAAAACAACGCGATCACCAACCTGAAGGACAACATTGCTTAGATCGCGACGCAGCGACAGATCTCCACGCAGTACATCAATCAGCCGCACGCCTTCGCGTTTGAACAATTTCACTCCAGTCACTGCCCGTCCGATGAGATTGGAGTCAGGCGGGATAACAGCCTCTGTGAAATATTTCATCTTTGATCGATCGGAAAGCAAAGTGGCCATGCTGTCCCTGTCTGGAAGCAAAAATGGTGCAATAAAACGCAAGTACAGCATCCCCCACAACACCAACACAATCGCAAGTGGCGTGACTTCGAAAATTCCAAAACCCTGAAGGCCTTCTGCCCGAACAACACCATCCACCAAAAGATTTGTCGACGTTCCGATCAGCGTCAGCATTCCCCCGAGAATGGCAGCATATGAAAGTGGAATAAGAAGCTTGCTTGCTTTGATATCAAGCGATCGGGCAAGCTGCACAAATACAGGGATCATGACCAGAACGACAGGCGTGTTGGACACGAACCCAGAGGCAATGACCACAAATCCGATCAAAAATGCCAAAGTACGTTTTTTATCGCGCTTGGCCTGTTGTTCTGCAAAGACAGTAAAGGCGTTCAAAGCACCCGTGCGCACCAATGCCCCCATGACAATAAACATCGCAGCAATGGTCCATGGTGCAGGGTTGGACAACACGTTCAATGCCTCTTGATAGGGCAAAACGCCACTGATCAAAAAGACGGACACTCCAAAAATAGCCACGACTTCAGTCGGATAGGTTTCGCGAAAAAACAAAACAAACATCGCGATGACAACGAGCAGTGAAAAAATTGCTGGAAGGTATTCTGCCCCTGGAAACACGCCTCACCCCTTCTTGATCTAATTCACACCGCGACTGTAATAATTTATCATGGCAAGATTTTGCCCGTTTGATATTTTTTATTCTGTTATAAGGTTGGGCTCAAACGCCCACCAAAGCGCACCATCTCAACCGAAATCGCCCGTCCCGTCCGATCGTCAGTTTCAAAACTCATTCCGCAAAGCGTGGCCGCGCCTGTCGCCGGCACAAACCGCCCTTTACTCATGCCAGTAACAAAACGACGAAGGGGTTCGTCCCTTTCCATCCCAATCACGCTGTCATAATCTCCGCACATGCCGGCGTCGGTTAGATAGGCGGTCCCTTGAGACAAGATCATAGCATCCGCGGTAGGAACATGGGTGTGCGTGCCTACGACAGCACTCGCCCGCCCGTTACAAAAATGCCCAACGGCCATTTTTTCAGAAGTCGCTTCACAGTGGATATCGACCAAGCTTGCCTGAACGGCGCCACCCAAAGGATGCCTGCGCAACACCTCATCAAGCGCACTAAAGGGATCATCAAAAGCCCGTTTCATAAAAACCTGCCCCAAAACCTGCGTGATCATGAGTTTTCTCCCGCGTGCATCCGACGCAATGTAAACACCGCGCCCCGGGGCATTTTTTGCAAAATTCAACGGACGCAGAATGCGGGGTTCTTTTTCTATAAAGCTGAGCATGTCCTTTTGGTCAAAGGCGTGGTCACCCAGCGTGATGCAATCCGCGCCGGCCCCAAGAATGGCCTTTGCATGATCCCCGTTCAAACCTGCGCCGCTTGTCGCATTTTCCCCATTTACAACAATGAGGTCAAAACGTCCCTTGCTGCGCAATGCTGGAAGGTGTTCGATCACCGCCTGCCGACCAGCGCGGCCCATAATATCGCCAAGAAAAAGTACTCTCATAAGGGGCGACGCTAATCTGTGGTGCTTGGAAGAGCAAGCGAAAGCGATCAGGCGAAGAGATATTTTGCAGCAAAGCGAACGGGGAAATTGACAGAACGTGCGATAAAGCAGAAATCATGCACTTTCTTATGCAATCCATCCGCTTTGTCGGGATCATTTCCATTTTGAAGCGTGATCACAGGACAGAGCACAGCCTCAAGAAACCGGCTCGCCCCATTGGGAAGTGTTTCTCCGGTTGCCTCAGCATGATCCTCATAGGCCTCAACGACAATGCCTGCATCCGAGGCAAGATGCAAAAACCACAGCATGTGGCAGGCACTTAGCGCGCCAATGAGCATATCTTCGGGATTATACTGCGCCGGATTTCCCCCAAGCAGAGGATCATTGGAACAGGCCACAACAGGTTTTCCTCGCGAGCAAAGATCCCATGTCCGGTTGTATGCCCGATAGCTTGAGGTCCCCTGCCCGAGATTGCCGGTCCATTTCACGTCAACGGTATAAAGATGCTGTGTCAAATTTCTGTTCCTTTTATGAGGCCGCGCATCAATTCATTTAAATGTTAAAACTTCGTTCTCTGTAATAAGCAGATCAAGGGGCTGGTCAGTTGGCTCCAGGGGCAGGCGTTCAGCGAATTGATCGGCGTAAGCAAAGCCGACGGCGAGGGTCGGTCGCCGGCTGCGCAAAAGTTCTAAGGTGCGATCGTAAAACCCGCCGCCGTAGCCCAATCGCCCGCCTTTGGCGTCAAAGGCGACAAGGGGCACGATGACGATCTCTGGTTCAAAAAACCGATCTTCGAACGGGATTTTTGCACCAAAGGGTCCATCTTTCATCTCCCCTTCTGGCGACCATTCTGAAAATTTAAGGGGTTGTCCTTCCCCCAAAATAACGGGGACCCCCACGCGCCCATGTGCGGCAGCCTCCTCCATGGCGGGTAGCGGGTTGATTTCCGTGCGGATGGGCATGTAGCCAGCCAAATCAACGCCGCGGTAGCCCGCAAGAAAAGATGACAGGACTGCCGCCGCATTGCCCATATCTCTGGCATGCGCGGCCTTACGGCGGACAAAGGCCGCTTTGCGCATCTGCGCTTTTTCATCCAAAGCAGTCATCAGAACAACATCCAGGCTGCAAGCCCGAGAAAGGCAAAAAATCCGATCACATCCGTCACGGTTGTCACAAATGCACCGGAGGCCAGCGCAGGATCAACCCCAAAGCGTTCCAAAATAACTGGCACACCGGTCCCTGCAAGGCCCGCTGTCACCAGATTGATCACCATCGCAAGGGCAATGACATATCCCAAAAGCATAGAATTGAACCAAATCAGCCCGACAACACCCATCAAAACCGCAAATAGCGTCCCATTGATCAGTCCCACCAAAGCCTCGCGTCGGATAACGCGCCAGACGTTGGATGCGGTCAGGTCTTTTGTCGCAAGCGCGCGCACTGCAACAGTCAGACTTTGGGTGCCGGCATTGCCCCCCATTGAGGCAATGATTGGCATCAATACAGCGAGGGCAACAAAGCTTTCGATCGTTGCTTCGAATTGGGCGATCACCAAAGAGGCAAGAATGGCTGTTACCAGATTAACGGCGAGCCAGGGAAAGCGTTGCCAGGTTGTTTGCAGGACATTGTCGCTGAGATTGCTTTCCCCGACACCGGCAAGGCGCAAAATGTCTTCTTCATGTTCTTCGTCCAAAACCACCATCGCATCATCAATGGTAATCACTCCAACGATGCGCCCATCTTCATCCACAACAGGTGTCGAAATCAGATGGTATTGATTAAATGCATAGGCCACATCAGCTTCGTCTTGGGTTGCAGGTATGACTTGGAATGTCTCTTCGGCAATCTCTTTGAGGTCAACTTCTCGACGTGCGGCCATCAAACGGCCTAAACTGACATTGGCGACGGGATGCATTTTCCCATCCACCAAAGTCACATGATAGAACTGTTCGGGAAGGTTTTCAGAAGAGCGCAGATAGTCAATTGCATCCCCAACGCACCAGTTTTCCGGCGCGATAACCAGTTCGCGCTGCATCAAACGCCCCGCGGAATATTCCGGATAATTGAGGGAGTTCTCGACGGCGACCCTGTCGGATTCGTCCAGCACCTCAAGAATGGCTTCCTGCTGTTCATCACCAAGATCTTCGACCAAGTCCACGACATCGTCAGTTTCAAGATCGCGCACCGCTTCGGCCAAAACATCGGGTCTGAGAAGCCCGATAATCTCTTCACGCAGGCCTTCTTGCAATTCGGTGAGAATTTCACCGTCAAATTCACGGTCATAGAGCCGGATCAACCGGCTTCGGTCATACGGGTTGATCTGTTCCAAAAGGTCGGCAATGTCAGCCGGATGCAAAGGATCCATCGCTTCAATAAGCTGATCACGATCCTGCACATCCAATGCATATAAAATCTTTGCCACATCGCGCCGATCCAGTTGATAGGCGCCTTGATCTGTTTCCTGTGCTGTTTGGCTCAACGTCGTATCCACCATTATGACACATCCCCGTGTTCTCTTTCGTCTTTGATAAGCGAAAATGAAATTGAGCAACAGATGAAATGGGGACGTTTACGTCATCATATTTCCCCAGTAAGTTATCCAAAAAGCAAAAATCGCCGGAAAGTCATCGTGTCTGAACAACAAGAAACCGTACTGATTGGTCAGTTGTTGACCCTGAAAGAAAATCCTTTCCATTGTGAGCTTAAAGAGGCGGTTCACTATGAACCTCGTGGAGCCATACGGATTCGGAACGAAAAAATAATAGATGTCGGTACCGCCGATTTGGTTTTGCCTTCCCCCGCTTCGGATGAGTGCATCGATTATGGTGATAAGCTTCTTGTTGCGGGATTTGTGGATGCCCATGTGCACTATCCGCAAACAGCAATTATTGCGAGCTGGGGCAAACGGTTGATTGATTGGCTTAACAGCTACACTTTCCCCGAGGAAATGCGCTTTGGCGATGCGGCATATGCTAGAAAGCAGGCCAATAGCTATCTCGATCTGGCGGTTGCGCATGGCACAACGAGCTTTGCCACTTACACCACCATTCATCCAGAAAGCGTTGAGGCTATTTTTGATGCCGCAAAGTCCCGCAACATGGCGGTAGTGGCAGGCAAAACCTGTATGGACCGAAACGCCCCTTTAGGCCTCTGTGATACTGCACATGCCGCATATGAGGACAGTAAGTGCTTGATCGAAAAATGGCATGGCAAAGGGCGGTGCCACTATGCAATCACGCCGAGGTTTTCGCCAACGTCGACAGAGGAACAGCTTCAAGCGCTGGGAACACTTTGGAAGGAACACCCAGACTGTCTTATGCAAACGCATCTGAGCGAACAGGTCGAAGAAATTGCTTGGGTTTCCTCCCTTTTCCCCGAGGCCCGAGATTATTTGGATACTTATGAACACGCGGGGCTTTTGGGGGAAGGTGCAATATTTGGTCACGCGATCCACCTCACCGAGCGAGAGAGATCGCGTCTTAAAGAGGTCGGTGCATCTTTAATACATTGTCCAACATCTAATGGCTTCATAGGCTCAGGTCTTTTTGATATGGCGGGGCTCAGCGCCTCCCGTCATCGCATCGGACTTGCTACGGACACCGGCGGCGGATCAAGCTTTTCAATGCTGCGCACAATGGCCGCTGCTTATGAGATTGGACAATTAAACGCCGGACCGCTTCACGCCTCAGAGCTCCTTTGGTTGTCCACTATGGGGTCTGCCGAAGCGCTGCATCTCAACAATGAGGTCGGATCGCTGGAGGTTGGAAAATACGCCGATATCACTGTGTTGGATTTACACTCAACTCCGGCAATTGCCCAACGCGCTGAGCGCGCTGAGGATATTTGGAGCGCCCTTTTTCCGACAATCATGATGGGCGATGACAGAGCGGTTCACGCCGTTTGGGTTGCTGGGCAGTGTTTGAAAAACCCTGAAATCTGATCAGCCAACCAACCCTTCCGCAAGCTTGCGCTGATGATCGATCAAACGGGGCAGATCGACGCTCAGAAGCTGTCCGTCTTCCACGATCATGCGCCCGTCGACAATAAGATGTTTCACCTTTGTGGGGCCTGCAAGCAAAAGCGCTGCAGGATCCCAGCTTCCCGCGTTTTCAAGACAGTTGGCATCCCAAATGGCAATATCTGCGCGTTTGCCAATGGCGATGCGTCCACATTCTGGCCGTCCAAGTATGTCTGCTCCGCCCCGCGTTGCGATTTCAAGCGCTTCGCGCGCGCTCATGGCATCTGCACCGTTACTGACGCGCTGGAGCAGCATTGCTTGTCGCGCCTCAAGGATGAGGTTTCCCGCATCATTGCTGGCAGAGCCATCAACACCCAATCCCACCGGAACGCCCCTGTCGCGCATCTGACGGATCGGCGCTATGCCCGAACCCAGACGGCAATTGGAACAAGGACAATGGGCAACGCCGGTTTTTGTCTGAGCAAAAAGGGTTTGCTCCTCTGCATCCAATTTGACGCAATGCGCATGCCATACATCAGGCCCTGTCCAACCCAAATCTTCTGCATATTGACCCGGCCGACAGCCGAATTTTTCTAAAGAATAGGACACATCTTCATCGTTTTCTGCAAGGTGCGTATGAAGATAAACACCCTTATCTCGGGCCAAAAGGGCCGCATCACGCATCAATTCTCGACTGACCGAAAACGGAGAACATGGGGCGATCCCCACCCGCACCATGGCCGAAGGGTTTGGGTCATGGAATTGGTCCACCACCCTGATGCAGTCGTTTAGAATATCCTCTTCACGCTCCACCAAACTGTCGGGAGGCAGCCCGCCAAGGCTTTGGCCAATACTCATCGCCCCGCGGGTCGGAAAAAACCGCAGCCCAATCTCTTGGGCTGCTGAGATTGTATCGTCCAGACGCGATCCATTTGGAAACAGATAAAGATGATCCGAACTCATTGTGCAACCAGACAGAGCCAATTCCGCCAATCCCACTAGGGCCGAGATGCGCATATGTTCTGGTGAAAACTTTGCCCAAATAGGATAGAGTGTTTGCAGCCAGCCAAATAAAAGCGCATCCTGCCCACCCGGAACCGCGCGTGTAAGGGTCTGGTATAGATGGTGATGGGTATTGACCAAGCCAGGGGTCACGATGCAACTGGAGCCATCTACGACATCCGTAGTATTTGTAATGCGAAGACCCTGCCCGATGGCTGCTATCTGACCATCCTTTACATGAATATCTACAGCACGCAGTTCCCGCCGCTCGTCATCCATCGTCAAAACGCTCTGGGCGTTTTTGATCACAATATCGCGGCGCACCGCAATCAATCCGCATAAGGCGTCAAAAACGCCAATGCCTGATCTAAAAGCTGCTTGTTAGAGGCGGCGATAACCTGTCCCCCCAAATGCGCTGGGGCTCCTTTCCAATTGGTTACGATACCTCCGGCGGCCTCAATCAATGCAATCGGTGCCTGAATATCATAGGGTTGCAGACCGGCTTCAATCACCAGATCAATATGACCAGCAGCCAGCAAGGCATATGCGTAGCAATCCAACCCGTAACGCACCAGTTTCACCTGATCGTGCACCGCGCGAAATCCTGCGTAATCCTGATCACGTCCGATCTCAGGAAACGTTGTGAACAATATAGCCTCAGACAGGTCTTTCAGTCCGCGGGTGGAAAGCACCTGATCACCTTGAGGCCCCAAGGACGTGGCCTTTCCAAAGCCACCGACAAAACGTTCCCCGATAAAGGGTTGATCCACCACGCCCAAAAAAGGACCATCCGCATCTGCCAGCGCAATCAATACACCCCACGTCGGAGTTCCGCTGATAAAACCTCTTGTCCCATCTATTGGATCAAGAACCCACGTTAACCCAGATTTGGAGTCGATGTTGGCATATTCTTCGCCCAGTATCCCGTCTTCTGGACGTTTCTGAGCCAATATTTCCCTAATGGCCTTTTCAGCAGCCTTGTCGGCCCGCGTGACAGGATCAAAACCGTGAGAGTCTTTGTTGATGGTTTCAAGCGAATTTGTACGAAACAGCGGTAAAATTGCCTTACGCGCTGTTTCTGCAAGCTCATGCGCCAAGGCAAAGAGATTGCTTTGAAGCACATGATCAATGTTTCTTCTGTTAAAACTTGATCCCACAGAGACGCCCCCCTTTCGGAAAGGCGCTACATGGAAACGCCGTAAAGATCAAGCAACGTTGCTGAGCACTCGAGCAAGATCAAAAAGCCGGCGTCTTTGGTTTTCAGGAATCGAGTAATAGGAGCGGATCAATTCCAAAGCTTCTTTGTCGCCCATCAAATCCGGTGGCACGGAGTCGGTCGCGCTTTGTTGAGCCTGTTCGCGCTCCAAACCTTCGAAGAAAAAGCTGATAGGCACTTCAAGTGTTTCGGAAATATCCCAAAGTCTAGACGCACTTACCCTGTTGGCGCCTGTTTCGTATTTTTGTATCTGCTGGAACTTAATCCCAACATGTTGCGCAAGTTGCTGCTGCGTCATGCCAACAAGCCAGCGGCGATGCCTAATTCGTTTGCCCACATGTACATCTACCGGGTGCGCCATACCTTCACTCCTTTAATTTCTTTATCCTTGGTTTCAAAACTAATGTTTACCGTTGCGATTCTCGCCATACCACATGTGGCACAACCTGTGCGATAATTTTTCACCAAAACGTCCAAAATATCAAGCACATTTTTATACAAGTGTACTGAAATTTGGACAAAAGTCTGTATTTTAGATGTCGCATGCCCATTGCAAAAATGTGGCTATCGGCTGGTAATAGACATAAGTTGCGAAGATAACAACTAGATTGGCAAGAGCTTTAACAAGGTGGATCTAATGCAAGCGCTTCAAGTGGTCAAATTTGGTGAATTTCCACAATTTTGTGAAATCAAAATACCCCGTCCCGCGTCTCATCAGGTCTTACTGCGCATAGAGGCCTGTGGTCTGAATTTTGCTGACCTTCTGATGATTAAAGGAACTTATCAAGACACGCCACCGCCCCCATTTACCCTCGGGTTGGAACTCAGCGGTGAAATTATTGAATTGGGAAGCGATGTAACCACTTTCCGTAAGGGACAAAAAGTGGCGGTTTATAGTGGCCAAGGTGGGCTTGCGGAGTATGGCGTCTTTGAAAGCGATCGATGCATCGCCATTCCTGACGGAGTGAGCATGACCAATGCAGCGGCAATCCAGATTGCTTATGGAACCACTCACCTTGCTCTGGACCACAGGGCAAATCTCAAAGCAGGTGAAACACTTGCCGTTTTGGGCGCCGGGGGGGGCGTCGGACTGGCCGCGGTGGAAATCGGGAAAAAAATGGGTGCACGCGTTATTGCAGTCGCACGGGGAAAAGAAAAACGTGCCGCGGCGGCGCTGGCCGGGGCGGATCATGTGATCGACGCAGACATCGAAGATCTGCGTGATCAAATCAAGTCATTCGGAGGGGCAGATGTCGTCTATGATCCTGTCGGGGGCAATCAATTCAGCGATGCATTCCGCGCAACTAATCCAGACGGACGCATTTTAATCATCGGATTTGCAAGCGGCAATCTACCTGAGATCAAAGCCAATCATATGATGGTTAAAAATATTTCTGTAATTGGGGTAAATTGGGGGGCATATCTGAAGTTCAATCCCAAAATACTTCGCGAAAGCCTGACAACTTTGATGCGATGGAGCGCTGAGGGGCAACTGCAACCAAATGTCAGCAATATGCTGCCATTTACGCAGGCGTTGCACGGGCTATCATTGCTAAAGGACCGCAAGGCAACCGGTAAGGTCGTAATTCAGATGTGACAGAGAAAAAAATGCGTCATTTTTACACAAAATTCATTTTTTCTGTTCTTGAAAACAGCTATAAGAGATACGATGTTATCAGGCAAAGGGCGGCAAAGCCCCAAACGTTATGCTGTAGGAGGCTTAAATGGCAGACTATAATACAATGCGCGACGCCGTAGGCGCGCGCGCGGCGCAGATTGACGAAGGTCTTCGCGCCCACATGAACAAAGTCTACGGCACGATGTCCGTAGGTATGTTGATCACAGCACTGGCCGCATGGGCCATTGCAGGACTTGCAACCACAACAGATCCCAATCTGGCTGTTGGTACAATGCGCAATGGAACGATGCTCACCGGATTGGGCGCGGCCATTTACACATCTGCATTGAAATGGGTGGTGATGTTTGCCCCCTTGGCAATGATCTTTGCCTTCGGTGCCGTTATGAAACGCGCGTCTGCAAGCGCCGCACAACTCTTTTTCTTTGTCTTTGCGACGCTCATTGGCGTGTCGCTTAGCTCTATCTTCATTTTCTACACCAGCTACTCCATCGTGCAAACCTTCCTTGTGACGGCAATTGCCTTTGCTGGTCTTTCTCTTTGGGGATATACAACGAAAAAAGACATCTCGGGTTGGGGATCTTTCCTCATCATGGGGGTGATTGGAATTCTTATCGCCTCTATCGTGAATATTTTTCTTGGCTCACCGGCCGTAATGTTCGCAATTTCCATTCTAGGAATTTTGATCTTCGCCGGTCTCACCGCCTATGACACGCAGAATATCAAGAACACATATCTGGCGCATGCCCATCATGGCGATCAGGAATGGTTGGATAAATCAGCAATCCATGGTGCACTGAACCTGTACCTCGATTTCCTGAACATGTTCCAGTTTTTGTTGATGTTCATGGGCAACCAAGAATAAAACGACATCTTATATAGCGATGAGGCCGGGCTAGACACCCGGCCTTTTTTATTTGCCACGCCTAAGTTTTGTGAGATAAAAATTTCCGTCGATTGACAGAAAGCGCTGCCTGATATCCCAAACTTCTCAACACTTGTTCCATCGAAGGGAACGGTGATAAAAACGAAAAAACCGCGCTACATGTGAACGCGGCTTCCAAATTCTTTATGGGAAAGCAAGATTATTTAATCTTACCTTCTTTATATTCTACGTGCTTGCGCGCTACGGGATCGTACTTTCGCACCACCATTTTTTCGGTCATCGTGCGCGCGTTCTTTTTGGTCACATAAAAATGTCCGGTTCCCGCGCTCGAATTCAGGCGGATTTTGATTGTGGTTGGCTTCGCCATGTAAAACTCCTGCGTCGGGCCCAAACGGCCTAAGAAACTCTGAAGCTTGCCTTTTACTGAAGATCGCCGCGCTGTCAACCGTCTCAGCGTATGTTTATCACCTATTTTTAAGGGAACTGTTGTGCGGGAGGCCTATAAGCCGGATTCTGTCCAGGGGCTATCCCCTTGGATGACCATTCATCTGAACGCGACATTGCTCTCGCGCCTCTAGCTGCCAACCCGAACCCAAAGGCCAAAGCTGCCCTGCGGTGATATCGCCAAAACGATCACCCCGCGACAGGGTTCCTATTCGGCATTGCTCCCGGTGGGGCTTGCCATGCGGGCACTGTTACCAGCCCCCCGGTGGGCTCTTACCCCACCCTTTCACCCTTACCTGTGATATCACAGGCGGTTTGCTTTCTGTGGCGCTTTCCGTCGGGTTTCCCCGCCCGGGCGTTACCCGGCACCGTTGCTTTGTGGAGTCCGGACTTTCCTCGAACCACATAGGCCCGCGGCCATCCAGCCCCCCGCACATCCGCGCGTTACGCCGTTTTTGCTGATGGGTCAATGACAAAGGCCTGTTCCAACGCGTCGATAAGGGCACAATCAGCAACAGACAATGGCCCGGTTCGCGATGGTGCAAAGCGCAACCGGACTGCGTCTAGAACAGATGAGGGACCCCCAGACACATCATAACCAATATGTGACGCAGCCTTGAGAAAATCCCTTTCAGACACTGCACGACGCGGTACGGTTCGCGGCCAGACACCCACTCCAAACCGCGCAAGCCCTTCCCAGTCAAACCGGCGACCGGGATCTGCCTTTCGCCCCAGAGCAATATCCGAATGCCCCAGAACCGCATGCGGCCCAATCGACCAGCGCTGCTGAATATCTTTACAAAGATGAACGAGGCTTCGCATTTGCAAAAAGGAAAACGGATGGGTGCCCGCATTGTCCAGTTCAATCCCGATGGAGCGGCTATTGATATCGTAAGTGCCCTGCCAAGAGGATTTTCCAGCATGCCAAGCGCGCCGATCCTCACTGACCAACTGAAAGACCTCTCCATCATTGGCAATAAGATAATGGGCGGATACCTCATGCTCCGAGGAACACAGCCTCTCCAGGGCAACCTCCGCCCCGCTCATGGCTGTGTAATGTAAAATAATCAGATCAGGGGTCGTTACGTCCCGTCTCTCCCCGTGATTACGGGACGGAAAATGCTTTGCACACGCAAAGCCAATCATCCCTCAGATCGGGCCAATCGGAATGGTGTGGGATCCCACGTGCAGGCAAATCCATCCCCATCTGGATCCAGCCCGTACCGATCCCGCTTTGGACCGCCCTTTGAGAGAAAGACTTCTTGCGCTTTTCCGGGAGAGGGATAGGCGTTGCAATTCGCCAAGGCACGTTTTTCAGACGCGAAGGGGCCACGGTCATAAAGCTGTGTTTTCAGTGGATTGTTGGTTTGCAACGCATAGGCCACGATATTTGGTATGTCTGTTCCAGGCCTGACGGGCAGATCTGTGGGTTCAATGCTGATATAACGAGATCTGTTTTCCGCAAGCCGTTCTGCATCACTTTCTATTGTCTGGCGATTTGAAACTGCTTCAAAGTCATTCTCATCAGAGAGCGGTCCAGCAATTAAATTCCCATTTTCGTCATAGGACTGCGGCATTGAAACCGCATCCAAAGGCTCTGCTTCGACATTTATCTGGGCCGGCAGTCCAACGCTCGTGTCGCCCCTCAGCGCGGGATTGTAGCCACTGTCTGGGATCGGTTCCTGACAAGCTGTCAGCACCAAAAGACCTATCAAAACTGCTGCTGGCCTCATTACATCCGCTTTCATGTTGACCTAAATTATGCGCACCCTACCACCATTTCGGTGCTTTCGCCACAAAACCGGCAGCGTTTTCCAGCGCGTAGGCGGTATTTAGCAAATCGCCCTCTTCCCAAGGCCGACCAATAAGCTGCAGACCAAGCGGCAGGCCGTTTTTATCAAGACCCGCGGGTACCGAAATGCCTGGCAGCCCTGCGAGGTTCACAGTGACCGTAAAGACATCATTGAGGTACATCTGCACAGGATCCATTGTTTCCATTGCCCCGATTGGAAATGCAGCCGACGGCGTGGCGGGGGTTAAAATAGCATCTGCGCCGGCTTGAAACACATCATCGAAGTCTTTTTTGATCAAAGCCCGCACGCGGCGCGCACGATTGTAATAGGCATCATAAAATCCTGCAGACAGCACATAGGTCCCGATCATGATCCGGCGCTGGACTTCGGCACCAAAACCCTCGGCACGGGTTTTTTCATACATCTGCGTGATGCCTTCACTGGCTTCGATTTTAGCCCGCCGCCCGTAGCGAACACCGTCATATCGCGCAAGATTTGAAGAGGCTTCCGCCGGCGCAATCACGTAATAGGCAGGAAGCGCATATTTGGTATGGGGAAGAGAGACATCTATAATCTCAGCACCCGCATCCCGCAGCATATCGCTCCCGTCACTCCAGAGCTGTTCGATCTCAGCAGGCATGCCTTCCATCCGGTACTCTTTGGGGATTGCAATTTTTTTACCCCGAATGTCGCCGGTTAGCGCGGCTTCAAAATTTGGAACAGGCAGATCAGCACTGGTGCTGTCCTTTGCGTCATGGCCGCACATCGCCTCAAGCATGATAGCTGCATCACGCACGGATTTTGTCATAGGACCGGCTTGGTCAAGGGAACTGGCAAAAGCCACAATTCCCCACCGCGAACAACGCCCATAGGTCGGTTTGATCCCGACAATTCCAGTGAATGCCGCGGGTTGACGGATCGAACCACCTGTATCGGTCCCAGTGGCCGCAAGGCAGAGATCACCAGCAACTGCGGCAGCAGACCCTCCAGAAGATCCACCCGGCGTCAGCTCTGTCT
>VMBT01001072.1_pt1 | contig 14786 bp, 14 predicted proteins | sample 4404301 | NCBI WGS metagenome assembly VMBT01 (sample SAMN12238535, study PRJNA552566) | marine metagenome | isolation source: Coastal seawater | place: USA: coastal Georgia, Sapelo Island | collected 2008-08/2009-08
ACGAAAAAGTTATTCAGGATATTGCAAAGGCTGCAAAAGTTACAATTTTAAATATATCTAAATATAAATTTGAACCACAAGGTTTTACAATTTTAGCATTGCTGGCTGAAAGTCATATTAGTTTTCATACATTTCCTGAAAAGGGTATTATAAGTTTTGATTTTTTCACATGTGGAAAAGTTAGCCCATCTATTGCTTTAGACATTGTTAAAAAAGAATTTAAACACAAAAGAATTGTAAAAAAAGAATTTAATAGAGACACAAAATCTCTTTACCATGACATTTATAGCTCACCTGGTTTACAAAAGTCATATGTGGTTAATGATGTGCTTGAAAATTTTAAATCTAAAGCAGGTCAGCATATTGAAATTTTAGAATTAGAAGAGTTTGGAAAGTCTTTATTTATTGATGGTGAGATACAAGTCGCGAGTAAAGATGAACATTTATATAGTTCAACTTTTGTTGGTGCTGGACTAAAACTAAATCAACAAAATGATAGAGCTGCTATAATTGGTGGCGGTGATGGTGGTGTTGCAAGAGAATGTGTATCAAAAAATTTCAATTTCGTAGATTGGTATGAATTAGACCAAGAAGTGGTTGAAGTTTGCAATAAACACTTAGGTGAAATTAGCAATAAGTCTACAGAAAAAAATTCAGTTAAATGTGTTTGGGGAGATGCTTTTGAAAGTATCAAGTCAGTAGAGGACGATACTTATGATCATATATTTGTAGATTTAAATGATGATCAGTTTTGTATTGATTTAGCATCAAAAAATATGGACTCCCTTGTTCGAATACTAAAACCAAAAGGTGTAATCACTGCACAGGTGGGGTCTCAGGATAAAAAACCTAAACAAGTTGATAGTTGGCTAAATGTATTTAACCATTATTTTGGAAATACTAAATTATCTAGAGTATATATTCCAAGTTTTGATTGTTCTTGGAATTTTTCATCATCTATCAATCATTAATTTTTCTTTTTAAAACTAAAAAATTGTGGAATAATTAATTAATAAATTAATTAGGAGATAATAATGAATAAATTTAAAAGAACTATTTTTTCAGTTCTAGCATCTTTATTAATTATCGGAAATGTTAACGCAAACGATAAGATTAAGATAGCAACTGAAGGCGCTTACCCTCCGTGGAATTCAAAAAATGAAGCTGGAAAATTAATTGGCTTTGAAGTTGAATTAGCTTGGTCACTTTGTAGATACATTGGAAGACAGTGTGAAATTGTTGAGCAAGATTGGGATGGAATGATACCTGCGCTTCAATTAAGAAAGTATGATGCAATAATGGCTGGAATGTCGATTACTGATGAGAGAAAAAAAGTAATTACATTTTCACAAGGCTATGCAGATGAAGTTGCCTCTTTAGCGGTAATGAAAGGTTCTGATTTAGAAGGTATGGAAACTCCTGCTGGAATAAATCTTACAAAACCAGATAGTGCTGCTAAAAAAGCTTTAAAAACAATTGAAGCTGGCTTAGCTGGAAAAACAGTTTGTACTCAAACTGGAACAATTCATCAAAACTTTTTAGAGTCTGGTGATGTAGGTAAAATAAATTTAAGAACTTACAAAACTCAAGATGAAGTTAATCTAGATTTAGAAGCAGGTAGATGTGATGTAGCTTTAGCTGCAGCAGTAGCTTTTGTTGATTATGCTGAAAAATCTGGAAAACCAGTTGTATTAGTTGGACCAACATTTTCAGGTGGTGCATTTGGAAATGGAGTGGGTGTAGGTCTTAGACAAGCAGCTCAGATGGGTGAAAACACAACTCTTGGAAAAAGAGATGCGGAGCTTTTAAGAGCATTTAATAAAGCTATAGACCAAGCAAGAAAAGATGGAGTTATTAGTCGTCTTGCAATCAAATGGTTTGGCTTTGATGCATCTATGTAATTAAATTTTTGAAATGGCGGTTAAATTATTAACCGCCTTTTCTCTATGGAACTTCTTGCATTTGGAGATACTGGTTGGGGTGATGAGTTATTCTATGCAACTTTAATGACTATTGCTGTTTCAATAACAGCAATGTTAATCGGATTTTTATTCGCTTTAATCTTTACACCACTTAAATTATCAAAATATAAAATCTTTAATTTTATTGGAAATTTTTACACAACAGTTATTAGAGGTGTGCCTGAGCTTCTTGTAATTTATCTTTTTTTCTTTGGTGGTAGTGGTGCAATCATGTTTGTTGCATCCATGTTTGGTTATTATGAGTATATTGAAATAAATGCATTTATTACAGGGTCATTAGCAATTGGTATAATTTCAGGTGCTTATTCAACTGAAGTATTTAGAGGTGCGGTTCAATCTATAGATAAAGGTCAGTTTGAGGCTGCTAAAGTATTGGGTCTTAGTAAATTTACTCAATTTTATAAAATTATACTTCCTCAAGTTTTAAGAATTGCTATTCCAAATCTAAGTAATGTTTGGCAGATTACTCTAAAAGATACATCGTTAATTTCAGTGACAGGTCTAGTTGAAATTATGAGACAATCTTATATTGCAGCAGGATCTACAAGAGATCCTTTGTTTTTTTATTCGTTTGCTGCTGTACTTTATTTAATACTCACATTTTTAAGTATGAAATTAATCAATAGATTAGAGATTAGATATAGCAGGGGTTTTTAATATGGATTTAGAGTTAATACTAAATAGCTTACCAAAACTACTACCAGCTGCTCTAGTTACTTTAAAACTTTTGATTAGTTCTTTAATTATAGGATTAATAATAGGTTTAGGATTTGCAATTTTAAGACTAAATAAAAATATTTTTATAAATAAATTTGCTTATGGTTATTCATATTTATTTAGAGGAACTCCATTACTTGTTCAAATATTTATAATTTATTATGGGTTGGCTCAAATTGAATATTTAAGATCCACATTTTTATGGGCGATTATTAAAGAGCCATATTGGTGTGCAATTATAGCTTTTTCTTTAAATACAGGTGCTTATACTTCAGAAATTTTAAGATCAGCATTTCAAACAATCAAAGTTGGTGTGATAGAAGCGGGTAAAAGCCTTGGTATTTCAAATAAAATAATTTTTTATAAAATACAAATCCCAATTGCTATTAGGCAATCACTACCCGCATATGGAAATGAGATTATCTTAATGCTTAAAGGAACATCACTTGCAAGTACAGTTACTTTAATGGATTTAACAGGAGTTGCTAAATATATTATATCAACAACCTTCAAACCAATTGAGGTATTTATTGTTGCTGGAAGTATTTATTTATTTATGACTTTTTGTATTCACAACTTAATTAAATTTTTAGAAAAAAAATATAGTTTTAGTAACTAGTATATTCTTTAATCTCTTTTATTTTGGAGCCTGTATGGTTATTCATTTCAAGTTTTATTTTAGCTCGATCATCGTTTAAGAAATGAACATCTCTTGAAAGCTTTATAAACTTTTCACCAAAATTCTTTTCTTTTTCACATAGCCTTTTGTCATCTTCTATGACCCAAAGTTTTGAATTAATTTCTTTTAAAGATTGGAACAGTTTTTCTAATTTTTCATCAGTTTTAACGTTTTGTTCTAACTGAGATTTTAATATTGAGTGTTCATCATTAATAAATTTTAGTTTTTCATGATCTTTAATTTTTTCTTGTTTAATTTCTAATATTGAAATCTTGTCCAATAACTCACCAACAGATACTTCAACTAAAATTTTATTCATAATATTTAATACTATGTTAAGTTATATAATTAATGTCTAATATTTTAATTATCAAACATGGCTCTCTAGGAGATATAGCTCAAGCCAGTGGTGCAATTCAAGATATTTGTGAAAATCATAAAAATGATGATGTGTTTTTATTAACTACAAAGCCATACTTTGATTTATTTAAAAAAAACCCTTTTTTAAAAGATGTAATTTTAGACAAAAGGCTTCCAAGATATAATGTTATTTATTTATATTTTTTAATGCGTGAACTTAAAAAATATAATTTTTCTAAAGTTTATGATCTTCAAAACTCAAGTAGAACATCTTTTTATAAAAGAATATTATTTCCAAAAGCTAACAAAGAAATATGGTCATCTACTGAAACTACGTTACCAGAAGGAACCACAAAAAAAGATTTTGATAATGATTCAGTTTTATCTAGGTTTGATCATCAATTAAAAAGTTCTGGAATTAATACAAATCATACCTTAAAGCCTAATTTTTCTTGGAGCATCTCAGATATAACTCAAATTAAAAATCATTATGAGCTGGATAAATACATTGTTCTATTTCCATTTTGCTCTCCTCATTTAACATCAAAAAAATGGCCTTACTATAATGAGTTAATTAATATGATTAATGAAAAATCAAAAAATGAAATAAAAATAGTTATCGCACCAGGTCCAGATGAAATCAAAGAGTCATCAAAAATTAATGCGCTTTGTATTTTAGATAACGGTAAAGCTTTGGATATTTCACAACTATCTGGATTAATAAAAGATAGTTTGTTTGTGGTTGCTAATGATACTGGACCCGCTCATATAACTGCACATTTGGGATCAAAAGGAATTGCTTTGTTTGGTTCTCATACAACTCCTTTTAAAGTCAGTATTGAAAGAGAGAATTTTAAGGCAATACAAGCTCCAGATTTATCAAAACTTTCAGCAGAAAAAGTTTTAGATAAGCTGTCTGAAATAATTAATTAATCAATTAAACTTTTTTTAACAAATACATCTCCAGACATAATTAACCTAGCATTTCTAGTTGTTATTACACTTATATCTTCGATGAAATCTTTTTCATATTTAATCTTAAATTCGATTTGTAAAGTTCCCGATGGGTGTTCTAAAGAAAATTTACCATTGTCCGAATAGTCATTATAAAATTCAGAGCAGATTGTTTTTTTTGACTTGCAAGCAGCCAATAGCGCCATTGATCCTGTAACAGCATAAGCTGGATGGCAATCCCATGGCATAAAATATCTAGATTTAATATTTCCTTTTTCAGGCTTCATTACAATTGCTGTTTTGGGTATTACAGAATTTGTTACATCTCCAAGACCAACTTCTTTTGCAATTTTGATTCTGACATCATTCATTTTTTCAATTAAAACTTTATTTTTGTCTAGTACCTCAAAAGTTTCATTGCCAGATAATCCCAAGTCTTTAGCTTTAAAGATAACCATAGGAACAGCACAATCAACTAAAGTAAAATTTATTCCATCTATAGTGTCTAAAGGATTCCCTGAGGGAAATAATTTCTTCGTTTGAGATCCAATAATGTTTAGAAACTTAAGTTTAATTGGAGAGCCTGGTGTAGGCACACCATCAATTTTAAAGTCACCGTCATACTGAATCTGTTTATTGGGTGTTTGAATTGTTTGTTCAATTTTCATTCCGGTATTTTTATCCCTAACTACTACAGCTGTCTCCCCATCTTGAACTCTAACTAAGCCTTTTTCGATAGCATAAGGCCCAACTCCAACTAAGATATTTCCACAAGATGGTTTAGTATCTACAATAGGTTTATCAATTTTTACTTGGGCAAAATAATAGTCAACATCTATGCCTTCTTCTTTAGATTTATCAATGATAGCGACTTTACTTTTAACAGGTTCTGCACCACCAAGACCATCAATTTGTCTTAAATCTGGTGAACCCATTACTGCTAGTAAAATTTTATCTCTTTCTACTGGATTAGAAGGTAAATCGTCTTTTAAAAAATATGGACCTCTCGAGGTACCACCTCTTATAAACATACAGGGTATTTTAATTTGATCGTTCATTTAATGTAAAATTTTTTTATTATAAAAGGTATTAAAAGTACAATTAAAATTATTCTTAAGAAATGATGATAACTTACAAAAATTGGATCAATATTGTAAGCAACACTTATGATTACCATTTCATGAATTCCACCTGGAACAAAGCTTAAAAATGTCGGTAAAAAATCAAAACCAAAAAAATTTTTTAAGAATAATGAAGCTAATGCAGCAATTATTATTAATATCGTAGAAATTACTATTCCATGAAAAATATAAAATAATAGTTCTTTAATTTTTAAACCATTTAATCGACTACCTAGGGCGGTACCCAAGAAAACAAAAGCTATGTTAATAAATAAATCAGGGAATCTTGAATCCACAATTTCTAAGGTATAACAAAAACCAGATACCAGCATGCCAGCTAATAAAGTTGATGATGGAATTTTTAATTTTTTAATTACAAAAGAAAATAAATAACAAATCAAACAAAGCAAAGATATTTCAATAAAATATTTTAAATCATAAATATTTTCATTTCCAAAGCCTTCAATTTCAATATAGCCAACTTGATAGACGAATATTACAGGAAGCATACATACTAAAAAAATTACTCTTGTTGCTTGAGGAATTAAGACTCTTTGATTGTTATTATTTTTTAATTCTAATAAAGCAGCTGAAATTGGTACAAATGCACCAGGTAACGCAGCTAAAATTGAATTTAATTTTTCAAATTTACATATCTTTAAAAAATAAAAAGTTACAACAAATGTGCTTATAAAAACATAGATCACCATTGATATGGATGAAAAAATCCACAAATGAATCTTATATAATAGTGATACATTTAAAGTCCCCCCTAATATAATTCCAATTATTAAAAAAATTGGGTTTAATAATTTTTTTGAAAAAGAAATTTTAATACGAGTAAAGGAAATAAATAAATTAATTAATAATGGACCCAATAACCAAGGTAATGGTAATTTAATCATCATTGCAATAATTCCACCAACGGTACCAAATATAAGAGCGACATAACTAGACTTGATAATTTTAATTAAATTCTGCATATAAGATTCTTTTATGAATATATATGATGTGATTGTAGTTGGAAGTGGTAATGCCGCTTTATGCGCAGCTTTATCAGCAAAAGATGCTGGTGCTAAAAAAATTTTAATGATTGAAAAAGCTTCAAAAAAAGAAGCTGGTGGAAACAGTCGTTACACTAATGGATCATATAGATTTGCTTATAATAATTTTTTTGACCTTAAAAAAATAATTCCATCATTAAAAAATACAAAAAAAATAGATTATGGAAAATATCCTAAGAAAAGTTTCTATAATGACATGATTAAAGTTACTAAAAATAAAACTGATAAAAAGCTTACAAAACAATTGGTTAATGATAGTTACGATGTTATTTACTGGTTAAGCAAAAAAGGTCTGAAATTTGTTCCCATTAAAGGAAAACAATCTTTTGTTGTAAATGGAGTAACTAAATACTGGGGTGGATTAACTTTAGAAGTAAAAAACCAGGGTGAGGGATTAGTTAAATCACTTACAAATATTGTTATAAAAAATGGAGTAGAAATAAAATATGAAATTGCTGCCAAAAAAATTATAAAAAAAAATAACAAGATAGTTGGATTAAAAGTTTTACATAAAAATAAGTCAAAAAATATCCTTTGCAAATCAGTTGTTCTTGCTTGTGGTGGATTTGAAGCAAGTTCAAAGATGAGAACAAAGTATCTTGGAAAAGGGTGGGAGAAGGCAAAAGTTAGAGGTACCAAACATAATACTGGAGATGGATTGAATATGGCTTTTGAGCACGGAGCCGCATCTTATGGTGAGTGGTCAGGTTGTCATGCGGTTTTTCATGATATGAATGGACCAAAATTTAGTGATTTAAAAATTGCAGCAAAATATAGAAAAATTAGTTACCCGTGGGGTATTGTGATTAATGCAAATGGTGAAAGATTTGTTGATGAAGGTGAAGATTTTAGAAATTACACTTATGCAAAATTTGGAAGAGAAGTAATAAAGCAACCAAAACAATTTGCTTGGCAGATATTTGATCAAAAAGTAAGACCAATGCTGTACAACGAATATGATGTTAAGACAGCAACAAAAGTTAAAGCAAACACCATTGAAGAATTGGTAAAAAAACTAAAAGGTGTAAATTCTAAAAAAGCTCTAAATACAATTAAAAAATATAATTCAAGTGTTTTATCAAAAATAAAATTTGATCCAACTATCAAAGATGGAAAAAAAACAATCGGGTTAAAAATTAATAAAACAAATTGGGCAAATAAAATTGATACAGGACCATATTATGCTTATGGAGTAACTTGTGGGATAACGTTTACTTTTGGAGGTTTAAAAGTAAACAATCAGTGTGAGGTTTTAGACAAAAGAGATAAACCTATCAAAGGTTTGTTTGCAGCAGGTGAAATGGTTGGTGGAATTTTTTATGTAAATTATCCAGGAGGAAGTGGATTAACATCAGGTGCTGTATTTGGAAGAATTGCAGGGCAATATGCCGCAAAAAACTAAATGCTAATATTTCAGCGTAAAAAAATTGTTATTCATCTAATCTTTAAAAAAAATCTTGCAATGAAGACCTTTAATTATAGATTTCATTAAATTTAAATTAACAGGGAGAATAATAATGTTAAAAAAATTACTTGCAACAATCGTTGCATCAGTACTTACAATCTCTTCTGCTTTAGCAGTAGATTATTCTGGAAAAACAGTAACAATATGGATACCTTTTAGTGCAGGTGGTGGATCTGATGTTTGGGCAAGAGCAATTGCTCCAGCTTTTAGTGCCAACTTACCGGGGAATCCAGCAGTAGTTGTTAAAAATGTTACTGATGGTAAAGCTATTGGTGCCTCAAATAAATATTTTACTGATCATGGTAAAGATAAAGATGGCTTAGTTGTATGGGGAACTTCAGGTTCAACTCAACTTCCATATTTATTTAAAGATGAAAGAGTAAGATATGATTATAAAAATGTTACACCAATTTTTGCTAGCGGAACAGGCGGAGTATTGTACGTTAGAAAAGATTTAGGTGTTAACGATATCATAAAAGATTTTGATAAATTAAAAGGCTCGAAGCTTGTTTATGGCTCTCAAGGTAAAACTTCTTTGGATGCAGTTCCAATATTAGCATTTGATATGTTGGGCTTAGATGTAAATGTTGTTTATGGTATGAAAGGTAGAAAAGCTGGTCGAGCAGCTTTAGATAGAGGAGAAGCTACTTTAGACTATCAAACAACTGCAGCCTACTTAAAAAGTGTAAAACCTTTAGTAGATAAAGGTGAAAGAGTTGCACTTATGAGTTGGGGTGCATTAGAGAATGGTAAAGTTGTTAGAGATCCTAATTTCCCAGACATTCCTGCATTTCCAGAAGTTTATGAAGCTGTAACTGGTAAAAAGTTTAAAGGCACAGAGGCCAATTCTTGGACTGCATTATTTCTTTCTGGTTTTGGTACACAAAAATATATCATGTTACCAAAAGGGGCTAAGAGAGATGTTGTAAAAGCTTGGCAATCTGCAGCAGAATCAATTGTTAATGACCCTGAAGCTATGAAGGTTATTAATAGTAAACTTGGAAAATATGATCAAGTAGTTGGTAAAGCATTGAAACCAGCTTTGAAAAAAGCAACAATAATTGACAGTGCTTCAAGCAAATACTTACAAGCTTGGAAAGATTCTAAGTAATTAATTAGTTAATTATTTTAAAAAAAAGGGGGCACCGCCCCCTTTTTTTATATAATATATATAAATGTTAGAAGCTTTATTATCAGCTTTAGCCACAGTCCTTTCTGGACAATCATTATTTTTTTTAATTTTAGGTGTTGTATTAGGTTTAGTAGTTGGAGTAATTCCTGGCTTTGGTGGAACAGTTGGTCTTTCATTGTTACTCCCTTTTGTTTTTGGAATGGAACCAATATCTGCTATTGCGATGATGATGGGTTTGATGTCAGTAGTTGCAACATCTGACACATTCCCGGCTGTTTTAATTGGTGTTCCAGGTTCTGTTTCTGCTCAAGCTACTGTAATGGATGGTTTTCCTTTGGCTAAAAAAGGTCAAGCAGGAAGAGCATTATCTGCTGCTTTTTTTGCATCTTTATTTGGGGGTTTGTTTGGAGCAATTTTGTTAACGATGGTTATTCAAATAGCTAAGCCAATTATACTTGCTTTCGGAACAGGTGAGATGTTGATGCTAGCTGTTTTTGGAATTGCAATAGTAGGTACTTTGACTGGTTCAAGTATATTTAAAGGGTCAATAGCGGTCCTTTTGGGGTTAGCTATTGGAGCAATTGGAATTTCACCTGCTAGCTCAGAATATCGATTAGATTTCAGTACATTATTAGAGGTTCAAAATCCTATTGTAATGTATTTAGGTGGTGGCATACATTTAATGGTAGTTGCAATAGCTATATTTGCATTCCCAGAAATAGTTGAACTATTAAGATCAAACAAACCAGTTTCAGAAAAAAGAGAACTTGAAAAAACAGGATGGTTAATTGGTTTAAAAGATTTTTTAAAAAATAAATTTCTAGTATTAAGATGTTCTTTTATAGGAAGTTTTATTGGTATGATTCCTGGGATTGGAGGTTCTTGTATCGATTGGATAAGCTACAGTCATGCTAAAACTACTGAAAAAAATACAGATAATTTTGGACAAGGCGATATCAGAGGAGTTATTGGTCCAGAAGCAAGTTCAAACTCAAAAGAAGGTGGAGCTTTAATTCCAACTCTATTATTTGGAATACCTGGTTCAGGTGGAACTGCTGTTTTGATGGGTGGTTTAATTTTAGTCGGTGTTGATCCAGGTATACAAATGGTAGACACACAACTTGACTTGATTTACACAATAATTTGGTCATTAGCTATTGCAAATATTTTTGGTGCGATATGTTGTGCTGCTTTAGCAAAACCAATCTCACATTTAACCACAATTAATTTTACTATATTAGCACCTTTTTTAATTTCATTAATCCTATTTGCGATATTCAATTCTACACGTTCTTGGGGTGATTTAATATTTGCTACTTTAATAGGTATATTAGCAATTTTCATGAAACGATTTGATTATTCTAGAGTAGCTTTGATGATAGGTTTTGTTTTAAGCGATAGTATAGAAACTTATCTATACCAAACAATACAATTTTACTCATTTTCAGAACTATTTTCTAGACCGATTTTTTTAATTTTAATCCTAGTATCGGTTTTTACAATTTATTCAGGAATTAAAATAATTAAAAAACGAGATCAATTTTTAGATAAAAAAAATTATGAAGCCAGTTTAAGGACTAAGCCTCAATGGATATTTTTAATTTTAATGGGAGTAATTGGTTTATATATAATTTTATCGACTGATCATTTACAATTTTTAGGAAAAATTTTTCCAATAGGTGTAGGAACTCTTTTGTGTATTTTTACTCTAATTACTGGATTTCAAATGAAATTTTCTAATAAAGAGTCTAATGTTTTTTTTGATAATGAAATTGCCATTTTAAAACAACCTAATATTAGAAGTTATTGGTTGACAATTTTTTGGTTTATATCACCATTATTTTTATCAATTCTTATTGGATTTTATATTTCTATTGGTCTTTTTGTAATTATATTTTTAAATCTAATTGCTAGAAAAAGTTTTTTATTTAGTTTTGTTAGTGGTTTGTGTATTTGGATTTTTTTAGGTGCAATTTCACATTTTATGGTTATGGATTTTCCACCAGGTATTTTACAGTCTTATATGGAATTACCTTGGCCATTAGGCTAATTTAGAGTGCCTACAGAAAAATATTTTTTTAATTAAATCTCAATTAATATTTTTTTATATTCCCCAATTAGTTTTGACCACTGAAATTTATCTACAAAGTCTTTAGCATTTTTCCCAAATTCCAAATACTTTTTATTTTCAATCATTTTATTTAATGAAGAGTAAATATCATCAAGATTATTTCCATCACATATTAAACCAGTTCTATCGTGCTCAATAGCATCAGCAGCACCTCCATCTTTTCCACCAAGTGAAGGAATTCCATATTGTGCAGCTTCAACGTAAGCTATACCGAAGCCTTCAACAGAAGTTTTATGTTTTATAGAAGGCATTACAAAAATATTTGATCTTGCGATCAATGCGTTTTTCAAATTATCCGAGATATCCTTAAAAAACATCACTTGAGATTCTAAATTAAGTTCTTTAACTAGTTTTTTTATATTTTCCTCTTCATCACCATATCCAATACAAATATAAACAATATCAGGATAGATCTGTTTAAGATTTCTAAGAGCCATAATAACTTTTTCATGATTTTTTCTTTTATCAAATCTTGAAACTGTAATTAATCTTGGTGTTTTAATTTTTAATAAACTTTCAACTTTTTCTAGAGATTTTTTATCTAAATCTTTAATCTGATCGACACCTGGATTAATAACAATTATTTTTTTTTCATTAACACCAATTTCAATTGCTAAATTTTTTGTATAGTTTGAATTTGCTATTACTTTATCAACGTTATTTAGAACTTTTAAAACTCTTTGGTTCAATCTACTACCAAGTGGATGATTAATTTCTTTTCCATGAATTAGACAGTATTTTTTTTTATTATTTTTTAGAAGCTCTAAGCTTTTCCAATGGTCTGATATAATCCCTTGGATTTGATTTTCTTTAGAAACCTCATCAATTAATTGAGCTTTTCTAATTTTTCTTAAAAATTTTATTCCACCAACTCTTTCAATTGAAAAGTTAACGTTTTCATCAAATTCTTTATGACCATCCTGGTAATCTGCAAAAACTTTAATTAAATAATTTTTTGATAATTCTTTAGACAATCCCCACATTAAGCTTTGCATCCCTCCAAGCTCAGGAGGAAAAGATCTAGTTACTACTAAATACATTAATCAAATTTCCATTTAATACTGCAACCTGCACTTGGGATTTGATCTTTAGGCCCATTATTAGTTTCAGCTATTTGTTTCATAGCTTTATATAAATCACTTTCGCCATCTCTGATTGGAATAAGGTTTTTTAATTCTCTTGATCTTCCTCGGTACTGAAGCTCTAAATCTTTATTATATCCAAAGAAGTCTGGAGTACATACCGCATCATAAGCTTTTGCAATTTCTTGAGTTTCATCAATTAAATATGGAAAACTAAATTCATTTTTTTTTGCAAACTCAATCATATTTTCAAAAGAGTCTTCAGGGTAATTAGTTGGATCATTTGAAGAAATTGCAATTGAATTGACCCCTAATTTTTTTAATTCATTACAATCTTCAACAATATCTTTTGTAATTGCTTTAACATAAGGACAGTGATTACAAATGAACATTATTAATGTTCCATTTTCACCTTTAAGATCTTCTAATGAAATAATTTTACCTTCAGTTGATTTTAATTTGAATGGAACAGCTTTTTTACCGAAATCACATATTGGAGTTTGAGTGAGCATACTGTAATAATATATAAGTTATGTTTTATGATTTAAAAGATAAAAAACCAAAAAGTTCAGGTGAAAATTGGGTAGCGCCTAATGCAACTATAATTGGAGATGTCACCCTAGAAAAGAATACAAGTGTTTGGTTCAATGCAGTTTTAAGAGGTGATATAGAAAATATTTTTGTAGGTGAGGGGTCAAATGTTCAAGACGGAAGCGTTCTTCATACCGATCCAGGCTGTCCATTAAAAATTGGAAAAAATGTAACCATAGGTCATATGGTAATGCTACATGGCTGTATCATTGGAGATAATAGTTTAATAGGAATAGGCGCTGTAATCCTAAATAATGCAAAGATTGGCAAAAATTGTATTATTGGTGCAAAAGCTCTGATTACTGAAAATAAAGAAATACCAGATAATTCACTGGTTGTTGGATCTCCAGGTAAAATAGTTAGAGAAGTTACAGAAGAAGAAAAAAAAGCGGTGATGGAAAATACTAAACACTACCAAGATAATTGGAAAAAATATTCAAAGAGTGTTTTTTAATATTAAGGAACTAGCCAAGTTTTTCTAATAAATGTAGTTTCTGAACCTAAGTTATTTGCGAACTCAAACTTAGCTCTTCTATGTCCTTTAGCTGCAAGATATAACCACTCAAAAGATTTGATTTTGCATTGAATAACTGTGAAATTTTCATAACCTTTTTCACTTTCTTCCATTGTGTAATCAAAATTATCTTTTTCTGGTTTTAAACCAGATGTTGGTTCATCAGATTCTGTACCAGGTCCATCGTCAACCAAATAGCATTTTCTACTAATGTGCGCAGTTTTTAGCCAAGATTGTTTAGTAATCTCATTTTTGTGATTAACAATACACTCTACTTTAGCTCTTACCTGAATTTTTTCCTCTTTATCGTAGAATACTAAACTTGCATTATTGTTTGACTTAAGTTTTTCAATTTTATCTGATCTAATATCGCTGTGAAATTGAATTAGATGGTTTTTCTGATCTGATTTTCTTAAAACTACAATTCTTCCATCAAAATCATTTTGAGTACCGCAAATAAAAACAGGTATTCTAAATTGAGAACTTCTATTGGTTACTGCATCATCGAGCATCAACCAAATTTTCTTAATTATTTCATCAAAATTTTCATAGTATGCTGGTTGCATACAATATTATTTTCTGAATCTTTTAATTAAGCTTGAAGTGTCCCATCTATTGCCACCTAACTCCTGAACTTCACCATAGTATTTATCTACAATTTCTGTAACAGGTAATGACGCTCCATTATTCTTGGCTTCATCCATAGCAATTTTAAGATCTTTTCTCATCCAATCTACAGCAAAACCAAAATCAAACTTATCTTCAATCATAGTTTTATATCTGTTTTCCATTTGCCAAGATTGTGCAGCACCTTTTGATATAACTTCAATTACATCCTCCATATTAAGGCCTGCTTTCATTCCAAAATTTATTCCTTCAGATAAACCTTGAACTAATCCTGCAATACAAATTTGATTGACCATTTTAGCAAGTTGTCCACTGCCGGCATTGCCAAGTAATTTCATTTTTTTACTGTAGCAATCAATTTTATCTT
>VMBT01001073.1_pt1 | contig 14779 bp, 12 predicted proteins | sample 4404301 | NCBI WGS metagenome assembly VMBT01 (sample SAMN12238535, study PRJNA552566) | marine metagenome | isolation source: Coastal seawater | place: USA: coastal Georgia, Sapelo Island | collected 2008-08/2009-08
TTCACTATTCCCCAAACTTAGAAGGCAATAGTATTTCTTGGTCTTCCCTTGATCATAATTGCCAAGAATGGTTCTGGGCAGAAATCAGTTTATCGTTAGAAGTTCTAAGAACATCCAATGAGAGGGTGGCAAAGCGATTACTCAAGAACCTTCAAATAGTCAAGAGTCATTCATCACTTTTGGACAAGCCTGGGAGCTTCAAAACTGAATTAGAATTTCCTGCTGAATGGGGACTTGGGACATCCAGCACTTTCACAAGTCTATTGGCTCAATGTGCGCAAGTTGATCCACTTGAAACTTTCAAAAACGCACATGGTGGAAGCGGATATGATCTGGCTTGTGCAAAAGCAGATGGGCCAATTACTTATCAATTAATTGAGAATAAAGCAAAAGTCTTAAACACGACCATTCCATTTGACTTTTTAGACGAACTTGGATTTGTTTATAGAGGGAAAAAGCAGTTGACCTCCGAAAGCTTGAACTTGGTAAAAAGCAAACCTTTTTCAGATGATCAGATTGATAGATTCAATTTTCTCACAGATGCTTTTTTACAGTCCAAATCGCTGCTAGAATTGGAAGATGTTATTGAGGAACACGAGTCCCTTCTTGCTGAACATTTGGGTCTTACCAAGGTTAAACAAGAACTCTTTGGAGAACTTCCTGGACAGGTAAAAAGTCTTGGTGGATGGGGTGGAGATTTTGTGCTCGTTACTCGTCTTCGTTCTTCTGAGCAATGGCTCAAACAAAAGGGGTTTACAACAATCTTTCCTTTCAAAGAGCTGGGACTTATTCGCTCCTAGGATTGGGCACAATATTTGGTAGATTTACGACAATGCGTACAGTCGGTGTTTTATTCATCTTACTCTTCTCCTTCGCTCCTTTGAGCGCGGCGCACCTTGTAGGTGGTGAAATTTCATATCGTTGCGTGGGATCAAACACTAATGGGAATGTATACCAGATTAAATTGACTGTTTATCGCGATTGTAATTCGTCTGGTGCGCCTTTTGACAACTTTGCGCCAATTACAATTTATGGAGGGGCAGCACAAAATGTCGCCGTACAGAATCTAAGTGTGGCAAGAGGTCAGATAACAAGTATTCCAGCTGTAGTTGCCAACCCCTGCCTTCAGACGCCACCCAATGTATGTACAGAAAAGGCAATTTATCAGGCAACTGTAACCCTTCAACCAAGCACCCATGGATATACCATAGTGTATCAACGATGCTGTAGAAACAACACCATAACAAACGTTGGAAATTCAGGTAACTGGGGATCAACTTACCATATAACAATACCACCAAATGATAATCGTTGCAACGGCTCCGCCCGATTCCAATCGGACCCGCCAATTGTAATGTGTAAAGATGACAGCCTAAATATTGACTTTTCCGTTCTTGAAGATAACGGCGATTCCATTTATTATTCACTTTGCCAACCCATTACAGGAGGAACCCAAAATAACCCTGCTCCTAATCCGCCTTCACCACCTCCATATTCTGGTGTACCCTTTCTTTTTCCATATTCTGCAGCCTATCCTCTTCCCTCAAGTCCGCAGATTAGTTTGGATCCAAACACTGGTATTTTAACTGGAACACCAACTGGAACGGGTCAATATGTTTTTGCAGTCTGTGCGTCAGAATATGATTCAACCGGCGTGTTGTTATCCACTCTGCGACGCGATTACCAATTCAACGTAACCACTTGTCAAAGTAATGTAGTCAGTGACCCAACGCCGCAACTATACCAGCCAAACAGCTTTTGTAACGGAACAACTATCACCATGAGTGATAGCTCCATAAACGGCACCAACTATTTGTGGTTATGGAATGACCCCAATAACCCTGGGGCATCTTCAACCGGGCGAAACCCTACTTATACCTATGGAGACACAGGTACTTATACCATTCAATTGGTCATCAATGTGGGGTGGCCTTGCACAGATACTGCTGAAGTAACCTACGAATTGTATAATCCTATAAACGCTGGGTTTACCACTAGTGGTCCGGTTTGTTTTGATGAAAACCTGATTACATTCCAAAATCAGAGTTCCAATGGTGGATTAGCTCAAGCAACTTGGGATTTTGGGCCCAATGGGTCTTTAGCAACATTTAGTGGATGGAATCCACCGCCGGTCAGTTTCTCTACATGGGGAGACCAGATTGTGAGTTTGACCGTAGAAGAAAAAGGATGTATTGGCACTTTTGTAGATACCGTTAGGATATACAGGCGTCCTGAAACAGAAGTAAATGTAGAAAACCAAATAGGCTGCGCGCCCTTTACCATTGAATTTTGGGACAGCACCATTACAGATGGACAAGTCATTTACAACTGGGATTTTGGAGATGGAGTCCTCAGCAACGACAGCGCACCCGTATACACTTACACAGACCCCGGCACCTATGACCTTACCCTCACGGTGTATTTTATTGAAGGGTGTTTAGATACGATTACATTGAATTATGACGATTACATTACTGTGTATCCCTCACCAACATCAGCGTTTATAGCAGATCCCCCTACTGCGACTATTTACACAAGCAACATTGAAATTACAGACTTGGCCGCGGACCCAACAGATGCGCTCATTACTTCCATGGGAGACGGGAGTATCTATTATGATTTAAGAAGTTTAAATCATTCCTACAACGATACGGGGTGGTTTGAAGTTGAACATGTTGTTATCAATACTTATAATTGTCCGGATACCTCTACCTCATTGGTTCGAATCAATCCTGAAACTCTAGTTTTTGTCCCCAATGCATTTTCACCAAATGGAGACGGCACAAATGAGATGTTCGCCCCAACAGCTGTTGGAGTTAAATCATATGAACTTCGAATTTACAATCGCTGGGGTGAAGAAATTTTCTACAGCAAAACACCTGAAATTGGATGGGACGGTAATTTTCCCAACGGCAAACCCGCTCCATTTGGTGCCTATACTTGGTCTGTTTTTGCCAAAGGCGCCAATGATAAAGTGATCACGAAAACAGGAATAGTTACTCTTCTGAAATAACCTATTTCACTAAAAGCCAAATGGCCGCTATAGAAATCATGACACTTCCCAGCACGTAAGCTAATGCTTCTAACTCCCTGCCTTCTTGGATTAATCGGACCGTTTCGTAACTAAACGTACTAAACGTTGACCACCCGCCACAAATTCCTGTTGCCAATAGCAATTGAAGTGTACTTTTTTCCGGTGATAACTTGTACACATAGACCAGGGCAACAGAAGCCATGATATTAATTACGAAAGTTGCCCAATGCAACTTGCTCTGAGCGATACCCGCAGCCAACATACCTTGAGTAGTACCAAAGCGCAATACGGCTCCAATACCACCACCTAAAAAAACCGCTACAATTGCTGTGAATGAACTCATGAAAACTGGGAATCAATACGTACTAAAATAGTTGAAATCAATATGCCCCATAATGCCCCGGCTAATAGGTCCAAAGGGTAATGTACTCCGAGATGAATTCTTGAAAAACTTTGAATCACAGCAACCACAATTAGTATAGGAAACCATGAGGGTTTCAGCCACCTACGCATTAGAAATGCTAATCCAAAAGTATTGGCAGCATGCGAAGAAAAAAAGCCGAAAGCAGAGCAATGAACAAGGATACGAACACCCTCAAACCCTTCTTGACAGGGACGGGGACGCCCAATTAATTCCTTAAAAAAATTCGCCCCTTGATCCCAAAGTAACACACCAACTAAACACAAGGCAATTCTAAAAATCCAAGTGCTGTGGGTCTCTGATTGTTTAATTAAGCGTGCAACGAGCACAATATATAAGGGTAACCACGTGAAAGTCTTTGTCACCGCCAACCAAAAGGTATCTGTTGATGCGCTAAAAAGTTGATGTAGCATCAAGAACAACTGCTTGTCCCATTCCATTATAGAGTCAACTAAGGCAATCACAATTCTTCGTTTAGAGCAGACCAGATATTGTCCTTCAATGCCATTATATTTTGGCCTGTCACCGATGAAATAAATATATGGGGGATATCCTTGGGAAGTTGCAGCTCAATTTCAGCTTGCATCTCATCATCCAACATATCGGACTTTGTTATGGCTAAAATTCTATTCTTATCTGCCAACTCAGGATTATAAACGACCAATTCGTTAAGGAGTATTTCATATTCCCTCTGGTAATCGTCAGTATCCGCGGGCACCATAAATAACAATAATGCATTGCGCTCAATATGCCTTAAGAACCTATAACCTAGTCCTTTACCTTCTGAAGCTCCTTCAATAATTCCGGGAATGTCAGCCATGACAAATGACCGATAATCCCGATAGTTTACCATACCTAAATTTGGAACTAACGTAGTAAAAGGGTAATTGGCTATTTCCGGTTTTGCAGCACTTACCACGCTGAGCAAAGTACTTTTTCCTGCATTTGGAAAGCCCACTAAACCAACATCTGCGAGGACTTTTAATTCAAGGATAAACCATCCTTCTACAGGATCTTCTCCAGGCTGAGCGTATCGTGGAGTCTGAAAAGTAGAAGACTTGAAGTGTACATTTCCTTGGCCACCACGGCCGCCTTTTACTAAAATCTTCTCCTCTCCCTCTTCTGTAATTTCAAAGAGGACTTTACCCGTCTCTTCGTCTTTTGCAACAGTTCCTAAAGGAACATCAATATACCTGTCTTCTCCATTAGCGCCCGTCTTCTCCTGACCTGCGCCGTTCTCCCCTGAAGATGCTTTTATGTGCTTTTGATACTTTAACGGTAACAGCGTCCACATCTGTGAATTACCACGAACAATAACATGTCCGCCTCTACCCCCATCGCCACCGTCGGGACCGCCCTTAGAAGTCATGCGGTTTCGCAATAGGTGGGTGGACCCTTTTCCTCCACGACCACTTTTGCAGTAGATTTTTACGTAATCAATAAAGTTGCTTCCAGCCATAATAAAAGAGCAGCTTGCCATGTGACGAACTGCTCTGTAAAAGTACGATTGTTAATACGGTAAAGAAAATGGACTACAGAGAATCAATTACCTGGATCAATCTATTTGTAATTTCTTCAATGGAACCCAATCCATCCACGCCACGGTATTTACCCTGCGTATCGTAGTAATTTTTTACCGGTGCGGTTTCTTTGTTATAAGTATTGATTCTATTTTGAATCACTCCTGGATCTGCATCATCTGCTCGACCAGATGTTTTTCCACGTTCAAGTAAACGAGCTTTTAGTTCTTGTTCTCCTACCTCTAATGCAATCATACTTGTGATAGATACATCACGACCATCTAAGAAGGCATCAAGAGCTTCTGCTTGCGCATTTGTTCTAGGAAAACCGTCAAAAATGAACCCTTTCGCTTCTGGGTTTTTGTTTACGGCATCCTCCAACATTGAAATAGTCACTGAATCCGGAACCAAGGCACCCTTATCCATAAAGGATTTGGCTAGTAATCCTAACTCAGTTTCATTTTTAATATTATATCGGAATAAATCCCCCGTGCTCAAATGCACTAGAGAATAACGTTTCACTAAAAATTCACTTTGCGTTCCTTTGCCAGCACCCGGAGGGCCAAACAGCACGAGATTTAACATTTTATGGTTGTTTATTTCAGGTCACGAATATACCTACCAAAGATAGAAATCCGTACTATTGTAACCGATTTGAACAACATAGTTGTTTTCAAGTCCAAGCAACCAATAAAAAAATCAATGAGAACTCCTTATTGTGTAATAATGGCGGGAGGAATCGGAAGTAGATTCTGGCCCATGTCCACAGAACAAACACCCAAACAATTTTTGGATTTCCTTGGCACTGGAGAGAGCCTAATTCAACAAACGTATAGCAGGGTAAGGCGCATTTTTGAACCAGAGCACATTCTAGTAGTTACACATGCCAATTACCGTCTACAGACTATTGAGCATTTGCCGGAATTGCCAGAGGAAAACATCATTTTGGAGCCGCTTCGCAGAAATACAGCGCCGTGTATTGCATATGCAGCACTTAAAATCAAGAAGCGCGATGATTCTGCAAACATCTACATAACACCGGCTGATCATTTAATTACTGACGAAGACGCCTTTGAGGCTCAAATTCGAAAAGGATTAGAAAAAACTGAAGAAGGTGACTGTTTTGTCACAATCGGAATAAAACCGCACAAGCCTGAAACAGGTTATGGATACATCCAATACGATGAAACCAAGTATGAAGGAGATATCTACAGCGTTAAAGCCTTTACCGAAAAACCAGACTTAGAACACGCTAAGCTGTTCATTCAAAGTGGTGACTTCCTATGGAATGCCGGTATGTTTATCTGGAATATTGATGCACTAAGTGCAGGTCTTGATAAACACTTACCAGACTTAATGAGTACCCTAGGCCGTGCTTGGAAGGATTTGGATACCAAATACGAATCGGAAAGCATTGCTAAAGTATATGCAGAATGTGATAATATCAGTATCGACTACGGGCTAATGGAACGCGCAAGTAAAGTCTGTGTAATCCCAACTGTAATGGGTTGGTCGGATGTGGGGAATTGGGGTGCTGTATATGATCTAAGCAAAAAGGACAAAAACGGCAATGCCATTGTGGGACAAAATATAATTGCTCAGAATTGCACAAACTGTCTTATTGTTAATAGTTCTGAAAATAAAGCGCTAGTAGTTGACAGTCTTGAAGAAAAAATTGTTGTTCAAACTGATAAAACTTCACTAACTTTTCCTTTAGGAAACGATCAGGCCATCAAACAAATTGCGAAAGCCGTTCGCGTAGAATTGGGAGAGGACTTCGTTTAGAACCTAGATTTTTAATTCGTGGAAAACGCCAATAAACCGCAGGGATTAATCAATGCGGCCATCAGCCGGTGGCCAATAATAAGTCCCGTAATCAGTTTCTTAAAGGACCGATTCTCCATCATTGACCTCGCAAACCCTGACGCTACCATTGAAGGGATCAAAAAGGATATTGAATTCAGAGGATTTAGTCTTTGGATTCTCATCTTTTCTATTTTCATTGCCTCTATTGGACTAAACGTTAATTCTACTGCGGTGGTAATTGGTGCCATGCTTATTTCACCTTTGATGGGTCCCATCATGGGACTTGGGCTAAGCTTGGGGATCAATGATTTTAAATTGCTCACACGTTCCTTAAAAAATCTTGGCGTAGCAATTGGAATTGGACTGCTGGTCTCTGCGTTCTACTTTTTAGTATCACCAATCTCCACACCATCAAACGAACTTTTCACTCGTACAAACCCTACACTATTAGATGTATTAGTAGCTTTTTTTGGTGGGCTTGCAGGTATATTGGCCGGTTCCAGGAAAGAAAAGAATAACGTTATACCAGGTGTTGCAATTGCAACAGCCTTAATGCCACCTTTATGCACAGCGGGATATGGATTGGCTCATGGTGATTGGCATTATTTCTTTGGAGCCCTTTATCTCTTCTTAATCAACGCAGTACTTATAGCAACATCAACCACCCTTATTGTAAGGTATTTAAGGTTTCCGTTAAAAGAAATATTGGATCCTTTACGCGCAAAAAAAAGCAGTCGATATTTCACTATTGGCCTAATAATCATAATCGTTCCCTCCATCTATATCATGTATAGAACCGTAACGGATTCAATCAACCAAGGAAAGATTGAAACGTATCTTATAGAAACCGTAGACTATCCAGGAACAGAAATATTGAAAGAAAAGGTGGCCTTTAATAACGGTACTCCTGAAGTCACTCTTGTTCTATTTGGTGATCGTGTTCCGGTGGAACTTGCAGACAAATGGTCCACCGCTTTTAGTCAGAAGTTCAGCGGAACACTAACTATTGTGCAAGATGAAAAAGAAGCTCAAGGACTCGAGGAAATGTCTAAAATGGTGCAGTTATACTCTGAGGGTAGAGACGAAGCCAGGTCCTTTCAAGAAAAAATAAGCTTCCTTGAAGGCGAACTCATTCAACTTGAGCAGCAGCTCATTCCAGCCAACCTAACCGCTGAAATTAGAATCAACTACCCCGAACTAGAACGATTTTCAATCGGAACCCTACAATACGGGATAGACAGCATATCTGACGGATCTTTGGTTCCTGTGGCTTTTGTCAATTGGAAAGCAGACGTAGATTCTTTGAATCTTAGCAAACGAAACAAACAACTTGAAAATTGGCTAAAACTGCGTCTTGAGAAAGAAACCGTTTTAGTTCAACCTATGCCTTAGTAGGCAAGCGACATCAAAGCTTACCCACCATATTTTCTGGTCTTACCCATTGGTCAAATTCCTCTGCGGTAAGATATCCTAATTCAATGGCCTCCTGCTTTAACGTAGTTCCGTTTTCATGAGCAGACTTCGCGATTTTTGCTGCTTTTTCATACGCGATTTTTGTGTTCAGCGCAGTTACCAGCATTAAAGAATTATTCAAATGATTTTCAATAGCTTGGTAATTTGGCGCTATACCCACTACACATTTTTCTGTAAAGCTTACGCAGGCATCACCAATCAATTCTGCACTCTGCAAAACATTGTAGGCCATCATTGGCTTATAAACGTTTAACTCGTAATGTCCTTGTGCGCCACCTATAGTTACCGCTGTTTGGTTACCCATTACCTGCGCACAGACCATAGTGATTGCCTCTGCTTGCGTAGGATTCACTTTACCGGGCATTATGGATGAACCAGGCTCATTTGATGGAATGATAATTTCGCCTATTCCTGAACGCGGTCCAGAGGCAAGCGACCTAATATCGTTCGCAATTTTATTCAAACTCACTGCCAATTGATTCAGAGCCCCGTGAGTTTCAACCAAAGCATCGTGAGCAGCTAACGCTTCAAATTTATTTTCAGCAGTACGGAAAGGCAGTCCCGTAAATTGTGCAATGTATTTAGCTACTCCTTCCGAATATCCTTCCGGGGTATTAATTCCTGTGCCTACCGCCGTTCCACCGAGGGCTATTTCACTCAGGTGATCTAGTGTATTTTCAAGCGCCTTGAGCCCGTGGTTCAGTTGACTAACATAACCGGAAAACTCTTGTCCAAGAGTAAGTGGTGTAGCGTCCATAAGATGGGTACGACCAATTTTTACCACTTTCCAAAATTCCTCACTCTTTGCCTGTAGCGTATCTCTAAGTAGTGTGACCGAAGGAATGGTATTCTCAACCACCTTTTTATAGATAGCGATATGCATGCCCGTTGGAAACGTATCATTGGAACTTTGACTTTTATTTACGTCGTCATTAGGATGAATCGTTCTTGCACCCTCATCTAAGTTATGACCTGCTAAAACATGTGCGCGATTCGCAATGACTTCATTCGCGTTCATATTACTTTGGGTACCGGAACCGGTCTGCCATATCACCAATGGAAATTGATCATTGTGTTTGCCCTCAAGGATTTCATCACAAACGGCAGCAATCAAATCCCGTTTTTCTTTTGACAACACACCTGCATCATAGTTGGTATATGCTGCAGCCTTTTTCAAGTAAGCAAAGCCTTCTATAATCTCTAAGGGCATTGTTCCGGAAGGACCTATTTTGAAGTTATTTCTAGAACGTTCTGTTTGCGCACCCCAATATTTATCTGCAGGTACTCGTACTTCACCCATGGTGTCGTGTTCAATTCTGTATTCCATCTTATTCTGAATAATTGATACTTGGTGGTATGAGCACAAATTTAGGCAACAGAATTTCTGTAACACTATCCTTTAGCGGTATATTCTGTGGTTGTATTTTTTATTCAAAATTGAATCTAAATCAATTGCACAATGTATCTTTACAGCCACTTAAACGAACACGTATGAAATTTATCGGTTTCCTTGTATTCTTAGTTGTTTTCCTGATGGGCTTTTCAATGCTCGTATTCTTGGGTCTTTTTGTAGGCTACTGGTTGACATTGATTGGCTTAGAATCTGTGAACCCAAAGATTGCTCATGCCATCATTGGTCATAAAGAAGAAGAATCTGCAGAGTAATTTGCGGACACTGAATAATACAAAAGCCGGCTTGCAGCCGGCTTTTTCATTGAATATAGAGTAAATTGGAAGTATGAGTGCTGCTGCAGAAAAAGAACATACCATTTCCATTAAGCCTCATGAGGCAGAAGTTCTAAAGGAACTTGTTCTAAAGTACCATGTGAATACGGCGCTAGAGATAGGTCTTGCCTACGGCGCAAGCGCAATGACCATGTTAGGCGCCCGAAGTGAACTTAAGTTAACAAGTTGTGATCCCTTTCAACAAGAAGACTATCAAAATTCAGGATTAAGTAAAATAGCAGATGCCGGCTTTCAAAGCAGGCATACCCATATTAAAGCACTCTCAGATCAAGCGCTTCCAAAACTTTTAGCAGAAGGCAAAACCTACGATTTGATTTTTATTGACGGCGACCATAAATTCAGCGGAGCTTTTGTAGACTTCCATTTTGCTGCCCAAATGATTGAAAACAATGGCATAGTGGTTTTTCACGACATGTGGATGCGCGCTCTTATTCTAATTCGGTCTTACATTAAAAACAATCGTCCCGATCTTATAGAAATCCCTATAAACTGTGCCAATATGTGCGCTTTTCAACGAATTGGTAAAGATGAACGAGACGGCATGGTTTTCAAAGAATTCTATACGAGAAAAGGATATGTCAAATACCACATCAATAGAATGGCCTGGGAAAGGAAAAACCTTTTTGGAAAGGCTGTTTTCCGCATAAAAATGATACTAAAAGGAAGCTGATTTTTACAGAATATCTTCTAGTTTCTCAGCGGGACGAGCAACCACAGCGCTATCTCCTTTTACTACAATAGGACGCTCCATCAAACGTGGGTGTTCAATCATTGCCAAAATGATTTCATCTTCGCCTAATTCAAGTGCCTTGTATTCTTCTTTCCACAAAGATTCGTTCTTACGAACTAAATCTAAGGCATCCATTTCAAGCGCATCAAGTACCTCTTCAAGCTCTTTAGCCGTCATACTTTCTTCGTCATTCATATAATGACGAATCTCAAAATCAACCCCTTTTTTCTCTAACAATCCAATTGCTTCCCTAGACTTTCTACAGCGGGGATTATGGTATACTTTGATCATCCTAATAAATTATATGTAGCGCGCCTTCTTCTTTGACATCACCACAGCGATTCGTTGCATTGATTTGGTAAAAATAAACTCCAGCGGAAAGAATGCTACTATCGTAATCTCCTTTCCATTCAAAGGAAACCACATTAGTTTCAAAAACCTTTACTCCCCACCTATTGTGAACAATCAAATGAAATTCATCCCAATTCTCATTCGAATTCACTGTAAAAGCGTCATTGACTCCGTCGTTATTTGGTGTAATAAAATTTGGAACCGTAAAAGGCTCACCAGCGAAATAGACATCAAAATTCTCCGATAAGGTGTCCGATACCCCGCACAACGTGTCGTATCCTACAATGCTAATTTCATACAAACCGCTTTGACTAATTTGAAGTGGGTTTACAAATCCTTCCGATTGTCCGTCTACAAGCCATTCAAAACTTTGATACGTAGCATTAATAATCGCATTAAAATCTACGGACTCTCTGCTTTCACACGAATCAAGAGTGGTATTGATTTGCATAAAAGGCGGAATCCGGAAGGTGAGCGTATCCTCTATTACTTGAGACCGATTACAGCTTGTGTCTAAAACTGTGATTGTAACTAGGTTAGACGCGGGAAGAGGCGCGCCAAATTGCACTTGTGCTGATGTGAAGAGCTGTCCGGCATTGTTCCATTCAAACACATAATCGGAAGCTATGGAAGAATCACTTACCAATCTTGCCGTAGCATTAACTATACGAGCGGGATCACAATAATCATAGTTGTAATCAATCCATACCGGATCAAATGCCGGATTTACTTGAAGGGTAAATAAGGTTGTGTCCCAAGTATCACATACGGTATCTTGACCAATAACCTTAACATTATAAATACCTGGAGTGCTGTAAATATGTGGTGTAATAAAACCGGTGTCTAAGCTCGTTGCACCATCATCCCAATCTATGATGTAGGACTGCACATTCGTGGAGCTGTCCAGAATGTTAAACGTTTCAGGAATGCAAAATGCAGAAGGCTCCGGAGTCAATTGCAATCGGGCATTTTGAATATCCATATCAATCACGGTTACCGCAAGGTTGCAATTGAATGAACCATTTACGGATGAATACACATTTGAGGGATAAGTCGGGTACGAACTATTTCCGCCGCATCCTGCGCAGACCCCTTGAAAAATCCTGCCTTTTTTGTCAAATCTAGAGGTTCCGCCATCCACATGTTCTCTGCCAGAAGACCCGTAATAGGTTGCCAACCGGGCTTCTTTCCATGTGGGATCTAGCACCAGAAAATAGAAATCCCGACCATCTGTTGAAGTCCTAACCGCATTTGGTGTGACTGTAAGGCCATTGGTATTGCCTTCCGTATTTGGTGAACCTCCCCAACCAGAGAAATACGTGTTCCCACAATCGTCTACTAATAAAGCCGTTGGACTAAGATCAATAGTAGAATTGGAACTGTCTCCAAAAACAAGTGTTCTACGTTCAAAGAATTCCCCAGCCGTGCTATCAAACTTAAATTCTCGCAAGTATTGAGCGCTTCCGGGTTGACCCCAAAAATCCACACTGGATGCTTGAATCCCTCCCTTATGCTGTCCCACTACAGTGAAAATTGTGGCTGTATCTTCCGGGAAGTTGGGTTCAATGAAAAAGTGTTGGTTGTAGGCTAAGTCCACAGAACTATGAACTGCCCCAATCTCTGGGTTGGAAAAATCGCGTAAATCAATCGCAGCTAATAAAGAAGAATGGTTTCCAGAAGATGTGATTGCGATTGAATCGCCTATTGCCTTAAACTGAACGTCCGTAGTCTTAATGGCTCCTGAAAGAAAAACTCTTGAAGAATTTGAGGTATTCCCTTCTTTACTTGTTAAACTGAGACTATAGAATGCTTCGTGCCCGGATGTTCCCAGATAGGTACTATATATGAGAGGACCCATGTTTCGTGGCAATACCGTAAGTACGCCATCTAAACCCCCTTGATGTTCTGTAGCGCCTGGAGTAATGGGATAATCCGTTGAATCTGCCGTAGCAGCTATGTATACGGGGCCACCGTCGCGTTGAACTTCAATTTCTCCTCTGAAACCGTCTCCGTAATTAAAGCGGAGGCTATCATTAAAACCTTCATTATTGCTTCCTCCTAAATAGGTAGAACCCATAAGTTGCGCGCCGTTAGCACTTATGGAACACACAAACATATCTGTTCCATTTTGGAAGGTGAAAAATTCAATATCTGCTGCATTACCTCCACCAAAGGAGGTGTCTGCTGCACTCACAGTAGTTGGAAAATCGGAAGAGCCCGTAAGACCAAAGACATAAAGGTTTCCATTTTCATCGCAATCCATACTATGGGGTTGGTCTAAATCTGAACCGCCCAAATAAGCAGACCACAGTAATTGTGTGCCGTCCGCGCTGAATTTTGATATGGCTCCGTCAAATGTTCCGCCACTATAGGTGGTGACAAAACTTCCTAAAGTAGTTGGGTATCCCGTACCAAAAACAATTCCCCCACCAAAGGCATTACCATTATCATCAAAAGTCGCAGTATAGCCAAAGTTATCAGAGGCAGAACCCGAATAGGTACTAAAAATATAGATTGGATCAATTACTAATTCTTGGCTAGAGTCGTAGAACCCAAGATCAATTTTAACTTCGTCCTTACTGCGTAAGTATCGTGCACGAACTTCCTTTTCACCCTGAAACGCGTAAGGCAATTCTTCTTTAAGCTCACCTATAGCTGTTTGAATACGAACTTTTTTGGGCTGAACTTCTAACCCCTGAACACCACCATAAATGGTAGAAATAAGGGTCGGATCTGCTCCTGCCCCAACAATCCAATCGTATTTAACACCGCCTGAAGAGGTATAAACAATGAGATCTATCCCAGGGTAGACGTCCTCTGCAATCAGTGTTTGAAAAGAAGGAACGTTGCTACGCCAATTGGTCCTGTGACCCAAATAAAAATGATTTTTGTGAGAATAAGCATCCCTACCCTGCCAGTTCAGCGCACCGGCATTCTTGAATTTTACGGAGAAATTAGCATAATGCAGCGTGTCCGCATAGTGATGCTTTTCAGGTGCATCGTGATGATGCTGGTCCTGTGGATTCAGAATACTGAAGACCAAGGAGTCTGAGGTTAAAAACAAGGAATTCGCCCCAAAACGATAAACAAACTTTGAAGGGTCTTCCCACTGCCCATCATTACGCACAAAACCCTGTTGGGCTTGTAGCCCCAAAGTCAAAAAAAAGGTTAAAAGAGCAAAGGATTTGCGCATACATCAATATAGCTACTTATTTAACCCGTAACTATACATTTTGTGCACCAAATCTAATCGGTTACTAATTTAATACTCATCGGCATTTGCACTCTCCCCTTGTTGCATGAGAAATGCTTTAAGAAATTCATCAATATTCCCGTTCATTACGCCATCCACATCTGAGGTTTCTTGAGCAGTACGAACATCTTTGACCAATTTATAGGGATGCATCACATAATTGCGAATTTGTGAACCCCATTCGATTTTTTTCTTGCCCGCTTCAATCTCCGCACGCTTTGCATTCCGGGCTTCAATCTCCATCTCATACAATTGAGATTTCAGCAGTTGTATGGCCTTCTCTTTATTGCCTAATTGTGAGCGCGTTTCCGTGTTCTCAATGATGATGCCTGTTGGTTTGTGACGCAGTCGAACTCCAGTTTCTACCTTATTTACGTTCTGTCCTCCTGCGCCTGAAGAACGGAAGGTATCCCATTCTATATCACTCAAATTGATTTGAATATCA
>VMBT01001075.1_pt1 | contig 14756 bp, 14 predicted proteins | sample 4404301 | NCBI WGS metagenome assembly VMBT01 (sample SAMN12238535, study PRJNA552566) | marine metagenome | isolation source: Coastal seawater | place: USA: coastal Georgia, Sapelo Island | collected 2008-08/2009-08
CCAGCATCTTGATGCCATGGAGTTCTGCCTACTAAACCATCATGAATATTTTTACTTAAAATTCTTTTTTCAGGCTGTTTAATTCTTGAGTTTTGGCAGGGATTTGAAGCGATCTCAGGTCCCAATATTTTTGAAACCTTATCTAAAATTTTTTTATTTTTTATAAGATTCCAGATTGATTGACTTGCAAAAAAATCACTATTTACATTTATATTATTCTGAGGAAGTCTTATATTAAAGTATTGATCTAGTTCAGGTATTCCTAAAGATACTAAATATGAATATTTTTTTCTAAATCCATAATTTAAAACTTTTGCTTTATTTTTTGTTGAAACAAATCTATGAACAAGCCTGTTCATAATAAACGCCATATCATTCAGTACTGGCTCTAGGTCTTCTTTAAAATTTAAAACACCTTTAAGTCTTACGAAACCTTGTTTCTCAAAAACTTTTTTTATGTTTTGGCTCATTGAATCAAGTTGAAAATAAATATTACCAAATAGATATTAAACTGCAAGTGCCTTTCTCATTTCTTCATCATCCATTTTCTTACCTAAGTAAGCTTCAATTACAGCGTTGTCATCTTTTACTTGAGCAGGAGTTCCTTCTGCAATTTTTTGACCATGATCAAAGACAGTAACGGAGTTACAGGTATCCATTACCACCTTAAGAATGTGTTCTATAATAATTAAAGTCAGTCCATACTTTTCTTTTAATTGCATGATTATTTTCATTAAATTATCAACATTGACTGGCGATAATCCAGCTGCTGGTTCATCTAACATCAATAATTTAGGCTTCATTGCAATAGCTCTTGCTAGAACTAAAAGCCTTCTTTGGCCTCCAGAGAGTTCACTTGCATTTAGTTCCGCATAATCTGCTAACCCAACAAATGAAAGTAATTCCATCATTTCCTCTTTAATTGCTCTTTCTTGGTCCCAGATTTTTTTTCTACCTATTACAGCATCAAAAAATTTGTAAGGAACTTTAGTGTGATAGCCTGACATGACATTATCTAAAACAGTCATATCTTGGTAAAGTCTTAAAAGTTGGAAAGTTCGTGATAATCCATATCCAGCAATCTCATGTGGAGGGGTAAAAGTAATATCATGACCATCAAATTCAATATAACTGCCAGGATCACTATCATAGATGCCAGAAACCAAATTGAAAAATGTACTTTTTCCAGATCCATTTGGACCAATTATTCCTCTGATTTCATTTTTAGGAAGCTCAAAATCAACTTTATTCATGGCTTTAAGACCACCAAAAGATTTTGAGAGTTGTTTAGTTTTTAAAAGCATTATGTTTTTTCTGTTCCAGTTTTCTTTTTAAATCTCTTTTCTAAAAAATATCTGTCAATAAAACCGCCTAAACCCTTTGGCATAAATAAAATCGTTAATACAATTGTTAAACCAAATATTAAAAGCTGATATTTATATAATGGTCTAGTTAAGTCATAAACAATTGTAATTACTATAGCGCCAATAATTCCACCCCAAATATGACCGAGACCTCCTAGGACAACCATGGCTAAGAAGGTTACCATTTCTATAACTGTGTAATTATTAGGATGAATGTACCCTGGAGGCATGTGAGCATAAACTGCACCTGCCGCACCAGCGAACATAGCGCTCAGAATAAAAGCTAAGATTTTATATTTTTTTACATTAATTCCAGCGGCTGCAGCACAAATTGGATCCTCTCTGATAGACATAAACGCTCTTCCAACTCCAGATCTTAAAATACTAAATGAAAAATAAACTGCAATAATCATTACAGTCATCGAAATAAAATAATATCTATCTGGTGAGTCAAAATTAAATCCCATTAAAGATGGAGTAGGGATATCAGAAATTCCAAATGTTGATCTGAAAAAATTTCCATTCTCAATAAATAATCTTATTGCTTCACCACCGCCCAGTGTAGCTAAGGCTAAATAAGGCCCTTCCAATCTAAAGGAAGGAATTCCCATTGCTACGCCAAAAAACGCTGTAACTATTATTGCGATGGGTAAAGTTACCCAAAAGCCAAGGCCTAAATATAAGAATAATGTACCTGCAGTATACGAGCCTACCGCAAACAAACCAACATGTCCTACTGTAACTTGACCACAGTAGCCCTTAACAATATTAAGTCCAGCAGCAACAACAATGTTTACAAATATTAATGTTGCAAGGTGGGACTGGTAAACATCTGTAAATACAACTGACGGAACAAAAGCTAAAATTACGAAAGCAATAATAAAAGCTATGAATGGATAATCTCGTATAATTGATTTAAATTTTTCCATTAGCCAACTTCTCGCATTAAATAATCTGAGTCATGTGATGAAGTAAGCATTCGTTTATTTGTACTTTTAATTTTTGGTAAGTAACTCACGTTTTTATATCTCCAAACCACTGGCTTACTTAAAGCGTAACTTCCATAAATAAAAAATCTTTTTCTGCCATTTGTTTCTTTAAATAATGAAACACCGTGATAAGAATTTGGAGTGGACTGAAAAAAAATCACACTGCCTTTAGAAGGTGTAAATTCTGTCACTTTTGCTAATTCAGAAATACCTGGAAATCTTTTAAAACTTTTTCTGTATTTCATATCAGCCTTTTTTTTAAAGATTGATAAGGCCCCTCCATTTTTTTTTGGTATATCGTTTAGATAAATTAAAAAATTATATAGTCGAGTAACATCATCTCTATGTGGTCTTAATCTATAGCCACCTCTAGAAACTGAAAAATCAATATCTAAATTAACGTTTGGATTTTTGTAAGTTTTACCTAACATCTTTATTAATTCTTTAGAGTTCATAAGTTTTTTATTAGTAAATTTTTCTCTTAAAAATCTATTAGGAAGATATGCGTTTGACCAACCATAATCTTTAAAAGTTTTTTTAAATTTTTTTTCAACCTTTTTATAAAAGGATTGACTATTAAACTGTTTGTAAAGTTTGTTTGAAAGTTTTGAATTTTTTAAATAATTTTTAAAATTTTTAGAGCCTTTATTTATTCTATTTCTGCCACCCATGATCATATCATCAAAAGATTTGGCATTTTTAATCTCATTAATTAATCTCTCGCAATCCTTTGCAGATATTGCTCCTTTTCCAATCATGACTGGAAAGTTACTTTTTACCTTCTTCAATTTGTTAACGTTTATCATATTGTGTTTTGTTAAAAAAATGAGCGGTAGATAAACTACCGCTCATAAATTTTAGTTTTTATAAACCAGCGCTAGCATTGAATGTTACAGTACCAGCAACTTTTGTTTTAAAGTTTTTACCACCTTTTGTGTATTCGATCATAACAGGTGTTCTGTTACCATCTCTACACTCAGGAGTTCCTGATTTACAGAAATTGATTGGACCAGATGCTAAACCTCTGAAATCAGTAGTAGCCGCAATCGCGTCTCTTACTTTATTTCTGTCAGCAGCTAGATCTCCAGTGAATTTAACTTTTTTAAGAGCTATCTCTAGAATATCTAGTAAGTCCATCATTTGTGAAAAGTCGTGACCAGGTACAACACCATATTTGTCTTTAACCATCTTCACAAATTTCTTAGCTACAGGTCTTTTATCAGATGCAGCAAATGCAGCAGCATACGTTACACCTTTAGCAGCAGAACCAGCGTTCATTGGTATCTCTACTTTAGAACCAATAGAAGCTGTTACTCTGTGAACAGATTTTGGTATTCCAACTTCATACGATTGTACAAGTCCTCGAACTGTTTCATCCAATAGAGCTGAAATTACAAGAACTTCTGGATTAGTAGCTTTAGCTTTAGTTAAGTAACTTCTAAAGTCAGTTTCTTTTTCTCCAGATTGAACCATATAAGTTGGCTCAACATTGTAGTTCTCTCTCATGTAATCAGCTAAAGATAATGCAAAATCTTTACCAGCAGCATCTGGACCATAGATATAAGCTATCTTAGTACCTTGATTTTCTGCAGTAAATTTACCTTGTACGATTTTGTAAAATCTTGATGATACAGGTACTCTAAAAATGTATTCACTACCTTTTTTAGTAATGTCAGCATTTGTAGAGTGAGGTATGATTTGTGGAACTTTAGCTTTAGCTGAAACAGGTACCATAGGTAATGTTACAGAACTACAGCTAGATCCAATTATAACGTGAACTTTATCTTGGTAAGCAAGCTTAGTTGCATTTGCTACACCTTTCTCAGATTTACACTCATCGTTATAAAGTGTTAAGTCGATTTTTTGACCGTTGATAGTGCCTTCTTTATTCCACTTTGCAACAGTATCAGTAATTAACTCACCATGTTTGTAACCCACATCAGAAAGCATTCTGAATGAAACACCAATTTTGATTGTTTCTGCTTGAGCTATCGATGTAGCTACCAAACCAAAGGTAAAGACAATAACTGAAAAAACATTTTTAAGTTTATTCATATATCCCCCATTAATTAATTAATTGTTGATTAGGCTATAAAATTAAAGTTATAATGTCTATGAAAAATAGATATAATTTTTATACATAACAATTCAGGAGGGGGAATTGCTTAAGATAGATCAGCTTGTTTCAGGCTATGGCACAGTCCAAATTTTAAATGGTGCCAACATGAAAGTTGAAAATCAATCTATAGTTGCATTATTAGGTGGTAACGGTACAGGCAAATCTACAATCTTAAAAGCAACATCAGGATTAATTAGAGCTTGGAAAGGATCAATAGAATTTGATGGAGAGCAAATCCATAATTTACCTCCACATGAAATAGTTGGCCGAGGTCTTGTTCAAGTTACACAAGGTAAAGATGTTTTTCCTGCAATGTCAGTAACAGAAAATTTAAGACTAGGTGGCTTCATTCTTAAAACTAAAAAACAATTAAACGATAATTTAGAAAAGGTTTTTAATTATTTTCCAAGATTAAATGAGAGAAAAGATCAATTAGCAGCAACACTTTCTGGTGGAGAATTACAAATGCTTTGTATTGGAAGAGGATTAATGTCTAACCCTAAAATGATAATGTTAGACGAACCAAGCGCTGCCTTGGCGCCACAAATTGTTTTAGATATTTTTAAGAACATAAATAGAATTAGAAAAGATGGTTTAACAGTTTTAATAGTAGAGCAAAATGTAAGAATGGCTCTTCTTTTGGCAGACTATGGTTATGTAATTAAAGACGGTGTAATTAATGTTGAGGGCGATAGCAAAAAACTCATGTACGATGAAAGTGTTAAGGAATCTTATTTAGGAGGAACAAAAGCTAATGTTCAATAAGCTTAGAATTGGAAAAAGGGGTGAAAATATAATATTTAGTGTTTTTGTTCTTATTTATATTGCTTGGTGCATTAGTAGTCCTGACATGAGTATTGAGTCATTAAAATCAGTTTTAACTATTGGTTTATCTGTAGGTATAATTTATGGGCTTGTGGCTTTAGGTATTTCCTTAATTTACACAGGTTTAGATGTTGTAAATTTTTCTCACGGAGAATTTTTTATGATCGGAGCGTTTGCTGGTTTAACCATGTTTAACGTTTTAGGAGATCAGGAATGGATTTTTAATGTTTTTCCTGATGCATATGGTTGGATAATCTATGTGGTTTGTTTATTTACAGCTTTTGTCTCAATGGGTCTATTTGGTGTTTTTATTGAGAGAGTATTTTTAAGACCATTAACTAAAAAAGGTGGTGGTTATACCGTTGCTGGTATGGGAATAATTATTTGTGGATTTGGTTTATCAGTGGTTTTGATTAACGTAGCTTATTTAATTTGGAATCCTGTTGCAAAACCTTTCCCAGCGGAATTAGGCTTGCCAATGGAAATTGGAGGTTTGTTTTTACCTATCACTTACATTTGGATGATAGTAGTAGGCCTTGGAGTAGCTGCAGGTCTTTGGTTCTTTTTAAATAAAACTAAAATGGGATTAGGAATTCGTGCTGTAGCATTTTCAAAAGATGTCTCAAATTTAGTAGGAATAAATGTTCCATTATACATTTCAATAATTTTTGGAATAGCATGTGCAATAGCTGGTATTGGAGGAACACTTGTTGGTCCAACTTATCAAGTTGTAGTTTTCATGGGTTACATTATTTTAATGAAGGCTTTCGCAGCAGCAGTTGTAGGTGGATTTGGAAATCTTCCAGGCGCTATCGTAGGCGGATTTACTGTTGGAATATTTGAGACAGCTTCATCTTTTTATATTTCTGGAAGTCACAAAGATCTATATGCATTTTTATTAATGATTGTTGTCTTAATGATTAAACCAACTGGTTTCTTCGGTACCCAAGTCAAAATGAAAGCTTAATGGTAAAAAAAGATACAAAAGTTGCTGTATTAGGTGCAGGCGCAATGGGATGCCTTTTTGGCGGACTAATGGCCGAGAAAGGTCTTGATGTAACTTTAATCGATGTTTGGAAAGAACATGTAGATGCAATTAATTCAAAGGGTTTAAAAATGGATGGTCATGGTGGAGATCGTTACATAAAAATAAAAGCAACTACGGATCCATCAACTCTTAAACCTGTAGATGCGATCATTATAATGTGTAAAGCAACAGCTCTAGAGAAAGCTTTAACAAATGCAAAAAATATTATTGGTGACAAAACTATGCTTATGTCTTTTCAAAATGGCATTGGACATGAAGCTATTATGCAAAAAATTGCTGGAAAAGAAAAAGTTTTAGGTGGAACTACTACACAAGCCTCAAACGTTCTTGGCCCTGGACATATTAAAAATCATGCAGCTTTACCTTCATGGATTGGAGAGTACGAGGGAGGAATGAGCGATAGAGTTAAAGATTTAGCAGAAACTTTTACCGCACATAATTTAGAAACTATCGCGGTTCCAGATATTAAGAAAAGAAAATGGATGAAGTTATTTGCTTTAACAGCAATTGGTCCTTTATCATCAATTTTTGATCTTCATCACACTGATTTATATATAAGTAACAAAAATCAAGAAGTTTCTAGAGAACTAGGAAAAAAAATAATTTTAGAAACAAGAGAGGTCGCAAAAGCTGACGGTGTAGATGTAACTGAAGATGAGTGTTTAGAAATGTTCAATAAAATAGTTGATTCAAAACAAACTAATAAGTCATCAATGTGCTTTGATATTTTAAATAAAAGAAAAACTGAAATTGACTTTATCAATGGAGCGGTTTCTAAAATAGGAAAAGGCCATGGTGTTAAAACACCTATGAATGATCTTATGTATAAAATGATCATGGTTAAAGAAGGTATGTACCTTTAACTCAAAATGACAAAACCCATTATCTGGGAAGCACCGGACAGTATAAAAAAAAAATCCAAACTTACTCAATTTCTAAAACATTGTAACGTTTCAAATTATGATGATTTAGAAAAAAAAAGTTTTTCTGACCCAGGCTGGCTCTGGGATAATGTAATAAAATTTTCAAATTTAAAGTTTTATAAGCCTTATAAAAAAATTCTTGATGAAACAAAAGGACCTCCTTGGAGCAAATGGTGTGTAGGTGGTACCACAAATATAGTTTTAAATTGTGTAGACAGGCACAAGGATAAAGATTTTTTTAAAGAAACATTTATTTATTCAGAAAGAGAAGATGGCACAGAAAGCTCAATTACTTATGAAGAGTTTGATAAGCAAATATCTAAAGTTGGAAATTCATTAAAAATAAACGGGTTTAAAAAAGGAGATGTGATTGCATTATATATGCCTCAATTCATCGAGACTTACATTGCTTATTTTGCAATTTTAAAAATTGGTTGCGTTGTTCTTCCATTATTTTCAGGATACGGGTCTAAAGCTGTCGTAGAAAGATTAAATATTGCAAAAGCAAAAGGTATTTTCACAGTAGAAAAAACATTTAGAAAAGGAAAAGAAATTCGAATGTTTGATTTAGTAAAGAGTGACTTAGATCAAGTTCAGTCATTAAATAAAATTTTTTTATTAGGAAAAGATACAGGTAAAAAGATATTTAACTGGGAAAATTTTAATAATGTTTCTGAAAAACTAAATACTGAAGAAATGAATTCAGAGGATCCCGCGATTATACATTTTACATCTGGAACTACGGGAAAACCTAAAGGATGTGTATACACTCATGTAGGCTTAGTATCCAAAATGTCTTTTGATGAAGGTGTATTAGCTGACTTTAAACAAAATGATATTCATCTTTGTATGGCTGATATGGGGTGGATGGTCGGATCTAAGTCAGCAACAATTGCTTCTTTGCATGGAGCAAAAATGGTTATTGCAGAAGGTGTTCCAGATTTTCCTGATGAAGTAAGATTTTGGAAACTAATTGAAAAATATAAAGTTTCTTGGACTGAGTTATCGCCAGCACTTATCAGAGCACAAATGATTAAAGATAAAAAACTTTTCAAAGATTTAAACTTAAATTCATTGCGAATAGTCTGCACAGGAGGTGAACCTTGGACTGAAAAACCTTGGAAATGGTTATTTGAATTTATAGGTAAATCTAAAGTACCGATAATGAATTCTGCTGGTGGAACAGAAGTATCAGGATCTATTTTGCATTGTTGCTTACATAGACCTTTTAAGGTCGGATCTTTTAATGCTCCTATACCTGGGATGAGTGCAGACATTTTAACTCTAGATGGAAAAAAAGTTTCTACAGATGAAATGGGCGAACTTGTAATGAGAAAATCTTCGATTGGGTTGACTAAAAGTTTATGGAATGATGATGATAGATATATAAAAAACTATTGGAGTATAATTAAAGATTTTTGGGTACACGGTGATTTAGCTAGTAAAGATAAAGACGGTCATTGGTTTTTACACGGTAGGTCAGATGACACAATCAAAGTTTCTGGCAAAAGAATAGGCCCATCTGAACTTGAAAGCGTTATCGTTAAAAGCGGTAAAGCGAAAGAGGTAGCAGCTGTAGGTATTCCGGATGAAAATAAGGGTTCAAAAATTATCCTATCAATAGTTCTTCTAGAGAATAGCGAAGAAAAAGAAAGTTACTTTGAAAATTTAGTTATAAATGACTTAGGAAAATCATTTAAGCCTGATAAAATAATATTTGTAAAAGATTTACCTAAAACAAGAAATATGAAAATAATGAGGAGAGTTATTAAATCTTGTTTAGCAAAAGAGGATCCAGGTGATATTTCAACTTTGTTAAACCCCGAGTCAGTTGAGGAGATAAGAGCACATGCAATTTAAAGATATAATATATGAAGTAAAAGATGATTATGCACACGTTACAATTAATAGACCTAAGGTTTTAAATGCTTTTACTCCTGTAACTCTTCAAGAATTAAAAACAGCATTAGATCTTGCTGAAAAAGACAAAGAAGTTGGAATTATTGTTTTATCTGGCGCTGGTGACAGAGCCTTCTGTTCTGGAGGCGATATGAATTGGGAAAGTTCAAAAGAATTTAAAGATCATGAATACGAATTTCACATTCATTTAACAAAATGCAGCAAACCTATAATTGCAAAAGTAGATGGTTACGCAATTGGCGGGGGTAATCACATGGCTTACTTTTGTGATTTAACTATAGCAAGTGAGAATTCAATTTTTGGTCAAAATGGACCAAGAGTTGGTTCACCAGCTGGAGGAGCAATTGTTGCACATTCAGCAAACATTCTTGGTCATAAACGAGCTAGAGAAATGTGGATGACATGTAAAAGATATTCAGCAACTGAAATGATGAATTGGGGATTAGTCAACTCAGTTGTCAAAAAAGAAAAATTAGATGATGAAGTTAAAAAATACGGTGATGAAATATTAAAAGCAGCTCCAACGTGTTTAAAAATTCTAAAAGCAAGTTTTAGAAAACAATTTGATGAGATTTTAAAAATTACACAAAAAAGCATGGTGGAAGAGGTGTCTCCAGAATATTTTAAAACAGGAGAGCAAGCAGAGGGCGCAAAAGCTTTCTTAGAAAAAAGAAAGCCTAATTTCAAAAAATTCAGGTAAATGAAAATAAAATCTATCAAAGCTATAACTTTGAGTATGCCTTTTAGTCATGGTGGAAAAAAAGTTATTTTCCATGGAAAGGAATGGAAGAGCTTAGAATTTAATTTAGTCAAAGTAGAAACTGATAAAGGCATTATTGGTTGGGGTGAAGCTTTTGGTTATACAAGTTGGAAAGCAGTAAAAATAGCAATTGAGGATATGGTTGCTCCTTTATTAGTTGGCAAGGATATGACTAATATACCCGAACTCATTTTAACCCTTCAAAAATCTCTTCATTTATTTGGTAGATATGGAATTACAATGTTCGCAATCTCAGGTGTTGAAATCGCACTATGGGATGCGCTAGGTAAAGAAAAAAATAAACCAATTCATGAATTATTAGGAAAAAAAAATAAAGATCTCTTTAAAGCTTACTCAAGTTTATTTAGATACGGAGACCCAAAGATTGTAGAACAAAAATGTAAACAATCATTAGATGATGGTTATCAGGCGATAAAGCTTCATGAAATAGAAAATAATTGTATTGAGGCTGGTAGAAAAGGAACTGGCAATCTACCTTTAATGTTAGACACCAATTGTCCTTGGACTTATGAAGAAACTTTGGCAAAAAAAGATTTCTTGCAGGAAATGAGGCTTACATGGTTAGAGGAACCAATTTATCCTCCTGAGGATTATCAGACGTTAGCTAAATTAAAAAAAGAGTTGGATATACCGATTGCCTGTGGTGAAAATGCTTGCACAGAATTTGAGTTTAAATCAATGATCGATCAAAACGCAGTATCATATGTTCAGCCTTCAGTGATTAAGGTTGGGGGAATTTACGAAATGTTTAAAATTATTCAACATGCAGAAAAAAATAATATTTCGGTAATGCCACATACAGCGTATTTTGGACCTGGGTTTCTTGCGACGCTTCAATTAGCTTCATTGATGAAAAATGAAACTTATATTGAAAGATTTTATCTTGATATAGATCAAGAATTTTATCCAAATTTTAAAAGAGCTTTAAATGGTAAATATAAACTACCCTCAGGTCCAGGTTTAGGTATAGATTTAGATTATAAAAAACTGAGCAAATATGAAATTTAGATCAGTATTATTTGTTCCTGGTCATGAGGAAAAAAAAATAAAAAAAGCATACACCTTAGATGCTGATTTAATCGTAATTGATCTAGAGTCGACAGTTCCTAAAAATGAAAAAGATAATGCCAAGAAGATAATTCAAAATTGCAATGTAAATAAAAGCAATACTTATATTAGAATTAATTCAAATTCAGATTTAAATTTTGTTTGTGGTGAAAAATTTATAGGTATTTTTCTTCCGTTTACTGAAAGCAAAAACCAATTGACCGAAATACATGAGGAGCTTAAAAAAATTGAAAAGCTAAATACAGATATAATTCCAATTATAGAAAGTCAGAAAGGTTTAGATAATCTCAATGAAATATCAAATTTTAAAGAAAGAATAAAAAATATATCTTTTGGTTCTCATGATTTGGCTAAGTCAATAAATCTAAAAGTTTCTGCTGATGAAAAGGAGATACTTGAGTACAGGAAACTCATTGCAAAGTATTCAAAAAACCCTATAGATACCTCTTATCTTAATTTTAAAGATCTAGATGGTTTTAAAAAATCTTGCTTGCTTGTAAAAGATCTAGGTTACGCCGGTAAAGCTTGTATCCATCCCAATCAGATTGAGATAGCAAACAATATATTTAATGAGAAATAAAGTAAAAATAGCTGTAGTTGGAATTGGTCTAATGGGAAACCAGCATTTAAAAGCAATTCATTTAAGCAAAAGAGCTAGTCTTCATTCAATTGTAGATATTAGTGACAAATCAAAAATACATGCTAAAAAATTTAAAGTACCTTTTTACAAAAATTCAAACAATCTTATTAAAGAAAACAAGCCTGATGCTGTAATTGTAGCTACCCCAAATCAATTTCATGAAAAACATACATCAAGTTTTTTAAAAGCAGGAATACCCACGTTACTTGAAAAACCAATCTCTGATAATATCACTTCAGCTAAAAAAATTATTTCAAATGCAAAGAAGAATAGAACCCCTTTATTGATAGGATACCACAGAAGACACAATGATATTGTGTCTAATGTAAAGAATAAAATTGAAAAAGGAAAAATTGGAAAAATAGTTTCGGCAAATGTTATGTGCTGGCTATACAAACATAAAGAATACTATAAAGAAAAATGGAGAACTAAAAAAGGTGGAGGTCCTCTAGGAATTAATCTTGTTCACGACATTGATATGATTTGTTATTTGCTAGGTACAGTCAAATATGTGCAAGCATCAACATCAAATTCTATACGTAAGCATCAAGTAGAGGACACGGCTATTGTAAATCTAATATTCAAATCTGGAACTATGTGTACATTAAATGTTTCTGATACTATTGTTGCTCCTTGGAGTTATGAACTAACAGCTGGAGAAAATCCCGCTTATCCAATTACAAATCAGTCAGCTTATTATATCGGAGGGACAAAAGGCTCTATTCAGTTTCCTAATTATAAGTATTGGTATAATAAAAGTGAGAGAAGTTGGTGGAAGCCTATTTTTTATAAATACGAAAACTCAAAATTAAGTAGGTTTACTCTTATTAATCAAATCAATCATTTGTGTGATGTAGTTCAAAAAAAAACTACTCCCAAAGTAAGCGGGTATGATGGCTTGCAATCTCTTAAAATATTTGATGCAATAGTTAAAAGCGCTAAGTCAGGAAAAAAAATAAAAATAAATTAAATGAAACGTTTAAGGCTTGGTATAATTGGTGGTGGCCCAGGGTCCTGGATTGGTCACGTACATCGTATAGCGTCTAGATTTGACGATAAATTTAAAATTGTATCAGGTGTTTTTTCAAGAAATCATAAAATTAATCAATCTTTTGGAAACTCAATCGGTCTTAAAAAAGATAGATGTTATAAAAATTATAAAGAGCTTTGCTTAGCTGAAAAAAAGAGGAAAGATGGTATCGAAGTTGTTGCCATTATGACTCCACCAGGAAGTCATCAAGAAATAGCTGAACTATTTATTAAAAATAACATTCATGTAATATCTGATAAACCATTTGCAGGCTCCTTATCTCAAGCAAAAAAACTTTATAAAACAATAACTAGAAATAAAAAAATTGTTTATGGGTTAACACATAATTATTCTGCATACCCGATGGTAAGGTATGCAAAAAAATTAATTGAAGAAAAAAAATTAGGTAATGTTGAATATGTAAATGTTGAATATATTCAAGACTGGTCGAACGGAAAAAAAGTTACTCCAGCAACAGCTAAAAAAGTTTTCAAATGGAAACTTGATAAAAAAATTGCTGGTGTTTCAACAGTACTTAATGAAATAGGATCTCATGCCTATCATTTATGTAATTACATAACTGGTTTGAAAGGGGTTAAATTATTCGCTGATATTAAACAATATTCAAAAAAAATTAAATTTGATACTAATGCTCAAGTTTTTATTAATTATGAGAATGGCGCAAAAGGTTTATTCTGGGCATCGACAACTGCTAAGGGCGGTGTTTACGGTTTAAAAATAAGAGTATTTGGATCAAAAGGTAGTATGGAATGGGTTCAAAACGATCCAAATTATTTAAAGTTTAGTTCAGCGAATGGTGCAACTAAAATTTTAGAAAGAGGATTTAATGAAAGTCATTTCTCAAAAAAATTTTCAAGAATAAAATATGGGCATCCCGAGGGTTACCTAAGTGCTTTTTCAAACCTATATAAAGAAATAGCTTCAAAAATTAATTCTAAGAACAGAAATACAAGATTTTTCTTCCCAACAGCCTATGAAGGTTTGCTTACAGCCAAGTTTATTGATGGATGCGTAAAATCCTCTTCGAAAAAGAAATGGGTGTCATTTTAAATGATTAAATCCTGTGTGATAGGATTATCAAAAATTGGACAAATTCATTGTAGCAACCTTAAAAAAATTAAAAAAACAAAATTATCTTATGTTTATGATGTTGATCCTAAACTAAGAAAGAAAATTTCAAAAAAATACAATTGTTTATATTCAAGTGATTTTAACACTATCTTAAAAGATAAAAGCATCAAACTATTTATCATAGCCTCACCCACAACAACTCATGAGTATTATTTAACTAAACTCATTAATCATAAAAAGATGATTTATTGTGAAAAACCAATCTCCTTAGATTCAAATAAATTAAATTCATTAATAAAAAAAATTACAGTAAACAAAATCAAAATTTGCATAGGTTTAAATAGAAGATATTCAAATCCTTATCTTAAAATGAAAAAAATTCTAAAAAATAGAAAAGTAAAAATAGCTCAAATTATATCTAGATCTTTTAAAGCTAATGTAAATCAATCAGTTCGAAATGGAGGTTTATTTATGGACAAAGGTTTTCATTTTTTTGATCTTGCAAATTGGTTTGTAAATTCAATACCTAAAAATATAGTAACCATTGCTAAATCTATAAGTAGAAAAGAATTTTTAGATAAAAAAGATTTTTCAGATGCTATTATAAATATGAAGTTTAGCAATGGAAGTGTAGTAGAGTTTATATTTAGCAGAACAAGCCGACACGGTCACGAAGAAAGGATCAAACTTTTTGGAAATAATTTTATAATAGACTCAGATAAACATTTTAAAAAAAATACTTTATATAAAAATTTTGACATTAAACACAAGGATAGTTATTTAAATTGCCTAAAAGATTTTATTTATAAAGATAAAACAATTTTGCTTAGTGAAGGAATTCAAACACAAAGAATTTGTAGCTCAGTTTTAAAATCTACTCAAAAAAATAATTATTGAGTAACCAATAATCTTTTAAGCTTTAGCTGCTAAATATTTTTCAGCTTCTAAAGCAGACAT
>VMBT01001077.1_pt1 | contig 14746 bp, 18 predicted proteins | sample 4404301 | NCBI WGS metagenome assembly VMBT01 (sample SAMN12238535, study PRJNA552566) | marine metagenome | isolation source: Coastal seawater | place: USA: coastal Georgia, Sapelo Island | collected 2008-08/2009-08
CCCCCCTATATTTAGGAAGCAGTGAAAAATGTATATTAACAGGCATTATATTTGGCATATCTAATAACCATTTTGGTAAGATCTTTCCATATGCAACCACAATAAGCACATCAAACTCATTATTAGAAATACTATTTTTAAAGTCTAAATCATTTAAATTTGTTGGTTTGTATTGTTTTATATTATTAGACCTTGCAATCTCTGATACAGGAGAGGGTGATTCTATGGCCCTTCTGCCTCTTTTTTTATCAGGTTGTGTAATAACGCCAATAACATCATGACCCAAATCAATTAAATTCTTCAATATAATTGATGATGTTTTAGGTGTTCCTGCAAATAAAATTTTCAATAAATTCTCTTAAAATACGTGAATTTCGCTTATTTAGCGTATATCTTCGTCAATTTTTTCTTTATACGTTCTCTTTTAATTGGGGAAACATAATCAACCATTAATTTACCCTCTAAATGATCAATTTCATGTTGAATGCACACAGTAAGTAGGCCTGAAGGCATATCTTCATGCTCCTCACCCTTAATATCTTGCCATTTAAGCTTTATATTGTCTGGCCTAGTTATTTCTTCGTTAAAACCTGGTACAGAAAGACAACCCTCCTCAAAAGAAAGGTGACTATCCTCATTTATGATCTCAAATTCTGGATTTACAAAAATCATAGGGCTATTTCTTTCTTCGCTTATATCTATAGTTATTAACCTTATATGATGATTAACTTGAGTTGCGGCTAACCCTATACCATTTTCTTTATACATAAGCTCAAGCATATCGTTTGCCAAGATTTCTAGACTTTTGTCGAATTTTGTAACTTTACTTGCAACAGTTCTAAGCCTAGGATCTGGAAATTTTAATATTTTTAATTCATTTACCACTTAAATACCTTTTGTTGGGATTTTTTATAAATTATAATCTTATTTTTTAACAATTATATATTTTATTATGAGTGATACAAACCTTGAAGTTGCAGTAATAATGGGCTCTGATTCAGATCTTCCTGTTGTTGAAGCTGCGTTCCCTATTTTTGATAAATTTGGCATTAATTACACTAAAAACGTTATGTCAGCGCATAGAACACCCCATGATGTTATTGAGTTTATAAAAAATTCAGAAAATAATGGTTGTAAAGTGTTTATAGCGGCTGCAGGCATGGCGGCACACTTAGCTGGGGCATTAGCTGCACACACAGTTCGCCCTGTAATTGGTATTCCTATTGAATCCGGAGGAATGGGTGGTATTGATTCTTTGCTTTCAACAGTAATGATGCCACCAGGTGTTCCAGTTGCAACAGTAGCAGTAGGTAAAAGTGGTGCCAAAAATAGCGCCATTCTTGCAATTCAAATACTTGCAACTTCTAATGACGAACTACAACAAAAACTTGTTAATTTCAAAGAAGATATGAAAAATGAGGTTTTAGAAAAAAACGCTAAACTCAACAGTTAATATTGATATCAAATGGACTTGATTTAAGCCACTCTATTGAGTGGCTTAAAAATGAAAAAATATTAATACATCCCACCGAAGGTGTATGGGGAATTGGATGTGATGCATTTTGCAAGAGTGCCGTTGATCAAATCTATTTATTAAAAAAAAGAGATAGAAGCAAACCATTAATTGTATTAATTAATAGTTTGGAATCCTTTCAAAACTTTCTACTTCCTTTGAGCGAAAAACAAAAAGTTTTTGTAAATTCAGTTTGGCCAGGACATGTAACTTTATTATTTAAGTATAATGATAATTTACCGAATCATTTACAAAATAATACAAACAAGATAGCGTTGAGAGTAAGTAATCACTATCCATTAAAAGCACTTAATAAAGGATTTAAAAATCCTATAATATCTACATCAGCCAATATTTCTGGAAATGATCAGCTAAATACAATAGATGAATTTAAAAAATATTTTATATCTAATGATGTGGCATATTATGATGAGAGGCTGGGTGGTAATAATAAACCATCAAAGCTAATAGATGTTGAAACATTAGAGGTTTTAAGAGATTAAATGAGCAAAGAAATAGATAACTTTTTTAGAGATATTCAAAACAATATAATTAATAACTTTAATAGCTTAGAGGGTTCTAAAAAAGATGTTTATGATGATGTTTGGAATAGACCAGATGGAGGAGGAGGAAGATCATACATCATTAAATCTGGTAAATTTTTTGACAACTGCGCTGTTAATTTTTCATCAATATCTGGCAATAAACTTCCGCCATCAGCATTAAAAGAAAACACCAAAAAAAATGGTAAATTTACTGCTACTGGCGTTTCTGTCATCTCACATCCAAAAAACCCATTTGTACCAACCAGCCACTTTAATATTCGAATTTTTAGGATATTTGATAAAAAAGATAATTTAATAGATTTTTGGATAGGAGGTGGATATGACTTAACGCCCTATTTTCCATATCAAAAGGATTGCATTGATTGGCACAATAATTCAAAAGAATATTTAGATAATTTTAATAGAAGTTTATATAAAAAATTCTCAAATAACTGTAATAAATACTTTTATATACCTCATAGAGAAGAAAGAAGGGGTATTGGCGGCATCTTTTTTGATAATTTTAAGCAATATTCGCTCGAAAAATCATTAGATTTGTTAAAAATGACATCCAATATTTATATTAAAAGTTATATGAATATTGCTAAAAAAAGGAACAAATGTCTATATAAAAAGACTCATAAGAATTTTCAAGAATACAGAAGGGGAAGATATGTAGAGTTTAACCTTATGTATGATAGAGGAACCTTATTTGGCCTTCAGTCAAAGGGAAGAATTAAATCAATACTCTCATCTTTACCAAAAAATGTTCAATTTCACTATGAGATTGATAAAGAAATGAAAAAATATGAGAAGCGTTTGCTAAAGTACATTAATAAGGATTGGAATGTCTAAAATTCATAAGCTTGGAGTAATTGGCAATCCAATAGAGCATTCTTTATCCCCTTTTATTCATTCTAGGTTTGCTCGTACAGAGAAAATAAATATTGACTATAGGCCTTATAAAGTTACAACAGATAATCTAGAAGCATTTATTAAAGAATTTTTTTTAGACAAAGACTCTATAGGACTAAATGTTACTTTGCCTCATAAGAAAAATGTGTTCAGTTTGCTAGAGCCCGTTACTGAAGAAGTTAATATTCTTGAAGCCGGGAATACTATCATCAAATCCAACAATAATTTAATGCTTTCATCAACGGATGGTATTGGCTTAATAGAAGATTTAAAAAAGAAATCAATTTCTTTAAAAAATAAAAATATTTTACTTATTGGTGCTGGCGGTGTAATTGAGAGCATAATCTATTCCCTAGAAACAGAATTGCCTTCAAGCATATATATAACAAATAGAACAATTGAAAAAGCAGACAAGCTGGTAACCAAGTATTCAAAATTAGTAAATATTAAGAGCTATGATGGGGAAAAGATAGATATTGTAATTAATGGCTCTTCTGCAGGAATTACTGGAGATTTTATTAAACCTGATTACATTAACACTCATGAAGATTGTTTTTTTTATGATCTAAATTACTCTTTAAAAGGTACTCCATTCTATGAATGGGCCCTATCAGAATTTAAAGATAAAAATGTTTTTGATGGCACTGGAATGCTTATAATGCAAGCAGCACATTCTTTTAAGTTATGGTTTGATGTATTTCCGCAAACCCAAAACGTATATGATGAATTGGATCAAATGAGAAGAGATGAGTAAGTTCATAACATTTATTGCAGGGGCTATATGTCCTGAATGTAAATCAAAGGATACAGTTGCCTTGACCCCTGAGGGAACAACAATTTATTGTGTTAAATGTTCATACAAAGAAGAAAAACCTCAAGAAAAAAAATCACCTCAAATGGATGAAATTAAAGTAATTAATATCAAAGATTATTTAAAAGATAAAAAGTAGAATTTCTTCTTAGTCTCGGCTATTATAGGCGCGAAATTTACCTAATATTTTGGATTAAATATAAAAATATTATATAATTAGATATCATTATTTTTTATTTTACATTTCATTTAGTTTAAGGAACTTATGATGCTTCAGATTTTGAAAAGATCAATCAATAAACTCATTATTACAACTTCGGCTTTTTTTGTTGCAATTTTTAGCAACAATTTAAATGCTGACTGGTTCGCTCTTAATATGACTAGAGGATCGACTGCTGTTAGTGAAGAAGTTTTTGAGCTGCATATGCTTATTTTTTGGATATGTGTGGTAATTGGTGTAATCGTTTTTGGTGTGATGTTTTACTCAATGTGGAGATTTACCAAAAAGAAAAACCCAGAACCTTCTGACTTCCATGAAAGCACAAAGCTTGAAATTGCATGGACTGTAGTTCCTTTCCTTATTCTAATTTTTATGGCAATTCCAGCATCACAAACACTAATCAAAATATATGATGATGAGGAAGGAGATATTAATATTCATGTTACTGGTTACCAATGGAAGTGGCAGTATGAGTACCTTGAAGATGATATTAGTTTTTTCTCTAATTTAAGCACTGATCTAGACGAGATATATAACTTAGTACCTAAAGGTGAATTTTACTTACAAGAGGTTGATGAACCTGTAGTAATCCCAGCTGGCAAAAGAGTAAGATTTCTAATAACAGCTAATGATGTAATTCATTCCTGGTGGGTGCCTGATTTTGCTATTAAACAAGATGCAATTCCTGGATTTGTTAATACAGCATGGACGGTCGTAGATAAGCCAGGTATATATAGAGGTAAATGTACTGAACTTTGCGGAAAGAATCATGGTTTTATGCCCGTTGTTGTAAAGGTTGTTGAGCAGGATGAGTATGATTCGTGGGTAAATGCAAAAAAAGAAGAAGCATATAAATTAGCTGAACTAACAGAAAAAGATTGGACCGCTGAAGAGCTTAGTGCAAGAGGTGAAGGGGTTTATCAAGTTAATTGTGTTGCCTGCCATCAGGTTAATGGTCAAGGAATACCAGGTATTTTTCCTGCGTTAGCTGGTAGTGACATTGTTATGAATGATAAAGAAAGAAATATAGAAATTTTAATGGAAGGAGTTCAAGGTGCAGCAATGAATTCTTTTGACTATTTATCAGAAGTAGAGCTTGCAGCTGTTATAACTTATACGCGTCAAGCATGGGGTAATGCAGAGAACGGTGACGGAGAAATAGTATTACCAAAAGACATCGTAGATTATAAAAAACCAAAAATTTAATTAGAGGTTAGAAAATGAGTGCAGTAATAGAAAATCATCACGACGAACATCATCATGGCCCTGCAAAGGGATTAACTCGTTGGCTATATACAACAAACCATAAAGATATAGGTACTTTATATCTTTGGTTTAGTTTTGCTATGTTCTTAATAGGTGGAGCAATGGCAATGGTTATTAGAGCTGAGTTGTTTGAGCCAGGCATGCAAATAGTAGAACCAGAATTCTACAACCAAATGATTACTTTGCATGGATTAATAATGATCTTTGGTGGCGTTATGCCAGCTTTTGTTGGTTTAGCTAACTGGCTTGTGCCTATGATGATTGGTGCGCCTGATATGGCACTGCCTAGAATGAATAATTTAAGTTTTTGGATTTTGCCATTTGCATTTTTTGTATTACTGTCGTCTCTATTTATGGAAGGAGGAGCTCCAAACTTTGGTTGGACTTTTTATGCACCTCTTTCTACTACATACGCGCCGCCTAGTGTTACTTTCTTTATATTTTCAGTGCATATCATGGGAGCCTCTTCAATTATGGGAGCCATTAACGTTATTGTTACGATAATGAACATGAGAGCACCAGGCATTACTTTAATGAAAATGCCTTTATTTGTTTGGTCATGGTTAATAACAGCTTATTTATTAATTGCTGTAATGCCAGTATTGGCTGGAGCCGTAACAATGATGCTTATGGATATCCACTTTGGTACAAGCTTCTTTAATGCGGCTGGTGGTGGAGATCCTGTTTTATTTCAGCATATCTTCTGGTTTTTTGGTCATCCTGAAGTTTATATAATGATCCTTCCGGCCTTTGGAATTGTTTCTCATATCATTGAAACATTTGCAAGAAAGCCTCTATTTGGATACACATCCATGGTTTGGGCAATGCTGTCAATTGCGATATTGTCTTTTGTTGTTTGGGCTCACCATATGTTTACTGTAGGAATGCCTTTGGCTGCTGAATTATTTTTCATGTGGGCAACAATGCTTATAGCTGTTCCAACAGGGGTAAAGGTTTTTAACTGGGTCACCACAATGTTTAAAGGTTCAATCACTTATGAGACACCAATGTTATTTGCATGTGCCTTTGTTGTGCTTTTTACAATAGGTGGATTTTCTGGGCTGATGCTAGCTATTGTTCCAGCAGATTTTCAGTATCATGATACATATTTTGTTGTTGCCCATTTCCATTATGTTTTAGTTCCAGGAGCTATATTTTCTATTATGGCAGCTGTTTATTATTGGATACCTAAATGGACTGGAAATATGTATGACGAGAGACTTGGCCAGTTACATTTTTGGCTATCATTTATTAGTGTTAATGTTACTTTCTTCCCGCAGCACTTTATTGGACTAGCAGGAATGCCAAGAAGATATCCAGACTATGCATTACAGTTTGCTGATTGGAATATGGTATCAACAGTTGGAGCCTTTTTATTTGGTGTTTCACAAATATTATTTTTATTTATAGTTCTCAAAACAGTTATTGGTGGCAAGAAGGCTACTGATCAAGTATGGGAAGGCGCAAGAGGACTTGAGTGGACAGTCGCATCACCTGCTCCGTATCATACATTTTCAACACCACCTAAGGTAGATTAAGTGCAAGGCAAGAATAAAACATTAAAGCTCTTAATAGGAGCTGTTGTTGGGATGTTTTTTTTCTCTTTTGCATTAGTGCCTTTATATAATGTTTTTTGTGAAGTAACTGGATTAAATGGAAAAGTTTTTCAAGCCAGTGAGTCTGAAGTATCTATAGAAGGGGAAAGCAGACCCCTTGCCCTCCAGTTTATTTCATCAAATAATGAAAACATGCCATGGGTATTCAATCCTTCTGAAAAATCTATGAAGATTGAAACGGGAAAATACTACACCACAACCTTTTACGTTAAAAATACTACCAACAAAACCATGACATCACAGGCAGTACCAAGCGTTGCACCATCTAATGCTGCCGATTACCTAAAAAAATTAGAATGTTTTTGTTTTGAGCAACAAGTTTTAGAGCCAGGTGAAGAAGCATACCTACCAGTTAGGCTTTTGGTTTCAAACGATTTACCTGATTCAATAAATAGCATCGTAATGTCATATACTATTTTTGACATTACTGATTATAATAACGAGGATTTAGCCCATCATAACATGGGTATGGAGTAAAAAATGAGCACTGAGAATTATTATGTTCCTGAGCAAAGTAGGTTACCTATTTTTGCAGCGGTATCATTATTTTTATTAGTAATGGGAGCATCTAGCACCATCAATAATTTAGGTGTTGAAGGAAGTAAATCATCTTATATTTTATACGCAGGATTTGCTTCACTCATTGCCACATTGTTCTTTTGGTTTAGAAAAGTTGTACAAGAGCATTTAGCAGGCCTTGATAGCGCTCAGTTAAAAAAATCTTACGTTTACGGCATGGCATGGTTCATTTTTTCTGAAGTCATGTTTTTTGCAGCTTTTTTTGGAGCATTATTTTATGTCAGAAGTTTTGCAGTTCCATGGCTAGGCGGTATAGGAGAAAAAGGCTCTCAAATTGCTGCTGTTGATTTATGGAATGGATTTGAAGCTTCTTGGCCATTAATTGCTACCCCAGACCAAAATGCAGCATTTGCTATGGCTGATAAATCCATGGCTTGGCCAGGATGGTCAAATGTACTCCAATGGCTGCCGCTATGGAACACAATAGTTCTATTATCTTCAAGCGTAACAGTTCATATTGCTCACCTGGGTTTAAAAAATGGTAATAGAAAAAAATTCAATAGATGGCTGGGTGCCACTGTTGGCCTTGCTTTAATATTTGTAGGACTTCAAGCAGCTGAGTATTATGAAGCATATGCTCATTACGGTTTAACACTTAATTCAGGCATATACGGATCAACTTTCTTTATGCTAACCGGTTTCCATGGATTCCATGTGATGATGGGTGGCGTAATGCTTAGCGTTATGCTTTGCAGATCAGTATTTTTTAATCATTTTGAAGATCATGATCATTTTGGTTTTGAAGCTGCATCATGGTATTGGCACTTCGTTGATGTTGTATGGGTAATGCTATTTTTATTTGTTTATATTCTTTAATTACCAAGGAACTGAGTTACCAAGCTCCCCTGTATAAAGACCATAAGCTACCAAGATAATTAAAATAACAGCCAAAGAGATTCTTACGCCTAATCCGTAAACTGTTCTTTTGCTATCTTTTTTACCTTGATCTTTAAGAAGAAATACCAAGCTAGATATTAATGAAATGAATATAAGTATAATGACAACAGCAATTAAAGTTCTAAGCATCTTTATATTTTAATTCATAATTGTTATGAACAAGAAAACTTTTAAGCCTAATTTAAAAATTTTAATTTTTTATGTGTTCTTTTCTATAGTATTTATTGCTTTAGGGTTTTGGCAAATAGAAAGAGGCATAAGCAAGACAGAGCTTCTTCAACAATTTGAGACAAGATCCAAAGCAGAAGCTTCAGCAATAAATGATGAGCCAAAAAAATGGGATAGGGTTAAGCTTTCTGGAGAGTTCTTTGATAGTTTTAATATCTATATCGACAATGTAATTTTAAAAGGTATACCTGGATATAAAGTTTTAACTCCTGCAAAAGTTGAGGGTATAAACGAACCAATCTTAGTTGACAGAGGTTGGGTACAGAGAGAAACCTCCAGAGAAGTGCTCCCTGATGTCTCAATTTCAAAAATGGATTTCGAAGTAGCAGGTATATTAGTTTCACCAGAGCTAGGACTTGTACTTGGCGATGAGATTATAACCAAAACAAAACCCTATCTAAGTCAATCAAGTAATATTGAAGCTATTGAAAAAGGTCTAGAAATAGAATTTTATGATTTTATCTTCTTAGCCGATCCTCTTATGATTGATAGCCTAGAGTATATTGAAATTATTCCAACCAATATATTGCCATCAAAGCATTATGGATATGCCTCACAGTGGTTTACCATGTTTTTAGTTTTAACATTTATGTTTATTTTAACGAGCTTTAAAAATGAAGAATAAATTATTTTTAACATTTATATTACTAACACCGATACTAGTTATTACTACGTCATCATTATATTTTTATTTTGGTTATAAGCCTGACGCAACAAAAAATAATGGTGTTTTTTTTAATCAATATTTTTCTTTTGAAAATATTAAAATTTCTAATGACGCATCACAATTGAGCTTTGATGATGGCAAGTGGGTATTGGCGGTTTACATAACAGAAAAAACAAAAGCGGATAAATCTTTGTATTTGATGCGTCAGCTTAATGTTGCTCTAAATAGGGACATATACAGAGTTAAAAGATTAGCATTTTATTCCGACGTAAACCTTGAATCAGATCTTAATACAATAAGAAATGATTACCCAAGGGTTGATATATTTAGAGATGAGAGCGGTGTTTTGTTAAATGTACTTCAAAAAAATTCAAGAATTGATTTAAATGAAACAAACCCCATATTTTTAATAGATCCATATGGCAGAGCTGTAATGTATTTTGATCAGGAGCTTGATCCTAAATTAATTTTAAAAGACTTAAAGGTGTTGATATAAATGACTAATATAAGAAATATTTCATTATTTGGTTTTCTTTTTGCATTTGTTGTTATTGCTCTTGGAGCATGGACGAGATTAGTAGATGCTGGATTAGGGTGCCCAGATTGGCCCGGTTGTTATGGTTTTGTAGTATTTCCTACAACTGAAGCTGAGGTTGCTCTAGCTGAAAGCCGTTTCCCAGAATTTCCTTACGATATTAACAAGGCTATACCAGAGGTTGTTCATAGATATTTTGCAGCAGTTTTAGGGCTATTTGCAATTGCATTAACGGTTATTTCTTTTAGAGCAAAAGATTCTGGAAATCTTAAATGGTGGTCCTTAGGCCTGCTTATATTTATTTGTTGCCAAGGGTTATTTGGCTATTTAACAGTGAGCTTAAAGCTGCTCCCAATAATAGTTACGCTTCATTTATTTGGTGGATTTACAACTCTGTGTTTATTCTTTTTTATTTTTCTTAAAGCAGGTAATTTTGAACTAGTTAATAGCATGAGGGTACCAGAACTTAAAAAGATATCTTTTGTTGCGTTTATTTTTTTAATTTTTCAAATTTTTCTCGGTGTTTGGACTAGCACTAATTATGCATCACTAGCTTGCGTTGATTTTCCAACTTGTCAGGGCACTTTTTTCCCTGATACTGATTTTAAAAATGCTTTTAATATTTGGCAGGAAGTTGGTCCAAATTACTTATACGGATTGCTTGATAATGATGCCAGAGTAACCATTCATTACTCTCATAGAGTTTCAGCAATAATTGTTTCAATAGTTTTTTTAATCTTAATATCTAAGTTATGGTTTTCTAATGCTGCGCCAATGGCATCAACCCTAGGCATACTGCTATTAACTCAAATTTCACTTGGAATAATTAATGTTATATATATTTTGCCTTTGTATGTAGCTATTGCTCACAATTTAGTTGCCGCTGCTTTGCTTGTAGCAACAATAACAGTTAATTATTTGGCTTGGAAAAAATGAATAGAATAAAGAGCTACTATCAGCTTTGTAAACCAAATGTGGTTTATATGATGTTAGTTACTGCTCTTGTTGGGATTCTTTTGGCTAGTGATACTGTTCCAAGTGTATCTTTAATATTTGGTTCACTATTGGGAATAGGCTTATGTGCAGGATCTGCAGCAGCTGTAAATCAGATTATTGATAGAAATGTTGATGCTTCTATGAAAAGAACTGACAAGAGGCCTCTGCCTCAAGGTGAAATATCAGCAACTAATGCAGCATTCTTTGCCTTTGTAATAGGCTTGCTTGGTTCCTTGGTTCTTTATTTTTATATCAATCCTTTAACCATGTATCTGACCTTAGCCTCGCTTGTTGGGTATGCGTTTATTTATACTATTTATTTAAAGAGGGCCACGCCTCAAAATATTGTTATTGGGGGTTTAGCAGGAGCTGCACCACCTCTACTAGGCTGGTCATCCGTTACTAATACAATTGATCCATATGCACTTTTGCTTGTCTTAATTATATTCATTTGGACACCACCACATTTTTGGGCTTTGGCAATATATAGACGAGAGGAGTACGCAAAGGAATCTATACCAATGATGCCGGTAACTCATGGAGTTGAATTCACCAAATTACAAATAATACTTTATACAATTATATTATTGTTAGTGAGCATATTACCTTTCATAGTTCTAATGTCGGGATACATATATTTAGTTTCAGCTCTAGTGCTTGGAGTTATTTTTTTGTATTACTCTTTAAAGCTATTTTATTCTTCTGAAGAAAAAGTAGCCATGGATACTTTTAATTACTCTATTTATTACATTTTTTTAATTTTTGCGGCTCTTTTAATCGATCACTATCTAACCTAATTATGAAAAAAAATATAAAAATAAATCTATTCTTAATAGCTCTATTTATATCAACTGTTATGTTTTTATTTGTAAATAAATTAACAACTCCGAGAGTGCTTTCAGCAAGTGAGCTGCTATCAAATGGTTTTTATATGCTACAAGAACCAAAACCTATTTCAGATTTTGAGCTTTTCACATCAGGCGATAAGCCTTTTACCAAAACTGATTTATATGGAAAGTGGACAGTTATGTATTTTGGATTTTCAAGATGTCCGGATGAGTGCCCAACAACCATGTTCGAGCTTAAAAAACTTTTTAATGTTCTTGATGAAAAAAATTACAAGCTTAATGACAAGCAGTGGGTTCTAGTGACTATAGACCCAGAAAGAGACTCACCAGAAGACATTGATAATTACGCAAAAGGGTTTAATAAAAATTTTATAGGCGTCAGAGGCGAGAGGCCCATGTTATTAAGTCTTGGTACCCAGCTAGCAATAAACAATATGATGCCAAATCATAATGATCATTCTAATAAACACCTAGATAACCATGTAAACAACATTATATTGATAGACCCTGAAGCAAATTTATATGGATATTTTAGACCACCTTTTGATACTTCCAGGCTGTCTTTGACCTATCAGTCTATTACAAGCATCAATTAAAGATTTCTAACTTTTGCAAGTTCATTGGTTAAATACTCAGTTGTAAAATTATTTATATGAAAATCCGAGTCAAGAGGCATAATTTTATTAAATATTAATCTTTTACCAACCCTTACCATTATTACTGAAAATTTAAATAGAGCTAAAATTCTAAAGTAGTTTATATTATTCGCCGATAAGCCAGTTTTGCTCTCCCATATTTCAATTCCTTTACTTTGAGTCATGGATCCATCAAGTCTAGGCGCACCCAAGCCCAAACTATTACATTCATCTACTGCAAAACCCCATGCAAGATCCATCAATGGATCTCCAAGCCCTGCCATTTCCCAATCAAGCAGAGCCGTAGCTTTGTAATTTTTATACAAGACATTACCAATTCTTGAATCACCCCAGCATAAGGTTGTTTTCTGTATGCTTGGTTTATTAGCAACTAACCATTCATAAGCCTCTGAGCAGGCAGGATGCTCTTGGTTTTCCATGCCCCAATCTAGAAACTTTTTATAGTAATCTAAATCTTTGATGAGAAGATTTTCTTCTTTTTTAAAGCCACATTCTAGGAGTTCATTAGGCGTAAGATCTAGGCTATGTAATTCAGTTAGATTCTTTACCCACTCTGACCAGACTGAAAATCTTTGATCTGGAGAACCCCTTCCCATCATTCCATTTGGGTCCATGTGGTGTGGTGGATTATCAGAGGGCGCCTCTCCATCAATACATCTCATAATATAAAATTCTGAGCCTAAAATATCATCATTGTAATTTTCAAATATTATTTCAGGTGTAGGTAGTCCTTTTGATCTTAAGAGCTTCATTATCGAGGCTTGTTGTTTTAAATCATAATCTGGAAAAACTTGATAGCCAGTTGGGCGAAGCCTTAGTACAAGACTCTCAGTTACATTTTCTCCACTAACATCAAACACAAATGTTTCGTTAGAAAAACCTGAAGCAATGGAGTCCGCATGCGGAATAATCTCGCAATCACCATAAATTTCTATTAACCATGCCTTAAGCTTTGAAAGCTTACTCTTAAAATTTTTATCAGTTGATACTGACATTAAGGTTTATCAAAAAGATCAACAAAGCCACTAGGCTCATGAGCACCAAGAATGAGTTGCTCCAGGACTCCTCTTCCATGATAAGTTTTATCAGCTATTTTCAATACAGCATTTGAAAGTGCCTGAATATGAAGATATGGAGGATCTCCAGGATCTTCATTAAGATTATACTCATCAAAATGTTTAGCAAAATCACCTTTATTATGACCATGACCCCATTCAGGATGCATGTAACCAAGTCCGCACATAAAGACTTTGGTACCACAATCAATAGTCATTTCAACGTTATTACCATTTTTATCTAAAGCACTAATTATCATTGATTCAATTCTTCTTGATTTTGGAGCGTAAGATACTTTTTTCTCTACATTATGTAATTCAAATTCATTTTTGTAATCAGGGCCTTGTATTACTCCTAAAACCGTATCTGATAAGCCATTGGCTTTATCAATAAAGTAAACATGTGCGGCAATATCATCAAAATGAAAGGGTGCCCATAGCCAATAAAACTGTGGCATATTAAAAGGTGCAACCGGTTGACTATCATATGCACCAACAGGCCTTACTCCCCAAGATCTATCTCTTGTCCCAACAAAATCTTTTTCGTTAACATCTATTTTTTCACCATTTATTTTTATAAAACCAGACCATGAGCCTTGTTGTGTTAGTCTGCATGTATCCATGATTAACCTTGGGCCATCATATAATTGCATTTGAGGCTCTCTCATTGGTTCAAACTTTCCAGTTATTATCAGGTCAGCTTCAAAATTATTTTCTATATCATTCAAAGAAACTTTGAGTTTTTTTAATGGCTTAATTACTTCAACCTTTAGTTGACCAACCTCAGTTTCCAGTCTCTCTAAGTTCAAAATTCTTGAGGCTCTTGAATTATATTGTTTGCCTTTATAGGCAAGCGTAAATGAGCCATCCATGATATTTAAATTTGGATAGACACAGAGGACCGCACCAAAATATATATCATCATTTTTTGAGTACCCATTAAAAAAATAACGATCATAAAAATTTCTTTCTGATCCAACCTCTGAAACAGGTTTAGAGATTTGATGAATTGGGTAATCGTCAGCTTTTGTTAAAGACATGTTTTAAATATTGATAATTACTTTACCTTTAGCTTTTCTGCTCGCAAGATGATTAATAGCTTCTGCTCCATTATTTAAATCAAATGCATCTGAGACCTCAGGTTTTATTTTTCCATCCGCATGCATTTCAAATAATTCTTTAAAATTTTCCTTATTTCCATCAGGATCAAGTCCTACCCATGCACCCCAAAAAACTCCAACAATTTTACATCCTTTCAATAGGGCTAGATTTAGTGGAATTTTTGGTGTTTCACCAGCAGCAAATCCAATAACCAAATATCTTCCATCCCATGCAGTTGATCTTAAGCAAGGCTCAGCATAATTATCACCAACAGGGTCATATACTACATTTGCACCAA
>VMBT01001082.1_pt1 | contig 14703 bp, 14 predicted proteins | sample 4404301 | NCBI WGS metagenome assembly VMBT01 (sample SAMN12238535, study PRJNA552566) | marine metagenome | isolation source: Coastal seawater | place: USA: coastal Georgia, Sapelo Island | collected 2008-08/2009-08
TGGAGCGCAAGCATGCAAATGTTTGAACAAAGACTGAATACATTTCGCCAAAAACTGGCGGAGGCAAAGATCGACGTTGCATTAATCACAGATGATGACAGCATCTATTATCTTTCGGGATATTACGATTTTCTACATATGGAGTTTGGTCGCCCGACAATTTTGGTCGTGAGCGTTGAGAAAAACACGCTTCTTATTACGCCTTCACTTGATTACAACGCAGCTAAATCTCTGGCCCATGTGGATCGCATTGCACCGTGGAATGATGGCATGGGCGATGAGTGGCGCGAAGAATTACCGGCTGTTTTAAAATCCAGCGCAAAAATTGCCTATGAACCGGAACATATGCCCCCCATCGTGCGATCCTATTTGGGTGCACAGGTCGAGGACTATCAGCTTTCTTCAGCCACCCCGATCCTTAACCGGATGAGGATGATCAAATCCGCCGAAGAACTGCAACTTGCACGCCATGCGGGCCAAGTTGCAACGGCAATGATGCTGGCAGGGCGCAACGCAATCAAAGCCGATGTGGCGGAATTCGAAGTGGCTCTGGCCACGGCAGAGGCTGGCACGCGCAAAGCTGCAGAGCTCTTGAACGCACATTATGATGATCACGACATGTCACCAAACGCGCATTTTTTGCAAATTATGGCGTCCGGAAAAGACATCATAAAGACCCATCATCGCGCCAGCACGCGCATCATGCGGCATGGAGAGCCGGTATTTTTGTGTTTTTGCGGCATGACAAACTTTCATCGTTTTAAGCTGGGATTTGATCGCACCTTTTGGATCGGAGAGGTTGGAGACCCGACACAAATTGCAATCTATGAAACTGCCGTGGCAAGCCAAAAGGCCGCATTAGATGCGCTAAAGCCCGGTGTAACGGCTGAAACTGTTCACGCCGCATATGCCGACGTTATTCAGGGTGCCGGTTATGATTATCCGTTTCGCTGCGGGCGCGCCACGGGGTTTAGCTTTCTTGAACATCCCCAACTCGTGACAGGAGACACAACAATCCTTCAACCGGGCATGGTCTTTGCGGTCGATGGCTCTGTAACCTCGGACACATTTCGCGCGCAGGTCGGGGACAGTTTCATTATCACAGACACCGGATGGGAAGCGATCACAGAACACCCCAAAACAATCGAAGATTTGATTCTTTAAGAAGAAAGGTGGATGTGGTTTTTTCGGTAAGTATAATACTTAATTTTTTGCCGATCGGTCATTAACTTTTTGAGTGAGCTTCAAATATCAACTGTCAGGACCCCACCTTTTTGGGCCGCTCGGCTCTGACAGAGGATCATCGTTGTTTGACGCTGTTTTTGCGAGAGCACAAAATCGCGATGCTCTACTTCTCCTTCTAGAACCCGACACTGACAGACCCCACAAATCCCGTCAGAGCACTTCAAATCGACAGCATATCCATGCTCTGCCAAAACGGTTGCCGCATCTTTATCCGCCGGAACAAAGATTTCTTTCCCTGATTTTTCCAATCTTAGAATAAAATCATGGTTTTCATAGTCCGGCACATCCGGCGTCGAAAAATACTCCAAATGCACGGTGTCCTCTGGAAAACCCACAGCCTCTGCAGCTGCAACGACGCCTTCCATGTAGCGATGTGGTCCGCAGAGATAAACATGCCAGCCTTGCTCATACCCCCTCAGAATTTTGGCAAAATCAGCGCGGTTTCCTTCTTGAGAGAAATGGTAATGCACCCGATTGGCCCATGGCGCAGCAGCCAAATCAGACAGATACCCAGCAGCCCCTGAGTGGCTCGAAGAATAATGCAGTTCGAACTCTTTGTTCAGCGCATAAAGACGATGGGCAAAGGCAATCATCGGTGTGATCCCGATTCCCCCCCCCATCAGAAAGGTCTTTGAAGCGGTTTCATCCAGTTCAAAATGGTTGATCGGCTTTGAAATAAACACCTTGCGTCCCGGCGTGAAAATCCGATGCATCGTTTTTGATCCGCCGCGACCGGTCTCTTCCTTCAGAACGCCGATCTGGTAAACCTCACGGTTGGCAGGATCACCCGACATCGAATATTGACGCAGAAATTCAGGCGCCACCAAAACATCCAAATGTGCGCCGGCACTCCATTCAGGCAGGGCAGACCCGTCAAGGGATTTAAATTCGTATTTTGTGATGTCTTCAGTCATCTTTTCAACACGGCTGACTTCAACGCGTACCACAGGCGATTGTCCTGAAGCGAAATATTTATGTGCGGGATCTAAATGCCCATCAGCGATCTGCTTGCGATACTCTTCGGCCGTGATCATCGCTTCATAGGCCGCGATCCCTTTTTCGCGATCCATAGGAAAGGGATAGGGCCAAGGATGCGGAGCTAGATGTGCAGGATATACCGCGAGCGTCTGATCCTTGTACTGGACATCCAGATTTTTGCTCAAGTCACGTCGGTTGATTGGTTTTCGCGCGGGTTTATATCCCCCGTCTTCGTAAAGCTCGATATCCCACCACCATTTTTTAACATCGTTCAATCCACCCCGCCCTACCATGTCATCAAGCTTTGCGAGAGGCTGGGCAAGCTTTGGAATATTGGAGGCCGCCCATCGGAAAGGGGCTTCGCTAAAGAGACCTTCCAAATTCCAAGGGCAGGTTTTCATACAGCGCCCACACATTGCTCCGCCCTCGGTCGTTATTCTGTAGGTGGCGCATTTCTGGCTGTCTGATTTCCATATCTCATAGCCGTTAAACATCAGTTTTGGCCCTGCGGTGATCGCGCCCGAAGGGCATTCACGCGCACATTTATTGCAGTTTTCACAGAAATTCTGCAGGCCGAAATCGATGGGCTTGTCATGTGTCATCGGCATATCCGTGGTCACCACCCCGGATTTTAATCGTGGACCGAGATAGGGATTGAGGATCACTTCTCCAATCCGGCTGACCTCTCCCAAGCCCGACAAAAGTAACAAAGGCGGCTGAAGTACATCCCCATCCATGACCGAATGTGCCTTCGCCTGGTATCCAAGGTTTCGGATTTGCTGAGCTATTACGCCTCCAAGAAGCGAAAACCGAAGATAAGCGCGCATGGATTGTGCAACCGAAATCCAATCGTCACCAGAGGCGCCTTCCATGGTTTCAAATCCCTGATCGATGATCATGGAGATAGCGTTGGGATGTGGGGGATCTATCTTTTCACCGGTTGCATCATGCGAATACCATGCCCAATCGGGGCAGCGTGATAACCCCACGGCATCAACCCCCAAAAAATACGATGCGGCTTTGAGATTATCGGCATTCCGCTGTGGGTCGTTTGGGCGCTCACCGGTAGGATTTGGCGTTCCATCCTGCAAAAGAACAAAGGCCCCCAAGGCGCGACGCTGCGCAAATGAAGGGGCGGATTTTCGTGCATAATGCCCGCCTTTGGCACCCTCCTGAAGCGCCTTTCCCATATCGCCAAACTGCGCGCGTGCAAACATATCGGTTCGTTTTGGCACCCGCGCCACGCGCGGTTCGTCTATAAAAGTGGTCGGCTTGTCAACGCGTTTGAGGGTCTCAAACGGATGGGGGCCGTCGACAAACCGTCGCGTCCGGTAGGGGTCCCTGTTCCAAGCTGTTTTGCTCCCCCCCGTCCCAAGCCACCAAGCAGGTCCCTTCGAATGGAACCAAGACTGTTTGGATGGCGGCGCAAGTGGATGATCAACTGCCAGATCCATCCGACAGGTAATCGCTCCAAGCCCAAAATCTTCCCCCACGAAGGGTGCAGCGAGTGTGCCGTCATGATACCAAAGAAGCCCTGCCGCTACGGCGAGCATATTTAAGTTGACGTCGCTTGCGCTGCAGGAATGGGATTTTGCGTCGAATCCCAGAAGACGGATGTAATTGGCAAGCACTGACGTGGTTTCACTTGCGCGAAGACTGGCGCGATGTGCGTGGGCGTCCTTCAGCCAATCGCCACCACGCTCTTTTGCCTTTAGCGCTCTGGGATTGTCATAAAGAAACACAATCGCATGGGTGTGCCCCTCAATTGTAGTTGGTGGCGCTTCCATTGACTCTTTAAGATCAGCCATGATCACATCAATCCCAGAGGCAAGCGTTTTGGTCTGGCGCGTGCGCAGCGCGTCGGCCAATCGATCAATATCTGGGTTTAGGATTGGTCGGTCCAAAACGGCCGCGTCTGGCAAAGCACAAATACCGATCATCGCCGCATCGTTGAAATATCCAAAGGCCTTCAGGTGATCCGCGCGGGTTTGAGGATCTTCGGGGATAACGGCTTCGACCTTATTGATCAAACCATCGCGGATCGCATCCAGCATCGCCTGATATTCGCCCATCGCATTGACGATATTTTCAGGCATCTCGGGTCTTTGAAAGGTCAAGGGTGCCATGTCCGGAACGGATGACAGATCAACCTTTGAAATCCGTTTTAACCTTTCCACGGGATAAGGCCCGAAATGCACCGGTCGGTTTTTGGATGAAAAGACTTTCATGAACGACAATCATTTCCAATTTTGTTTCAATGACAGGTGCCTTGGCGCAAAGAACCTTTGCTCAGACCCTTTTGCACAAGCCAACACATGTTATAAGGACAGATCAAGACATATTTGTTCGGCAGCTCAGTCCCCAGCAAGGAGAGATTAACAATGACCCTACGCCAGCTTGGTCAAAACGGCCCAAAGGTGAATGCTCTTGGCTATGGTGCCATGTCGTTTACAGATTTCTATGGGCCTGCAGATGATCAAAACTCTGCAAAAGTTCTGGACGCCTGTCTGGAGATGGGCATCACGCATATTGATACGGCAAATGTCTATGGTATGGGGCGGTCTGAAAACGTGATTGGTGAGTGGCTTAAGGCACGCGGCGGCCCCTGCCCGTTCACAATCGCGACCAAAGTGGGCATCACGCGCGATCCAGAACATCGCTTTAACAATTCCAAAGAGCATATGACGCAATCTCTGGACGAAAGTCTGCGACGGCTCAACATCGAGGCAATAGATCTTTACTACGTGCATCGGCGCGACACGCGGGTTGAGATCGAAGAGGTGAGCGAAACGCTCGCCGGTTTTGTCAAAGCTGGAAAGGTAAAGGCGGTCGGGTTTTCCGAAATCGCGCCCTCTTCTTTGCGGCGTGCCCATGCGGTCCATCCTGTGGCGGCTGTGCAGTCGGAATATTCTCTCTCAACCCGCGGACCTGAACTGGGAATGATCCAAGCCTGCAAAGACATTGGTGCCACATTTGTGGCCTTTTCCCCAGTGGGCAGGTCTCTTTTGACGGATCGCCCACATAACCGCGCAACGGCTGAAAGCATGGATTTTCTCGTGAACAATCCCCGCTTTATGGAACCCAACCTCAGCGAAAACCTCAAATTTAATGCAAAATTCCGTAGCTTGGCTGCAGATTTGTCTATTTCGGCAGCGGGTCTTGCGATTGCTTGGGTACTTCATCAGGGGGATCATATCACAGCGATCCCCGGTACGCGCCACATCACCCATTTGAAAGAACTGGCGCAGGGTGCGGATTTTGCGATCACAGATGAAATCGCAGCTCGGATTAATGATGTGCTTCCAGTCGGTTGGGCGCATGGCGACCGATATTCCGCCCAACAATGGGTCGGACCTGAACGGTATTGTTAAAAAACATATGCGCCCACCGGCTTCAATAAGCCGGAGCGCGCATATCACATCGCCTTAGCCAAATGATTTTTCGATCCGATCCAAGGTGCGCATGGCGTCCAGAGTGTCATGAACAGACCCATTGGGTTCGCGCCCCTCTTTGATGGCGGCAATGAATTCACGGTCAATCAATTCAATTCCATTGTTGGACACCGCCACATCGCTTAGATCAATCTGATTTTCGCGCCCGTCATAGAGGTCATCATAGCGCGCAATGTAGGTGCCATTATCACATATATACCTGAAAAACGTCCCCAATGGTCCGTCATTGTTAAACGAAAGGGACAGAGTACATATCGCCCCGCTTGGGGTTTTCATACCGATCGACATATCCATTGCGATGCCAAGCTCCGGATGGTGCGGACCCTCTAGGCCGAAGCAGTCTGACACCACCTCTCCTGTTTGATATTGGAACAAATCCACCGTATGGCACGCATGATGCCACAAAAGATGGTCCGTCCAGCTGCGCGGTTCGCCCTTTGCGTTCATGTTGGTGCGGCGGAAAAAGTAGGTCTGGACGTCCATTTGTTGGACCTTCAGCTCCCCCGCGGCAATTTTCGCGTGGATCCATTGGTGCGAAGGGTTGAAGCGACGCACTTGCCCCGCCATGGCCAAGACCCCTGTTTCCTTTTGCACGCGGCAAATCTTTTCGCTGTCAGCCAAAGAGTCCGCCATAGGAATTTCAATCAACACAGGTTTTCCCGCCCGCATGGAAGCAATCGCCTGTTCAGCATGAAGTTGGGTGGGTGTCGCCAAAATGACTGCATCCACATCATCGCGCTTCAAACATTCATTTAAGTCTGTTGCAGAATGGCCGATGCCACGTGCCTCAGCCAATGCTTTGATCTTATCCTCACTTGGCCCCATTACAGAGGTGACCGTCACACCCTCGATATTGTCCAAGGCGTCAAGGTGTTTCATTCCAAAGGCCCCGTAGGCGCCTGCCACGCAAAGTCTCATGTTCTTTAGCCTGTCTTATTTTCCAAAATGATATGTCCAACCGCCGTGTTTGACGCGGGAACATGGTAATGGCGGTGAACTTCGACCACATCTTCGTCCAAAGCTCCGCGCATGACGTGCCACATCACCATTTCAACACCCTCTGATCCGGCCTCGCGCAGATATTCCACATGGGGCATTTGCGAGAGCCCCACAGGATCAGAGGTCAGCCGATCAAGAAACGACTGATCCCAGTCTTTGTTGATCAGACCCGCACGTTTATACTGCAGTTGGTGGCTCATGCCCCCTGTTCCAAAAATAACCACATTCAGATCTTCATCAAAGCTTTCGACAGCGCGCCGTATGGCTTTTCCAAGGTTGAAACAACGGTTTCCGGTGGGGGGCGGGAATTGCACCACATTGACCGCAAGTGGAATGACCAATGCGGGCCATGTGTCCTCCGGCCCATGTTCACCAAACATCACAGACAGAGGAACGGTCAGGCCGTGATCGACCTCCATCTCATTCATGATCGTGATGTCAAATTCATCCAGAATCAGAGATTGTGCGATGTGGCTGGCAAGTTTCTGATGGTTTCTGACGACGGGCACGGGGCGCGGCCCCCAACCTTCGTCCGCGGGATTAAATTCAGGCGCACAGCCCAGCGCAAAGGTTGGAATACAAGAAGCATCAAAAGCCGTGCAATGATCATTATAGACCAGAAAAATAACATCCGGCTTCGCCTTTTTCATCCATTCGCGTGATGCCTCAAAGCCTGCAAAACATGGTTCCCAATAGGGTTGACCCGTGATCCCCTGATCCATCGCCACGCCGATTGCGGGAACATGTGAACATCCAACCCCTGCAGTAATGCGCGCCATTACGACTGCTCCTTTTCGTCCCATTCGTGTTGATACCGATTGCCTTCGGGAGAGCGTCCGCCACCCAACATCATCGCGCGATAGGCTTCACTGCCCATTCCGGTCATAAGACCTGCCAACTCCTGAAAATTGATGCCGTCGTTGGCAGCCAGTTTGGACGTGTAGTAGATATTTCCCCCGAGCATCAACAAACCGTTCCAATCTCTTCTAAGCACGGCGTCCCGCTGCTCTGGCGTCATTGCATATTTGTCCAAATATGCCGCTTCATCGGCGTTGAACACATCTCTGTTCTTCTGCAAACGCAAGGAAATACAGAATTGATTAAGCTGATATCCTTCGCGGCTTCGGTCCGCGTCAAACACAAATGTTCCAGGAATATCGTCATATTCTTTTTTCAAACTCATCTGTTCCTCCAACAGGCACCAAAGAAGCGCTGTGTCTCATTACCAGTTTGATCGGTGATAGGCCAATTGAAATGTTCCTTTGAGTATTGAGAAAATCTATCTAAGCATAAGATGTCAAATCACCTCTTACCGACATCTTTGCTGAACTCTTGCAAAAACTCAATGAACTTGGCCTGACTGGATGTGGGCCGCCAACCTTTCCTATAGGTCAGGCCAATGTCGCGGAACTGTCCCTTCAGCGACACGTCAAGTGGCGTGATCAACCCTTGGCGTTCTTCGACGCTGACCTGATGTCGGGAGACGACAGAGATATAAGGTCCCTCGGTCAAAACCCCGCGAAGCACTGCCATAGAGGATGATACGACACGCACAGGTGTCTTTTCGCGCCGTTCAATACCAAGCGTTTCAAAGAGGTACTGTCCCGCTGGGGTTTCTTTGGGCGGGGCAATCCAAGGATAGGAAAGCGTGTCCTCCAGCGGAATGTTGCGCCGCCCTGCCAGCGGGTGGGACGGATGGGCCACAATGACCAACCCGTCCTGAAACAATACTTCTTGAACAATGTCATCGCTTGGCGGCGGAAAACGAAGTGCGCCGATCATACAGTCCAAATCACCTTCCCTGAGCGAGCGCAGAAGCTCCATATAGCGCCCATCCACGACGCGGATCTGGATCGGCGTGTTTTCTTTGACCATCGCGTTGACAGCTTTGGGTACGATCATGGTGCGTGCCAGAGGCAGGCTGCCAAGAACAAAGCTCCCCTCACCACTCCCCAAAATATGCATAATCTCTTCTATGCCTTGGCGAATTTCGGCTTGGGCAAGCTTTACCTCTTGGGCAAAAGCGCTGGCAACAGATGTGAGCGCCACACCTGAGGATCGGGCATGAAAGAGGGTGGTTTTCGCGAGTTCCTCTAACCCGCGCGCTGAGCGGTGGATCGTAGGTTGCGACAATCCCAATTGGCGTGCGGCAAGCGTAAAGCTGCCGGTGTTTGCAACGGCAATCAAAGTGCGCAGTTGAGCCGCAGTCATCAGGTTTTCTAATTCGCCCGTGCGCCGCGTGGGTTTTGCTGAGGCGGAGCGCAAATATCTCGCTCCTGTTCTGAGATGGGCAAGCGCCGTGATCACACGGCGCTGAAACAATCCGCCACATTCCGTTGCGCCAAAATTACGCCTGTCTCGGTTGACCAATGTGGCCCCGACCTCTTCTTCAAGACGCGCCAGCGCTTGCGTGGCGGCCGGTTGGGACAAATGGCAGCGATGCGCCGCCTCAGAAATCGATCCAAAGCGCACTGCTTCTAAAAAAACCCGCATGTGTTTTATGTTGGGAAGTTTGTTCACTTTTGCCGGCCCTATAGCTTTTCCTTATTAGTGCAACATATTTCGAAATAGGACTTGGGGACAAGACAGCATATACTTCACACAAATTTTGCAAACGGTGGAAATAGCTATGTCAGACAAAAAAACTGCCCTCGTGATCAGCGCGCATTCAGCTGATTTTGTGTGGCGTGCCGGCGGAGCGATCGCGCTCCATCAAGCCATGGGCTATGAGGTGACGGTCGTGTGCCTTTCTTATGGAGAACGCGGTGAAAGCGCAAAGCTCTGGAAAGAAGAGGGTATGACGCTTGAAAAAGTCAAAACTGCACGGCGCGAAGAAGCCGAAAATGCCGCGGCAGCCTTGGGTGTGAACGACATCCGGTTTTTTGATGTGGGGGATTACCCGCTGGATCTGGGACGCGAAACGCAGGATCGTATGGTCGATGTGATCCGCGAAGTTCAGCCCAAATTCATGATGTCCCATTCAAAATGGGATCCCTATAACACGGATCATATGAATACGACGACCTTTGCCTTGGAATGTAGGATGATCGCACAGGCCTGGGGCCATAATCCGGGTCAGAAAGTGCTGGGTGCGCCGCAACTTTACCTCTTTGAACCCCATCAAACGGAACAGATGAACTGGAAGCCCACTGTGTTTTTAGACATTTCGGATGTCTGGGACAAAAAATGGGCAGCCATTCAATGTATGAAGGGGCAAGAGCATCTATGGAATTTTTACAAGAATGTGGCGGAAAACCGTGCCAATCATTTCCGGCGCAATTCCGGCGGACAGGCCGGCGGGCGCGCGGCAAAATATGCGGAAGGGTTTGAAACGATCTTTCCAAGAACCGTGGACGAATTGGAATGAACATTCAGCCAGGCACAACAGGACTGGTCGTTCAAGAAATTGAGCGCGCAGATCAAAAGATCATTGACGGACTGGCCGCTTGCGGCGTGTCCACTGTGCACGAAGCACAAGGGCGCAAAGGGCTTTTGGCCGATTACATGCGCCCCATCTATCCGGGTGCACGCATTGCGGGATCCGCTGTGACCATCCTTGCACCCCCATGTGACAACTGGATGATCCATGTAGCCATCGAACAATTACAAGCTGGGGATATTTTGGTATTAGGCACGATTACCCCTTCAAATGCGGGGTATTTTGGAGATCTGCTTGCAACCTCTGCGCTGGCGCGGGGATGTCGGGGATTGATCATTGATGCAGGGGTGCGTGATGTCGCAGACCTTAAAGAGATGGGGTTTCCGGTCTGGTCCAAAGCGATCTGTGCCCAAGGCACCATCAAAGAAACGCTGGGATCTGTTAATGTGCCGATCATCTGCGCAGATGAATTGATCCATCCCGGCGACATCGTTGTGGCAGATGATGATGGGGTTTGTGTTGTGCGTCGTGAAGAGGCCGAAGATGTACTCGCCCAAGCTGAAGCCCGCGTTGCCAACGAAGACGCCAAACGGGCGCGGTTTGAAGCAGGTGAGCTTGGACTAGACCTTTATAATATGCGCCCTCGCCTTGCCGAAAAGGGCTTGAAATATGTCTAAGGGCGTGCGCTGCATGTGGATGCGCGGGGGCACTTCCAAAGGGGGGTATTTTCTGACCGAAGATCTTCCAGACAATCAAGCTCTGCGTGATGCCTTTTTGATGCGCGCCATGGGCTCTCCCGACCCGCGCCAAATAGATGGCATGGGGGGCGCTGATCCCCTCACCTCAAAAATCGCCGTTGTGCGGAAATCCGATCGACCTGCCGTCGATGTCGATTATCTTTTTTTGCAGGTCTCTGTGGATGCACCGCTGGTGTCTGACGCGCAAAACTGCGGCAATCTTCTGGCAGGTGTTGGCCCCTTTGCGATCGCGCGCGGTCTTGTAAAAGCACAAAGCCCAACGACCGAGGTCCGAATTTTCATGGAAAATACGGGGCAAATAGCCGTGGCACGCATTGAAACTCCAAATGGAGAGATCAACGAAGAAGGCAGCGCAAGCATCGATGGTGTCCCGGGGACGGCGGCTCCTATCGCGCTCACCTTTCAGGACACGGCAGGTTCCAGCTGCGGGTCGCTTTTGCCCAGCGGTCAGGCCAAAGACACCATCAATGGTATTGATGTTACAATGATTGACAACGGAATGCCCTGTGTTGTTCTGCGTGCAGAGGACATCGGGATCACCGGTCATGAAACTCCCGCAGAGCTTGAGGGCAACACCGAGCTGCGTCAAACGCTTGAGGCGCTGCGTCTTACCTGCGGCCCGCTCATGAACCTTGGGGACGTCGCGGAAAAAACTGTGCCCAAGATGACTATGGTATCACGCGCGCAAAACGGCGGCGCAATTTCAACGCGAACCTTCATTCCCCATCGCTGCCATAAATCGATCGGCGTGCTGGGCGCAGTGAGCGTTGCAACCGCCTGCTTGATCCCAGAAAGTACCGCATTTGACCTCGCTCAGCGGGGCAGCGGCACAGAAAGATATCTGTCCATCGAACACCCCAGCGGAGAAATGACCGTGGTCGCAGGGCTTGACGATCAGGACAACGTAAAAACCGCCGCCATTCTAAGAACGGCGCGCAAATTGATGGACGGAGAGATTTTCGCATGACCCAGCAACAGATGGACCCAGATTGGCTTGTCTTTCACCCCAATCCCAAAAAACCCGATTTTCAATTGCCCAAAGGAGCTGTGGATGCGCATTGCCATGTCTTTGGTCCCTCACCCGAATTTCCATTTGCCCCAGAACGCAAATACACGCCCTGCAATGCGGGCAAAGAGAAACTTTTCGAACTGCGCGATCATTTGGGTTTCACGCGCAATGTGATTGTACAGGCCACCTGTCACGGCAAAGACAACCGCGCGATGATGGATGCCTGCCGCGCCTCTGGCGGATTGGCGCGCGGCGTGGCAAGTGTCGGCGCCGATATCACGAAAGAAGAGCTGAGCGACATGCATGAGGCAGGTGTGCGCGGCGTGCGGTTCAACTTTGTCAAACGGTTGGTGGATGCGACGCCAAAATCTGTTTTTCTTGAGATTGCCGCAAAGATCCAGGATTTCGGGTGGTCCACCGTAGTCTATTTCGAAGCTCAAGATCTGGAAGATTTAGAACCCTTTTTACAAGAACTTCCGGGGACCATCGTTATCGATCACATGGGGCGACCAGAAGTTAAAAACGGCGTTGATCATATTGATTTTAAAAGATTTATATCTCTTTTGGAAAACAATTCGTCGATCTGGAGCAAAGTCACCTGCCCAGAACGGTTGACTGTTGCGGGGCCACCTTATGATGATGTTGTGCCCTTTTATCAGGCCATTGTTGATCGATTTGAGGACCGCGTTTTGTGGGGAACTGATTGGCCACATCCCAATATGAAATCCCATATGCCCGATGATGGTGCCTTGGTGGATTATATTCCACGCATTGCCCGCACCGTTCAGCAGCAGGAAAAACTTTTGGTCACCAATCCTATGCGCCTTTACTGGCCCGAGTTGTGAGTCCACCGAACGGCGATATTGACAGTGGACGGATAGCATCCGACCTGCAATGATCGCCGCGACAGCCGTGATCATAACAACAGGAGGCCACGCACATGCACTATGCCCCGCAAAGTGAATCCTGCCCACTGCCGTTTTCGCCGTTCAAATCTTGCACTGTCCCTCGACCGATTGGGTGGCTTTCAACCATTTCAAAAAACGGCACCCCCAATCTTGCCCCTTACAGCCAGTGGCAGAATTTGACTTTTGATCCACCGATGGTGATGTTTGCCGCCAATCAACTTTCTTCTGGAGAGCGCAAACATACTGTTGTGAATGCAGAAGAAACAGGGTGGTTTGTGTGGAACATGGCCACTTACGACCTGCGCGAGGCGGTGAATATTTCTGCGATGGAAGTCCCCGAAGGAGAGGACGAATTTCAGCATGCCGGTGTGACAGCCCAGTCTTGCATTTCCGCACCTGGACCTCGTGTTCTTGAAAGTCCTGCGCATTTTGAATGTCGCTATCTTTCCACTCATCGTCTGCGGGGCAATTCCAACCATGGCTGGGTCGAAGTCGTCTATGGAGAAGTGATGCATATCCATGTCAATGATGCCTTTCTCACGGCAGAGGGAAAAATGGATATCCCGAAAATCCGACCCCTCGCGCGGCTTGGGTATTATGATTACACCTCCGTGACAGAGGTTTTTGAAATGCAGATCCCAGGCGGAAAAGAGGCCACGCATCAAGGCTTGGAAGGCAAATCATCCCTAAAGACTTGATTTTCAAACAGGCAGGACCCATTCATGAACATTCACAAATCTTTCGAGCGCCCCACAAAATTGGCCAATTCAGATTGGTTCACAGGGCGCGTCTGGCAAGATCCCATCGTTGAGGCTCCAGAGCCTGCGCGCGTAAGGGCGCTTAAGGTAAGCTTTGAGCCCGGCGCACGGACAGCCTGGCACACACATCCACTTGGGCAAACGCTTTATGTTGTCAACGGCACAGGATTGATCGGGCTGCGCGGTGAGGCCCCAAAAGAGATTCACGCGGGCGACACGGTCTGGATCCCCCCGGGCGAAGAACATTGGCACGGCGCTGGCCCAACGCAGAGCATGACCCATATCGCTATCCAAGAAGCTCAGGGCGGACAGGTGGCCGATTGGCTTGAAAAGGTATCTGACAAAGATTACCTCGCACCGCCAAATCCCTAGCTTTGAAATTGAGCCCGTAACGCCTGATAGATTGCTGCGGTCGCCGCATTGGACAGATTGAGCGATTTTACAGCGCGATTACGCATGGGAATGTGAAAAATTCTGTCCTCCATCCCGTCCAGTATCTCTTGCGGCAAGCCAATGCTCTCACGCCCAAAAATAAGGTAGGCGTCATTGGGATAGTTTGGCACATAGAAGCTTGTCTTCCCATTCTCTTCAAAGAAATAAAGCTGGTCTCGTGCGGGGCGCCTTTGCGCCAAGAAGGCTTCCCATGAGGCATATTCTGATAGAGTGACATCTTTCCAATATCTTGTCCCAGAACGCGACACCGTTCTTTCATCCAAGGAAAAGCCATATGGTTTTATCAGGATTAGTTCCAAGTCCAAAGCGACACAGGTACGCCCAATGGATCCTGTATTATGTGGAATTTCCGGATGTACGAGAACAATCTTCATGGTGACCTGTTGGTTGTGTTTATTGTGCCTTTTCTATCATTGAGGAGGTGGCGAATGATAATGTTCAAGATAATAATTCACACAGTCTTGTACCCGTCGAAAACGGTCGCCCCCGAGGTTGGTCCCTCCAAACCATCGGGTCACAACAATCAAATGATCAAAAAATGACTGCCGTTCCAGCATTCTAAGGATGACGAGCCCTGCCCCCGCTTCGCCGTCATCATTCTTCAGCGGCCCTGCATCTCGAAAATGGACTGCCCAAGTATTATGTGTGGCCTTCGCATATTTTTTATGCCTCTTTAGGGTTTTCAAAAACTGTTGCACCTCATCCTGCGTGGTGACCGGCGCGCCAGATACCGAATATTTGGATCCGCGGTCCACAATAATATT
>VMBT01001085.1_pt1 | contig 14671 bp, 15 predicted proteins | sample 4404301 | NCBI WGS metagenome assembly VMBT01 (sample SAMN12238535, study PRJNA552566) | marine metagenome | isolation source: Coastal seawater | place: USA: coastal Georgia, Sapelo Island | collected 2008-08/2009-08
GCGTAACACCAGATATCATGACCATGGCTAAAGCAACAACGAATGGTGTGGTGCCGATGGGTGTCGTTGCAGTAAGAGAAGGAATTTACGATACCATTTCAAATGCAGCTCCAGAAGGTGCAATTGAACTTATCCATGGATATACTTATTCTGGAATTCCTGTTGCGGTAGCAGCTGCTCTTGCAGTGCAAGATATATTTGAAAAAGAAGATATTTTTAACAAAGTTAAAAAAATTGCTCCTTACTTCCAAGAAAAATTACATTCACTAAAAGATTTAGAGTGTATTGATAGTATTCGTGGCTATGGCTTATTAGGTGGTATTGATATTAAAATGAAAGACAAACCTGGTAAGGCTGGCTTCCAAGTTTATAAGGCTTGCTACCAAAATGGAGTTAATTTTAAAGCCACTGCAGATGCTTTAGTCCTAGCACCACCTTTTATTTCTGAAGAAAAACATATTGATGAGATCTTTGATAAGCTTAGAAAAGGTATCATTCAGTACATGAATCAGTAAAAAAATTATCCTAAAAAACTCTAGCTCAAATTGAACTAGTAAATTCTCGACTCACCACCCATTATCAAGTTCAATATAAAAATTATGAGAGTTAAAGAGGTGAGAGAAACTAACTTAAATTATACAAAATTTACTAATCTTCAAAGTGAAGAACCTAAAGTAAATATCACAGAACTAAACGCAAGATTAAATCAAATTAAAAAAGAAAACTTTTACTCTACAGCAAAGACAATCGTAGTAAGCTTAGCTTGTATATCAATTGTAGCTGTAATTAGTATTGGACTTTAAAATATTTAATTTTAATTTTGTCTTAACGTTCTAATAAATAAAGAATAAAATTGACTAAATATTTCTGCAACTTGAGTAGTCTGCTCTTTATTTAAAAATTTCCCAAAAAGCTCAGGTAAAATATAATAACGCTTGGTGATTTTACTTTGCTGAACTATTTTTAATTTTGCTAATTGATCAAGTTTTCGAATACAAGTTGCTCTTGGAATACCTGTTACATCTGAAATAGAAGTTGCGCTAATGTCATACTTTGCATAATCCTTCACTAGATCTGGGTCTTTAAACATATCGTTCATCGACAAATTTCTTTCTTTTAATTTTGCAGCCGTAACGATAACAACTTGTAGGCCAATAAAATATAATTCTAAATCTCCTAATTTATTTAAAAATAATTTCAAATATCTTTGCTGAACATCTAAAAAATGGAACACATAAAAACTAAAATTTTTTTTAGCATCTTGTTTAATTAAATCTATATCTAAATCTATGTTTATAAATTTAGCTACATTTTTTATTACCCAGGCAAATGCGTCTAATTGTTTTTCTACCATTGGAATATAATTTTTTTTATAATCGTCATTAGGTGTCCAATTAATTATGTTTCCTTTTTTTGCTAAAAACTTATTTTTAATTAAAAAAAGTAATTTTCGTCTTGCTGTTTCTTTAGGCAATCCAGAAATTTTAGCAATTTCAATGATTGTTAATTTTTCTTGATTTACTCGCGAATGATTATCCCAAAAACTCTCTAAATCAATTTCAGCATTTAAATCTTGTTCTCTAAATCTTAGAATTTCTTGATGAACTCTTTTTGTAAAAATTAAAGCAAGATAACCATTGTCTAAACTTTTATAATTTTTATGTAAGGTTGCTAAATAATCTGACTCAAAAGCCATAAAATAATTATTGTAAGATACCCAATTTTCAAGCAATGCATTCTTCAACATTTGAGCTAACAACGAATTTTTATCTGACATTTTTCAAAGTGTGTTTTATGAACTCAATTTGAACAATAAAAACCTATATTAACCCTAAGTCAATAGACTTAAAATTCATTAAAAGTAATATGAATTGGAATAAAAATTTAATCTTTTTATTGGTAACTAAAGAAAAGAGCCAAAGCCACAACAACTACAAATACAATGCCAAGCAAAATAAAAGAATTTCTTCTTTCTTTTCTTTTTTCTTCAACCACTCTTTTAATTAAGTCATCAATATTAGGTCTTGCTGGGTATGTTGAAGAACTGTCAGAACTTGATTGTCCCAAGTTTTCTATTTCTGACTTTGTGCTCATGTGATTAAATTAACCCACGCGCATTAAACAAATAAACCTTGTAAAAGATCAATCTGGGTATTTTTTTTAATATTAAATAAAATTTAATTAGTGTAATCGTCAGAAATGGGTTCTTTAAAAGAATATAAAAACATCAAAATCGAAATCAAAGATCACGTAGGCTGCTTAACGCTTAACAGATCAGAGGCAAATAATGCTCTTAATATAGAAACATCAAAAGAGATCTATGATGGCTGCAAAGTATTAGAATCCCATTCATCAATCCGAGTAATATTCATTCAAGGAAATCAAAAATTATTCTCTCCTGGTGCTGATATAAAAGAACTTAATAGTTTAACTAAAACAACTGCTAATGAAAAAGGCCTTTTTAATTTTTTTGATAAAATGAATGAAATACAGATTCCTATTATTGCTTCAGTTGAAGGATATGCGCTAGGCGGTGGAATGGAACTGGCTTTATTATGCGATGTCATTATTGCAAGTAAAGAATCTAAATTTGGTCAACCTGAAATTAATTTAGGTGTTATTCCTGGTATTGGGGGGACGCAGCGTTTAAAATTTTTCTTAGGCAAACATAACGCTAACTATCTTTGCATGAGTGGAGATATTATTTCGGGACAAAGAGCTTATGACTTAGGTTTAGTTAATATTCTTTTAGAAAAAGAAAATTATGCTTTAGAAGCTTTAAAAGTAGCAGAAAAAATATCTCAAAAACCAAAATCAAGTTTAATTGAAATTAAAAAACTTATTTCACAAAACCATTTATTAGAACAAGGCTTAAAGACTGAACGAGAGGCCTTTTATCGTTTGCTAGATCATGAAAATGCAAAATTAGGTATGGAAGCTTTTTTAAATAAAACAAAAGCGAATTGGAAAGATTAAAGTTTTTTACTTAATTCAAATTTAATAAACAAAACACCAAATATTATAATCGCAATCATTCCAAGAACTCTAGTTAATTCAATAGGAGTGCCAAATATTAATAAACCTAAAATGGAAGACCAAACTAGCTGGCTGTATTGGAAATTTGCCACAAAAGAAAGGTTAGATAATTGGATAGCATAAACTAAGATTAAGTGCGAAATAAATCCAAAAGTACCGAGAATAACTAAACCAAACCAAATCCAATAGTTATCAATATTGTTCCAATGGCCAAAATTATAAATAGAAAAAATGATAGTACCAACTAAGCCGCTATAAAAAACAGCCACAAAAGGTTCACGGTTATTAGAAATAAGTTTTGTTAAAAATTGATACATCGACCAACAGATTGGAATTAAAAATGGGAAGGCAACTGTAACTGACATAATTTTCATACTCGGTCCTAAGGTGTAAACGATTGCAACAAAGCTAAGAGCCATTAATATCCAGCCTCTAAAACTTAAGCGGTCTCCTAAAAAAATTGCTGATAACAAAGCTAAGATTAATGGTGCTGTAAAAAAAAGAACGTATATATCAACTAAATTAAATAATTTTAATGCATTAAACATTAAAAAAGTTGCAAACACCAATAAAGCTGAACGTGCTATTTGAATTTTAAAATTTCTTTTTAAATCAAGCTTAGGTTTGAATATTAAAAAATAAATCACCATTGCAATTAGGTGAAAAGTGTATCTTCCCCAAACTAATTGGTTAACAGGAATATATTGAGTGAGATACTTTGACAAAGTATCCATCGCGACAAATAAAAAATAAGCAGAAGACGCTAAAAGGATAATAAAAAAATTTGAAGCTTTTTGCTCTGGCATTACATCACAACGCCAACTTGCCATGGATTAAACTCTTCATCACCATAGCCATTCAATTCACTTTTCGATTTTATACCTGACGCTGTTTTAACGACTAAATCAAAAACTCTTTGACCCACCTCTTCAACTGTTTCTTTACCATCAATAACTGTTCCACAATTAATATCCATGTCCTCTTCCATTTTATTATACATAGATGTGTTAGTGGCTAACTTTAAACTTGGCACTGGCTTACAGCCAAAACATGACCCTCTACCTGTTGTAAAACATATAACATTGGCTCCTGATGCAACTTGGCCTGTCACTGAAACAGGGTCATAGCCTGGTGAATCCATAAAATTAAAACCTTTTCTAGTTAAAGGCTCAGCATAACTTAAAACGTCACTTAAAACTGAGTTTCCGCCTTTAGCTACAGCGCCCAATGATTTTTCTAGAATAGTTGTAAGGCCACCTTTTTTATTTCCAGGTGCAGGATTGTTATCCATAGAGCTATTATTAATTGTTGTGTAATGCTTCCACCATTCTATTTTGGCAACTAATTTATCTGCAACTTCTTTACTGACTGCGCGGTTAATTAATAAATGTTCTGCACCGTAAATTTCTGGTGTTTCAGATAAAATAGAACTTCCGCCATTTTTTACTAAAAGATCTGCAGCAACTCCTAAAGCTGGGTTTGCAGAAATTCCTGAATAACCATCTGATCCTCCACATTGTAATGCTAAAGATAAATGACTAATTGATTGAGGAGTTCTTTTTACCTGGTTGGCATCTTTTAATAAGTCTTTAATCTGAGAAAATACTTTTTCTACAATTTTTTTTGTTCCGCCTTCATCTTGAATAGTTAAAAAATGAATTCGATTATGTTTTTTCTTTGAGTCAATGAATAAACTTATCTGTGCACATTCGCAGCCAAGCCCAATGATAAATACATGCGAAAAATTTGGATGATTTTTAAATCCATCAATCGTTCTTTGGAACATTTGCATACCTTCACTTACTGTATTCATACCGCAACCAGTGGAGTGAGTAATGGGCACAATGCCATCAATATTTGGATAATCATTTAGTATGTCGCTATATTTTATTTTCTCCGCAATCATTTTACTTACAGTTGCTGAGCAATTAACTGTGCTTATAATTCCAATGTAATTTCTAGTAGCTACATCACCATTGTCTCTTAAAATACCATCAAAAAATATATTACTTTTTTCTAAAGCAATATTATTTTTTTCTTTAACCGAAAATTTTCTATCAAATTCTTTAAATTCTAAATTATGTGAATGAACATGTTCGCCTGGCTGAATATTTTTAGAAGCAAACCCTATGATCTGATCATACTTAATGACAGGATCTCCTTTATTAATTGCTTTTAAACAAATCTTATGTCCAAAAGGAATATTGTCGACACTTACAATACCTTGTGTTTCTAATTTCGTTTGAGGAGAAATCGTCAAAGGCGTGACGGCCACATTATCATTTTTATTTAGAATGATTAGATTATTCATGCTTTTATTATACAATTATTCCATTTATAAAGTATCCATATTTTAATTAATAGATTTTACTTTCATAGCGAAAAAACGAATGGCCAAAAAAAAAATTAAATTAAGAAGTCAACAATGGTTCGATAACCCTAAAGACCCTGGACAAACAGCATTATATTTAGAGCGTTATTTAAACTATGGCCTAACACGAAAAGAATTACAATCTGGTAGCCCTATCATTGGTATTGCTCAATCAGGTAGTGACTTATCTCCTTGCAACAGACATTTTCTAAAACTAAGTGCAAGAATTAAAGACGGCATTAGAAAAGCAGGAGGAATTCCGATGGAGTTTCCAACACATCCAATTCAGGAAACTGGTAAACGACCAACAGCTGCCTTAGATAGAAATTTATCTTATTTATCACTTGTAGAAGTTTTATATGGCTATCCAATTGATGGAGTGGTTTTAACAACAGGTTGCGATAAGACAACTCCTGCCGCCTTAATGGCAGCAGCAACGGTAAATATTCCTGCAATTGTTTTATCGGGCGGACCCATGCTTGATGGATTTTATAATGGAAAATTAGTTGGATCAGGTTCCGTTGTTTGGGATGCAAGAAAATTATTAGGCAAAGGAGAAATTAATTACGATCAATTCATGGAAATGGTTTCTTCTTCAGCACCAAGCGTAGGTCATTGCAACACGATGGGAACAGCATCTTCCATGAACTCGGTTGCTGAAGCATTGGGTATGTCTTTAACAGGCTGTGCTGTAATACCAGCCCCTTATAGAGAGCGAGGACAAATTTCTTATGAAACTGGAAAACGAATTGTTGAAATGGTGTTTGAAGATTTAACTCCTTCAAAAATTATGACTAAAAAAGCTTTTGAAAATGCAATTGTGGTAGCAAGTGCTATAGGTGCTTCAAGCAATTGCCCGCCACACTTAGCAGCAATAGCTAAACATATGGGTGTTAAATTAAATTTAGATGATTGGCAAAAACTTGGTCACGACATTCCTCTACTGGTAAATTGCAAACCAGCTGGAGATCACTTAATGGAAAGATTTCATAGAGGGGGCGGCATTCCTGCTGTGATGCAAGAATTATTAAATCAAAAAAGATTGCATGGCTCTGCAATGACAGTAAGTGGAAAAACTTTGAGTCAAAATTTAAATATTAAATTAAATGTAGATCGTGATGTCATTAAAACATTTGATGATCCTATGGTTGAAAATGCTGGCTTTATAGTCATGAGAAGTAATTTCTTTAATTCAGCAGTAATGAAAACATCTGTAATTAGTGAAGAATTTAGAGAAAGATATCTGTCAAATCCTGATCATCCTAATGTGTTTGAAGGTAAAGCAGTCGTATTTGAAGGACCTGAAGATTACCATCACAGAATAAATAGCAGCAAACTTAAGATTGATGAGCATTCTATTTTAATTGTCAGAGGCTGTGGGCCTGTTGGATATCCAGGTTCAGCAGAGGTCGTTAATATGCAACCACCTGATCGCTTATTAAAACAAGGTATTAATGCATTACCAACATTAGGTGACGGAAGACAAAGTGGAACATCAGAAAGTCCATCCATACTAAACGTATCGCCAGAGTCTGCAATTGGTGGAGATTTAGCAATTGTTAAAACGGGCGATAAAATTAAAATAGATTTAAATAAAAGAAGAGTAGACTTATTAATTTCACCAAACGAATTTAAAAAGCGAAGAAAAAATAAAAAAATTCCAAAATTAAAAAATCAAACACCTTGGCAAGAACTTGCAAGAACTTATGTGGGTCAATTAGAAGATGGTGCCTGCTTTAACTCGAGAGAAGCTTATTTAGATATCGTTAAGAAAAAAGGAATGCCAAGAAACTCTCATTAATTCATGAAGCCAAAAATTTTAGTTACAAGAAAAATTGCCGACTCTGCTGAACAACAATTATCAAAAAGTTTTGATGTTACTTTAAATCCTAAAGATGTTGCTTATTCTTATGATGATCTAATCAAAAAATGTAATGAATATGATGGTGTGATTGCAGCAAGTTGGGACAAATTTGATAAAAACTTTTTTGACAATATGAACGGTAAACTTCAAATCATTGCAAGTATTGCTGTAGGCTATGACAATATTAATACTGAAGCTGCGCAATCTAAAAAAATAATTATTACTAATGCACCAAATGTTCTAAATGATGCCGTTGCTGAAACAACTTTACTCTTAATGCTTGGAGCTGCACGAAGAGCTTATGAAGGTTTAACCCTGGTCAAATCAAATAAATGGAAAGAGGCCAAAGTTGATTTTACAAATTTTATGGTTGGACAACCTTTAACTGGAAAAACTTTAGGAATTATTGGCATGGGAAGAATTGGTCAGATTGTTGCTGAAAGAGCTAGAGGCTTTGGTATGAAGATTATTTATTACAATAGAAAAAAACTCTCTTCTGATTTAGAAAAAAATGCAAAATATTTTGAAAATGTAAATTCAATGATGCCTCATTGTGATTTTGTTTCAATACATTGCCCAGCTACACCAGAAACAAAGAATATTTTAAATGCAGAAGCCATTAAGCTTTTACCTAAACATGCCATTGTAATTAATACCTCGAGAGGTATTACGGTAGACGATGATGCTTTAATTGGTGCATTGCAAAATAAAAAAATATACGCGGCAGGTTTAGATGTTTTTAATAATGAACCAAAGTTAGACGAAAGATACTTAAAGCTAGATAATTGCTTTACATTACCTCACATTGGAAGTGCTAATCATGAAACTCGAGCCGCAATGAGCATGATCGCGGTTAAAAATATAGAGGCTCATTTTTCAGATAAAAAATACCCATCAAAAGTCGTATAAAAATAGATTCAACTTAAAAGAGAAAATAAGCATTTTTAATTTTTCTTTTCAGTTTAATTATGCTTACTTACTTCAAATTAACTAATTAGGGAGTAATAACATGTTAAAATTAGTAAATAAAATTGCAATCGCAATTGCAGTTTTTGTTTTAGCTTCGTCTGCAAATGCAGCACAAACGCTAAAAATAGAAACACACTTTGCAGCCAACCAACCTTCTGGTGAAGTTGCTGCTCAATTCGCTAAAGATGTTGAAAAAAATTCTGGTGGCGACCTTAAAGTTGAAATGTACTATTCTTCAGCTGTAACAGGTAAAGCTCCAGAAATTTTTAACTCTGCAGCAAACGGTATCATCGACTGTGATATGTCAGGTGGTGCTTATCAAACAAGTAAAAACCCTGCCTTCCAATTTGCTGGTGACATCATGGGTGGATATGAAACTCCATACCAAATGTATGACTGGTTAAATAAAGGTGGTGGAAGAGATGCGCTTAATAATCTTTACAACAAATACGGAATGCAGTTCGTTGGTTGGTGGATCCCTGGAATGGAGTCTTTGATTTCTTCTAAACCGCTTCCAAATATTGCTTCTCTAAAAGACTTTAAATTCAGATCTCCTCCAGGAATGGAAACAGAGATTTTTGCTGTATTAGGAGCAAAACCAATTGTGATGGATTTCGGTGAAGTGCCAACTGCTCTTCAAACTGGAATTATCGATGGTGCTGACTTTTCAAACTTAGCTAACAATACTGCATCTGGTTTGTACGACACAAACCCTCATGCAACTTACCCAGGATTCCACTCAATGCCTGCTGACCATTTAGCATGTAACAAAGCAATGTGGGATAAGTTAAGTAAGAAAAACCAAGACGCTATTCTAAAAGCAATCGGCGATGCTGGTGCTGCTGTAACTAAATATGTAGAAGTTAAAAACGACGAAGCTGTTAAAACTTTAAAAGGCAAAGGCGTTACTTTACATGATTTATCTAAAGCAGATAGATTAACATTCAGACAAGCAGCTCAAAAAGCTTGGGGTGAATGGTCTAAAAAAACACCTGAAGCTAAAGTGCTAGTAGACTCGCACGTTGCTTACATGAAAAAAATTGGTTTATTAAAATAAACTAAACATTTCAAATTTAGCAGAGGGCTAAAGCCCTCTGCTAAAATTTCAAAACTGGGTTACTATGAAAAAAAACAAACAAAGTGAATTAAAAATTGATCTAGCAAAAGATGTCAAAATTGCTAGCAAAGATGATTTTGAAATTACCTGGGTCGACAGAATAAATTTATTTATTTGCCATTCGTTTAAATATTTAATTCCCATAATTGTTTTGGTTATGCTTTATGAAGTTTTTGTAAGGTATGTTCTTTTTAGCCCTACTCTTTGGGCTAATGAATTATCGCTATGGCTTGCAGGGGTAGTTTATTTAATAGGCGGAATTTATGCGATGAGAGTGAGAAGTCACATAAGAATTGTATTTTTGTACGACATTGTTTCTAGAAGAACGCAAAGAATTTTTGATTTAATTGGAGTTATAGTTTTAGTTATTTATGCTTTCGCAGTAATAAAAGGCGGAATGCCAGACGCTTCAAGAGCATTTTTGAAATGGGAAAAATTTGGTACGGCTTGGGATCCTCCTGTTCCTGCTACACTTAAACCTTTAATATTAATAACTATGGTTCTAGTAACTCTTCAAGCTATCAATAACTTAATTATAGATTGGAAAAAACCTAAAGAAAAAGCCTACGACCCTGCTAAGGATTTAGAATAATGACTGTAGGCGTTATATCATTAATAATTCTATTTGGACTTATTGGGCTAATAGCTATTGGTGTTCCTTTAGGATTTGCATCTGGTTTCCTAGGTGCGGTCATTGTGATGATCAAAATCGGTCCAAACGGACTCGGTATCTTGCTCGCAAGAATGTATTCTTTAACAATTACCTATTCATTTTTATCTGTTCCATTATTTATTTTTATGGCTTCACTGCTTGAAAGATCAAACATAGCTAGAGATTTATATGATGCTTTAAATGCTTGGCTGAAAAAAACTAGAGGCGGTGTTGCAGTCGTAACGGCTATCATGGCAACAATTTTAGCAGCAATGAGTGGAATTATAGGTGGTGAAATAGTTTTATTAGGGTTGATCGCCTTACCTCAAATGTTAAGACTAAAATATAATCAAGATTTAGCAATTGGGGTTATTTGTGCTTCAGGCTCACTGGGTACTATGATACCTCCATCAATCGTTTTAATTATTTATGGTTTGTCTACCTCAACATCTATCACATTATTATTTAAAGAAGCGTTCGTTCCTGGTTTAATTTTATCAGCTTTAATTATTGCTTACATTATCATTAGAACAAGATTGCAACCGCATTTAGCTCCTATTGACGATAATGAAGAAGGTCTAACATTAATGGAAAAAATTAAATATATACCAGGCTTTTTACCACCAATAGCAATTGCAGTAGTTGTTCTTGGGTCAATTTATGGAGGTATTACTGGAATAACTGAAGCTGCTGCGATGGGTTGTTTGGCAACTTTATTTTTTATTCTAATAAGAAAAGAATTAACTTGGTTTTTATTTAAAGACGCAGTTACCAGAACATTTAAAGCCACTGGAACAATTATAACAATTACATTTGGAGCAACTGTACTAGCAGGAGCATATTCTCTTGTGGGTGGGCCTACCTACGTTGCTAACTCAATACTAGGATTAGATGTTCCTCCTATGATGATCATATTTATAATGCAATTAATTTTCTTAGTTCTTGGTGCGTTTATGGATTGGGTTGGAATTGTTCTTTTAACTATGCCTGTTTTTATGCCTATAGTTATCAAATTAGGCTTTGATCCAGTATGGTTTGGAATTTTATTTTGTGTAAATATGCAAGTATCTTTTTTAAGCCCTCCTTTTGGACCAGCAGCATTTTATCTTAAATCTGTTGCTCCACCACACATTACACTTGTAGATATATTTAGAGCTTTTGGGCCTTTTATTATCTTGCAGTTAATAGTTTTAATCACGATAATGTTCTATCCAGAAATTGTTCAAAACTTCCACACTTTTAAAAATATTAATCATTAAATATGAAAAAAATAGGCTTCATTGGAACTGGCTTAATGGGTCTTCCTATGGCCATCAATTTACTAAAAAAAAAATATCCTCTTAAAGCATTCACAAGAACAATAGCTAAAGCTGAACCACTTAAAAAACTTGGTGGAGAAGTAGTAAGCTCACTTAAAGATGTGGTAACCGATGCAGATGTAATTATTACAATGTTAACTGATGATGATGCAGTTGATAAGGTAATGAAAGATGAAAACTTTTTAAATAATTTAAAAAAAGGATCAACTGTTATTGATATGAGTTCAGTCAAACCTGAAACAGCAAAGTTTCACGGAGAAAATTTAAAAACAAAAAATGTAAATTATCTAGATGCTCCAGTCTCTGGAGGAACTATTGGAGCTGAGGAAGCAACATTGGCGATCATGGTTGGTGGAGATGAAAAAGTTTTTAATGATAACGTGGAAGTGTTGAAAGTGATGGGTAATCCCACATTAGTAGGTCCAATCACAAGCGGCCAAGTTTCAAAACTTGCTAATCAAATTATTGTAGGTCTAACTATTGGGGCCGTTTCTGAGGCTGTTACACTTTGTGAAAGAGCGGGTGCTGATCCAGCAAAAATGATTAAAGCTGTTACTGGAGGATGGGCTGATAGTAAAATACTACAAACACACGGCCAAAGAATGATTAAAAAAGATTTTACCCCTAAAGGTAAAACTTCAACTCATTTAAAAGATATGAATAATATCTTAGGTTGTGCAAAGAACTTTGACTTGCACTTACCTATTTCCACATTAGTCAAAGATATGTATAACAACCTAGTTAAAAATGGACATGGAAATGAAGATCATAGTTCCCTGTACAAAGAATTAGAAAGAATTAATAAAAAATGAGCGATCGATTAAAAAATAAAAATGCTATTGTTACTGCTGCAGGACAAGGGATTGGTAGATCAACTGCTATAGCTTTTCATAATGAAGGCGCAAACGTTATAGCAACAGATTTAAATGAAAAAACTTTAAAAGAACTTAATAGTGAATTTCCAAAAATAAAAGTTCAAAAATTAGACTCTACCAATAAATCTGAAATTGAAAACTTCACAAAGTCATTAGATAGAGTTGATGTGCTGTTTAACGCAGTAGGCTTTGTTCATCACGGAACTATTCTTGAGTGTGAAGAAAAAGATTGGGATTTTTCATTCAATGTAAACATCAAATCAATGTATTTTATGATTAAATCAATCATTCCAAAAATGATTAAACAAAATGGTGGAAGCATCATTAATATTTCTTCAATCGCTTCAAGTATAAGAGGATTGCCAAATAGATTTGTTTATGGTGCCTCTAAAGCTGCTATTGTGGGATTAACAAAATCAATAGCTGCAGACTTTGTTAAACAAAATATTAGATGTAATACAATTGCACCCGGAACAGTTCATACACCTTCTTGGGAGGATAGAGTAAGAGCAAGTAAAGATCCTGTGCAAGCTAAAAAAGATTTTATAGCAAGGCAACCGATGGGTAGACTTGGAACGCCTGAAGAAATTGCTGCTATCGCTATATATCTTGCAAGCGATGAATCAACATTTGCTACTGGTAATATTTTTTCAGTAGATGGCGGAATGACAATTTAAAGGAGCGAAAATGAAACTATTAAGAGTAGGAAGTTTAGGACAAGAAAAACCAGCAGCTTTAGATAAAAACGGAAAAATTAGAGACTTGTCTCAACATATTAAAGATTTAGATCATTCAACTTTAAATTTTGAAACGTTAGCAAAACTTCAAAAAGTGAACTTAGAAAGTTTACCTGAAGTTCCTGCATCAACTAGAATTGGTTCTTGTATTGCAAAACCAGGTAAGTTTTTAGCAGTTGGATTAAACTATTCTGATCACGCAGCAGAAACAAATGCTGAAATTCCAAAAGAGCCAATTATTTTTAATAAAGCGGCGAATTGTATGGTGGGACCAAATGATAACATTGTTCTTCCTAAAGCATCAAAAAAATTAGATTGGGAAATTGAAATAGCTTTTGTCATTGGTAAACACGCTAAATACATTACTGAAAAACAAGCTCCAGATCATATTCTAGGTTATTGCATGGTTAACGATATCAGCGAGAGAGAATGGCAAATTGAAAGAGGCGGCTTATGGGATAAAGGAAAATCAGGTGATACCTTTGGCCCAACTGGTCCTTACCTTGTAACTAAAGATGAACTAAAAGATGTTCAAAATCTTTCTATGTCATTGGATATTGATGGAAAAAGAATGCAAACAGGTAATACAAATAAAATGATTTTTAATATGAATTTTATTTTATCTTATTTAAGTAATTTTATGTCTCTGCAACCAGGTGACATTGTAACAACAGGTACACCTCCAGGTGTTGGGATGGGTATGAAACCAGCTAAATACTTACAAGTTGGTAACAAACTTAAATTAAATATTGAAAGCCTTGGAGAACAAAATTCTCAAGTGGTTGCTGAATAAAAAGTGTTCTCAAAAAAATATTATTCCATAATATTTGTTTTCTTTATCAGTTTAGGCATGTCTGTTTTTATGTCTTGTATTATCACTATAGTTAATACAGGAATTGAAACTGATTTTTTTTTAAGATGGCTTAAGGCTTGGATTGTAGCTTTCCCTTTAGCATTTTTAGCAGGGAATTTTTTCGCCCCTATATCTAGAAAAATAACAGATCGATTAACGTCTGATTAAAGTAAATTAGTACTTTCTCTCAAATTTATTAAATGATTTATTTCTTGAGCCTTTAAATTTTTTTTTAAATCTAAAAAACTTCTTTTTACTTTCATTATTTTTTCTAAAATCTCTTGAATTATTATTTGAGCTATTTGGTTTTTCACTATTTCTGTTGTCTCTAAAATCTCTATTTTTTTGAAAATTCTTTTTACCTTGCCCTTCTCTTTTTTCTTTATCAAAAAAGTTCTTTCTTTCAGAAAATCGATCTCTTCCTCGATTTCTATTTTTATTTCTATTTCTAGAAAACGACCTTCTCCTGTTGTTTCTATGATCTTTGCTTTCTTTTTCCTGCTTAAAATTTGGATCTATTAATCTTTGAATTGCATTCCATTTTCCTTTGTCTTGTTCACCAATAAAACTAAGTGCCGAACCATCTGCGCCAGCTCTAGCAGTTCTACCCACACGGTGAATAAAATCTTCAGGCAATTGAGGTAAATCAAAATTTATGACATGTTTAATTGCTGGAATATCAAGTCCTCTGCTAGCAACATCAGTTCCAACAAGAATTCTAAAATGCCCATTTCTAAAAGCTTTTATAACTCTATCTCTTTTGCTTTGTCTTAAGTTTCCATGAATTGCATCAGCATCATGATCATCATATTTTAATCTTTTGACCATCTTCTCTGCATTTCTTCTTGTTTTTACAAAAATTAATATAGAGCCTTGTC